>Ga0126371_10003272_pt1 | contig 14138 bp, 4 predicted proteins | sample PanSoiMetaPlot_4_FD_110145 | JGI IMG/M metagenome (GOLD analysis project Ga0126371, IMG submission 110145) | Tropical forest soil microbial communities from Panama - MetaG Plot_4 | ecosystem: Environmental > Terrestrial > Soil > Tropical forest > Bulk soil | place: Panama | collected 2016-02-17 | reverse complement strand
CTCCTGCTTGGCGGCGATGCGCGTAGTTATTTCTGAGCGGTCCGCTGCCATTCGGGTGTTCTGCGCTACCGGCCTGCGCTTTCTTCGGAGTGCTTTTCAGCCCACTGAGTGTCCCTTTCGGTGAATCCTGCCGCTACTCTCCGGAGAAATCCGAGAAGATAAACCAACGGCAGAATACCCGTTAAGTAACTTTAGCACTCTGAAACCGTAAGGATTAGCAGATGAGCTCAATTCTAGGCGTGAGTGGGCTCGCAGAGTCGGTCCGCTTCAAGCGAGAACATTGGCCAGGCTTGGAGGAGAGGGAGTACCGGATCGCGCAAGGATTTGATGCAGCGGCGGCGCTTGTCGTGAACGGAGTTGTGGTGGCTGCGGCAGCGGAAGAGCGTTTCAACCGGCAGAAACAGACTGGCGACTTTCCCGCTCAAGCAATCGGCTACTGCCTGAAGCAGGCAGGTTTGGCACTAGCGGACGTCGACGAGATCGCGCACTGCTTTGACTACGCTCCGTTCGGAGAGATTTTCAGCTTGGACGCAACCAGCGCGATGCTTTACGAACAGGTCTTCTCGAAGCAGGCACTGCTCGCGCAGATCAACCGGCACTATCCTCAGTTCTCCACCGAACGCGTTCATCAGGTCAGCCATCATTTGAGCCATGCAGCCAGCGCGTACTTTACGTCCGGATGGGACGAGTGCCTGGTGGTCGTGCTGGACGCGATGGGCGAGACGCAGAGCGGATCGATTTTTCGCGGCAGGGGCGCGCGCTTGGAGAAACTTCGCGAGATATCGGCCAATGATTCGATCGGAATTCTCTATTCGCTGGTGACCTACCACCTCGGCTTTGACTTCAATTCCGATGAATACAAGATTATGGGGCTGGCGCCCTACGGCGACCCACGGCAATTCGAAGGCGTGTTTCAGCAGATGCTGGAATGCCGCACCGATGGCAGTGTCAGAATTCCGATTCTTCGATTAAACCGCTCGCGCGATGAGCGCGAAAACTATTCGAGCACGCGCGAATGGCTGTCACGCAACTTGATTCCGCCGCGTGATCCAGGCGACGAAATAACGCAGGTCCATCGCGACGTCGCGGCGGCGCTGCAAGCCACACTGAATCGCGCGATTCTCCACATCTGCGGGCATTTTGGTGCAAGCACCGGAATGCGAAAAATCGCGATGGCTGGTGGGGTCGCTCTGAATTGCAGCGCGAACGGAAAGCTGACGCGCTCAGGGCTCTTCGACGAAGTTTACGTTCAGCCCGCCGCCGGAGACGATGGAGCCGCGTTGGGTGCCGCACTTCATCGGACGTCGCTTCGAGGCGAGATCATAAACAAGCGTTTTCCCGTTCCGCTTCTGGGTCCAAGCCATCCCGAGAGCGAAGTTGATGACGCGCTCAAAGCCTTCGCTGGCGCTATCAAGGTCACTCGCTTGGGCAGCATCGAAGAGTCTTGTGAGCGAGCCGCGAAGATGATCGCTGAAGGCAAAGTGCTCGCATGGCATCGTGGACGCATGGAGTACGGGCCGCGTGCGCTGGGCAACCGAAGCATCCTGGCCGATCCGTCGAATCCGGAAATGCGCGATCGCGTCAACGCAATGGTCAAGAAGCGTGAGGCGTTTCGACCCTTTGCGCCGGCCGTGTCGATCGAGCAGGTCGATCGATGGTTCGACGTCGCCCCGATGACTTCGCTGCCGTACATGATCGCGACGGTAAACGTGCGCGAGCAATACCGCGAGATGTTGCCGGCGATCACCCACGTCGATGGCACCGCGCGCGTGCAGACAGTTGGCGCGGATGACAATCCCGCGTTCCACGCACTGCTCAAGGCAATCGGAAGAGAGACCGGCCGCGAGATCGTACTGAACACGAGTTTCAACGTTAAAGGGCAGCCGATCGTGAACACTCCGCGTGAGGCGGTCGAGACTTTTCTCGGGACCGGGATCGATTGCTTGTTTATTGAAGGCAACTTTGTGAGCCGCGCATGACGTCGCGGAAAGAGGCTCTCCTGGCCGAGTGGAACCGCACCGATGCGAAGTATGACTCGAACAAGTGCGTGCACGACCTGCTCGAAGCGCAGTCGCAGCTGACTCCAGAAAAAACTGCGCTCATCTGCCGCGATCACTCATTGACCTATCGAAGGTTGTGGGAAAAAGTTCGACGCCTATCGACACATCTGCGTGGGCTGGGCGTTGGCCACGAGACTGTCGTCGCGATCATGATGGATCGCTCTCTGGACATGATGGTGGCGCTCCTGAGTGTGCTGAAAGCAGGTGGCGCGTACCTACCGCTCGATCCTGCTTTTCCAGCTGAGCGCGTAGCTTTCATGCTGCAGGATAGCGAGGCTCGCGTCGTTCTTACTCAACGCAGCTACAGAAAGCGTCTTGTCGATTCGCCGGTCAGGGCAGTCGTGCTTGATAAATTCGACTTTGACGACGAAAGAACCGCCTTCGCCGAAACGCTTACAAATGACCAGACCGCCTCGTCGCTCGCCTACCTGATGTATACGTCGGGGTCGACGGGGACGCCGAAAGGCGTGATGGTCGAGCATCGCAACGTCGTGAATTTCTTCGCCGCAATGGACCGAGTGATAGGAACTGAAGCGGGGGTCTGGCTGGCGGTAACCAGCATATCTTTCGACATTTCAGTACTGGAACTCCTATGGACTTTGAGTCGAGGGTTCACTGTCGTCGTACAGGCGGGTGAGGACGGGCTGGGCGCATCGGGGGACTATTCGATCGCAGCCCAAATCCAGCGTCATCGCGTAAGTCATTTTCAATGCACGCCGACTCTTGCGAAAGCTCTGACACGATCGGCCGAGACACTGTCGGCGATGCATCTTCTTCGAAAGCTGTTTCTCGGCGGCGAACCGTTGCCGCTGTCTTTGGCGAATCAGCTTGGCGAGACTATCAGCGCCGAGATTTTCAATATGTACGGTCCGACTGAGACGACCATCTGGTCAACCACGTACAAATTGGACAAGGCTGCCACTTCAGTTCCTATCGGCAAACCCATAGCGAACACTCGCGTCTATGTGGTCGATGACGAAGGCATGCTCGCGTCAATAGGCGCGCCAGGCGAGCTCCACATCGGCGGCGACGGGGTAACCCGCGGCTACTGGCGGCGACCGGAGTTGACGGCCGAAAGGTTCATCTTGAACAGGTTTGAACCGGAGCGAGCTGGCAAACTCTATCGCACCGGCGATGTTGTTCGATACCGCACCGATGGAGAAATCGAATTTATCGGGCGCACTGATCAGCAGGTAAAGATTCGCGGCTTCCGAATCGAGCTGGGTGAAATCGAAACTGTGCTGGGAGCACACACTGCAATACATGAGGCGGTCGTTGTGGCTCGGCGCGATCATTCGGACAATTCGTTTCTCGCGGCCTACGTTGTAGCAAAGCCCGGCGCAAGTATCAGCGCCGGGGAGTTGAAGAATCACGCGCGGCATACACTTCCTGAATACATGATCCCGTCGATCATCAGCTTCATAAGCGCTACGCCGCTAACTCCCAATGGCAAGATTGATAGGAAAGCGCTGCCGAATCCTGCCATCGACGAACTCCGTGAACCAACAATATCAGAGACTGCTACCGAGCTGGAGAGAGTCATCGCAGATCTTTGGCAGGACTCGCTCGGTGTCGATAGCGTCGGGCTCAAGGTCAATCTTTTTGACCTTGGAGCTAACTCACTTAGTGTTGCCGAGATTGCCACGAGTCTTAGGCTACGGCTTAAACGCGAGATACCTCTTACCGACTTCTTTTCTTATCCGACGATCAGCGCATTAGCCGCTCATCTAAGCGGACGCAGTGGCGAATCGACGAACCATTCGGACCGCGGCACGGCGCGGCGTCAAGCATTGCTTTCACGCCGGCGGATGGCGTCCGGTGCAGGCTCCGAAGCATCGAAATGAACGAAGGCGAAAACACTCTGACGAGCACGTCGATCGCCGTGGTCGGGATGGCGGGCCGATTTCCCGGCGCGCGCAACCTCAGCGAGTTCTGGCGAAATCTTTGCGACGGCGTCGAGTCAATCAGCGTTCTGAATGACGAGCAATTGATCGACGCAGGTGCGACCGCCGCCGACCTCGCGAATCCAGACTACGTCAGAGCATCCGCAATCCTCGACGATATCGATCGGTTCGATGCGTCGTTCTTCGGCCTTAGCCCGCGCGACGCGGCAATCATGGATCCGCAGCATCGTCTTTTTCTCGAATGCGCGTGGGAGACACTCGAGAACGCAGGATGGTCTGTGGATGAGTTCGCGGGTCGGGTTGGCGTCTATGCCGGCTCGGGGATGAACACCTACCTGATTCACAATCTGCTGAGGAACGCGGAGTTGGTTGCGAATACGGGTCTTTTTCTCCTGAAGCAAACCGGCAACGACAAGGACGTGCTGGCGACGCGCGTCTCTTATCAGCTTAACCTTACGGGTCCCAGTCTCGCCGTGCAGACGGCGTGTTCAACTTCGCTGGTGGCGATCCATCTGGCATGCCAAGGCCTGCTCAATCATGAATGCGATATGGCGATGGCCGGTGGAGTCACGATCGAAATTCCTCACGGCCTTGGTTACGTCTACCGCGAAGGCGAGATACTCTCGCGCGATGGGCATTGCCGCTCATTCGATGCATCTTCGAGCGGGACAATCTTTGGCAGCGGACTGGGCATCGTCGTATTGCGCCGTTTGGAAGACGCGGTCCGCGATAGCGATTTTATTCACGCAATAATTCGTGGCACTGCGATCAACAACGACGGCGCACGCAAGGTCAGCTACCTTGCGCCAAGCGTCGCAGGTCAGACGGATGCGATCGGCGAGGCGCTTTCGGTCGCCGATGTCCAAGCCGATTCCATCTCATACGTGGAGACACATGGCACCGGCACGACTGTCGGCGATCCGATCGAGATCGCCGCCCTCACGCGCGCGTTTCGCACGAGCAGCAAGCGCGATGGATTTTGCGCGATCGGATCATTGAAGACGAATGTCGGGCACCTCGATGCCGCTGCAGGCGTGGCCGGATTCATAAAAACGGTGCTGGCGCTGGAACATCGGCAGTTGCCACCAAGCCTCAACTTCTCTCACCCGAATCCGCTGATCGATTTTGAACACAGCCCGTTTTACGTGAACACGCGGTTGCGCGAATGGGAGAGCGACGGTAAACGACGCCGCGCCGGAGTGACATCGCTCGGTATCGGCGGAACCAACGCGCACGCAATTTTAGAAGAAGCGCCGACTGCGGCGCCATCTGGTCTTTCGCGGCCGTGGCAAACTCTGACGCTATCGGCAAAATCGCCGACAGCGCTGGACTTGATGGCGCGCGAGCTGGCGGACCATCTCGAGGAGAATTCGCCGACGATCGCAGACGTAGCGTTCACCAGTCATATTGGACGTAAAGCTTTCCGATACCGGCGCGCAATCGTATGTGCCGATCCGACCGACGCGGCTAAAACTCTCCGCGCCGGTGATTCCAAGCGAATCGTTTCCGGTTCGGCTCCCGACAATGAGCCGCCGGTGATTTTTCTATGCACGGGGCAGGGATCGCAGTACGTGTCGATGGCGCGCGGACTGTACCATTCGGAACCGGTGTTCAGATCGACGATCGATTTCTGCGCGGTCTATCTGCAGCCGTTCCTTGATCTTGACCTCCGCACCATTCTCTTCCCACCGGATATCACAACCAACGCCGCCACCGAATTGATCAACCAGACTCGGCTGACTCAGCCGGCGCTGTTTGTGATCGAGTACGCGATGGCGAAGCTGTGGTTGTCGTGGGGCGTCGGACCGGCAGCGATGATCGGCCATAGCGTCGGCGAATTGGCGGCGGCGTGCATCGCCGGCGTTTTTTCGATTGAAGCGGGCCTGGAGATTATCGCAGAACGTGGGCGACTGATTCAGAGCATGCCCAGCGGATCCATGACCGCCGTGCCGATGCCTGAGCATCAGGTCGTCCCACTGCTAAACGGCAAGCTTTCGCTCGCGAGCATCAATGGTGACGAGCAGTGCGTCGTTTCGGGACCGGACGGCGCGGTCGAGGAGCTCGAGAAATCGCTGGCAGAACGCGGGGTGGAGTACCACAGGCTTCGAGTCTCGCACGCATTTCATTCGAGCATGATGGATCCGATTCTGCGCGAGTTCTCGCAGTTTGTACGGAAGTTCCATCTTGCACCGCCACAAATTCCATATATCTCGAGCGCGACAGGAACCTGGATCACGGACGCAGAGGCGGCGGATCCCGAGTATTGGGCTAGTCAACTTCGCCAGACCGTTCGATTCGCGGAGGGAATCGGGCAGGCGCTGAAGACTCGTGCCGCGATTCTCCTGGAAATTGGGCCCGGCGACACACTGGGCGCACTGTGTGAGCAGAACGCCAAGTTCTCCGAATCGCACAAAGTCATTTCTTCACTGCGAACGCGCAACGACAAGACGAACGACGCGGAATTCACTATGGGCGCCCTTGCGGAGTTGTGGGTCGCCGGAAAGAAAATTGACTGGAAGGGGTTCCACGCGCACGAGCAGCGCCAACGGCTGCCGCTGCCAACCTACCCATTCGAGCGAGCGCGCTTCTGGATAGAACCAGATCGGAAGGTTGAATCGGTTACTACTTCGTCAGTCGAGCCAGCGAAGGAAATTCGTGAGATTGGATTCTTCGGCGCGTCGTGGAAGCGCGTTGACCTCGATCCGAAGAAGCGTGCTGTAAACGTCGGGTCCTGGCTGATATTCGAAGATTCTCAGGGCCTCGGCGCGTGCATCGAGGCCATGCTGCGACGACGCGGCAAGCATTGTTTTGCTGTCCAGCGTGGCAAATGTTTTGCGCGACTAGCGGAGGACAAATTCGAGATCGACCCGAATAATCCTGCCGACTATCAGCGCCTTTTTTCGGAGGTAGCGGCGACAGGAAAATTTCCAAAATCGATGGTGCATCTGTGGTCGATGTGCGATCAGATTGAACGCAACGATTCGCTTGAAGACTTGTCGATGACAGAGACGATGAGCTTCTACAGTCTGTTGTTTCTAGGGCAGGCTTTGGGAGCCATCGACAACTATGTTCCAGTGCAGGTCGCGGTTGTGGCTAATAACCTGCACCGGGTGGGGAACGAGACGATTCTCCGCCCGAGCCGCGCACTCATGGCGGGACCGTGTGGTGTGATTCCGAAAGAACTGCCTGGCGTGGGCTGCATCAATATCGATGTGTCGATTTCGGGCGCCGACAATCTAAAGGAAGTGGCGGAGCAGGTTTTCGCGGAACTTGAGGCGGGCTCGGATGAATCACCCGTCGCGTATCGGAGCAATCGGCGATGGGTGCAGACTTTTGCGCGACTTCGTGAGCAAACCAAACAGCCAATCGTTCTTCGTGACCACGGCGTATATCTGATCACAGGTGGCCTCGGCGGAATCGGACTGACCCTGGCTGAGTCGATAGCCAAGTCAGCAAGAGTGCGCCTTGTGCTGCTCGGGCGCAGCGAGTTTCCAGAAACAGACTTGTGGGACGAATGGTTGGACGGTCATCTTCACGATAACGGAACCTCGCAACGGATCAGAAAGATTCGCGCAATAGAGCAAACGGGCGCGGAAGTGCTGGTCGTCACGGGAGACGTTTGCGATCCTGCGGCAATGCAGCGAGTCGCCGATCGCGTCCATGCACACTTTGGACCGATTTCAGGGATAATCCATGCGGCAGGAGTTCTGGACGATGCGCCCCTGCTGCAAAAGGATCGAACGGGCGCAGCACGCGTACTCGCGCCGAAAGTCCGCGGTACGCTCGTACTCGAGTCAGCATTTGAGCGGGATTCGATCGACTTCTTCGTTCTCATGTCGTCGGTAAGTTCTCACTCGACGCCTTCGGGCCAGATAGACTATGCGTCCGCCAATGCATTTCTGGATTCCTTCGCCAACTCTAAGTCGCAAAGCGGTACTAGCTACATCTCGATCCAGTGGCCGCGCTGGACTGATGTCGGGATGGCTGCTGAAGAGCCCACTGAACAAAAGGACGCTGTTCATCCACTGTTCGGCCGCAGAACGCATGGAGGAGCTGGGCTGACTATTTACTCCACGACCTTAAGTCTGGCTAACAATTGGATAGTCAGTGGGCATCGCCTAAACGGCAATGTTGGCCTCTTCCCTGCTACCGGCTATCTCGAGATGGTGCGTGCGGCAGTCGTGGACCTGATCGGTGCCGAGGCGTTCGCTATTAGTGATTTCTATGTGAGTCGGCCGCTGAGAGTGAAAGCAGGCACGATGCAACCTTTACGCATTCTTATGCGCAAACAAGGCGAACGGTATCGATTCTCTGCACAAACAGAAACAGATCATTCACACGGTTGGGTAGAGTGCGCGTCAGGCGAAGCAGTTCCATCGGTGCCTCAACCACACAATTCTCGCCTCGACCTGGACGGTATCCGTCGAAGGTGCGGCGAGCGCACTCTCGGGATAGATCATTCGCCGCGAATCGAAGGCCAGGAACTCCACATCGAATTCGGTGCGCGATGGCGGAATCTTAAGAGAGTCTGGCTGGGCGGCGATAAGGCGCTTAGTCTCCTCGAGCTTCCCGGCGAATTCGCATCCGAGGTCGATACTTGTCGCTTACATCCCGCGTTGCTCGATATGGCAACCGGCAGCGCAATGTTCCTGATCAAGGGAAATGAAGCTGCGAAATATTTGTATGTTCCTGTTTCCTACGGCAGAATAGCGATTTTTCGTCCATTGCCGGCTATTTGTTATGCCTATGCACGTGCGAAGTCTGGTGCATCAATCGAAAGTCCCCTCGCTACATTCGACATTTCGATTCTTGACCGTGAAGGCAACGTCGTTCTCGAGATAGGCGATTTCGCTGTCCGTCAGATACGCGACCTATCGCTATTGGAAAGTAAAAGCGGCGAGTCGGTTGGCCCCGAAGAACTCGAAGTACAGCAAACGCCGCGACTATACGATGCGATCTCGTCGCAGGAAGGCGCGCGCGCTTTTGAGCACGTTCTCGCCAACCCGCCTGCGTCAAGCATTGTCGTCTTTCCGTCTGACTTCTCCGCGTATGTAGACAGCGAAACGCCGCGCGGTACGGAGGCGCCATCAGAAGGAGGCGCGTCAGTTCAAGCAAGCTCGGACGATGACGTGGAAGCTACTCTCACACGTTGGTGGAAAGAACTTCTAGGCGTCGACAAAGTCGGCATTCGGGACAACTTCTTCGATCTGGGTGGCCAATCTCTGACGGGAGTCCGGTTGCTCGCGAAAATCAAGAAGAACTATGGCGTCGATCTAAAGCTGGCTACGCTGTTTTCGGCTCCGACGATCGAAAAACTTTGTGCGCTGGTTCACAATCAAACCACGCCACCCTCGTCGCTTTCCCAGTTGCACGCTTTGTCGCGACCTCCAGAGCCCCAGAGCAATGGGCATCTCGGTGTGCTGACCCAGATTCGGCGCGGAGGCCCACGCAATCTCTTTCTCGTGCATGACGGCGAAGGCGAAATAATGCTTTACCTGAATTTGGCGCGCCGTATGCCCGACGATGTCGCAGTGTTCGGCATCGAGCCTCGACGCGTCGCGAGAGTACCTCTCGCCCACGCGAGCATCGAAGACATGGCGGCATTTTATGTCGAAGAAATACGCAAGAAGCAGCCCTACGGTCCATACCTTCTCGGAGGTATGTGTGCGGGAGGCGTCATCGCTTACGAAATGGCTTCGCAGCTCGTTCGTTCTGGTGAAAGTGTCGAGCTCATAGCCATGCTAGATGCCGCTTTACCGGGAATCCAGGAGCGGCCGGGACGTACTAGAGAGCAGCGTCTCGATCGATTGAAAGGGGCGATTGCGAACGCCCAACAGAGGAAAGTTGGGCCTTTGAAGCGCGCTGGGATCATCATGGGCGCTTTCTCGCAAAAAGCGCTCAATACTTTGCTTTGGAAAATCTTGCATCGCGGTGAACAGTTGTGGACACGCGCTCGCTTTCGGTTGTTGCGTGTGCTCCTTTCGCGCGATCTCGATTGGCCAAGGTTTTTACCGGAACTCAACGTACTTCAGATCTATGAGTCCGCCGCGTTACATTACGTACCAAAGCCCCTGTTCATCTCGTCGGTTGTACTTGTGCGAGCGCGAACAGGCGAAGGTGAGGATACACCGTACCAAGAAATTTACGCCGACCCGACGTTTGGTTGGGGAGCTGTCGCACAAGGATTGACGATAGTCGATGTTGACGGTGGTCATACTACAATGCTGCAGGAGAGTTTTGTCGATTCGTTAGCAAGGTCTCTTATGCCGTACCTGCTACAGAAAGCGGCCCCGATCCGTGAGCGTTCGCTTGAAGCCGCGTTGATATGAACGATATCAACGTGACGGTCGCTATAGTCACCTATAAGTCCGCGCAGCTTACGATCGACTGTTTAGGTTCAATCGAAGCTGAGCGATCGACGGACGACGGAATCTGTATTCGGGTGATCGTCGTCGACAATGCGTCAGGTGATGCACCGGCCATCGAAGAAGCGATCGAGAAGAACTCCTGGTCGTCCTGGGTGACTCTCGCGCGAGCTCCGAGAAATGGCGGCTTTGCTTACGGCAACAATTTGGCGTTTCGGCTTGCGCTGAGCGATGGACCGCCAGACTACTTTCATCTGCTCAACCCTGACACTCTGGTCCGTAAGGGAGCGATGGGCGCGCTGGTACGTTTCCTCGAAGCGCACCCAAATGTAGGCATTGTCGGAAGCTGTTTCGAAAATCTGGATGGCAGTGACTGGCCAATAGCATTTCGTTTCCCATCGATTCTAAGTGAGATCGAAAGCGGACTTCAGCTCAGGCTCGCGTCACGAATCCTGCAGCGCTGGGTAGTAGCGGTTGAAATGAGCTTGGTGCCACAGCCCGTTGATTGGCTGCCGGGAGCATCGATGATGATTCGCCCCACGCTGTTCAAGGTAATCGGCGGCTTCGACGAAACCTACTTCCTCTATTTCGAGGAGACTGATTTTTGTTTCCGAGCGAAGAAAGCAGGCTACTCGACTTGGTATGTGCCAGAGAGTCGGGTAATGCATATCGCAGGACAAAGCACGAAGGTCACTGGGCGTGATGCCGGGTCGAAGCGATTGCCGTCCTATTGGTTCGAGTCACGGCGCCGCTACTTTATGGCAAGCTATGGTACCGCCCGTGCCATGGCGGTCGACGTTGTCGCGCTGATGGCTCACGCGTTCGGTCATCTGAAGCGCATCGCGCAGCGACGCAGCGATCGCGGTGTTCCTCACTTTCTCAGAGATCTCGCTTACCACAGTGTTCTGTGGCCGAGAAATAGCAAGTTCGAAGCAACAAGGCCTTACCTCTCGGATTCCTAAGAGACCGACTCCGACGAGAACAGATAACTAATCCTCGTGGCTGGGGTGGTACTGCCCTCGGCAGTTCGTAACACTCACCGATTGTTGGCCGCACCCGGCACCGGCGGATCAGTGAAGAGCGACCACGGAGTAGGGTGGCAGAGTCAATGTCACGTTCTGCCCCGACGTGGTGAGACCGCCCGGTAGCGCGCCGACGTAGACAGCGTTGGAGTTCTCAGCGTTGTCTGTGATGCCATTGGTGTTCAAGACAGCCTCGGCGGTCAGGGGCACTGTACCCGAAGACGGGAACTCCACCGTCAGAGTGATCGGCGAGGCAGTGGTGTTTACCAGCGCCGCGCTCCATGCACCTGTACCGCTACTGTTCGCGTTGTACGGGTTTATGGTCACACCGGTTGGACCGCCGCTCACCCCGAACAGCGCACCACCTTGTTGAATGGCGCTGTTGACGACTTCCATCGCAGTCGCAATCGGTCGAAAATGTGGCGGCGTCGGACCAAAATCGTTATCAAGGTCATGGACGAAACCCCACATCGGAGCACCGGCGTATTCCGGTTGTATCAGCTGATACTCGTTCTGGATCGACACTCTGCCGCCCGGAAATGGCGTCTGACTGGGTTCGTTGCGACCTTGCTGAGCTAACAGCCAGTCGTAAGCCATCCATCCTGCCGACCCATAGCCACCTTCACTTAGATATGCACCTTCGACGGTTAGGCCGCCGTACCCAGCCGAATTGTTGGGTCCAGTCTCGTAAACTCCAAGAAACATATTCGACGGTATGAATGCCCATACGCCACCGCCCAGGCTGTTCAAGCAACCCGTCCCTGACGGGCCGAGAATCATATTTGCTTGATTGATCAGGAAATTGTAGGACTGCTGTGCTTGCGATAGCAAGCTACCGGAATAGCCCGGCAACGGTCCACCAAGATAGGTATTTTCAGCGCTACCATACTGACTAGTGTTCGGAATCTGATAACCAGCGCTAGACGCTCCTTGGAGTTCCGTACCGATGATGCCGTTGTTGCAGGTCTGATTACCCATGAGGTAATAGAGCCTACTCGCTTGTGAGGGGCACTTAGCTGTCGCTTCGGCGCTCATGATGCTGAAGTTGCGCCCTGTCTCACCGCCGTAACCTAACTGCCCCAAATTGTGGGAACCGTACCTAATGCTGTAGCCGCCGTTATTCCATTCCTCGTTGCTCTGCTCGATGTAGATAGCCGGTATGCTGGTATAAGTCGAGAGTGCCGTGCACGCGTTGTCGATAAAGGTCTTCAGGTCGGCGTCGCTGAAAGCGTTGCTGATCGAAAAGTACGGCGCCGCGCTGAGCGAATTGGCGAGAGGGTACAAGTCCGCCGACGAGTATTCCCACTGAGATCCATAACCGGTGTTGGCAGAGCCGCCCGCCTGCTTCTGAAAGTCACAAGTGCCGGGAGTATCCGGTCGCGCTCCCTGGCCTGGCGTGCAGCCGCTAAGCCCTTCCAACGCAACACGGCCTTGCCCCATTGTTTCTCCGGTCATATAGCGAATCGAGCCGGGATTAAGCGCTTGCATTGCTTGGATAAGTTCAGGCCTAAATCCGGTACTGGCCGCGGCTTGCTTACCCAAATAAATGTCATCCACGTAGATGGTTGCGCCACTTTCTGCGCCGCCGTTTGTCCCTGTCAAGGTAAATAGCAACTCGTTCGTGTTGCTTGCGTTCGTATCGTTGCCGGTAAAGTCATAAACGTACTGGTGCCACGCACCATCGTTGGTAATGGCGAAAGTATGGCTCGCGCTCACACCACCACTGCGAACCAGAGTAAACGAAAGTTGCGGCGTGCCGGTCGAGGTATTCGCAGCCTTAGCATAAAATGCAAGCTCGAACGCACCAACTATCGGATGCCAAGACCCGTATTGAGGTGCTGTCAGGCAAGTGGCCGAGCCGCTGCCGCAGTCGATGTTTTCATTCGCCACTGTGCAGGGCGTCACGTTGTCGTTAGAGCACACGCCACCAGTGGTGGGGCCATCCAGATCCCAAGCAAAATCGACGCTGTGTCTGCCGCCGTCTGCGACGGTGATGGCCAGAGAGCCTAGACCGTCGTATTTGTCAACCATCGTGAGATTGCAGTTAGGGTCCGAAGTGAACCAGTGAGTTTGACTATTCTGAATTCCTCCCCATACATCCGGTCCGGTCTGTACCTCTGCAACTGCGGCACCAGGTTGGAGCGTCGGGCAACTGATTGATCCCCCAGAGGCATCTTGGCAAGAACCAAATGTGTAGGCACCAGTACCGTCATAACTGACAATCGTGAACTGGTCGCCTGCAGAAGTACCGGTTCTCACAGACGCTGTGGCCCCATTCCAAAAACTGGCGGGATAGGTTGTAAATCCACCGCCGAGCGCGTGGGGATCTTTCGTGTCGGTCAAACTGCTGGTAGTAGCGCCGCTGCCTACAACTATCAGATGCGACTCCGTGATCGGCTCCAGACCGGGGTTGTCAAACAAGTTGGCCATAAAGTCGCCAGCGCCATACGCATCATTGCTGCCCGTGTTTACTCCTATGCGATAGATTGGCGTGACGAAGGACGAGGTAACTACCTGCGCGGTCCCCGTACTCGTAGCAGTAGGTGTAGGGCTGGGACTAAGAAGGGTGGGCGTAGGCGTCGACGTAAGCGTCACCGTCAAGGTCGGCGTCGCGGTTAGCGTCGCCGTTGCGCTTTTGGCCGCAGTCGCGGTTGCCGTCGCAGATGGATCTGCAGTTGCCGTCGCAGTCGGGGTCGGTGCTACTCCTGAACAAGTTGGCCCTGTCGTTCCGTTAACAATCCAACTAGCATTGGCTTGCGTTTGGTAAAACCAGATAGTGCCACTCTT
>Ga0126371_10003270_pt1 | contig 14140 bp, 8 predicted proteins | sample PanSoiMetaPlot_4_FD_110145 | JGI IMG/M metagenome (GOLD analysis project Ga0126371, IMG submission 110145) | Tropical forest soil microbial communities from Panama - MetaG Plot_4 | ecosystem: Environmental > Terrestrial > Soil > Tropical forest > Bulk soil | place: Panama | collected 2016-02-17 | reverse complement strand
TACGCTTCCGCTCTGGGAGTTTCGGCAAGCCAGATCGAAGACACGCTGTTCAACTCCTACGGATCGAGGCAGGTTTCCAGCATCTACGCGCCCAACGACGATTACCAGGTGATCGTCGAGTTATTGCCCGAATATCAGCTCAACCCGAAAGCGCTTAGCTTGCTGTACGTGCGCTCTTCAAGCGGCAAACTGGTTCCACTGCACACGGTCGCCGGCCTGCGCATGGGCACCGGCCCGCTCACGATCTCGCATCTCGGCCAGTTGCCGTCGGTCACCATATCTTTCAACCTGCAGCCCGGCGTTTCGCTTGGTACCGCGGTCGACCGAGTCGAAGAAGCAGCGCGCGACGTCCTGCCCGCCACCGTGAGCACCAGCTTTCAGGGGATGGCGGCCGCCTTCCAGTCCTCGCTGAAAGGCATGGGGGTTCTGCTGGTGCTGGCAATTCTTGTGATCTACCTGGTGCTCGGCATTCTCTACGAGAGCTTCATCCATCCCCTGACGATCCTGTCCGGACTCCCGTCCGCCGGCCTGGGCGCGCTGCTGACGCTCTTCCTATTCGGCGACGAATTGAACCTATACTCCTTCGTCGGCATCATCATGCTAATCGGCATCGTCAAGAAGAATGCCATCATGATGATTGATTTCGCTATTGAGACGCAGCGCGAGCACCATCTGGCGCCGGTCGATGCCATCCACGAAGCCTGCCTGGTTCGCTTCCGCCCCATCATGATGACCACCATGGCGGCGTTGATGGGAACGTTACCCATTGCCCTGGGCATGGGTGCCGGCTCAGAAGCCCGCCGCCCCCTGGGATTGGCGGTGGTCGGCGGCCTGGTGGTCTCGCAGTTTCTGACCCTCTATATAACGCCCGTGTTTTACGTCTACATGGAGCGCTTCCGAAGGGCGGGTAGGCCCCGCAGCGAGCGGGCGCCTGAGGTTTCCGACCTACCCCTCCCACTAGCTCCTAAGGGCCAGAAGGTCTTTTCAGCACCCCCGAATATAATGGAAAGACTACGTCTTCTGCGATATTGGCGGAAGCAGGATCTCGCGGGCAATGAGCGTCACCGATATCTTCATCCGCCGGCCTGTCATGACCACCCTGGTCATGCTGGGTATCGTGTTGTTCGGCGTGATGGGGTATCGCACGCTGCCAGTCAGCGACCTTCCCAACGTGGATTTCCCGACGATTCAGGTGCAGGCCTCGCTGCCCGGAGCCAGCCCTGAGACCATGGCGTCGTCGGTGGCGGCGCCCCTGGAGCGCCAGTTCACCACCATCGCTGGCGTCGATTCGATGTCCTCCACCAGCTACGTCGGTTACACCAATATTACGATCCAATTCTCGCTCGATCGTTCGCTGGATGGCGCGGCGCAGGACGTGCAGACCGCCATCGCGTCCGTCCTCCGCAAGTTACCGCCGAACATGCCCACGCCGCCAAACCTCCGCAAGGTGAATCCGGCCGATCAGCCGGTGTTCGGCCTGGCGCTCTATTCGGCGACGCTGCCGCTGGCGACGGTCGACGATTTTGCCGAAGAAGTGCTGGCCCAGCGGATCTCTCAAATCAATGGCGTAGCGCAGGTCCAGGTTTTCGGTCAATCGAAATACGCGGTGCGCGCGCAGCTCGATCCCAACCTTTTGGCATCGCGCAACATCAGCATCGACGAGGTGAACGAAGCCCTCAATAAACACAATGTCAACCTGCCAACCGGCATCCTCTGGGGCCAACACTGGGCCTACACAGTTCAGGCCAACGGCCAACTGAATACCGCCGAGGCCTACCGCCCGGTAATAGTTGCCTACCGCAATGGCTCGCCGGTCCGGTTAGGAGACTTGGGCCGTGTCATCAACAGCATCCAGAACGACAAGAATGCTAGCTGGTTCAATTCCGAGCGCGCTGTGCAGTTGGCTATCCAGCGTCAGCCGGGCACGAACACGGTGGAAGTAGTCGACAACGTGAAAGCGCTGCTCCCCTCCTTCCGCGAGCAGGCGCCTCCGGCGATGAGCCTCGACATCTTCTTCGACCGCTCCATTTCTATTCGCGAATCGGTCAACGACGTGAAGCTGACGCTGGTGCTCACCGTGGTGCTGGTCGTAGGGGTCATCTTCGTTTTCCTGCGCAATGTGTCGGCTACGGTGATCCCCAGCCTGGCGCTGCCCATGTCCATCATCGGCACGTTCGCCGCCATGTACCTCCTGGGCTACACGCTGGACAACCTCTCGCTCATGGCCCTGACGCTGTCGGTGGGCTTCGTTGTCGATGATGCCATCGTCATGCTGGAGAACATAGTCCGCCACATGGAGATGGGCAAAGCGCGCCTGGTGGCCGCATTGGAAGGCGCACGCGAAATCGGCTTCACGATCGTCTCCATGACTCTCTCGCTGGCCGCCGTGTTCATCCCGGTGTTGTTCATGAGCGGAATTATGGGCCGCCTGTTCCACGAGTTCGCCGTCACCATCATGGTGGCCATCGGCATTTCGGGGCTGGTTTCGCTCAGCCTCACGCCGATGTTGTGCAGCCGTTTCCTGATTCCGCCTTCCGAACATCAGAATGCGTTTCAGCGCGCGTCGGAAAAGGTCTTCGACGGATTGCGTGATCTCTATGCCTGGACCTTGCGCGGTGTTCTGCGTCATCGTTTCCTGACCATGGCCACCGCCGCGGGCACGCTTGTAGCGAGTGCGTACTTGTTCACCGTCGTCCCGAAGGGCTTCATTCCGAGTCAGGACGTCGGCCAGATCAACGGATCGCTCGAGGGGCGCCAAGGCATCTCCTATGACGACATGGAGGCCGCCGCCCTGCAGGCGCGCAACATTGCCATGACCGATTCTGGCATCGCTGCCGTGCGAACACAGGTTGGCGGCGGCGGCAACAATCCCTCGGCGAATAACGGTGAACTGAACCTCCGCTTGACGCCACGCTCCGATCGCGCCGATACGCCGGAGCAGATCATCGCCCGTCTTCGGCCGAAGATGGACCAGATCCCCGGCGTTAAGGTCTATCTCTCCAACCGCCCGCTGATCACCATAGGGGGCATTCAGAGCCGCAGCAACTTCCAGTACACGCTGCAATCCGCTGACATCCAGCAGCTCTATCGCATCGCGCCCGATTTTGAGCAGAAGGTGCGCGCTCTGCCCGAGCTGACAGATGTCAGCAGCGATCTGCAGAATAAGAACCCCACCATTACGCTCGACATCGATCGCGACAAGGCTTCCGCTCTGGGCGTGACCGCCGACCAGATCGAAAGCGCTTTATATAGCGCCTACGGCACGCGCCAAGCGTCCACCATCTTCACTCCGGTCGACGATTACCAGGTCATCCTCGAGGTGATGCCGAGATATCAGTTGGATCCCAACGCGCTGGGCGAGTTGTACGTGCGCTCGGGAACCGGCCGGATGCTTCCGATCAATTCAGTGGCCGCGCTGCGGATGGGCGTGGGCCCGCTTTCGGTATCGCACCTCGGGCAGGCACCCGCCGTGACGATCTCGTTCAACACCAAACAGGGAGTGGCGCTGGGCGACGCCGTCGATCACCTCCAGCAGCTCGCGCACGACAACCTGCCCGACAATATCACGACTACCTTCCAGGGCACCGCCGCGGCCTTCCAGCAATCCTTGAAGGGAATGGGCGTACTGTTGCTGATGGCCGTGTTGGTCATCTATCTGGTGTTAGGCATCCTGTACGAAAGCTTCATCCATCCGGTTACGATTCTTTCCGGCCTCCCGTCGGCGGGTCTGGGCGCTCTGGCCACGCTGCTCCTCTTCCACGACGAGCTGAATCTCTATTCCTTCGTCGGCATCATCATGTTGATCGGCATCGTGAAAAAGAACGCCATCATGATGATCGATTTCGCGCTGGAAGCGCAGCGCGAGCACAACGTGAGCCCTGCTGAAGCGATCCACGAAGCCTGCCTCGTTCGGTTCCGCCCGATCATGATGACAACGATGGCCGCGTTGATGGGCACGCTGCCGATCGCGTTAGGGCAGGGAGCCGGCGGCGAGGCACGCCGCCCGCTCGGTCTGGCGGTAGTCGGCGGCCTGGTCGTTTCGCAGCTGCTGACGTTGTACATCACCCCGGTCTTCTACACCTACATGGAGCGGGCCCGCGGATTCTTGGGCAAACGCCGGGGTCGCAAAGGGAAGACTGAGCCCGAGTCCCTCGCGGAAGTCGCCATGGGACACGGCGACTGAATCACATCCCATTCCGCCTGCGATAGAATCACCCGAGGAGCTGCAATGCGCATCACCCTGTCCCTCGGTGCCCTGATAACGCTATTTCTTGCTGGCTCGGTTGCGTCCCAACAACGCGGCGGCCCGCCCGCGCCTCCGCTCGTGGCCTGCGGTCCGCACGGCGCGATCGAAGTCTTCTGCGGCACGCGTCAGCCCGAAGATCTCGAGCTTGCGCCGGATGGCAAGTATCTGATCGCGACTCAGTTCATCAATGCGGGCCGAGGTGCCTCCGGCGGCGGTGGCATGGCCTTGTTCGATCTGAAGAGTAAGACATTCAGCAAGATGGCCGAAACCGCGGCGCCGGACAAATCCTGGGGCGATCCCGGATGCCCCAGTCCGATCGGCGAAGCGTTGGTATCGCATGGTTCGTCGCTCAAGCAGCGCAGTAACGGCACGTGGGCGCTCTACGTGGTGAATCATGGAGGGCGGCAATCGATTGAGATGTACGAGCTCAAGCCGGCTGCCGGCAGCTGGTCCCTGATCTGGCACGGCTGCGTGGTCGGCGCACACGACTACAACGATGTCGCGATCCTTCCCGACGGCGGCTACGTCGGCACCTATCCTACCGGACTCGTGTCCCCCGGCAATGCCGCGGCGGCCTTCGGCGGCGGTGTCACCGGCTACGTCGGGCATTGGACTCCCGGCAAGGGCGAGTCCGAAGTTCCGGGCTCGCGCGTGGCCTATCCCAACGGTGTGGTTGTCAGCGCCGACGGCCATGACATGTTCCTGAATGTGTTCGCCGCCAAGGAAATCCGCAAATTCGACCTCACTTCCGGCACGCAAACAGGCTCCGTGAAAGTTGACTTCATGCCCGACAACCTGACCTGGACCAAGCAGAGCCGTATTCTGGCAGCCGGAGTCAAAGGCGCGCGTGGCGATTGTCCCGAGGGCAGTGGCCGCCCCTGTATCCAGGGTTTCGGTGTCGCCGAGATCGACCCCGCGGCGATGCAAGCCCGCCCCATATTCGATTCCGCCACCACCGACCCTCTGATCGCCGGCGTGTCGGTAGCCTTTGCGGTCGGGGACTCCATCTATCTGGGCGCCTTCCAAGGCGATCGCATCGTGAAGATTCCCTACAAGAGGTAAAGAGCGACAATATGCGACATTCGATTCGTACCTACATGCCGGCTGTGATGCTCGCGCTGGTTGCCGTAGCGCCCTCGAGCCGGGCCCAGGATTTTGCCGATCGGAAAAGCGCGTTGGTGGATTATTCGAAATCGGACTTCGAACCGAAAAAAGCCTGCGAGACGCTTGCCAATTTCAAGTCGAAGGAGATCGTGCGGATCTCCGCAACCATGGTGCCAGCTGGCGAAGGGATTCCGCATTGTCGGGTCACCGGCGTGCTCTCCCCTGAGATCGCCTTCGAGGTAAGTTTGCCCGACAAGTGGAACGGCCGCTTTTACATGATCGGCAACGGCGGCCATGCAGGTGAGGCGATGGAGGCCCCTACGCGCGTCGCGCAGCGAAATGCCGCGCTGCAGAATGGATTCGCCTTCGCGCAGACCAACACGGGTCATGATGCGACGAAAGAACCGGGCGCGAGCTTCGTAATGAGCAACCCTCAAAAAGCTATCGACTACGCCTACCGGGCCGTGCACCTTACAGCAGCGACCACGAAGGAAATTACGAAAGATTATTATGGCCGCTCCGTTTCCCGCGCCTATTGGAACTCTTGTTCGAACGGCGGACGCCAGGGTCTGATCGAGGCGCAGCGCTTCCCCGACGACTTCGACGGCATTATTGCCGCTTCTCCCTGGGTCGATCAGACCCGCTTCACCGTCGGCGCGATGTGGAATCAGAAAGCGCTTAGCACGGCGCCTCTCACGCCACAGAAGCTGGCGTTGGTGGGCGAGAAAGTCATGGAGAAGTGTGATGCTCTGGATGGCCTCAAGGACGGGTTGATCGACGATCCGAGAAAGTGTTCTTTCGACCCGGCGCGCGACGTCCCGGCTTGCAGCGCGGGCGATGATCGCCCGGACTGCCTGACGGGTCCCCAGGCCGAAGCGATCGCGAAAGTCTACAGCGGCCCGTTCAGCAATGGCAAGCCATTTTTCCCTGGTTACATGCCGGGCAGCGAAGCCGCGATGCCGAACCTGTTTGGCGGAGGCTCGGGCAGCGGGTGGATGAACGTGCTGGTAGCCGCGCGCCCCGACGCCAAGCCGGCCGACTTCAACCTGGCCGAAGGAACCATGCGTTATCTGGTTCCCCGTCCACCCCAGCCCAGCTACGATTACCGGACTTTCGATTTCGACCACGACATTCATCGGCTGGACTACTGGAGCACGCAGGCGGACGCCAAGAATCCGGACCTCTCGAAGTTTCGCAAGCGTGGCGGCAAGCTGATCATTACCTATGGCTGGGCCGACTCGATCCTGCAGCCGATGATGGGTGTGAATTATTACGAAGCGGCGGTGGCGAAGAACGGTCCCGACACTCCCACATTCTTCCGCCTGTTCATGGCGCCGGGCATGGCGCATTGCGGCGGCGGCATCGGACCAGACCGCCACGACTCGGCGACGGCAATCATCGACTGGGTAGAAAAAGGTAGGGCGCCGGATTCCATGGTGGCCAGCCGCATGGTGGACAAACAGGTCGTGCGCACCCGCCCCTGGTGCGCCTATCCGCAAGTGGCGCGCTACTCGGGGCACGGCAGCATCGACGATGCCGCGAATTTCCGCTGCGTAGCGCCCTGAGGCGCGAGGAAACTCAACTATGCTCACTTTTAGATCTCGATTCTTTCCAGTATTGCTGGTGCTTGTCGCCGCACCGCTGGGTGCGCAACCGGCAGCGCCTCCCTCGGACTCTCAGATTCTGGACGTCCAAGGCGGCAAGATTCGCGTCGCAACAGTGGCCACAGGCCTGTACCACCCCTGGAGCCTGGCCTTTCCCGACGCCCGTACCGTATTGGTCACCGAGCGCAACGGCCGCCTGCGCATAATCCGCGATGGCGCTCTCCTCCCGGAGCCGCTCTGGACTTCTCCGTCGTCTAAGGGCGCCGGCGGAGATGCGCTGCACTTTCTCGTCCTGCATCCCAAGTTCTCCCAGAATCAGCTGGTCTACGTCTCCTATCCCAAGCGAGACGGCGACCGGATCACATTGGCGGTGGCGCGCGGGCGCCTCAGTGGTTCGAAGCTCACCGATGTCCAGGAGATTTTCGTGGCCGACGCTTGGGAAACTGGCGGGAACCTGGCTGGCAGAATCTTCTTCGCGCCGGATGGCATGCTGTATGTCACCGTCGGCGACCGCGACCGCCTCTGCTGCACCGGAACCGAAGACAACAGCCTCCGCATGAAAGCGCAGAAGCTCGATAACGACGCGGGAAAGACGCTGCGGTTGCGTGATGACGGAACCGTGCCGCCGGACAATCCGTTCGTTGGACGCGAGGGAGTCAGGCCCGAGATTTATACCTACGGCCACCGCAACGGTTATGGCCTCGCGATGAATCCTGATACTGGTGAGTTGTGGCAGGCGGAGATCGGCCCGATGGGCGGCGATGAAGTGAACATTCTGCAGCCAGGCCATAACTATGGCTGGCCGCTTGTCTCGACCGGGCGCAATTACACCGGCACGTTGGTTTCCGATCAGCCGTGGGCCCGCCCGGGCATGGACAATCCACGCATTCACTGGGTGCCGTCCATCAGTCCGTCCAGCATCATTTTCTACACCGGCGACAAGTTTCCTCAGTGGAAGAACAATCTGTTCGTCGGCTCGCTGACCCAGCAGGCGCTGGTGCGCATCGCCTTCCATCAGCCCTCGCAAGCCGAGAAGCGGGAGAGCCTGCTCGCGCCGTTGCATCAACGGGTGCGCGAAGTCCAGCAGGGCCCCGATGGCTATATCTATGTCGCTACCGAGCGCACCTTCCAAGGCGATGCCGTGGATGGCAGCGTGCTGAGAATCGAGCCAGAAGGCCCGTAGCCCTTACGCGAGTCCCGTGTCGTGAACGATCTTTCCATTCACGATCGTCAAAGCCGAGCGAATCTGTTTCAGTTCGGCATCCGGAACTGTGAAGTAGTCGCGGTCCAACACCGCGAGATCGGCCAACTTGCCTGATTCGATGGTGCCGATCCTGTCTTCCATGCGCAAGAACCAGCTGTTGTGGCGAGTAAACAACTGCAGGGCTTCCGCGCGCGTCAGTTGCTGGCCCGGATTGACCTGGTCACCAAAGGAGTTCTTGCCGGTCACCGCATAGTAAATGTGCAGCCACGGATTCAGCGGCGCAATGTGCACGCCGTCGCCGTGCATACCGGCTTGAATGCCGTGATCGAAAATCGTGCGGAAGGGCGGCCCGGCGACCACCTTCGGGTCCGCGGAGGTCACCCAGCGGAACGCCCCCATCTCGACTCCGCAACCGAGGGCCTTCAGCCGGTCGAGCAGATCTTTATTGACCTCGGGCACGTGGTGCACCACCCAGCGCAGCTTGGTGATGTCATTTTCACGGTTAACCTCTTCGTAGCCTTCGACCACTTGCCGCAGGCCTGCCAGATTCTGCACGGCGTTTTCGTTACGCCATCCAGCCTGGCCTACCAGGTGTTGCGCCTCGCGCCACACTGCACCACTCGCCAGTGGCGCCGCCCATTCGCCGATTGCGCCGGTTCGCAGCATGTCGTCGCCGAAGAACGGAAACTGATTGCGCAACCGCTCCTTTAGCTCCGGCAGCTGAGGATCATTCTGGTTTTGCAGAAAATTGGTCTGCAGCCGGACGATCGTTTTCCCCTCGTGGTGGAGTGCGAGCCAGGCGTCGTACATCCGGTATTGATCCAGGTTTGAGAGGATCTGGTTCGGGTGAAGGGGCCCCGGCGTGGGGAACAGCACCTGATCCAAGTGCGACGTCAGCCCCACGCTGGCGGAATACTGCATCGCCTCAAGGGTGCTGCGTTTCTTATCTTCGAAGGTTTGCATCCTCCGCAGGTAGAACAACGCGGATGCCGACGGGCCGCCGCCTGTGAACCCGGCCGTCGCAATTGCTCCGTTGGCCGCAACCTTCGCCGGAACGATGTCCGGATGCACCTTCGGCCCGGCGTCGGCCGCGTCGAAGAATTTCTTCCCTAGACTGTTGGTCGCGCAGGGTCCCGTGAACCGCTCATACAGCAAGACCGGCCGGTCCGGAACGGCCGCGTCCAACTCGGCCAGGCTCGGATGCCGGTGCTCGCGCCATTGATTCGGATGCCATCCGCCCATCGAGGTGATCCACGCGCCTTCGGGCACGGTTTTTCGGCGTGCCGCCAGTGCCTCCTGAACTTCCTGGATCGACGTCGTGTTCTCAAGAACGGTGTGATACCCCGGCCGGTTCCCCAGGCTCACGATATGGATATGCGGCTCAATCAGACCCGGCACGACCGTACGCCCGCGCAGATCGATCACGCGTACTCCGCGCCCTACCTTCAACGGCCGTCCGCCCACAGCCACGAACCGGTCATGCCGAATGCTGACGGTATTGACGACGGTATCCCGAGCATCCATCGTGTGAATCTTGGCGTTAACGAGTACAAGAGTGGTCTCATCGTCGAATGCGGCTCCCGTGCTCTGTCCGAACGCCTCGGAGGACCCGAGCAGCGCTGCAGTCGCCGCTCCGCCGCGCAAAAACTTCCGTCGTGATGTTGTAGACATAGCCGCGGCATTATACCGGTCCGCGACGTGCGTACGCAAGCAAATAGACGGCCTCCGAGCCGCCGGCGAGGTGTGCCTGCCTACTTTTGACCTTTGACTTTTTGGCTTTTTGTTTTTCCGGTTATGACTCTTGCGCGAACACCCGCCAGCCGCCGCCGCGCACCACCAGCGTGCCGCGGCTCCCCAGAAACGCCGTGCCCTCCGAGTCTGGCTCAATCTCGATCACGCAATCCGCCCAGTCCAGAATGTAGGAGGCCACGTCGCGGAGGCCAGGATGCGCGATCCGGCAGAAGTGAATCGCGCCGAGCAGGCCCCGCCGCACCATCTGGCGTGCGCCGAAAAGGCCGGTGACGGCACATCCGTTGCGTTCCTTCTTGCCTGCTCCAAGCGTACCTAGGCCAGCCGCAGTCTTCACGAAATCCCGCCGCCTTGTCATGTTTCCCACACTACCATGGCCCGGTCCTTGTCTCCGTCGCCATGCCAGCGCCATCAAGTCATTTCTCATCCATAACCTATATAAAATGTTATGAATTTCACAATCTGCACCCTCCGTTCGGGGAACTTTTGTTGACGCAAAATCCGTCATCGTCCTATTTGTGGTGAAAGGAGGACCCCGGTGCAACAAACTCAAGAGAATACTGCCCCTGCGAACCCACATTTCCGGGTGGACGTCCAGCTGCACGATCTGCTCGTTAAGACTCAGCCAAAGAGCTTGGTCCCTAAGCCCGACCAGCCGTTGAGTCTGCCGGAACCCGAGTATCCGCAACACGCCGACCTGCTGTCTGTGCCCGATCCCGAAGTTTTCCCCGATAAGCGCAAATGGACCGCCCCGTTGGTGTACCGCGCCGTGCGCGGTTGGTTGTTTCCCTATATCCGCTCGCGCACGCTCCCGGGCGATTTTCATCCGATCATTGCGTACTTATTTACTGAATGGAAATGCAATCTGGACTGCTGGTATTGCTGGGCCTTCGACAACAAGGTCAAAGGCATGACCGAAGACACGGCCCGACGCGCCATCGACTGGTTGCACGATAACGGCTGTCGCGTTCTCGCCCTCATGGGGGGCGAACCCCTGCTGCGCCCACAGTTCGTTCATAAAGTCGTGTACTACGCCGCGAAGAAGGGCTTCTGGGTGTATGTCCCGACGAACGGCCGTCTTCTGCGCCCCGATGTGATTGACCGCCTCGGCGACGCCGGTGTGGCCACCTTCAATCTCGCGCTCGATGCCATCGATGAGAGGCAGGGCCTGCCTAAGGCTCTCAATCCCATCCGCAAGCATTTCGATCACCTGGTGCGCCGCCAATACCGATACGGCTACAGCATGTTCTTTAATATCAATATCTGCCGCAACAACCTCGACGACGTCCGGCAGTTGACCGATATCGCGCGCGGGCACCGTGTCGCCACCGACTACCACATCAACGAAAGCCCCATGCTCGAGCCGGAGCACTTCGAGCATTTCGAGAACAACCCGACCTTCATTCGCAAGGAGGATTGGCCGCAGGTCGGCGAGTTGATCGACTGGCTCATTGAGAAGAACAAGTCCGGCTACAAGATGGTGAACTCGGTGCAGCGCCTCAACGAAATGCGCGCGTTCATGCAAGGCAAGCTGCAGGAGTGGAACTGCCGCGCCGGCCACAATAACGTGATCGTCCGCGTTGACGGAACGCTCGCGCCGTGCTTCCCCATGTATTCAGCGACCTACGACTGGGGCGTTGTCGGCGAACACAAATTCGAAACCAAGCAGCTGCAGGAGATGAAAGTCGGTTGCCAGCCACACTGCTTCTCTACCCTCAATCACAACCTCGCGTACTGCTACGATGCCGCCCGCGTCATCAAGTGGGTCGGCAAGCAAGCCCTGCGCGGATTCCAGGGCGTCAGCGGCAGCTTCTCGTAGATCCACCTGGGGCAGGCCTTTGGCCTGCCCTGCCTCCTTCTGCCGAACCGATTCGCAGCGGTCTAGTGCCCGTGCGCCGTTGCTGGGCCGCCGGGATTGACAACCCAACCTTGACACCCACCTGGGATTTGTTTCAATCTATGGGTATTCCCGCAAAACCAGTTCCTCGCTAGACCGACTATACTTATGAGCCCAAAACGTACCGGTGTACAAAAACGGCCTCCGGGTGCAGGGCTGTTCGGCCTGCTGAAACCCTACCGGCAGCTGGTCGCTCTGCTCGTCGTATTGACCGTCGTCGGCAACGGCCTGACCCTCGTGGTGCCCAAGCTCATCTCACGCGCCGTCGATTCCTACATGCAGCGGACGTTCGTCCTCTCGACGGTCGTTTGGCAGTTCTTCGTCGTTGCGCTCCTGGTGTTCGTCTTCAACTATTTTCAGAACATCACCCAGACCTATGTTTCCGAGCGCGTGGCGCGCGAACTGCGCACACGATTGGCCGCCAAAGTCGCGACGCAGTCCTACAGCAGCATCGAGAGGCTCACGCCGGCCAAGCTGCTGACGAATCTCACGTCCGACGTCGATGGCGTCAAGCTATTTGTTTCCATGGCGGTCGCGACCATCATCGCGTCGCTCTTTCTGATCGCCGGCGCGAGCGTGATGCTGCTCACCATCAACTGGCGGCTGGGGCTGAGCGTCCTGGGCGTCGTGCCCGTGGTCGGCGGGACTTTCTTCTTCGCACTCCGCAAGGTGAGGGTTCTGTTTCGGCGCGGCCAGGAAGCCATCGACTGGCTGAACCGCGTAATCAATGAGAGCATCCTCGGCGCTTCGCTCATTCGGATCCTCAATTCGCAGCGCTTCGAGGCTGAAAAATTTATGGCCGCGAACACCGAATCCCGCGATATCGGCCTCGCGATCCTCCGCATTATGTCCGCCATGATCCCGGCCATCACGCTAGCTGTGAACTTGGCCACCATCATCATCCTTCTGCTCGGCGGCCGGTTCGTGATCTTTGGCGGCATGAGCCTGGGAGATTTCACCGCGTTCAACAGCTACCTCGCCCTTCTCATCTTTCCGATCATTCTGCTCGGCTTCATGAGCAATATCATGGCGCAAGCCAGCGCCTCGTATATGCGCCTGGGTGCGGTCCTGATGGCGCCCGAGGCCAAGAAGGAGGGCACGCTCCGGCCGGCATTGCGCGGCGCGCTCTCCATCCAAAACGTTTCGCTCGCGTTCGGCGATAAGGAAGCCCTCAAGAACATCTCCTTCTCCGTGACCGGAGGAAGCAAGACCGCCATTATCGGCCCCACCGCGGCTGGAAAGACGCAGTTGCTGTACGTCCTCATCGGTTTGCTTCAGCCCACTTCCGGAACCATCGCGTACGATGGAGAGCCGCTCGATGCGTATGACAAGGAAGCCCTGCACCGCCAGATCGGGTTTGTCTTCCAGGACAGTATCCTGTTCAACCTGACGTTGCGCGAAAATATCGCCTTCAGCACCGATATCTCCGACGCCGATCTGGAAAAAGCCCTGGCCGCCGCGGAACTGCGGGATTTCGTCAAGACCCTGCCGCAAGGCCTCGATACCGTGGTTTCCGAGCGCGGCACCACGCTTTCCGGTGGACAGAAGCAGCGCGTCATGTTGGCCCGCGCCCTGGCGCTCAACCCCAAGGTGCTGCTGCTTGACGACTTCACCGCGCGCGTCGATACCAGTACCGAACGCGCGATTCTGAAAAACATTCATGAACAATACCCAGGCATCACTTTGATCTCGGTGACGCAAAAAATCACCTCGGTTGAGAACTACGACCAGATTATTGTCCTGATGGAAGGCGAAATGCTCGCCATCGGCACCCACTCGCAGCTGATGGAAACGTCGCCGGAGTATGTCCAGATCTACGATTCACAGCGGAGCACGAATGTCTATGAAGTACAAGCTTGAAACCACTGCGGCATTCGGTTCGAAACGCTCCTTACGGGCCGGCGTCGCGCGCTTCACCCCGTTTATCGTGCCCGAACGGGGCCGCCTGGCCCTCGCGGTGGCCGCTATGCTGGTCAGTTCCGGGGCAACTCTGGTTGGCCCGGTGATCATCAGCCATGCCGTCGACACCTACGTACGCTTGAAGGACCTACACGGTCTGCTGATGGCCGCGCTGTTGTTGCTCGGGGTGTACCTGTTGGGCATCGTAGGCAGCTATACCCAGATCCTCACCATGGGCGGCGTGGGGCGGCGGGTGTTGTGGAGCGTGCGCAACGAGCTTTTTGCAAAGCTGCAGGAACTGCCGCTCGCCTTCTTTACCGAAAACAAGGCCGGCGACCTGATTTCGCGCGTCAACAACGACACCGATAAACTGAACCAGTTCGTCGCCCAGGCCTTAATGCAGTTTGTCAGCAGCCTGTTTCTGATGACGGGTGTCG
>Ga0126371_10003267_pt1 | contig 14143 bp, 8 predicted proteins | sample PanSoiMetaPlot_4_FD_110145 | JGI IMG/M metagenome (GOLD analysis project Ga0126371, IMG submission 110145) | Tropical forest soil microbial communities from Panama - MetaG Plot_4 | ecosystem: Environmental > Terrestrial > Soil > Tropical forest > Bulk soil | place: Panama | collected 2016-02-17 | reverse complement strand
GCCGTGGTCCCGCCGGTTGCAACCCCATAGCCAACCGACGTCGGGACCGCAATGACCAATCCTCGCAGTTGCCCGGCAGCGACGCTGAAGAGGGCACCCTCCATTCCGGCGACGACGATCACAATGCGCCAAGCGGCGATCTGCTCGAGATGGTCGAGGAACCGCCAGAGCCCCGCGACACCAACGTCGCCGATGAGCGGCGCCTGCACGCCATGGAAGGCGAGCGCCCGCTGTGCTTCAACCCCAACAGCCAAATCGGAGGTCCCGGCGCAGACGATGCCGACCCCTGCTGGGACCGAGACGGGCAACCCGTTGTCGAGTACGCCGGTTCGCGACAGGGAGTCGAAGTTGATGCGCCCTTGCACCGTCGGGTCGAGCTCCGCGAAACGACTTGCGTCCAGTTTCGTGAGCAGCAGCGAATGGTTGCGCGCCTGTGCCAGCGCCACAATTCGGCCGATTTGCTCCGCTGTCTTGCCTGCACAAAGCACCGCCTCGGCGACCCCGATGCGAGCCTCGCGGCTCCAATCGAGCAAGATGCCATCGTCAGACACGGGCTTGATCCCGCAGAAAGGCGCTGCCGCGGCGATAGGGCGCAAAGCCAAGAAAGGCACGTCCCGACGCGGCGATTGTCTCGACGACCTTGGCCCGGATCGCCACGCTAAAGGGCGAGAGCACTTGTTCGAGCGCATCGCCTCCCACTTCGAGCCGGACCCCACGAGCGGTCACCCGGCAACGCACGTCCACCGCCCCAAGCGCGGTCCGCACGCAGTTTTCAACCGTATCGATGAGAGCCAGGTCAGCCGCCTCGATGGCAATGCCGGTTTCGACGCGACTGGCGAGACAGGGCGCCGCCGGCAGGTCGGCCAAGTCAACGAGACCAAGCTCATGCGCTAAAGAGCGGATGTCAGCCTTGCTAAAGCCGGCTTCCACGAAGGGATGGCGGACGCCCTGTTCGCTCGCTGCCTTCAATCCGGGGCGATAGTCACCGAGATCATCCATATTCGTGCCGGAGAGAATCACGCCCTCGAACCGACCGGCAAGACGACCATAAAGATTGCTCTTGCAGAAATAGCAGCGATTGACCGGATTGGCGCGGTAGCGGGGATCGGCGAACTCGCCGGCGTCGATCAACGAAAGTGCCCAGCCGCGACGGGCGGCGTGCTCGCGGACCCGCGCGGTCGCCTGCAGCGGCACCGCCGGCGAAATGGCATGAACCATGCGGGCCTTGGTGGCGAAATGGCGGTCGACGACATGGGCGAGGGTCATACTGTCGACGCCCCCGCTCACGGCCACCAGCGCGGAATCAAGCGTTGCAAAGACTCGTGTCAAATCCGATGCCTTCGCCGTCACGGCTCGCGCTCCGTTGCACGCAAGGCACGATCGATCGCGGCGCGGCGCAACCGTGCGCGGCCCTCGGCGCCTTGGCCGCGCGCCGCAATGTCGTCGGCCTCGGGCTTGGCAGTTCGTCGGCCAGGGCGCTCGGCCACCTTGACCCGGACCGAACCACCGTCGTTGTCGACCACGACGGTGTGCCGGGCCAGCACGGCGCGCTCCTCACGTCTCAGCCGCACCCCAAGCGTGGCGGTCTCCTCGAACACCGCAGCCACCACCGCGTCCCGCCGCGAGGGGTCGGCCATCACTCGCACCGCTTGGAGCCAACGCGCTTTCTTGCCAATACCATGAAAGGTCGCGACATCGCGCACGCCCGGCACCAACCGCAGGCGCTCGAGGCCGGTAGCCAACTCCTCCGGCGACTGATCATCGATGTCGAATTCAATTACGAGGACTTCGTCGGCCGATTGCTCACCGGTGAATCCGAGAACCCGCAACACGTTGGGGATACCCGGCAACTGCCGGCTTCCAGCTCCGATGCCGGTCGCGATCAATTTTCCGGGGGACTCGCCAACGTCAAATCGCGGTGCGAGATGGCGCAGGATCGCCGCGCCGGTCGGGGTCACTCTCTCGCCAGGCACGCCGTCATCGGCGCGGAATGCGAACCCCGCCAGCAGTTGCGCGGCCGCCGGCGCTGGAAGCGGCAACAGGCCGTGGGCCGTCCGTACCGTTCCGGATCCAAGCGGCAGCGGACGGCAGTGCCAGCGGGCGCTCTCCAGGCGATCGATGATGGCCGCCGCCGCGACAATGTCGGCCTGCGTGTCCCAGTCTGCGAGCTCATGAAAATGCACGTCATCGATCGCGACACGGTGCACCGCGGCCTCTGCTTCGGCTAAGAGCCGAAGCATGGCGAGCGCGTGGGCGCGAATGGATGCCGATAGGGGCGCTTCGGCAAGCCTGCGACGCATGTCGGCGTAAGCCCCCGTTGGCGCCGAGCTATGGCCTTCGAAGACGAAACCGCGACCCGCAAGGCCATTGCCGTGCCGCTCAACGAGCGAAGCCCGAGCCGTCGGGGGCAAGCCGCCGTCGCGGAGCGCCTCGAAGACGGGTTCGGTAAGAGCGGGCCACGCGTCCAATATCGCCGCGATAAACATGTCGCCGCTGACGCCGCCAACTGGATCAAGGATAATGAACGACGGCAGCGCGTGCGCTTGCATTCACGCCCCCACATATTTGGGAATCACATAAGGTCCCTCGGGGATGAACGCGGCTGCCGCATCTCCGGCAGCAGCCACGGCGTCACGAATGGTCGCATCAAGGTCGGTGACAACATCAACACCGGTGAGTGCCCGATCTTCGTCGGAAAGACCGCCGGTATAGAGCTTTATCCGCCCGATCCGCATGGGTTTGAGCTGCATTTCGGTCTGCCACTCGTCAATGTCAGCGAGCGCCTTGGGCAGGATGCTGCGAAGGAACCCGTCAGGACCCATTTCGACGAGACGACGCTGTGACGCCCGAAACTCCTTGGATCCGAGCCCTTCCGAACAATCGGACGCAACGATGAGGGTGCCGCCCGGCGCCAAGATGTCAATCGGGGTCACCATACCCTTGACCGTCTGGTAGTAGGTTTGGTCGAGCGGAAACCCGGCGGCCGACGTGACGATGGTGGCGAAACGCTGCGCCACCGGCACCTGAATCCAGTCCTCGACAAAGCGGACCGCCGCCAGATGACTAGCAACGATTTCTCCGTATGAAACAAAGACCAGCTGGCGTTGCTCATTGATGACCGTGTTGAGTGCCATGATGTCGCCGACCATGTGCACAATCTCAAGTTGCTCTTCGTGCAACGGATTGCCTTTAAGGTTGCAAGAAACCGCGGCCGGGTTCTCCATGAAGGCGGCGGAATGAAAGGTACGAATGGTGTCGGCGTGGGCGATTCCCGGGGCAACCACTTTGCGACCGCCGGAGTACCCGGCCATGAAATGCGGCTCGACCAGGCCCGTGGCAATTCGCACCTCGGCCTCGACGAATCGGCGGTCAAGCTTGACCGGAACGCCGCGACCCTTGGTTCGCCCGAAATCGACGTGGGCAGCATCGTCGCGCGCGAAATGGTTGGTGACGCGTACCTTATCTAGAACCCATCGATCGCCGACGACACGTTCGAGCTCTTCGCCCTCGTTGGGACGGTGCAGCCCGGTGGCGATCAGCACCGTAATCGCCTCTGGCGCAATGCCGGCGGTCATGAGCTGCTCGACGAGGGGGCGCAGAAACAGGTGGTTGGGAACCGGGCGCGTGAAGTCGCAAATGAGGATGCAGGCGCTACGTTTGCCCCGAGCGTAATCCGCGAGGGGAGGGGCTCCGATTGGTCGGGCAAGCGCTTCGATGATGGCCCCCTGCGGATCGGGCAGCGGTGTGCGGGGTTGCTTGCGGATGAGCGTCTCGCGGCAGCCCGACGGCACCGACGCCTCAATGGTCGCTTTGCCGTAGAGAAGTTCGACCTTCATGGCGTCCTCGCTATGATCACGGCGCGCTCGTTGCCGGCGCGGCGGGAGACATTGGCTCCAAGTTTCGGGGGCATTATAGGCGACGAATGCGCGCTCAGCGAGGGCTTGGCGCGTGGCCTGGCGCAGCTCCGAGCGTCTCCGAGCGTGCAGTTGAGGTCGGTCTCCACTCGCATTTCGCAAAGGCAGCATGGTTCCTTTCGCGGGTGCGCCCCCGTGGCGGAATAAGGCCGCACGGACGAGACTGACTGCGCCTGATTTCCACCTTGAGGCTATTTGGCGGTATATACAGCTAGTTTCGCATATGGCGTTTCCCGGTGGCCGAATAAGGGCTCGCATTGGCTGATAGACTTGGTCCCGCAATACGGGCTCGTCGCCGTCCAGCTTTATCGAGCGCACGCAGAGTTTGCTATAGAACCTTCGGCAACCTGATCGTCGCAAACCGGATTCCTGACGTCGCCCTCGGCCCTTCATCCCTTCGCGTTCGATTCCCGCGACGAGCTCATGGCGGCGGTTGCGCTCGTCTTGATCTCGACCTTCCTGGTGCCGCTATCGGTCCTCGTCCGCTCGAGCATGCCCGCGACAAGCCTCAAAGTCTCGCACGGCGCACGAGCGGTTCGCCCCTTTTAGACGTTGAGAATCGCGCAACCAATTTTGAGCAGCCCTCATGTGTTGATCGACCAGACATCAATCGTGTGGCGCCTGGGTGGCCTTGACATTGCCGGCGCCGAGCCGCCTCAGCGGAAAAAATCGATTGGTATCGTCAGCTAAAACCGGTCATGCCCAGAAGGTCCCCGCGGGTAGACGAACGCGGTCGCCCGCGGACCCTGGTCGGCGAATACGATGCCAGCGTTGCCTAGTTACCGTGGCGATCGCCGGGCGATCTACGCATCATTCTCGCCCGCAGGTTTCAAGATAGGACCTCACATTGATCGCTTGAAGCCGTCACATAAGCTCTCAGCTCGCAGTTCAGCGCCCGATCTCGTGTACGGCATCCGTTCAAAATCTGGTTGAGCCCTCGAGGGCATTGACGCGTCCTTATAGTAACTCGGAGACCATATTGCTCGACTTCGTCCCCGAACCGGCGCACACTCGCTCACTGGGGGTTCAGGCGTATCGGTTTTTCAACTTAGCGCAGCGAACCGATCACCCGGAGTTCGGGCGATCGCCTTGTTGTTACGGTTGCATGCTTGTGGAAACAACAGGGTCCTTGAGTGTAACAACCGGGGACAAAATGATGCGCAGACATGTTGTCACGTTCTCAGCAGTAATATTGATTGGTGGTGGATTGATAGTTGGGGGGCATGCCCACGCTGCACAGATGAGTGCGCCCGGAGCAATCCGTGCGGCCGTCGATGGAGTTGGCGCGGTGCAGCGCGTGCAGTATTTCTATTTAGGGCATCGTTATTGCTGGTACGACGATGGTTGGCACGGGCCCGGATGGTATTGGTGCGACTATGCCTGGCGCCAGGGCCTTGGTTGGGGCGGAGGCTACGGGTGGCGTGGGTGGCGTTGGCACGGCGGTCGCTATTGGGGTGGCGGCGGCCATGTCGGTGGTGGTTATCGCGGCGGTGGTCACTGGGGTGGCGGGGGCCACGGCGGCAGTGGTCATTGGGGTGGCGGCGGTCATGGTGGCGGCGGCGGTGGCCACGGTGGTGGCGGTGCTCATGGTGGTGGTGGCGGAGGCCACGGTGGTGGCGGCGGCCATGGCGGTGGCGGCGGCCATGGCGGTGGCGGCGGTCATGGTGGAGGGCATCGTTCCGATATCCGGCTCAAGGAGGACATCGTTGCGTTGAGACGGCTGAGTAACGGGATCGGCATCTACCGCTTTCGCTACAAAGGAAGTGACCACACAACCTATGTCGGCGTTATGGCCCAGGAGGTCGAGAGCATCACGCCGGACGCCGTCTCGCGGGACCGCGATGGATATTTGCGGGTCAACTATGACAGGCTCGGGCTGGAGTTTTTGACTTGGGACGCCTGGATGGCGAGGACGGGCGGAAGACTTTGATGGACCCAGTGATCTCACGCGCGGCCTCGCCGTAGTAGGAGACCCATCAACGCGATCCGTCAGTTCATCTAGGCGGACGCGTCGAAGTGATCCGGCAGATTGCTCGTATGCAACCTGCCGGTCCGGCTTCGCAGCAAATCTAGTCGGTATTTTCAGATTGTCGCGGGGGCGTCACAGTATTTGCTCTTGAGTGTCTCCTCGGTCGAGAGGATGGCCCGACATTGCGACATTGGCGCCGCCCATCCTGGTCGTGAGGGCGAGCATCTAATCGGAGTTCGTGGCGAGCGGGTATCGGATGCGGTCGGCAACACGCCTCGATTGTCGGCACAACGCCTAAGGCCAATTGCAGCGCCCGCCCCGATGGGTCGGGAGGGCAGAGAACGCGGGATCTCGCCTAGCGGCGGCCGTTGATAAAAGCCGCGGTGCGAGTATGCTTTGGCCTGAGCTTATAAATTGGTTAGAAAGATCTCGGAGAAGTCGACGATGGATCACACGCTTGAGCAGACCGCAATGCGCAAGCTGTACCAACGTCTGCTGCCGTTTGCGATCTTCGCCTATTTCCTTTGTTATCTAGATCGGATCAATGTGAGTTTTGCAGCGCTGACCATGAACAAGGATCTGGGGCTCGATGCCTCAATGTTCGGGGTCGCCGCCGGGGCATTTTTCTGGGGGTATTTCCTGTTCGAGGTGCCCAGCAACATCATCCTGGAACGAGTCGGGGCACGATTTTGGATAGCTCGCATCATGGTCACGTGGGGGATTATCTCCGCGGCCACTGCCTTGTGCGTAGGTCCCAAGAGCTTCATGGCCGCACGCTTCCTGCTTGGTCTCGCGGAGGCCGGATTTTATCCGGGTCTGGTGCTGTATTTCTCCTACTGGTTTCCGGACATGCACCGAGCGCGCATCGTCTCCGGATTCACGCTCGCATTGCCACTTGCGGCGGCTATTGGGGCTCCGGTCTCGACGGCGATCCTATCGCTCGACGGCTTGTGGGGGCTGGCCGGCTGGCAGTGGATGTTCTTGGCTGAAGGGGCGCCCAGCGTTTTGCTTGGTGTTGTGGCGTTGTTCTACCTGACCGACCGTCCGGCCGAGGCGCACTGGCTCAGTGAAGCTGAGCGTTCATGGCTGACCTCAACTCTTGCCGAAGAACGACGTCAAATTGAGGCAGGTGGTAAGATCGGGTTGTTGCAATCTTTCTGGGAACCCAAGGTTCTGCTGTTGTCGTTAAATTTCTTTGGCATTGTGACCGCTAGTCTTGGAATGCTGCTGTTCTTGCCGCAGATCGTCAAGCAGCTCGGCCTTAGCAATATGCAAGTCGGTTGGGCAAGCATGATTCCCTATGTCTGTGGCGCCATCAGCATGGTGGTGTGGGGATCGATCTCAGACCGGATGCGCGAGCGGCGTTGGAACCTGTTCTTAGGTTGCATCGTCGCCGCCAGTGGGCTTGCCTTGGCCGGTCGGTGTATCGGCAGCTATTGGTCGCTTGTCGGCATGTCGATCGCGGCGATCGGATTTTACGGCACTAAGGGGCCGTTCTGGGCCATTCCCTCAATATTTCTGACCGGCATGGCCGCCGCTGTGAGCTTTGCCTGGATCAACTCCATCGGCAATCTCGGGGGTTTCTTCGGCCCGTCCGTTGTTGGTTGGGTCAAGGACAGCACCGGTAGCTTCGGCGCCGGACTCTACGCGCTCGCAGCCTTCGCGTTGATGTCCGCCGCGATCTCGGCGCTGTGGCTCGATATCCGACGACCGGCGGTCGCACCTGAGGTCATTCGCACCGCGGCCGAATAGCAGGTCGCTCGCTCATCACCTCTCGCTGCTTTGACTGCCCCGGAGAGCAGGCCGGTCATTGGAAGCCCGTCCGTCCAGGGGGGGACGCTTCACACCTCTGTTTGTCCCAAACGCTGGGGCCAGAGAGCTAAGAGTCGAACCCCCGCAACGAAGACGATCTGCACAGTGTTGGCGATGTCAGCGAAGTGACGCGAGCGGTCACGCGTGCCGGCTTTTGACCGCCGCGGTTGATCTTTGATCTTCCGTTGCCTCGACCCATTGAGAGCGCTCCGACCCGACGAGGCGGTCTCGCGCCATCACACCGGCAAATCCATGGCTTCATTGGGGTCCTTGCGTCCGGCCAGTGGCCCTGGTATGCGGTGGCAGGGCGACTGCGTGATGCTGGGGCAGGGCTCGTTAGCGCGGCGAATCGCCGCCGCCGGCGGGCGATGCCGTGGGTCGATGTCAATTGGCTCCGCGCGCGAAATCGCATCCTGTCGCGGTTGCCTTGGTCTCCACGCTTTCTGCCGGACCCGACGAGATGGCCCGTTCAGGCGGAGACATCCACCCCCGTGACTACGACCGCGGCCCGACCGACGCCGGCGCATCGAATAGCGAGGCTGACGGTTGCTTTCGACCCTGCAGCATCGGCATCAGAAGGATGGCACACCGAAACACGACGCGAAAAACCGCCTGCCGAGGTAATTCACGTTCAACCTGCCAGCGATTCGCCTGTGGTGGCTTGGTCCGGCCAATTGTCTCGTAGAGTGCGGGCGCGGCACAAACGGTTCAGACCCTCAACTCGGAAGCTGCTATGAAAACCTTGAGTTTCACCGTCGCGTTGTTCTCCGCTCTCGCGCTCAGTTTGGCGTGGAAGGATGCCGACATAGGAACTGGCGCGCTCGGGATCGTGGCGCTGTTGTGCGCCTTCACCACGTATCGGTCGACCTCTATTTCGAGTTTCCTTAAAGTCTTTGTCGGTATCTTCACGATCGAAACGATCGTCTTTGGAGCGGTGGTGCTCGCCGGTCACGCCGGCATCTGGCCTGCGGCCTATCGCGAGTATCGGCCGCCCGATTCGCTGCCGGTGACCGTCGCGGTTTTTTCCATTCTCGTTTACCTCCTTGCTTGGGTTCCCGTGGTTCGCCAGATAACGCGGATCGCGGACCTTTACTACGACGCGAGGGACATAGGGCAGGCACATGTCTGGCCACTGCGGCCGTTCACGGCGCTCGAAAGGCGCATCGCCGTGATGATGGTCACCTTCCTCGTCCTTGCCAACCAGGCGGAGGTCGGCATCACCGTCCGTCTATCATTCTTTAATCGCGACTGGTTTAATGCCATTCAAAACAAGGACGCGGCCAGTTTCTGGCAGCTACTCCTTTTGGTTTTCGCGCCCTGGGCGTTCACCTATGTGGCGATTGCGGTGATTGAGTTTGTCGTCCAGTCGATGCTCGTCATACGTTGGCGACGCTGGCTCACCGATTATTTTGTGTCGCATTGGCTCTCCGGTCATGCGCACTACCGGATGAGCTTGGTGGGTTCTGGAACTGATAACCCGGATCAGCGCATCGCGGAGGACGTGAACCGCTTCATCGACGGCGGTAATGAAGGCTACGGCATCTATTCCTATTCTATCCTGCTGATCTCGACCGTCTCCTCGCTGGTGTCATTCGCTATCGTGCTATGGGGGCTCTCCGCCACCTTCACCGTACCCGGGACGGATAGACATTTGCCGGGGTTTTTATTCTGGGTCGCTTTGATCTATGCCGCAACCGGTACACTGGTCACCCACTTCATCGGACGCTCGCTGGTCGGCCTGTATTTCCAACGGCAGCAAGTGGAGGCGGATTTTCGCTTCTCGCTGGTGCGGCTGCGCGAATATGGGGAACAGGTCGCGCTGCTATCGGGCGAGCCTGCCGAGCAATCATTGCTGAGCCGCCGCTTTGGTGCGGTGATCGCCAACTATCTCGCCCTCGTCAACCGACGCAAGAAGCTGCTGACTTTTACGGCGAGCTTCAGTCAATTGTCGACGATCATTCCCTACGTTTTTACCGCAGGATTTTATTTTGCCGGCAAGATACCGCTTGGGGTGATGACCCAGACAGCAGGGGCCTTTTCACGGGTGGAGAGCGCGCTCACTTTCTTTATCAACTACTATACTTCGCTTGCCGGCTTCAAATCGGTTGTCGATCGTCTGACCTCGTTCGATTCGGCGATCGAGCGAGCCAGAGCCCTGGAGGCCTCGGGGCCCACGCGCGCCGTTGTGCCAAGCGGTACGGGCGCGGTGACGCTCGAGCATCTGCATATCGCGCTGCCAGATGGTCGACCGATCGTCGAGGCAATTGATCTTGCATTCAAGGCTGGTGAGCGCGTGCTGCTTGCAGGTCCTTCTGGGTCTGGAAAATCCACGCTCTTTCGTGCCGTTGCAGGCATCTGGCCCTTCGGGGAGGGCCGCATCGAGATCCCTGAAGGCGCGCAGGTAATGATCGTGCCGCAGAAGCCGTACATTCCGATCGGGACGCTGCGCGCCGCCATCGCCTATCCGGCTGCGCCCGACGTTTATGCCGACGATGACATCCGCCGGGCACTCGAGGATGCGCGTCTTGGATTTCTCGCTGGCGATCTCGACCACGAGGATACCTGGTCACAACGCCTGTCGGGCGGCGAACAGCAGCGAATTGTGCTTGCGCGCGCCATGCTCGCTCGACCGGAATGGCTGTTTCTCGACGAGTCAACCTCGGCTCTCGACGAGAAGCTCGAGTCGGATCTCTATCGAACGCTTATTGAGCGCTTGCCGAATACCGCGATCGTTTCAATTAGTCATCGCTCCACGCTTGGGGCATGGCATTCACGCCACATGGAAATGGCCGCAAGTGAGGGGCGACTTTTCGTCCCGCGTGATGCGAGGAGCGAACCGCGGCCTCAGCAGGTCGGCGTCGGTCGCAAGGCTTAAACCAAACACTTGCGGGCCACGCCGGATGCGACGTGGCCCGCTTGGCATGCAACATATCTCCGACGCCCGTCTAGGCGTCGTCACCACAGGATGAGCCTAGCCGGCGCGAACGTAGCCATAACGCAGGTTCGTTGGGTCCTTAGCGGCGAGCTCGTATTGGCTCTTGAGGGCGGCCAGGCGGTCCTCCGAGTAGGCCGGCATTGGGGCGTTGTCGGCGGCCTTGAGGTTGAGACGGTAGAGTCGAGCCGCGTTGCCGCCGAAGATCAACTGTTTGGTCATGCTGTTGGCGCCACCGAGGGCCGGCAGCCCGTATTTCTTCTGCATGTCCTCGGGGACCTCAAGCCGACGCATCGCCTCGATCTGCCATTGTGGCGAACCGTACCATACCGAGTCCGTACCCCAGAGCACGTGATCGACGCCCATGCCCTTGACCAGCGTGCCAACGAAGGCCGCCGAGAACTTCGGATGCGCCACCGCCGAATTGGCGAATGAGGTGCCAATTTCCGCGTAGACGTTGTTCACGCCATATTTTTGCGGGATCTCGGCCAAATCAGATGCCCACTTAATGCGGCCGGACGTCTCAAATTCCGCCCACGCCTGGTCGGGCAGCTCTAGGAACGGGCGCAGCGCGGAATGGTAGACGACGAAGTTCATCTGCGGCCAATCCTTGGCGGCCTTACCGATATCCCATGTGGTCGCATACTCCCACACACCCGCGAAGGACTTCTCGTAATCGGGTGGCAGCAGGCCCTTGTGGATGCATATCGTGTTGATGCCCGCTTTGACCGCTTTTTCGTAGAACGGATACATCACTTGTTCGTCGTCCAAGCGCCACGGATATTTAGACGGCGAGAGCGGGTCGCCGATCGTATAAGACTTCCATGAGTCGGGCTTATAGACCGCGATGGCTTTATCGACCTCGTCCATCCAACCGGGTTGTTTGGGAGTGATAACTGTGTGTGCAAGCAAGCGCCGTGATCCGGCAAAATCGTTGATCAGCTCACGCGTCTTGACAATCTGCTCGTTGGACAGCAGCCACCAAGTCGGATCGTCGAACGGCGCGCCGCTCAGCAACGCGATGTTGGTGTCACTGTCATAGTAGACGTCCTTGACGTAGTTCGAGAACTTGTAGCGGGCAAGCGACGTGCCCTCGTCTTTCAATTTCGGATTCCAGTTCTCCCCGGCAAACTGGGCCAGACCCAAGAGTTCCTTGTGCTCGAAATCGTCGCGTACGAAATGGGTCTGAACGTCGAAGATGAACTGCCCGTTCAAGCTCTGCGCCCGCGCCAGCGTCAATTCCGGTTCGCGCGCCTCCGCTTCGTCGACCTGAAATACGTTGCCGCCATAAATCTCTTTCATTGCCAAAAAGGCGGCAGCCATTCCACAACTCGTGCGCATAAACTGACGGCGGCTCAAGCCCAACCGTTTTCCGTTGATGTCGGACAATTCGTAGATGCGTTGCTCAACCCGTTTTTGGATTTCGCTCTGCGGCGGCGGAAGATATTCGCCGTTCGATACGATCTGGGTCGGGATCGGTGTCGCCGCGGAAGCCGTTTCGGCACCTGCAACCAATCGCTGCTCTCGTTCACTGAGCCAACTTCCCATTGCATTCCTCCCTGAGCTGGTTTCGCGATCATAGGCATGGTTGTTTTGGTTAGAAAGTTTAGCCCCGTCGTGCGACCTTGACAACGAGAGCATGCCCGGGTTGCGCCCGACGCGCCCCCGTAGCTAGCTTGCCAGATGCTGGACCGAGCCGTCGGGGCGGGTGAGGAGCGCGCTGACGCCGCAAAACTGCTCGAGCAGCCGTGATCCACGCTCGGGCGGGGTCGTATAAAGGGCCGTCGACAACGCATCGGCGATCATGGCGCTCTCGGCAAACACGGAAACTGCGATGTAGTGATGAGCGCTCCTTCCGGTTGCAGGATCAAACAGATGGTGAAAGCGACCCGACGCCTCAAATTTTGTGCCGTAGCCGCCGGACGTGCACAAGGCGCGATTGGTTAAATCGAGCGTGACGGCGAACGTCTCGGGTTGGCGCGGATCGGCAAGGCCGACGCGCCAGGGGCGCCCATCGACGCGCTGACCGCTTGCTCGCAGCTCACTGCATCCCATATCGGCGAGGATCCGATCGCAGCCATGGTCCCGCAGGATCTCGGTGATCCGGTCCGTCACATAGCCTTGGGCAATGCCGTTGAGGGTCAATCCCATTCCCGGGCGCGCGACTTTGACCCGGCGGGTGTTCACGTCGAGACCCTGCCAATCCACGAGCTTCAACGCGCGTTCGACGGCCCGTGGTTCCGGTCCGTCCGGCGGCGGGGAAGCCGCGGCAAAGAAATGCGTGGCATAGAGGTCCCACAAGGGCTGAACGGTCACGTCGAAGGCACCGCCACTGACCGCGGCGAGGCGTTGGCAGTGGGCCAGCACGATCAGAAGATCGAGCGACGGAGCCTCCAGGCGGCCATCACGATTGAGCCGTGCGAGTTCGCTGTCGGCCCGGTACAGGGCGAAGATTGCTTCGAGCCGCCGGATCTCCGCAGCGCACTGCGCGGCGATCCGTCCGGCAACCACCCGGTCAGGGTGGCAAATTGACAAACTTGATGGCGAGCCAAGCGAAGTACCGGTCCAACGGTAGAGTGCAACCGCGTCCTCGCGATCGCTTTTGCATAGTAGCGGCGCGCCGGCGACCGCTCCTAGCACGGTTATCACCCGACGTCGGGTAAAGGCTTGGCCACGATCCGACGCGGGCGTGCTCGCTGTCCTCGGACGGCCATCGTCGGATCGGCTCATGGCGCCACCTCCTCAACGGCGCCTCGGTCCCCAATCCGCACCGGATTGGCCCCGGCGGCAGACCGTCGACCCTTGCGACGCCAGACCATCGGCGGACAAACGTGATCATCGTAGTACGTGACTTGGCAATCCAGGCAGTAGAAGCATTCATTCATGTTGATCTCACCACTGCGCTTGATTGCGCCGACCGGGCAGACGGACTCGCAGGTTCGGCACCGGGTGCCACATTCGGGGTGCCGCTTAAGCCAATCAAACATTCGAACCCGGCCAAGAATGGCCAGTCCCCCGCCGAGCGGGCAGGCGAAACGACAGTAAACGCGTTCAACGAACAGACCGGCGATCAGCAGCAAGGCCGCATAGGTCACTAACGGCCATGCGGTCATGAAGCGCAGGATGATGGCGGCCTTGAAGGGTTCGATCTCGGCCCCCGTCATAGCGAGGTCCCACGACACGAATGAGGTCGCAACTAGGCCGAGGAAGAAGAGGTATTTAACGGCGACCAACCGCTCGTGAAGCGCCATTGGAATTGCGAGCTGTGGGATGCTGAGCCAACGTGCCACATTGTTTGCTAATTCCTGCAGCGCTCCGAACGGGCAGAGCCAACCGCAGAAGACCGCGCGCCCCCACAGGAACAGCCCGATGACGGTGAACAGAGATACGATGGCAACAAGGGGATCGACTAAAAAATAGTCCCAGCGAAAGTTGGTGACCGCCGTATGTAGGTCGGTGATGAGGTTGACGACGGTGAGCTGGGCGCCCGCGTACCAACCGAGCCACACCAGAGTC
>Ga0126371_10003265_pt1 | contig 14146 bp, 15 predicted proteins | sample PanSoiMetaPlot_4_FD_110145 | JGI IMG/M metagenome (GOLD analysis project Ga0126371, IMG submission 110145) | Tropical forest soil microbial communities from Panama - MetaG Plot_4 | ecosystem: Environmental > Terrestrial > Soil > Tropical forest > Bulk soil | place: Panama | collected 2016-02-17 | reverse complement strand
CTGGCGCGTGCTTTCTGTCGATTGGCACATTACCGAGGGCCGCTTCACGTTCCGGGTCGAATGACCGCGCTGCTCCTCGCCGCCCTGGGAGTTCATCTTGCCGCATGCGTCCTCGTCACGGGCGCATTTTTTGTGCTCCTGCTTGCCGGTCCGCCTCGGATCTCCACCATGCGCCGATGGGAGCGGCGAGTTCTGTCCGGGGCGCGATGGCTCGTGCTCGTGGCGCTTGGCTCGGGTGTTGTTTGGCTGCTTGTCAGCACCGCGCTGTTCGAGGGCCGTCCCGACGCAGCGCTCGAGGCGCGGGCCATCCAACATGCCATGCTGGATACGTGGCCGGGACTCGTCTGGACAGTGCGGCATGGTCTGCTGATCGTGCTGGCGGCATTTCTTTTAACGGGCGGTGACGTCTCAACCCGGCGGAACTGGATCGCTGCCCGGAGCGAAGCGTTTGTGCTGGCCGCACTCGCCTTAATCTTTCTAGGAGGTTCGAGCCACGCAGCCGCGATCTCCGAGAGCCCGTGGCCGCTGGCCATCGACATGGTGCATCTTCTGGGCGCCGGCATCTGGGTCGGCGGCCTTCTGCCGCTCGCGCTCCTGCTGTACGCCGCCAGCCGCGATGCAGCCACGCCCGATCCCTACGCCGTGCGCGCCATGCAGCGATTTTCCCGCGTCGCGCTCATCACGGTGCTCGTTCTCGCCGGCTCGGGCATCGCGACCGCATTGCTGTTGGTGGAAAGCGTCGCCGGCCTGGTGGGGACGGCACACGGCCACCTGCTTCTCGCTAAGCTCGCCGTCCTCGTCCCCGCGCTCCTCCTGGCCGCCGCAAATCGCGCGCTGCTGCCTGCTCTGTCGGGCCCGAACGAACGGTCCGCGACCGCGCGGCGCATGGCGTTGTTCATCGCGCTGGAGGCGGGCCTGGTGCTTGCGCTGATCGGCCTCGCAGCGGCGATGACGGTGACCACGCCCGCGACCCACGGCGATCCGGTCTGGCCCTGGCCCGTCAGACTCTCGCTCGACGCGTTGCTTGATATCCCAGTTATACAGAGTCTTATGCGGCTACGGAGCGAACTCGTGCTGGCGGGCCTCGGGCTTGCGATTCTCGCTATCGCGTTCCTCGCGCGCCGCCGGCGTGTGCTCCTGGTCGGATCGGCCTTCGTCCTGGTCGCTGCCGGCGCGGCGATCGGCCTGCCGACATTGATGGTCGAAGCCTACCCGACCTCGTATACGCGCCCGCCGGTCACCTACCACGCCGGCTCAATTGCGGAGGGCATGGCGGTCTACCAGGCGCACTGTGCGTCCTGCCATGGGACGCCGACGTTCGGCCGCGAGGCGCCGAGCGGAAGCGCCGTCGATCTGCGCGCGCGCCTGACGGCGCGGCGATCCGCGGGAGAGCTTTTCTGGCTGACAACGCATGGAGCGCCCGAGCGCGGGATGCCGGAGTTCGGGAGCCGACTTGGAGAGGGCCAGCGCTGGCACGTGATCAATTTTCTCCGTGCGTTCGGCGCGGCTAGCGACGCACGCCGGATCGGCACCGAAGTGGAAGCCGATCGCGCCTGGCTGGCCGCGCCCGACTTCACGATCTCCGTCGGCCCGCTGACGCCGAGAACGCTGCGCGACTACCGCGGCCAGCGGATAGTGCTGCTGGTGCTTTACGACCTGCCTCAGTCCCGCACGCGGATGGCCGAGGTCGCGCGCCGCTACGGGACGCTCTCGGTTCTGGGCGTGGAGGTCGTCGCCGTGCCGCCTCGCGCCTCGCCGAAAGCCATCGCCGAACTCGGCTCGTCACCGCCCGTGCTGTTTCCGGTGGTGACCGACGGCAACGAAGAGATCGTTGCCGCATACCGCTTGTTCGCCCCCGGCGACGCGCATGCGGAACTGCTGATCGACCGGCAGGGCTACATCCGCGCGATTTGGCGGAGCGACCAGACGGGCGTGCCGGACGCCGCCGCGGTCCAGGCCCAGGTGGAGAGGCTGAACGAGGAGAAGGCCCCGCCGCCGCTCCCCGACGACCATGTCCATTGACGGTCACGTCCATGGAGACCATCTCGGCTGGAACCAACTCCACTGATCAAAGCAGAGGACCTTCGTGATGCCGTTGTGGCAGGTGGTCTTACTCCTGAATCTGACCCTGGCGGTCGGCCTTGGCTTCGGCTACGGCGTCTGGGGTCACCGGCTGGCCGCACTCGACGGCGAGCTCAAGACGGTGCAGGCACAGGTGGAGCGGCTGGAGCGCGAGCGGCAGGCATGCGCAGCGGGTGCCCGCGTCGGCGAGCAGCAATGGGAAGGCCGCGGAATCGTGCGAGCCGTTTACCCTCAGCTACTCCTGATCACGCACGAGGAGATCGCCGGCCTACTCTCTGCAAGGACCACTGGCTTTCGCGTGGCCGCTTCCGCCAATCACGGCCAAGCCCACGTGGGCGACCCGGTCCGTTTCTGGCTGCACGGCACCGGGACCGACAACATCGTGCTGGTGAGGATGGAGCCATGGTGACTGGCCCGAGTGCGACGTTTGATATCATCATGCCCAGCGACACCGAACCGACGTGATGATCTCAGAGTGATCAGTAGATTGCGGCGCCGCCATCGCCTCCTTATCGACGGAATGCACGACTCGATGACGCGGCCAGCAGAAACCACGCAAGCCGCAGTCTCGGCCCCATCACTGCCGCCTCGTGACGTTGTGGTTATCGACAATCTGCACGGGAAGCACCGGTCCTCCTTTTACTTGGCTTTTTCGATCTTCGTGATCGTGAACTGGCCGTTGATGCGGTCGGGCACGAAGCGCACCTTGTCGCCCGGCTTGACGGCTTTGAGCATGGCGGGATCGGCAGCACGAAAGACCATCGTCATCCCCTCGCCCATGCCAAACTTCTTGAGCGGCCCGTGCTTGATGATGATCTTCCCGGCTGACTCGTCGATCTTGGTCACGAGGCCGTTGACGAAATCATCGGTTTGCGCACTCGCTGCGGACGGTGGGAGGCCGAGCGTTAGGACAAGGGCAGCGCGGACAAGGAGGCGGTCTTTCATGACTGTCTCTTTCGCTTGAGAATCACTTCACGGTGACTGTACCGACCATTCCGGCCTCGCGGTGGCCGGGAATGAGGCAGGAGAACTCGAATGTCCCAGTTTTCGTAAAGCGCCAGAGCATTTCGGCTTTTGCACCCGGCTGGACGGTCTTGCCGTTTGGATCATCATGCTCCATGTCCGGGTATTTCCTCATCAACGCCGCGTGCTTCAGATTGTCTGCGGTGTTGGCCAATATGAATTCATGCGCAAGCAGACCCGCGTTAGTGATGACGAACTTGATTTGCTCGCCGTGATTCACCTCAAGTGCGTTCGGCTGGTAGGACATCCTGCCGTAACGTTCTTGCATCGTGACTTCCACGACGCGGAACGGCTTCCTGGGATTGCCCGGCTCGCCCGCCGAGAAGTGTTCTTCTCCTTCATGCGCGTACAAGCGCGCGCCAGCGCCAACTGTCCGGGGCGTCTGCCTTGGCGCAAAATGTCGCGGGGCGCCAAGCTCCGGCGCGGGAAGGGTCGTCACGGGAGTGATCGCCAGCGCCGAGATGCAAAAGACACGGCAGCAATTGTCTGCCACGGCCTTGCCGCCATGCGCACGCTGTGTCCCGTTGCTGTAATGTTCGTGCCAAGTTCCGTCGGCGTGAAAATGGCCTGACGCGGCCTGGACCGTATGCGCAGGAGTAGGGTTGCCTGTCTCGCTCAGGCAATGCGCCAGGCGGTTGTTCTCTGTGAAGCCCAGCGCGATGGACGACGTCAGGGCGCAAAGCACGTAGAGCACCGCGACCGCGGGTACCACTTTCATCCGAAATAGTCGGGTTATCCAGAGCCGCATCGCCGCTCAAACGCCGAAGGTGTTTACACGGCTGACGCGCCGGGCGCAGTCCGAGCCGAGATCCAAACTGAGCTTAGAGAGCTCCCGGAAGATTGCAACAGTTTGTGAAGGTCGAGACTCGCCGCGCTGTCTTAACCTCTTAGAACTTCCGTCCCAGAGTTATATGAGTTCGATCTCCTTTCGCTCGATCATGCTGATGCATTCTCGCTGCAGATGACCGCCGAAAATAATACCAATCGCCGAACCGCGTGGCCGCCGTAGGATAGGTGCTGCTCCATTCCAAGCAAGCCCGGTCGGAAAGAATCCGGTCCATGCTGCATCAAAGCACGCGGCTGCCAGCCCTCATTCCAGGTTTGGATAGCCGAGATCTTCGGCCTCCTTCTCATAGTCCGCCAGCCGCTCGTAAGCAGATGTATTCAACACAGACACAGCCGTCAGGCCTAGCGTCTCTCGTACGCCAACGGTCGCGGGGTCCCAGAACAGCGTATCAAGGGATTCTCGCAGTGTCGCCACCGTCCGCACATCCGTCGTTATGCTGGTCACGAGGGGAGGCGATGGGCTCCGCGGCGTTTGTGCTAAAATCCGATAATGCATGGCGTCTGCAGGCTGAAATTTTTGAAGCAGACCCCACGTCACACAGTCAATGGCGCAGAGGTCGATCGCTTCCCGATGGAGATGATCGAGGCTCGCAAGGTGTCCACCTGTCATCACCGCTTTAAGGGCCTGCCTTCAGCGATCCGTGCAAGCGTGAGCCGTGGCAGATTCATACCCGAATTGGACAGTCTGCTGTTGCAGCCGAACACGCGCCCGCGCAGGTCTTCAAGACGCTCGGCCGGACCCTTTGCCCGCACCATAAAGAAGGCGCAATGGTTCGGGCCTTCACATCCAGCAAACGCAAAGGAAGGTGTCGCAAGAACCGTGCCTTGATCGCGGAAAACTTTGTACAACGGATAACCGCACATCTGGGTAAATAGAACATCCGGACCGATACCCTCCGGTGCGGGCGCGCGCCCCCTCAAACACCACATCGCGGATGTCGAGTCCCCCGGCGTTGAGGCGCACTCGTAGTGCATCCCAGAAGGCAGCCGTTGCCGCTGTCGTTTCTGAACAATGATACATGGGAAGGCTTGCCGATCGCCTCCTCTTACGCCGTATGCCGTCGCGTCGCCCTGAGACGCGCCCCTTCTTGCAGAGTTGTCTTAGCCGCCGTGTGAAATCGAAATCCCTCTGACGTTCTCCAGAGAAACATTACTCTATAATATATATGGACTTTATTGACAATAGCTCCGAGACTGTTTAAGCTGGCGTTTGAGGTGGTCCGTATGTTTCCCAAGCTCGCGAGGACGTTCGCGATCAGCGGCTCTGTTGCGGCTCTGGTCGAAACGACGACCGTCTTTGGCGCCTTGGCTGAACCTGATTTTGGCAACGTGCGGCTGCCGGACGTCAACGGTTAGAAGCGACAGGAGACGGCCTCTACGCAAAAGTGTGAACTATTGGACCACACACCCTCGGGATCCGGTTTTCGGCCGCCAAGTACACATTGCGTATAAGCAACTCTTGGTCCAGTCGGGGAGGCGCGGACCGGGCTTCGGATGATGCTGACGTCTCCTGTCACACCAACACCGGAACGGCGGGCGGCGGTGTCGCTCACGGAAAAAGCTCGTCTGAAAGTCGACAACGGCAAAGTTCCGACGAAACAGCAGGCTGTCGTCAAGATTACCTGCCGCGGGATGATTGGATCGCTCGCCTACAGGCTAGAGCGAAGCTTGGCTGCCATCTGACAATCACCCATTTTGACGCATCCCGAGGAAGCTTTGACATCGCCAAAGATCACATCATAGCGCAGTTGTTGCGCATGATTTCGATCCCGCGGGATACGAATTTCGGCGAAGTTTGGCTTGGCGACAGATTCCTCCAGTTTGCATCGGGGCGCCATCGGGCAAAGTGCGCTACCGGACAGATACCCTAAAACATAAGACGATAGATGACGTACAGGCAAGAAAGGACGAATCCCACCGCCGACATGATGAGGAAGATCTTGAACCATACTCTCATCAGCGGTTGTCTCCTTCGAGCGTCCCGCTTTCATTGCGCTGAATGCTGGCATGATGTTTATTGGCGGGAAGTGGAAGGGAATCATGCATCTGAAAGGGTGATGGGGCTCGAGACTATTGCGCATTCCGGAAATCGAATTCGCAAAAAGATCATTCTGTAATAATGCATATTATAACTTTCACTTATGAAAAGTTTCCGGCACCGCGCAACCGCGCTCTCGTAGACTCGAATTGATTGATTCGATCGCGGCAGATTGCTAGGGCAAATTGCCAAACGTGTCGAGGACAAGCGTTCAGTGAAGCTCATCCGGAGCATTCCGGAGCAAAGAAGAACGGACCGATTAGTCCGGACGGACTATCATCAATAAGCTACGAGGAACGCTCGCTTTCTCGGCACATAACTCTGGCTCAATGTGGTTCTATGAGCGTTTGGTGCGAATCGAAAGATAATATAGCCTATCCGTTTCTTCCCGCGCCTCGTAAAGCGCTTTTCATACCCTTTGTTCAGCTTATTTGCGGGCCGGCACGTTGAGGACGTCGTCCGATTTGCGCAGCCAATCGGATAGTAGCTCGCGGTCGGCGGCTCGCCTTGTTCCAATCGATTCCGGTGGACCGATCCGCGGGCTTGTTGGAAAGTATTATGGTGTCCTGCCAAACGATTTTAAGGGATCGAATCATCAGCGTTTAGGGGCCTTGCCTACACCGAATCCACGATATTTGAAGCTGAATATGGTGAGTCAAGAACTCTGAGCATTGTCAGCTCATGGCTCGGGAAGAAAGCCGCTTCGTGAACGGCCAAACTTCGCTGCCCGCATGACCTCCGGTGCCGCTGGCAATTGCGTTTGAGCGCGAAAGTTGTAGGCAAAAGAGTTTCCAAACTATTTGCAATTCAGCGGATACCGTTGCGGAGGCTAAGGACCTCGCCTTTCTCTCTTTGGAGCTATAGGTGCCATAGAGAGTTTTCCGGGGCCAAGTTTGCGACCTTCAGCACCGGAAGGACTTCTCCCTCTGCAAGTTATCAAGCAATAACCGTTGTGAAGGGATGCGCCCCCATCCAGGATTGCTGTTCAGCTCGTTGTGCCGTTGGCGGTCACGCGAATAGATGCAGGTAAAATCGAGGATTCTGCTATTCAAGCCTTGCTTCTTGGACGAACTTTCTACAAAGCGCATGGGTTGGGGGGGCGTGGAATGAATCCAAGTGAAAATTCAGCAACTTACGCAAGGCCTTAGCTATTTCCACCAATACCATACTCGGATGCCGATCGCTAAGATTAGCATTTGCTACTTAAAAAATGAATGGTCGCACTGCGTGAGTAGATTGGCATGATAATTGGAAGTTGACCAGCGCCGCGTACGCGTCTCACCCTCTGGCCGTCATGCGGAATCGGTGAGTCCTTGCTCAGACTTGAATTGAGCAGATGACGAAAATGCTGTTCACCAAAGATGACGACATGGTCAAGACAGTCTCGCCGGATAGGTCCGATGAGCCTTTCGTTGCCAGGCGGATCGAGCCGAAATCGCGCGATTCCTTATGCCCATCGTTGTGAGGCGCCGAATGAAAGCCTCGCTATGGACGCCATCGCGATGACGAGTGATATAGCGTGGCGGTTCACTCCCACCCATAGGCTTCGGCCAATTGATGGGCAATCCAATCCGCACTCGGGTGTGCGGTCACATGCAATCACAAAAGTTCGCACCGCAAATGCCGCATGATCAGAAACCCATACAATAGCCGAAATGAAATCGTTGGAACGACGAACATGTCTATCGATGCGATACCGTCGGCATGATTATGATGGAAGGTCTTCCAACCTTGCGAAGGTGGCCGCCTTCTCTTAGTCACGGATATTGCGACCGTGGTCTGGCCGACATCAATCCCGGCTTGAGCAGTTCAGGGTGAACGCGTGGCGCCCCACACTGATCCAACCTACGTCAAATGGCAACGACGAAGCACCTGCGGCTTGGTCTCCTACCCCGTCAGCTGGCTCGTCACGACCGATGAAATACCAGTGTCCTGACCTCGATACTTTCGCGTGGTGGCGCATCGGCTGGTGCCGTCGGATCCGTGAAGGCGCTGTGTGGAGCGAAGCGCGCCCTCCCATCCGTTTCGGAATCGAAGCATTTCAGTAGCAGCGCTTCATCGGCACCCATCTCCGGCACATAGAACCAGCGGTGTTTCGGATTGTAGCTCACCTGATAGGTCTCGCCGACACGATGCGGATAAATGAGGTCAGAGGGCACGAGATCGTCGAAACTCACCGTGCTAGCGTCACAGACCGCGAGCGGAGAATCTCTCAACGGGCCACGGATCGGCCGCCACAGGTTAATGATCTGGACACGGCCTCGCAACAGGCCATCGGCCTCCTCCGGCAGAAGGTCGCGGACGCGTTGCTGACCCGATTTCGCCGTATGATCGACATGAACCCGGGCGACCGGCTGCCGAATCCCTTTCCAGTCATCCTCCGCGTCAGGAACGCGACGCCGCGTCGTGTGGTCGAAGATGAAGACGCGATCGGCGCCCGTTGCCTCCTTCAGGGCGCGCTTGACCTCCGGATAGTAGACTGCCTTCACCTCATCATCGTCATAAAAGTCCGTCACGGCAGTATCCTGCCGCACCAAGCTGAAGCCTTCGCGATCGAGCGAGACCGACGGCGCGAACGGCCGCAGGTTCCGGATTGGCACCACGTGAGCTTCCGATACGACAGTTGTGCGCGGCTCGCCGGTCGGTGGGTCGTTCGTGTAAGTGCGCGGCCTTTCCTTGGTGGGCGCGAGATAGTTCAGAACCGCTTTGACGGCCGAAGCATGCTGGCCGGACTTCTCAATCAAATCGGAATTGCGGTTCAAGCTCATGAATCCACCTCCCGCCATCTGGTCGTCGCCGCGACTGCTGTCACTTGGATGCACGGTACTCTTCCGGTGACGCGCTCGCTGGGGTCACTGCCGAACTCGCTTGCGCCTCGGAAACTGCATGGGCCGTCGCGGTAGCGACGCGATCCCGCGGCGCCGCCGGATGCCCGAACATAACGATCAGTGCAACGAGCGTGAATGCTGCGATACACGCTATCAGGTTCAAAATCGACGCCTCAGCGCGTTGACGCATGCGATATTCCACCCATAACATGCGATATTCCACTCACCGATAACGACACATAGCCACCGTCGGCACGTCCGCAAGGCGGAAAAGCTTTATTTCGCAAATTCGGAAGCATCTTGCCGCCAGGCACCCGATCGTCAACTGTTTGTTCTCCCGTCGGAACCGTCTTTGAAAATTCCTTTTCGGATGCTGGGAGCGAGACGCTATGCCGGACGGCGCGTGAGCCTGAACTTCTCGCTAGCTCGGAAAGCCGCCAATCGTAAGGTGTGTGGAAGTGCCGCGCGTTCGGGAGTCCACCCAAGTCGAGAAAAGACTAGGCTGCGATAGCCCCGGCAAGCACCATGGGTCTCGCTGGCGCCCAGCAGTGATACCGCCCACAGGACAACCGTCCGCGAGTGAACCGAAACTATCGTTGTTATCCTGCGTCGTTCAGGGAATGACGCCTTTCGACGACGTTGCTCGACCAACTCTACGCGCTCAAGATGCCGCAGAATTTGGCGACGTAGCTCCCCGAGGCGTCACCACTGCGCGGGAGTCGCAGGGAAATCGCATTGCATGCGGTATGACACCCCTGTCGTCACGCAGTGTGAGGTTGTGTTCGACTCTCGTTGGCGCGGGACATCGATGCCGTGGAAACGACCACGCGTCGACGTCTCGACGATATGACGAAGCGCCGCGCCTTCCGCGGCCTTCGGGCTTTTGAAGAGCTGGTCCTCAAGTGAATTGAAAGCGCGCGTCGCCGCGTAAAAGCGAAAGCGATGCCCGTCACGAACGACGACGCCGGCTTGCACCGTGATGCCGAGGGACGTCGAGCGGATTTCAACGATGTAGTTATCGGACATGAAAATGCTCCTGCCGCCGGTATCATCGGCGTCCTGTTTGAGATGTGGGAGGACGAGCGACGGCGGATCAGCCATGCCAGCACCGACATGCGCCGGTCGCTGCCGATGCGCGGCGGCAGGAAAAGTGATCTTGGAAGGAGACTACATCTAGAGAATGAAACGTCATCGTACCTCTCCATTGCTCAGGAGCCCACGAAGACGCTTCGCGGCGCTTTAGCATTGGTGACGCGGCGCAAGCTGCTCCATCAAATCCGCGGCCGGAGCCCCTCAAGGCTTCGGCCACTACAAATTATGCTTACTCTATCGATTTTGTCAACTATAATGGCTGTCGTTCGTTACGGTCAGCCGCGCGGAACAAGCGTCTGCGGCCGAGCGCAACTGGAGGTAATACATGTCACCGCTACAATGTCCTGAAACTCTCGTCCTCCATGCCGGCTGGCGCGCCGACGCCGCCACCGGCGCCGTACCGATCTATCAGACCACTTCGCATCAGTTCGAGCATGCTGCCAATTTGTTTGCGTTCAAGGAGCTTGGCGACATCCATACCCGCATCATGAATCCGACCAACGACGTGCTGGAACAAGCGGGTCGCCGCGTTGGAAAGCGGCGTGCCGGGCTCTCGTTGGCGTCGGCCCAGGCGGCTGCGCCTTGGCTCCGCGGTCTGCAAATGCGGTATGACTGACCACTCGCCAAGGTTTGTTCAGTTAACCGCGGACATATGTCGCGATCATGCAGTGGTCGTACGCGCAGAACGATCGCAGACAGGTGATCATTATCGGCGGCGGAGCAAGCGGCGTGCTGCTGGCGTGTCATCTGCTTCGCTATTGGACCGATGACCTAGATGTGACGCTGATCGAGAGGCGCCCTGACGTCGGGCGCGGCATCGCCTATCACACGGCGAACCCCAATCATCTGCTCAATGTCCGCGCCGCCAATATGAGTGCCTTCCCCGATCAACCCGATCATTTCTGGCGCTGGCTTTGCACACGACAAGACGACAGACGGCGAACCTGGCAGCCGTGCGATGATCCCTTCTGCCCGCAGAATTTATGGCGACTACATTGCGAGCTTGATCGCGCCGTTGCTATCCGATGCCGAACGGTGCAGTGGGCTTCGGATCATCCGTGGCGAGTGCATATCGATCGATCAGCTCCGATATGGCGTTGCGATCACTCTAGCCGACGGCTCCTGCCATCACGGCGATTTCGCCGTCCTCGCTACCGGCCATGAAATGGCAACCTGCCGTAGTGGCTGTTACGTCGATCCCTGGATCTCACCAGCAGATGCGGGTGTGGACGAGGACGCGAGAATCCTGATCTTGGGTACCGGTCTGACCATGGTTGACTACGTGCTTTCTCTGGTCCTTGCGGGTCACAAAGGACCGATCGTCGCCTTATCGCGACGCGGACTACTACCTCACGCGCACCGTTCGGTCCAACCGCTCCCAATAGATCAAGCAGATGTTCCGTTCGGAGCTGATATGACCGAGCTACTGCGCTGGCTGCGAAAACTGGTCAATGATCATGTGGCAGAAGGTGACGATTGGCGCAGCGTTGTCGACGGAATCAGGCCTTTCAGTCAACAAATCTGGCAGCGCTTGTCGATTTCAGCGCGACACAGATTCCTCGAGCATGCACGGGCTTGGTGGGACGTGCATCGACATCGAATGGCGCCTGAGGTCGAAAACCGTATCAATGCCGCGATTGCATCTGGTCTTTTGACGATAATGGCAGCGAAGCTTTGCGTAATAGAATTGGGCGACGCAGGCGCCCTGATCCGTTACCGACGGCGCGGTGCGAACCAGCCGTCGGTCCGCTCACCTGTGCGGCATTCTGGGAGATCGTCGCAGTCCCCGACATTCGCAATCAGTGCCTGGCGTTAGCAACCCGACTTTCGCCCATCACATTGGCGAGCTGGGCTTTCCATTCGATGCAAATCGCGGTGAGCTAGCGTGATCAACTCGCGTCGCGACCATGCAGGTCGATAAGATCGTCGATTGCCGTGGAATAGGCGCCACGCCGCTCAAGGTCGTTAACCCGGCTTTGTGTAGCCTGCTCGAGCGCGGCCTCGTACGGCTCGATCCGTTGGGCATCGGAATAGACGTAGCCTCGGACTGCGCCGTCATCGATCAGCGCGGTATAGCATCCGAACGATTGTTTGAACCCGTCGCCAGCCTCCAGCTACCGAGTCTGGCCGCAGAACAAGCTTTCTGAGTTTTTGATCGATACACTAGAAATATGCCATGACATACGTTACTTGTAGATTAATAAGATCTGCCGGCCCGTTTGTCGGACCACGGAATCATACCCCGATGCTCACTGCCAAGGGAAAATATGGGCTGAAGGCTCTGATGCACCTGGGCTCTGTACCGTTGGGAAAGACAGTGCAAGCCGTTGATATTGCGGAGGCCAACAATATTCCAAAGAAATTTTCTGGACGCTATTCTTGGTGAGCTTCGCAACGCGGGTATCGTATGCAGCAAGAAGGGTCCCGGCGGCGGCTACGTTCTTGCGCGGCCACCGGACGATATACAGATCGGCCACGTCATTCGTACGCTCGACGGACCCCTCGCCCCGATCGCCTGCGCGAGCCGTACCGCATTTCGCCAGTGCGATGATTGCAAGGACGTCAGCGCGTGCGCCGTACGGCTGGCGATGACCAAAGTCCGCAACGCCGAAGCGGAAGTCCTAGACCGGATGACAATCGCCGACATGCTTCGCGACGCGCGACAGGCGGAAAGCCGTCCACCGTCGCGATACCTCAGGAAAGCCACTGGGCGTGGTGCTTAGCCATCAGGCCGACCTTAGGTTTGAGCCGCTGCAATCCCGGCTGCTTCGTGGACCGTCATCCGAAGGTGCACAGCGGTGTGCTTGTGGGGCGGGCGCCACGATCCTAGGAAATGTCGCGATCGGGAACAGTGCACGCATAGCCGCCGGCTCCGTCTATATATTCGTAGGCTTCGGCTCAATTCGACCGCCGCCGGCGTGCCCGCCCGCGACAGAACCATCGGGCGCGGCGTAGTGCCGGCCCGAACTTTGGATCAAATCTTGAATGAGCTGTCCCACGGGTCGTTCACCTATATGATCTGACGATCGGCCCCGTGTCGACGCCCAACGCGGGACCTGGCCATCCGCACAATCAATTCTCCGACATCTTTATCGATGGCAGTCGGCACCAGAGCTCGACGTGCTCTTGATCCGTCGAATTTGCGAGCGACGAGTTTTCGGCCCCACCCCCGGAAGGTGCGCGGCAAGGTGGCGGGTCACCCCCTCGCTTACAATCTTGAGGCACAGTCGATGGCCAATCCCGCCGAGCCTCGCGCAGCATCCGAGAGCCGCGGGGCCACTGCAATTGCGCCTTTAGGATCCAGCTTTCCGCAAAACAGATACTCATTGCTGGTCCACGGTCCCGGTGACGCATGCCTGGGTGGGTGCCACCTCGACGAGCACCCCTGTCCCGCCGATCCCCAACCAGCACCCGATGGTCGACCTCAACTAATAGGGCTGCGCCGGCTGGAGATAACCGCCCGTTCTTACTGCGGTTTCAATTTTGGCCACACGCGGATCGAACTCGACATTATCTAGGCATTGCTTGAGCGCATCGCCGTTGAATGGTCGACCAATGTCGATCATAGTACAGCCGATCGCATGATCCGCCTGTCGATGGGAAACGGCGGTTGCGGATGGTTGGACCTGTTCCCCGTCGAGGCTCGCCTTGTCAAGCGGCCGCGATGTTTCTCCGAGGAGAACGGGATGACTCGAACGGGGCGCCGCATGCACCTTGCTGGTTTTCTGATTGCCGGCCCCGTAGCGCATAGCCATGCGCTCTGGCGGAACCCGGCGCGCGCCGTCCCGTTTCTCTCCACCGCGTATTACGTCGACATCGCGCAGACGCTCGAGCGAGGCAAGTTCGATCTGATCTTCTTTGCCGATCGTCTTGCCATTGCAGACCGGTTTGGCAACGACAAGTCGATCGGAATCCGTCATGGTGACCAGGATTCGACTCGCATGGATCCAATGCCGATTCTCGGCGCGCTCGCCGCGACCACAGACCACATCGGTCTTGGCGCTACTCGCTCGACGACCTACGACCAGCCGTACCATCTGGCGCGCGAATTCCGCACGCTCGACCATTTGTCCAATGGTCGCGCGGCCTGGAACGTCGTGACCTCGATGAACGACGGGGAGGCGCTCAATTTCGGCATCGAAAGTCATCTGGATCACGACCGACGCTACGATCGAGCAGACGAGTTCATGGAGCTGATCGGCAAGTTATGGGATAGCTGGGAGCCGGACGCGCTGAT
>Ga0126371_10003264_pt1 | contig 14149 bp, 8 predicted proteins | sample PanSoiMetaPlot_4_FD_110145 | JGI IMG/M metagenome (GOLD analysis project Ga0126371, IMG submission 110145) | Tropical forest soil microbial communities from Panama - MetaG Plot_4 | ecosystem: Environmental > Terrestrial > Soil > Tropical forest > Bulk soil | place: Panama | collected 2016-02-17 | reverse complement strand
TGCTGGCGGAGATGTTTGGGATCGGCGGCTTGCATGTGGCATCCAGTGTTCGGCCAGTCTAGCGCACGCCCCCGGCGATTCGTATCTTCGTCTGATGAGTGCGGTGATCAGGTGGCCGATGCCGTAGATTTATGCAACTACGCAAGAGAAAGATTTGCAAAACGCGGGAACTTTCTCTTGGGCTCAGACCTTGAGTGCGTGCGGGCCGGGTATGGGTCACATTTCCGCGGATGACGCATTCCGAGTTTTTGCAGAGGGTGGCGTTATTTTTTACTCAAATTTTATCGATCCGCTGCGGCGAAGTGCGATGCGGAGCGGAGCAAAACTCGAATCCAGTGTAGGCGGAATTGTGGGGCTGCGAAACTCGTAGAAATCGCAAACCCTTGGATATAGGAGGGAACTAGTTGCGGGAGCCTGGGGACTCGGGTTACTAATGCGGACCGACCGCTGGGCACCTGCACCGGACGGCCGAGCGAGTTGACATGGGTACAATGGTGAAATCAATGAGGATCGCGCTCGCACAGATCAATACCACCGTCGGAGATCTCCTCGGAAATGCGAGGAAGATTCTTGAGTTCTCAAAGCGCGCCGCGGCGTGCGGTGCGCAGGTGGCCGTTTTTCCCGAGCTCACTATCACCGGGTATCCACCGCGCGATTTGCTCGAAAAGCAGAGCTTTCTCGCTCAGGTGGAGCAGCATCTGGAGCAGCTTGCGCGCGACACGGCGGACCTGAGGCTGGCGATCATTTGCGGGACGGTGACGCGGACAGGGTCCTCCAATGGGAATCCGATCTTCAATAGCGCCGCGGTAATCGAAGGCGGGCGCGTCCGGTTCCGCCAGAATAAGATGCTGCTGCCGAGTTACGATGTTTTTGATGAAAAGCGCTATTTCGAGCCGGCGACGAAGCAGTGCGAGTTGAGTTTACACGGTTCGGAGACCGCGCTGACGGTTTGCGAAGATGCCTGGAACGACAAACAATATTGGGAGCGCAGGCTGTACAGCCGCGATCCGGTGGAGGAATTGGCGCAGGGCGGAGCGCGGCTGCTGATCAGCATCAACGCATCGCCGTATCACATGGGAAAGCGCGCGCTACGGCACGAGATCTTCGCTGCCACGGCGAGACGATTCAAGCTTCCGATCGTGTACGTGAACCAGGTGGGCGGAAACGATCAACTGGTCTTCGATGGCAGCAGTTTTGCGATGGACGCCGAGGGAGAACTGATCGCGGTGGCTTCTTCATTTGAAGAAGATCTCGCGTTCGTGGACACCGAGGCAGGAAGCGGCGACCGGCACGACAATTTTCCCGAAGAGTGCGAGGCGGCCTATGAGGCGCTGGTTCTGGGGACGCGGGACTACATTCGGAAATGCGGATTCGAGCGCGTGATCATCGGGCTCAGCGGCGGAATTGATTCGTCGTTGACGGCGGCGATCGCGGTGGATGCCGTCGGCAGGGGGAACGTTACGGGCATCGGGATGCCGGGGCCGTATTCGTCCGAGCACAGCGTCAGCGATGCGCGCGACCTGGCGCAGAACCTGGGCATCCGGTTCGAGCTGATCTCGATCCGCGAACAATATGAGGCGTTCATGAAGGCCCTCGGGCCTGTGTTCAACGGCGCGGCGATGGGTGTTACGGAGGAGAATCTCCAGTCGCGCCTGCGCGGCGTTACGTTGATGGCGCTATCGAACAAATGGGGAGCGCTGGTGCTGACCACCGGCAACAAGAGCGAGCTCGCAGTCGGATATTGCACGTTGTACGGCGACATGTGCGGCGGCCTGGCAGTGATTAGCGACGTGCCGAAGACCCTCGTTTACTCGCTATCGCGCGTGGCCAACAAGCGACATCCCAACGCGATTCCCGAGAATGTTTTCATCAAGCCGCCGTCGGCCGAGTTGAGGCCGAACCAGAAGGATACCGATTCGCTTCCCGAGTACGACGTGTTGGACCAGATTTTGCGCGGTTATATCGAGAACAACGAGTCGGCTCGCGAGATCGCCGATTCGCTTCATCTGGATGTAACGCTGGTGCGTGATATTGTCAACAAAGTGGACCGCAACGAGTACAAGCGGCAGCAGGCCGCGCCCGGTCTAAAAGTAACCACCAAGGCGTTCGGTATCGGACGCCGTTTTCCCATCGCACAGCGGTTTTCCGAGTGAAAATCGGATTGGCGGAATCTCTCCGAATGAGGCGTGCTCTATGAAAGCAACTCACGTGCTTCGTCAAGTTTTGCTGGCAGCGGTGGCAATCGCCATCGTCGCCGCCTCGCGTTCGCAGCCCGCGCCGCGCGAGCGAGTGGGATTTCTGCCCGACGGCGGGTTCCTGCTGAATAGCGGCTGGCGCGTGAAGCCTGCCGGCACGCAGGTACAGCTCAGCACGCTGCCCATGAACGCGGTGCTCTCGAGCGACGGCCGGTTTCTGATCGCGCTGAACGGCGGCTATCAACTGCCCTCGCTTAGCGTGCTGGATACTAAGGAGGGCCACGAGGTGGGACGAACTCGCGTGCCGGACGGCTGGCAGGGACTGGCGCTTTCGCCGGACGGCCGCACCTTGTGGGTGGGCGGCGGATCGAAAGTGTCGGTTTTCGAGTATTCGTTTAGTCCGGCTGGTCAGCTTCAGCCGGTGCGAACGTTCGAGATCGTCAAAGAGGCCGAACGGAAGCCGAAGGATTTCATCGGGGACGTTGCGATCGCGCCGGACGGTCATATTCTATATGCCTGCGACTTGTTCAATGACGCTATCGTTGCAGTGAACACGCAATCGGGTACCGTGATCGGACGTTACAAGACCGGACGCAGGCCGTATCGCATTCTGTTCGCGCCGGACGGGAAGACGTTTTATGTCACGAGCTGGGCGGATGGATCCATTGTCCGGCATCAAGCGAGCGATGGAGCGCAAGTGCAGGTGCTGCGGCTGGGAGCGCACGCCACCGACATGGTCTGGCGCGATCGCATGAGCGCCGGAGAATCGGGCGAGGGTGTTTCTTACAAGGCACGCATTTTTGTGGCGGCGGCGAATACGAACAATGTTTACGCCGTGGGAGTTTCCGATAACGGCGATTTGAAGCTGGTTGAGACCATCAACGTTTCTACTTCGCCCATGCACCCCCTCGGGATGACGCCGAGCGCGCTGGCTTTGAGCGCCGACAAGACCAAGCTATATGTCGTTTGTTCCGATGCAAACGCCGCAGGAGTTGTGGACGTCACCGAGCCGCGCAGCCGTGTGCTCGGATTCATTCCGACGGGATGGTATCCAACGGCGGTGAAGGCGCTTGCGGATGGCCGCCTGGTGGTTCTCAACGGCAAAGGATCGCGCAGCTTCCCGAATCCGCAGGGTCCAAATCCGGCCAAGCGCATGGCGCGCAGCCACGAGGGCGAGCGGACCGACCAGTATGTGGCGAGCATTCAAAATGGATCCGCGTCCTTTATAGCTCCCCCCAGCGACGACGCGCTTCGCGCTTACACGGCGGAGGTGACCCATAACTCGCCCTATCGGGATGAATTGATGGATGCTGCGCCTGCCGGGATTCCTCCGGCGATCCAGCACGTGCTGTATATCGTGAAGGAAAATCGGACCTACGATCAGGTGTTGGGCGATATCGGAAAAGGCGCGAGCGATCCGTCGCTGAGCTTGTTCGATGAGAAGGCGGGGCCGAATCATCACAAGCTGGCGCGCGAGTTCGTGCTGTTCGATAACTTTTATGTAAATAGCGACGTGAGCGCCGATGGGCACAACTGGGCTACGTCAGGGATCGCGAACGACTTCGTGCAGAAACTTTGGCCCACGAACTACGCGGGCCGCAGCAAGATCTACGCCTTCGAAGGCGCCGATGAGGATCGCGGCCCGGCTGGCGCAAGCCTCGAGCCGGCGGGCTATCCTCCCGCGGGGTTTTTGTGGACCAACGCTGCCGCTAGAGGAGTGACGCTACGCAATTACGGCTATTGGGTGCAGAACAAGCGGACTGCGGGATCGGACGGAGTGCAGATCGAGGAAGTACGCGATCCCGTGCTGACGAAGGTCACGAACATGAAATACCGCAGCTTCGATCTGGACTATACCGACGTGAATCGCGCGAAGGTCTTCCTGGATGATTTGGCGGACTTTGAGAAGACCGGGACGATGCCGCAGTTGATGATTCTGCGTTTGGGCAATGACCACACGAACGGAACCGCACCCGGCAAGATCGCGCCGTTGTCGTCGTTTGCAGATAACGACTATGCGTTGGGGATGATCGTGGAAGGTATGTCGCGCAGCAAGTTTTGGCCGAGCACGGCCGTCTTCGTGGTCGAAGACGACGCGCAGAATGGGCCGGATCACATCGATTCGCACCGCTCGCCGGCGTTCCTGCTGTCGGCTTATACGCACACCGGGAAAATCGACAGCACGATGTACAACACTACGTCGGTGTTGCGGACCATGGAGCTGATTCTGCACCTTCGTCCGATGACGCATTACGACGCCGGCGCGCGGCCGATGATCAACGCGTTTTCTCAGCAGGCAAACCTGACGCCGTATCAGGTGGAGAAGCCGCGGATTCCGCTGGACGCGAAGAATCCGGAGAATTCGGCTACGGCGGCGCGGTCGGCAAAGATGGACTTCAAAGAAGCGGACCGGATCGATGACGATGAGCTGAACGATATTTTGTGGCTCGCGATTCGGGGCTCCGATCCGCCGGCCCCGATGCGGAGTCTGTTCGCGAGATAGGCGTTCACACGAGTGTGAACGCGGCACGCAGGAGTGCGTGCGCCACGGCACAGGTAATGGCCCGCATCCATCTTTGCTTCGTATGGCACATGCACCAGCCTTTTTATAAGGACCTGGTGACGGGGGTCTATCATCTTCCCTGGACGCGGATGCACGCGCTCAAGGATTACTACGGGATGGTGAAGGTGCTCGAGGATTTCCCGAACGTGCACCAGACTTTCAATCTCGTGCCATCGATGATGGTTCAGATCGAAGAATATGCCGCAGGCAAGGCAACGGCAGATCCATTTCTCAACTGCGCGGTGAAGCCGTCGGCGGAGCTGACGCCAGCCGAGCAGCTCTTCGTGCTCAAGTATTTTTTTCAAGCGAACGCCGGGCGGCTTATTTACCGCTATCCGCGTTACGGGGAGCTGTACGACGCTTTTCAGCGGGCCGGCAGCGATCCACAGCGCGCGCGGATATTGTTCGGGCCGCAGGAGTTGACCGATCTTCAGGTGCTCTCGCAACTGGCCTGGTTCGACGAAGAGTTTCAAGAGCACGATCCGGAAGTACGAGAGCTCATCGCGAAGGGCCGCGGCTATTCACTCGAAGAGCAGGCTCGCATGGCGCGCAAGGAGCGCGAGATTATGGCGAGCGTGGCGCCCGTGTACCGCGAGTTTGCCGCGCGGGGACAGATCGAGATTTCAACCACGCCGTTTTACCACCCGATTCTGCCGCTTATATGCGACTCCGATATCGCTGCTGTGTCGCATCCGCACGTGCCGCTGCCCAGCCGGTTCCAATATCCCGATGATGCGCGGCATCAGCTCAAGACCGCGCGCGACTATATCGAGCAGCACTTCGGACTCGCGCCGGTAGGCTTGTGGCCGTCGGAAGGGTCGGTCTCCGATGAGGCCTTGTCGTTGGCCGCCGAGGCTGGCTTCCAGTGGGCCGCGAGCGATAACGGCGTGCTCGCTCAAACGTTGCACAAGACGGCGGGCGCGGAATTGACCTACCGTTCGTACCTCTGGAAGCACGGCGGGCGCGAGTTACGGCTGATCTTCCGCGATCATTTTTTAAGCGACCAAGTGGGGTTCGTTTATTCGAAAATGGGCGCCGCGGAGGCGGCTGATCATTTTCTCGATCGGATTCGCGCCAACGCGCAGCCGCTTGCATCCGGCGGAGCCGGTGTTCTGGTTCCGATTATTCTGGACGGCGAGAACGCGTGGGAGTATTATTTTCAAAACGGCCGGCCATTCCTGCGCGAATTGTATACGCGCATAAGCCACGCGCCAGACCTCGATGCGCTGACGGTGAGCGAAGCGCTCAATATCGATCAGCCGCGCGAGCTAGATCACATTTTTCCGGGATCTTGGATCAACGCCAACTTCGATGTTTGGATCGGATCGCAGGAAGACAATCTCGCCTGGGAGTACTTGCTGCGGGCGAGGAAGAAGTTCGATGAAGTTTCAAGCTCCGTCCCGGAGGACGCCCGGCGGCTTGCGTTTGAAGAGCTGCTGATCGCCGAAGGCAGCGATTGGTGTTGGTGGTATGGGCCGGAGCATCAATCCGACAATCGAGTGGAATTCGACACACTGTACCGGCAACATCTGACAAACGTTTATCGCGCTCTGAACGTCGCGGCGCCCGACGAATTATCGCGTCCCATTCTGATGACGCAGGCAGAGTATTCCCACCAACCGCCAATGAATCCGATTCGAGCGACCATTGATGGCGAAGTGACGTCCTATTTTGAATGGATGGGCGCAGGCCACTATCGCAGCGATGCGCGGCCGGGCGCGATGCATGGATCGAGGAACACCCCGCGCGACTTATTCTACGGAACCGACGGCTCGAGTCTTTACTTGCGCCTGGATTTCGACGGAGCGCCTGAGTTTGGCGGGATCGAGCTGCGAACCAGGGCCGGCAAGTTTGCACTCCTGACCGATCCGGGAATCGAACGCGCGCAAAAACGAATTTTTGAAGCGCGTGTTCCTTTTGAACTGCTCAAGGTTTCCAAAGACGAGCCGCTGTCGTTTCAAGTAGCTCTCATGGACGGCAGCGGCTCGCTCGAACCCATCCCGCACGATGGTTGGATCGATCTCACGCTTCCGAACGCGTGAATCAGGCCTTGCGACTCGAATACTTGTTCAACAGCGCGAGCAGCTTTGAGGCAGCCGGCGGCGGAGCGACTTCACCCATCACGATATCCCGGTTGGCCATGGCCTTGCCGTACATCTCCTTATTCCAGTCGTCGTCCGGGCGCAGTGTCGCACCCTGCAACGATAGGCCGGCGAACGCGCCGCGCGACCGTGACCAGGTCAGCATTTCGGCATGCAACTGGGCGTCGGTTTCGGCCGAGGAATCGCGTCCGACCGGGCCGCCGGCCACAGACGCGTCGGCCCCGAGCGTGAACTTGCTCTGAAGCAGCTTTTGCACGCCGGATTTGTTCATAACCAGCATCACGACATCGGTATCGGAGACACCGATCTGAAATCCGAAGCTGCCCCCCTCGACGCGAATCGCTGCGGGAGCGGACCAACCGACGCCGCTCTCCTTGCGGCAGAGCATGAAGCCTTTGCCGTATTTGGCGCCCACGATGAACGCGCCCTTCTTCACGCCGGGCACTACGACGATGCACTGAGCTTTCTCAAGCAGGTCTTGCGGTATTCCTTTGTCGGGAGCGGACATGATATCGGTCATCATGTCGGCCGCGTCCACCAGTCGATCGGTGGCGACGGCACCCGGTAATAGCGTTGCTGTCATCAGCGCGAGTGCGAGACAAGTGGGTTTCATGTATCCTCCACAGGTGATTTTAGCAGGCACGCGATTGAGGGTGCGCTTGAAGGATCCGCCGAAGGCATACTTACCTCGCGGTGTCTTTACACTCCATCGTCCACCTGAACTAAAATTGATGTGGGAAGGAGAAGGACGATTTTGAGACTTATTGAAGCAGTTATCGGACTGACGATGGTGTGTGGACTCGCGGCTCTCGCGCCCATTGGCGCATGGGCGGCGGATGCGGCCGCGGGCAAGTCCGTTTACGATGCCAAGTGCAAGGCCTGTCATGGCGCAAATGGGGAAGGCAATCCCAACATGGCGAAGGCGCTAAAAGTAGAGCTGAAGCCTCTTAGCCAATCGACTGCCGACATCAAGAAGTCGATCACGGATGGAGTCGGCAAGATGAAGCCGGTATCCAGCGTTACGGGCGCCGATCTCGACAACGTCGTCGCATACGTTCAGAGCCTGAAGAAGTAGCAACCTAAGGCGAAAAAAACATTCGCGCACGTCCGGCGCATGGGCTACAATGCTCGAAGCGGACGCGCGCAAATTCAATCACCCGACACGCCGCCTTGGTTGTCGAGGTCTCTGGCAGCGTGCCAAAAAGGATTCCCATTGTCCCCGATCACGCAGAGCCGACCCGGCACAACGGATTCTCCACGGACACTCGCGGGCGACATCGACCAGATCGCGATCAACACGATTCGCACGCTCGCGATGGACGCCGTCCAGCAGGCCAACTCCGGGCATCCCGGCACGCCGATGGCGATGGCGCCGGTAGTCTACTGTCTGTGGCAAAATTTTTTGCGCTTCGATCCCGGTCATCCGATCTGGCCCAATCGCGACCGCTTTGTATTGTCGGCGGGACATGCGTCGACACTGTTGTATGCGCTCCTGCACCTGGCGCAGGTGAAGGCGGTCAATCCGGAGTACGAGACGCTCGGAACGCTGAGCGTCACCCTGGACGACATCAAGAATTTCCGCCAGCTCAACAGTAAGTGTCCAGGACATCCGGAATATCGCTGGACATCGGGTGTGGAAACAACCACCGGTCCGCTGGGGCAAGGTGTTGCGACCAGCGTAGGCATGGCCATCGCATCGCAATGGATGGCGGAGTACTTCAATCGGCCCGGCTTTGAAATGATGGGCTTCGACGTGTACGCCTTAGCCGGCGATGGCTGCATGATGGAGGGAGTAAGCAACGAGGCGGCGTCGTTGGCCGGCCATCTCAAACTCTCGAATCTTTGCTGGATCTACGACAACAACCACATCAGCATTGAGGGCAATACGGCTCTTTCTTTCAGCGACGACGTTGCCACGCGCTTCATGGGCTACGGCTGGAATGTGACGCGCGTCGGAGACGCCAACGATCGCGATATGCTCACGCGCGCCTTCAAAACTTTTCAGGCGACTACGGACCGGCCAACGCTGATCATCGTCGACAGCCATATCGCCTATGGCGCGCCGAACAAGCAGGACACCAGCGCCGCGCACGGCGAGCCGCTCGGAGAAGCCGAGATTCGTTTGACGAAACGCGCGTACGGCTGGCCGGAGGACGCGAAGTTTCTGGTGCCGGACGGGGTCTATGAGCGCTTCGGCGAGTTCCTGGGCAAGCGCGGAAACGCCGCCAGGGAAGTCTGGATGGCGAAATTCGCCGAGTACAAGCAGAAATATCCGGAGCTGGCCGATCATCTTCAGAAAATGCAGCAGCGCGGCTTGCCCGATGGATGGGACGCGGAGATCCCAACTTTCGCGGCCGACGCGAAAGGCTTGGCCGGACGCGATGCTTCGGGCAAAGTGGAGAACGCCATTGCAAAGCGCGTGCCCTGGCTGATCGGCGGCTCAGCGGACCTCGCGCCTTCCACAAAGACGCGGTTGACGTTCGAGGAGGCGGGCGATTTCGAAGCCGGCAGCTACGCTGGCCGTAACTTTCACTTCGGCATCCGTGAACATGCCATGGGGTCAATCCTGAATGGCATGTCGCTCTCCAAGATCCGGCCGTTTGGATCGGGCTTTCTCATTTTTAGCGACTACATGCGCGCGCCGGTGCGGCTGAGCGCGCTGATGGAGATCCCGGTCATCTATATTTTCACGCACGACTCCATCGGCGTCGGTGAAGACGGGCCTACGCACCAGCCTGTGGAGCAGTTGATTTCCCTGCGGGCGATTCCGGGGCTAATCACGCTGCGCCCGGGCGATGCCAATGAGGTCGCTGAGACTTGGCGCATCATTATGAAATTCCGGCATGAGCCGGTTTGCCTGATTCTTTCGCGTCAGAATATGCCGACGCTCGACCGGAGCAAGTACGCGCCGGCGTCCGGGGTCGCTCAGGGCGCTTACGTTCTTGCCGATACCAAAGACGGCGTTCCCGACGTAATTCTGATCGGGACGGGCAGCGAGGTTTCTCTCTGTGTGGACGCCTATGAAAAACTGACGGCCGATGGCGTCAAGGCGCGTGTTGTGAGTATGCCTTCCTGGGAGCTGTTCGAGCATCAGCCGAGCGCTTACCGTGAGAAGGTGCTGCCGCCCAGCGTGAAAGCGCGGGTGTCCGTCGAGCAGGCGTCGACATTTGGCTGGGACCGCTATTCCGAGCGGCGAATCGGGATGCATACGTTTGGCGCCTCGGCGCCGCTTAAGGAATTACAAAAGAAGTTTGGCTTCACGCCCGATGCTGTCGTCGCTGCCGCTAAAGAAGAAATTGCGAAAAATCGATAGATAGGCGGACTGGCGCCGAAATGGCAAGCCGGCCTGCAAGACAGTTTGCACTGATCGCCAGGAGGAACAAAAGGTATGAGTGTCCCAACAGAAACGAAACCCAGAACAACGAATCCGCTGCTGGAACTGTCGAAATACGGACAGTCGCCATGGCTCGACTATATTCGCCGGAACCTGATTTCGAGCGGCGAGTTGAAGCGCCTGATCGAGCAGGACGGCTTGGCGGGCGTTACGTCGAACCCGGCGATTTTCGAGAAGGCGATCACGGGCAGCACGGACTACACGGACGCTCTGCTCGAATTGCAAAAGCGCAAGGGCCTGGACGCCATGGGTATCTACGAGATCCTGGCGATCAAAGATATCCAGGACGCGGCCGATACGCTGAGACCCGTTTACGATCGCACCAAGATGCGCGACGGCTACGTGAGTCTCGAAGTTTCGCCGTTTCTGGCGAAAGATACCGATGGAACGATCAAGGACGCCCGGCGGCTCTGGAAAGCCGTGAACCGTCCGAACCTGATGGTGAAAGTGCCGGCGACGCCCGAGGGCATCCCCGCGATTCAACAACTCATCGGCGAAGGAATCAACATCAACGTCACGCTTCTCTTCGCGCAAGAGATGTATGAGAAAGTGGCGCACGCCTATATCACGGGACTGAAAGCCTACGCCGCTGGCGGCGGCGATCCCAGCCATGTTGCGAGTGTCGCAAGCTTCTTCATCAGCCGGATCGACACCATGGTGGATGCCATCGTCAAGGCGCGGTTGAAAGCGACTTCCGATCCCAAAGAGCAGGCGCAGCTCAAGAGTCTGCTGGGAAAAGTCGCGATCGCGAACGGCAAGCTCACCTATCAGCGCTACAAAGAGATTTTCTCGGGTCCCGAATGGGACGCTCTGTCGAAGAAGGGAGCGCAGACGCAACGCGTACTTTGGGCCAGCACCAGTACGAAGGACCCCAGTTATTCCGACGTGCTTTACGTCGAAGAATTGATCGGGCCCGACACGGTGGACACGATTCCACCTGCGACCTTCGACGCGTTCCGCGATCACGGGCATGCCAAGCCGAGCCTGGAAGCGGATCTCGATGCCGCGCAGGACACTATGGACACGCTCGAAAGCGTCGGCATTTCGATGAAAAAGGTGACCGACGACCTGGTGACCCAAGCGGTGAAACTGTTTGCCGAGCCGTTCGACAAAATGTTGAACGCCGTAGATGCCAAGTGCAAGTTCGTTTCGCAGGCCGAGGTGGACGCGCAAACCTATACGCTTGGTTCCGAGATTGGGCCTGCTTTACAGGAGGCCATCGAAGATTGGAAAATGACCGGCAAGGTTCGGCGGCTCTGGGCGCGCGACGCTTCGCTCTGGACCGGTACAGACGAGGCCAACTGGATGGGCTGGCTCGGAATCACCGAAGACCAGCTCGCGCACAAACAGCATTTGGAAGACGTCGCCGCCGATATCAAAGCAGCCGGATTCACCCATGCGTTGCTGCTCGGTATGGGCGGGTCGAGCCTATGTCCGGAAGTGCTGCGGATGACGTTCGGTAAAATCGGCGGCTATCCGGATTTGCACGTGCTCGATTCCACGGATCCGGCGCAGGTAAAAGCAGCCGAGACGGCGATCGATATTGCGAACACGATCTTTATCGTGTCAAGCAAATCGGGTTCTACGCTCGAGCCGAACATCTTCAAACAATACTTCTTCGAACGCGTGAAGCAGGTTGTTGGCGCGGACAAGGCAGGCAGCCGCTTCATTGCGATCACCGACCCGGGCTCGAAGTTCGAACAGGTCGCGCAGGCCGATCATTTCCGCCACATTTTCCACGGTGTCCCGAGCATCGGTGGGCGCTACTCAGCGCTTTCGGATTTCGGGATGGTGCCCGCGGCGGTGATGGGGATGGACGCGCCGCGATTCCTGGATCGCGCCGACGTGATGGCCATCGCCTGTTCGTCGTGCCTGCCGGTCGAAAAGAATCCGGGTGTTTTGCTGGGTTTGATTCTGGGTGTGGCGGCCAAGAAGGGCCGCGATAAGGTTACGCTGATCGCTTCGCCGGGCATTTCGGATTTTGGCGCGTGGCTCGAGCAGTTGCTGGCAGAGTCCACCGGCAAAGATGGCAAGGGGCTGATTCCCGTGGATCGCGAGCCGCTTGGACCGCCCGAGGTTTACAGCCACGACCGCGTATTCGCCTACATTCGCCTTGAAGGAGGCGCGGACCCTCAGCAAGACCAGGCCGTCGATGCGATCGCCAAGGCCGGGCACCCGGTGGTGCGCATTGCTTTGGCCGATAAATACAATCTCGGCCAGGAGATGTTCCGCTGGGAGATTGCGACCGCCGTCGCTGGTTCCGTGATCGGCATTAACACGTTCAATCAGCCTGACGTGGAAGCGAGCAAAGTCGCCACGCGCAAGCTGACCTCCGAATATGAGAAGACTGGATCGCTGCCGCCGGAGTCGCCGATTCTTTCAGACAGCGGGATCGATTTGTATACCGACGAAGCCAATTTGTCGGCGCTCTCTTCCGCTGCCGGAAGTGATAAAACGCTGGTTGGTTACCTGCGTGCGCATCTGAGCCGCATCAAGGCGGGAGACTATTTCGCGTTGCTCGGCTACATCCAGATGAACGAGCCGCACGAGGAAGCATTGCAAGAGATGCGCACATCGGTCCGCGACAAGAAACGCGTCGCGACCTGTCTGGGCTTCGGACCACGCTTCCTGCACTCCACCGGTCAAGCCTACAAGGGCGGGCCAAACACGGGCGTATTCCTGCAAGTCACCTCTAACGACAAGGCAGACCTGCCGGTTCCCGGACAGAAGTACACGTTCGGTGTCGTGAAGGCCGCGCAAGCTCGCGGAGATTTCCAAGTTCTCGCCGACCGTCGTCGGCGCGCACTACGCGTCCACCTGCACGACGTAGAGGCGGGTCTCAAGACGCTGGAAGCCGCGATCAACAAAGCACTATCGCAGTGAACCCTGGTTCTTATAAAGAGAGGACAGCATGCAACTCGGAATGATCGGACTCGGAAGAATGGGCGGCAACATGGTTCGCCGCCTCATGCGCGGGGGACACCAATGCGTTGTCTTCGATCTGAGCGCCGACAACGTTAAGGCTGTGGCGAAGGATGGAGCCGCCGGGGCCGAATCGATGGAAGATTTCGTGAAGAAACTCACGAAGCCGCGCGCGGCCTGGGTGATGGTGCCCGCCGGCGAGGCGACCGAGAACACCGTGATGAAACTCGCCAACCTCATGGAGCCGGGCGATACCATTATCGACGGCGGCAATTCCTATTTCCACGACGACGTGCGCCGCTCGAAAATTCTAAAGGAAAAAGGCCTCCACTATCTCGACGTCGGAACCAGCGGCGGCGTTTGGGGCCTGGAGCGCGGATACTGCATGATGATCGGCGGTTCCCAAGAATCCGCCCAACGCCTGGACCCGATCTTTAAAACCCTCGCGCCTGGAGTGGGCAATGTTCCTCCCACGCCCGGCCGGGAAGGCAAGAAGAGCACGGCATCGGAAGGCTATCTGTACTGCGGTCCCGCCGGCGCCGGGCACTTTGTGAAGATGGTCCACAACGGCATTGAGTATGGTCTCATGCAGGCTTACGCCGAAGGCTTCGACATCATGCGGAACACGACTTCGAAGGAAGTTCCCGAGGACCGGCGTTACTCGTTCGATCTGCCGGACATCGCCGAACTGTGGCGGCGCGGCAGCGTAGTGGGATCGTGGCTGCTCGACCTCACGGCCATGGCGCTCACCGAAGATCGGGATCTCAAACGCTTCACCGGCACTGTTCAGGATTCGGGCGAAGGCCGATGGACGATCATCGCTGCGATCGAAGAAGCGGTTCCGTGTGACGTGCTGTCGGCGTCTCTGTTCACTCGCTTCCGCTCGCGGCAGGATCACACATTCGCGGAAAAGATGCTTTCCGGTATGCGCAACAAGTTTGGCGGCCACGTGGAACGGGCTTCGGGCGGCTGA
>Ga0126371_10003263_pt1 | contig 14151 bp, 15 predicted proteins | sample PanSoiMetaPlot_4_FD_110145 | JGI IMG/M metagenome (GOLD analysis project Ga0126371, IMG submission 110145) | Tropical forest soil microbial communities from Panama - MetaG Plot_4 | ecosystem: Environmental > Terrestrial > Soil > Tropical forest > Bulk soil | place: Panama | collected 2016-02-17 | reverse complement strand
GTGCCGATCGAGCATCGGGAAGGCGACGTGATCCCGGAATTCGGCGCGATCTCGCACTGGTGGCGCAACAACACCGACAAGACGATGGTGCTGATCTCGGCCGATCTGTTCCAGGCCAAGATGACCACCGATCACGCGATGTGATCGCATCTCCGTGTCCGCAACGGCATGGCACCGCCGTTGCCCCCGCAGCGCGGTGCCGTGCCGGACGAACACGCGCGAAAACCCCATCGATCCGACCGACGAGGCCTCCATGTCCTACGTCATGATGACCGAAACCGCCCCATCGATGATGACGCGCCACCGCGCCCAGGAGACCTTGCGCACGGTGGTCACCGGGCTCATCGGGTTTCTCACCCTGGTGGACCTGTTCGCCACCCAGGCGATCCTGCCGTCCCTCGCCAAGGCCTACGGCGTGACGCCGGCCGCAATGGGCTTTGCGGTCAATGCCAGCACCATGGGAATGGCCGCGGCCGGCCTGCTGGTCGGCCTCGTGAGCCGGCATCTGCCGCGTCGGCGCGGCATCTGGATCTCGCTCGCGCTGCTGGCGATCCCGACCGCCCTGCTCTCGATCGCCCCGGACCTCACCACCTTCACGGCCCTGCGCATCGTCCAGGGCGTGTTCATGGCCGCCGCGTTCACGCTCACCATGACGTACCTGGCCGAGCACTGCACCATGGCGGCGACCGCCCGCGCGCTCGCCGCCTACGTGACCGGCGTGGTCGCCAGCAACCTGATCGGCCGCCTGATCTCGGCGAGCGTCGCCGACCTGCTCGGGCTTGCGGTGAACTTCTGGCTGTTCGCCGCGCTCAACCTGCTCGGCGCCGCGGTCGTGCTGGTCAGCCTCAGCCGCGTCGATCCGATGCCCGGCGACGGTCCGATGCACTCGCCGCTGGCGGCCTGGACCGGCCATCTGCGCAATCCGTCGCTGCGCGCGAGCTTCGCCATCGGCTTCATCATCCTGTTCGCCTTCATCGGCACGTTCACCTATGTCAATTTCGTGCTGGTGCGGCAGCCGCTGTCGGTCGCGCCGATGATGCTCGGCCTGGTCTATCTGGTGTTCGCGCCCGCGATGGTGACGACGCCCCTGGCCGGCCGCGCAGTCGAGCGCGTCGGCGCTCCCGCCGCATTCCGGGCCGCCCTCGTCGCCGCAGCCGCCGGCCTGCCGCTCCTGCTCGCCGGATCGCTCCCATGGGTGCTGGCCGGCATGACCCTGGTCGCGGCCGGGACGTTCTTCGCGCAGGCGATCGCCACCGGCTATGTGGGCCGCGCCGCCATGACGGATCGCGCCGCCGCGAGCGGGCTTTATCTGAGCTCCTACTATTTCGGCGGCCTGGTCGGCGCAGCCCTGCTCGGCCAGGTCTTCGACCGGCTCGGCTGGCGGTCCTGCGTGATCGCGATCGGCGTGTCGCTCGCGCTGGCGGCTGCGCTCTCCGCCTTCCTGCGCGGCAAGACGTAGCCGGAGGAAATCGCTGGTGCGGGCGCCGCACGATCGCTTATGAAACACGGCGCGGTGGCGCCCACGCCGACCAGGATGTCTCGCATGGTGGCCCGAACCGAACTGGAAGATCTCCGTCAGGCCTTCGCGCGCGCACGCGATCTCGATGGATCGATGGGCGAGCGGCTCAACGCCTTCTCCGAATCGGTGCGGCACCTTCGTCCGGATTTCACCGACACGGTCGACCGGTTCGTGCAGCGCCTGCGTGAGCACGGGGCCGGCGACAGCGCGCCCAGGCCCCGCGAGCTCATGCCGCCGTTCATCCTGCCCGACGAGAACGGACGCATGGTCGGCCTCGCTGAACTGATCGAGCGCGGACCCGCGGTGGTGACGTTTCACCGCGGGCACTGGTGCCCTTATTGCCGCATCAGCATCAACACGCTGGCCAGGGCGCAATCGCGCATGGACGCGCTCGGCGCCCGGATGGTCGCCATCGTACCCGAGAAGGCGCCGTTCGCCGCCGAGATGAAATTCGACTCCAACGTGCGGTTTCCCATCCTGTCCGACATGGACAACGGATACGCGATGTCGCTCAATCTCGCGATCTGGATCGGCGGCGAGATGCGCGACATGATGGTCGGGCTCGGCCGCGATCTTCCGCGCTACCAGGGCAGCGACAGCTGGATGCTGCCGATCCCGGCCACGTTCGTGGTGGGCCAGGACGGCTGCATCAAGGCGCGCTTCCTCGACCCGGACTACCGCCGGCGCGCCGCGGTCGAAGACCTCATCGCAGCCTTGCGATAGCTATGCCTTGAGGGCGCGCAGCGTCGCCACGACCGCTTCGGGCTCCATGCGCCGGCGGAACTCGACATTGACGTGGCGCGCCTTGACCAGGCCGTCCTGGCCGACGACGAACTTCGCCGCCACCGGAAGAAAGTATCCGCTGCTGCGGTGATACTTTCCGAGGTCGATGCCGGCCTCCTCGTAGAGGCGGCGGACGTCGGCGCCGATCCAGAAGATCAGGCCGAGCGACAGCGAGTATCCGAGGTCGATGTCGGTGAGGAGCGGAAACGGCAACTCGTTCGCCCGGGAGTATCCCCCGGTGTATTCGGTGACGTCCGGCATGATCGACACGATGCTGGCCCCGAGCTCGCGCATCTGCTCGTGCACGGCGGCGAGCGAGCGCAGCTCGAGCTTGCAATAGGGACACCAGTGGCCGCGGTTGATGCTGATTACCGCCGGACCCGACTGAAGCAGCGAGGACAGCGAGACGAGCAGCCCGTGCTCGTCCGGAAGGTTGAACTCCTCGAGCTTCTCGCCGACCTGCGGGCCGACATCGCCGCGATCGAGCACTGCCAGCCGCTCGACCAGCTCGTCGTAGGCCTTGGCAAAATCCGGCCGCAGCGCGCTGCTGGCGCCGCGATACATCGCCAGCCGTTCGCCCAGCGACACATCGGCATTGGCGGCCGCGCGCCAGGCGTCTGCCAGTGATCCGGAAGGGATTTTCGGGTCAGTCACGTCGTCCTCGGGCGATTAAGCCTGCTCTGCGCTCCGTCCGCCAGACCAGTGAATAGCACGGGCGCCGACGGGAAAGGGCAATGAAAGTTCATGTGCGTACCGGGTCGCCGTCTCAGCCAGGCGCAAGCTCGCCGAGCACCGTGGGAATGAGCTCGGTCACGGTCGGATGGATGTGCACGGAGCGCTGCAAGGTCGTGTAGGGAGCATCCGTGTACATGGTATCGAGGACCGAATGGATCGCCTCGTCGCCGCTCGTGCCGAGGATCGCGGCGCCGAGGATCCGCCGCGTGTCGGCGTCGACCAGAACCTTCATGAAGCCGAGAGTCTCGCCCTTCTCGACCGCGCGGCTGACGCGCGTCATCGGCCGACGCCCGATCAGCAGGCGCTTGCCGGCCGCCCTCGCCTCGCGCTCCGTCATGCCGGCCCGGCCGAGCGGCGGATCGATGAACAGCGCATAAGCTGCGATCCGATCGCTGAGCCGGCGTTTTCCGCCGTCGAGCAGGTTGGCGGCGACGATCTCGTAGTCGTTGTAGGACGTATGCGTGAAGGCGCCGCGGCCGTTGCAGTCGCCGAGCGCGAAGATCCACGGCACATTGGTACGCAGCTGCTCGTCTACCGTAATGAAGCCATGCGCATCGGCGGTCACGCCCGAGGCGTCGAGCCCGAGATCATCCGTATTCGGCTTCCGGCCGATGGCGAGCAGCAGGTGCGATCCGGCGACCTCCGCGGGGCCCGCAGGCGTGTCGAGGCGCGCCACGTGGCCGGCGTCGGTCCGCGCCAGCCCGGTGCACTTGGACGCGAGCCGGATATCGACCCCCTCACGCGCGAGAATGTCGCGGATGGCCGCCGAGACCTCGTCATCCTCGCGCGGCACCAGCCGGTCGGCAGCCTCGATCACCGTCACGTCGCTGCCGAAGCGGCGAAATATCTGGGCGAATTCCAGCCCGATATAGCTGCCGCCCAGCACGATCAGATGCCGCGGCACCGTCTCGAGATCCATGACGGTCTCGTTGGTGAGCGCGCCCACACGGTCGATGCCCGGGATCGGCGGGACCAGGGGCCGTCCTCCCACATTGATGAAGATCCGATCGGCCGACAGCGTCTCGCCGCCGACTGCGATCTCGCGCGGCGAGACGAAGCGTGCATGGCCAGTCAGCACCGTGCAGCCCTTCATGCCGCGCAGCCACGCCTCGATATTGGTCCGCGCCGTGGTGACGACGGCGTCCTTGCGCGCCTTGACCTTCTTCATGTCGATCGTGACCGGCGCGTCGATCGCGATGCCGTACTCGGCGGCGCGCGCCACCAGCCGCGCCGCATAGGCGCTCGCCACCAGGGTCTTGGTCGGCATGCAGCCGTTGTTCACGCAGGTGCCGCCGAAATGCCTGCCCTCGATGATGGCGACCCGGAGCCCGGCCTGCGAGAGACGATTGGCGAGCGAAGGCCCGGCCTGGCCGGAACCGATGATGGCCGCGTCATAGTGCTGGGCCATGGCCCGCTCCTTCGATCCGTGCGCCGCCGTGCGGCGCAACCCGCTGACCGGCAATCTAACGAACGTGCCGATAGCTTTGGTCTATTCAATCCAGAGCGCATCGATATTGGAGCAAACGCCTTGCCCCGTGGTGATATCGCGGCATCAGCGCCGCACCGGCGCCGCCAAATGGGAGCCACCGATGTCGCACCTCGCTCTCGTCAGCCCCACCCTTCGGACCCCGGCGTCGGCCGGGACCCAGTGGGCGCACGACATCCGCAACACCCTCACGACCGTGGGGCTGCATCTCGATACGCTCGAGCGGCTCGCCGGTTCCGCCGGGCACAAGGCGATCGAGGCGGCGCACGCCTTGATGCTACGGGCGACCGCCATGTGCGAGCAGGCGCTCGCCCAGACCCAGAGGGGCGAGGCTGCGCCGCGCCGGCGCCGGGTCGAGGCGGTGGCGGCCATCCGCCAGGTCGCCGAGCTGGTCGCGCCGATCGCGCCCGCGGGCTTCGGCATCCGGGTGCACGCCGACGGTCAGTTTCCGGTCGCGGCCGATGCCGACCAGCTGTTTCGCATCCTGTTCAACCTGCTGCACAATGCGGCCTCGGTTGCGCGCGCTCGTGGCAAGCTCAGGACCGTCGACGTCACGGTCGAGCGCGCGGCGGCGAGCATCGTGTTGCGCATCGCCGACGACGGCCCCGGCCTGCCGGCGAGCGTGCGCAAGCAGCTCTTTCGCGCCGGTGTCGCGTCGTCCGGCGGAAGCGGCTTCGGTCTGTCGATCGCGCGCGAGCTCGCCGAGCAGAACGGTGGCACCTTGCGGCTCGCCCCATCCGCCAGGGGCGCGACCTTCGTGCTCGAGCTTCCCGCTGCAGCTGCGACCACCCAGGAGAGCTCCGTGACGCGCTCGCGCGGCCGCCGCGCCGCCTGATGCCGATATCGGTAGTCCTGCCCGCGCCGTCCCCCTCCCCCCGGGCGCGCGCAGCGTAGCGAGAGACGAACCCCCATCTCGTCTCCGCCGAGAGGCCCCCTCGCCCGCCCCGCGAGGGGGCTTTTCCCCTGCCAACAATGCGAGGCGCCGAAACGCATGCGGGCGGCGACCCGGTGCACCAGCAACCGGCCCGCCCGCCACCTGAAATCGAGAGTGACTGCCGCGTCGGCTTACTTCTGCTTCGCGATCACCTTGTCCTTGATTTTGTCGTAGGTCGCTTGCGGGATGATGCCCTTCTGCACGAGCTCATCCTTACCCTTGTAGGGCCTTCCCTTGATGATCTTGTCCGCGTAGGCGCTGCCGATGCCCGGAAGGCCGTCGAGGTCAGCCTTGGAAGCGGAATTGATGTCGAGCAGCGCTTGTGCATGCGCAGTCGTGGTCGCCAACGGCCCGCCGATCGGTATGGTGAGCGCCGAGGCTGCTGCGAGGACAAACGCCGTTGCAATTGCCAATCCGAGCTTTCGTATCAGTTTCATGAGCGTCTCCCGTCGATGGAATTTCTTCTCGCTGCGACGTCCGGGCCGTGCATCTGCCAGGATGGCCGATCCTGTTTATGAAATTTATGAAACGTGTCGGGATGGAGGCAAGAAATTTTTCCAGGTGACGAGGCAACCGACTACCGGCTTGCCGCAGCGTTGAGTTGACCCGGATCAGAGGCGGTCCTAGCTTTTCGTTCAAGCGACGTCAGTTCTCCTGGCCCTTTCAAATCGCGAGCAAACAGGGGCGATGCGGGCAGACAGGACATCAAGTCTCGCGCGCAAGCCGCCGATGCAAGAGCGGCCGGACGACGCCGAAGCATCCAAAACGCAACCGAGGAGCCGCAAGATGAGAGCCATTTTGGGAGGCACGATTTTTTCTGCGCTGATCGCATTGACGGCACTTTCATCGCCGTCGTTCGCCCAGCAGAAGACCGTAAAGGCGTGCGAGGACGAATGGAAAGCGAACCGCGCCGCGAACCAGGCGGCCGGCATCACGGAAAAGGCCTACGTTGAAAAATGCCGGGCAGCAACCACGCCAGCGCAAGCCGCGCCTGCCACGCCGCCGAAAACACCGCCTGCCGCCGCCACGACCGCGCCGCCGCCGGCTCCGGCTCCGGCTGCGCAGAAGCCTGCTCCCGCACAGCCGGCTGCGAAGCCGACGACTCCGGCGACGACTGCGGTCGCGCCTGCGGGCGGTTCTCAGTTCACCGATGAGGCCCGGGCCAAGGCGCGCTGCCCGTCCGATACGGTCGTCTGGGTCAACACCGACTCGAAGATCTATCATTTCGCCGGCCACAGCGACTACGGCCACACCAAGCAGGGCGCATACATGTGCGAGCGGGACGCGACTTCCGGCGGTTTCCGCGCGGCCAAGAACGAAAAACATCCGTGAAGAACCAGACAGGTGTCCGCACTATTCGAGCGGGCGTTGCGTGAAGGAGAACGACCATGGGTATCCTCGACCAAATCAGCGGAGCGCTGAAGGGCGTGATGGGTCAGACCGAAGGGGCGGGCCCGGGTTTGATCTTTTCGGCTTTGGCGAAGAGCAACCTCGGTGACCTGCAAGGTCTGGTCTCGCAACTGCAACAGGGCGGGCTCGACCAGCAGGTGAAGTCGTGGCTGGGCAACGGCAGTAATCTGCCGATCTCGGCCGACCAGCTTCGCGCCGCTCTTGGCAATGCTCAGGTTCAGCATCTGGCGGAGCATTTCGGTCTGCCAATCGATCAGACGCTCAACCTGCTCTCGACGCACCTGCCAACGGTCGTGGATCAAGCCAGTCCGAACGGCACCATCGAGTCGCAGTGATCGCCGTCCGATTCGTGAACTCGCCAAACGCATGCGGGCGGCGACCCGAGGCCGCCGCCCGCACGACCTGAAGTCGAATGGAGGCGATCAGCCCGCCGTTCACCGGCCCGCCGCGCCGACCAGGAGCCGGTCGCTGGTCCACGACTGCATGTCGGCGAACATCATCTTGCCGTTCGCCATCTTCTTGTCCTCCAGCAGGTAGAGCTTGCCGCCGCTGCGATAGATGATCGCGCCGGCCGCCAGCGCGCGCGCGTTCTTCATCATCATCGCGTGCCCGGTGTCGTTGATCGTGAGCATCTGGGTCCTGCCGCCGGCGTCAACATACATGGCGTGCCGCTCGTCGATGTGAGCGGTCTCGTAGTCCACGGCGCGCGCCGCCGTCGCGGCGAACACGGCGGCAATCCCGACCGCCACGATGGTGAGCTTGGAAGGCAACATGCTGATTCTCCCTTGGGGTTTGAGCGAGACGGTCGCTGCGGACCGGCCGCGCACAAATTCCCAGACCGCGCGCACCGGCGGAAATACCGAGTTGCTATCAAGTCGATGCCGGCCCGCTATCGCCCTGCTTTCGCGGCCGCCCGGCGCGGACGATGCCGCGCGAGCGCGCTGCGGGCGCCGGCATGTGCGCTGCGGACTGCGGCGACCGCGAGCGCCGGCGCGCCGTTCCAGCGCTTGCGCATGGCCTCGCGCACGAGCGAGCCGACCGCGGGCGAATACGGCCGGCCGCGCACCGTGACGAGCGCGACCTCGCGCCAGAATTCCGGCTCGATCAGCGGCAGCGTGATCACGCCCGGATGACGCGCGCTCAGCTCCGGCATGAAGCCGAACCCGATGCCGGCGGCCGCCATGGCCAGGATCCAGTCGTCGCGCTCGCTTTCGTAGACGGTCTCGCAGTTGGCGCGCTGCTCGTCGAAGATCCGCGTCGCCGGCGCGTCATACTCGCAGTTGGTGCGCGCGAGATAACGTTCGCCGTCGAGCTCGCGCACGCAGACCGCGTTGCGGCCGGCGAAGCGGTGATCCGGCCGCGTCACCACGACGAAGCGCTCGCGGTAGAGCGGCAGGTAGTGCAGCCGCTCGACGGGCGGCACCATCGGCATGGCGTAGACCGCGGCGTCGAGGTCGCCGGCGAGCAACGCCTCCTGCAGCCTGGGGGCGGCCGCGTCGACGATCTGCAGCCGCACCGTCGGATGGTTCGCCTGAACGGTGTGGATGAAATCGAGCAGCTGGTCCGGCGCGATCGTGCACATCAGGCCGAGCCGCAGCGGCATGGTCTTGTTGTCGACCAGCTCGCGCGCCTTGCGCCGCGCGTTCTCGGCGCCGCGATACACGTCCTCGAGATAGGGCCGCACGATCTTGCCGAGCTCGGTGAGCCGAGTGTGGGCGTGATCGCGATGAAACAGCGGGCCGCCCAGTTCCTCCTCCAGCGCCTTGATGGCGCGTGTCAGCGAAGGCTGGGCGACGTTGCAGCGCGCGGCCGAACGCGTGAAATTGAGCTCCTCGGCGAGCACGAGGAAATACCGGATCTGATGCATCTGCATGGCGATGGCCCGACCCGCGCATCGTCGCCGCGTCAACCCCGGTACGCAGCCGCGCAATCACGCACAAGTCACCTTCAGGTGACCCGCCGCAGCCGGCGCGCGCACACGATGCCGACGCCGATCAGGATCGCACCGGCCGGCAGCACCGTGGCGGTCAGGCCGACGGTGGACAGCGTCCAGCCGTAAGCCACCGGCCCGAGCGCGTTGCCGAGGAAGAACGAGGCCGAGTGCATCGCCATGGCGGAGCCGCGCGCGGCCGGCGCGAGCTCGCTCGCGTAGATCTGGATCACGCCGTGCAGCATGTAGAAGCCGAGGCCGAGGAAGATGAAATCGACGCCCTGCAGCGGCCACGGCAGCGGCAGCGCCACCAGCATGAGCCCGCAGCCCATCAGGGTGCCGCCGGTCAGCATCAGCCCGCGCTCGCCGAGCCGGGAGAGCAGCACCGACACCGTCGAGGCGTACAGGATCCCGCCGATGCCGAACCCGGCGATCACCAAGCCCGCGATGGTGGCGCGCGGCTCGCCGCGCTCGGCGAGCAGGCCTGCCACGTAGGGAAACAGGCCGAACAGGCAGATCGCCTCGATCAGCACCGCGCCATAGCAGATTTTTGCCAGCGGATTGTGAAAGATCGCCGCATAGGTCGCCGGCAGCGAGCGGATCGAGACGCGCGCCGCCGCCGATGCCGTGACGCCGCGGAAGCCGACCATGGCGGCGACCATCGCGATCGCGGCGAGCACGCCCATGCCGACGAACACGCCGCGCCAGCCGATCAGGTCGGCCGCGGTGCCGGCCGCCGGCGAGCCGAGCACGTTGCCGATCATGGCGGCGCCGAGCATGCGGCTGACCGCGACCTGGCGCTTCTCGACGCTCACGAGGTCGGCCGCGATCGCGACCGAGATCGGGAACACCCCGCCCGCCACGATGCCGGACATCACCCGCGACAGCAGCAGCACGGAGAAATCCTGCGCAAACGCGCCGATCGCCGCCGAGATCACCAGCGCCACGAGCGACCAGGTCATCAGCCGCGTCTTGCCCCACGCGTCGGCGAGCCCGCCGAGCACCGGCTGCATGATCGCATAGGGCAGCGAGAAGGCCGACGCGAGCAGCGCGACCGTGCGCGGGTCCATGGCGAAATGGTCGGCGATGCGCGGAATGACCGGGTCGACCGCGCGCACGAACAGCGTGGTCGCGAACACCGCCAGCATCGACAGGCCGAGCACGCGCCCGACCGGCGGCGGGCGGCTTGCCGCAACGGATCTCACATCTTTGGGGGGCCCCGCCTGCATCGCGGGCCGCTTCTACAGGAGCGCTACCGCAGAGCCTAGTGCCGCGAACCCGAAGTTCGCTCACAGCTCGCCGCGAATGCTTGCGAACTTCGGAATCGGGACACTAGCGGCGCAGGCTGGAGGCTCCTAGTCGATAATTGCATGCGGGACGAAGCGCGATGTGTTCTTGGTGATGGGTGTGGCGTCCTCCCGCACCGAGAGGCCGCATGGGACGCCGGCCGCGAGCCAAGAGCCGACCACCGCATAGTTTTCGTCGAACCGCGGCAATGGGGCGATTCCCTGCCTGATGAAACCCTCCGCTCCGTAAGGCCCGCCGTCCGCGTCGACCGCCTCGCCGGAAACGCAGATCTCGACATTGGCGCCCTCGCGCGAGTAGAGCGGCTTGCGCACGAACGAGCTGCCGAGCCGCGCCGCCTCGGGATCATCATCGAAATAGGCCGGCAGCAGGTTGGGGTGGCGCGGAAACATCTGCCACAGCAGCGGCAGGATTCCCTTGTTCGACAGGACCGCCTTCCAGGGCGGCTCGATCCAGCGGGTCGAGGCGCCTGCGAGCGAGCGGCCGAATTCTTCGCGGAACATCCACTCCCAGGGATAGAGTTTGAACGCGAGCTCGATCGGCCGGTCGTTGCGGTCGACGAACTGTCCCTTCGAGGTCCGGCCGATGTCGCCCATGGCGAGGATGGTGGTCGGCAGGCCGGCTTGTCTTGCAGTGTCCTCCAGATAAGAAACCGTGCCGAAATCCTCCACGCTCTCGGTAATTGCGGCGAGATGGACGTGGCGGCCAAGGCCGATCGTCTTCCACGCGCCGATGAGCCGTTCGTGCAGCGAATTGTATTGATCCGCGTTGCGCGGGATGATCTGGCGCGCGATCGCCTCCTCCAGCCACATCCACTGGAACACGGCGGTTTCGAACACCGCGGTCGGAGTGTCGGCATTGTATTCGAGCAGTTTCGCGGGCCCGTTTCCGTCATAGCGCAGGTCGAAGCGGCCGTAGAGGCTCGGGTCGCCACGGCGGAAGCTCGCCGCCACGCAGTTCCACATATCCTGCGGGATCTGCAGCGCCCGCATCATCCGCTCGTCGTCGATCGCGCGCGCGACGAACTCGCGGCACATGCCGTCGAGTTCGGCGGTCGGCGCCTCTAGGTCGCGCTCGATTTCCTTCAACGTGAAGCCGTAGTAGCCACTTTCGTCCCAATATGGCTCGCCATCGATGGTGTGGAATTGGAATCCGACGCGCGCTGCGGTCTCGCGCCAGTCGGCCCGCTGCTCGCAGGCGATACGCCGCATCGCGATCAGGCGCCGCCCGAGAGGTGGGATCCGAGCGAGCTGAAGAAGCTGCCGAACCCACCCCGCGTGGTGCCGACGGATGTCGACGGCTTCGTCGAGCTCGAGGCGTCGGAGACCGAGGAGCCGAACAACGGCCGTGAACCGCGGGAGGAGGAGCCGCCCGAGCCGCCCGACCCGCCGCCGCCGCGGCACGCCGTCGAGGCGGGATCGAGCGCCGCGCCGCCGTCCGTGCGCACGCAGCGCTCCGGCATCATCGAATAGGCGGCGCCGCCGACCGACGCTGCCGCGATCACCGCTACCACTGCGTGGGAGCGCTTCATCGGTGCTGCGATCAGTAGGTCATCGCGGCTGCGTTGAGCGCGCCGCCGGAGAGCGAGGCGAGGCCGAGCCAGATCGCCGGCGCCATCTGCCCGTCCGCGATGCGCCGCGACAGGTCGGGCACCGGAACGCGCACGATGAAGAAGATGATAAGCTGGACGATGAGCGCCACGATGCTCCACACCGCGCAGTCGACCAGGTTCTGCGCATGCGCGATCGCGCTCGCCACCGGCAGCGAGAACCCGAGAAGGCTCAATCCCAGCGAGAGGGCGGCGCCCGGCACGTCCTTGCGGATCAGCTCGAACTCGTCGTGCGTCACCCGCGTATAGATGAACAGATAAATGATGATGGCAATGAACGCGGTGCAGAAGTAGGCCAGAAACGCGGGCAATCCCGCCAGGGATTGTATCAGCATGGCATCCCCTCCCCGGTTGATCCTCGCGTGCGGCGACTCACCGGGCCGTATGGTCGGACAGTTTCGCCAGCCGATCAAATGCAATGAGTCGGCGCAGCAGCCCCTCCATCTCCTTGAGCGGCACCATATTGGGGCCGTCGGAGGGCGCCCGGTCGGGATCCTGGTGGGTCTCGATGAACACGCCGGCGACGCCGACCGCGACGGCGGCGCGCGCCAGCACCGGCACGAACTCGCGCTCGCCGCCCGACACCGTGCCCTGCCCACCCGGCTGCTGCACCGAATGGGTGGCGTCGAAGATCACCGGCGCGCCGGTGCGCGCCAGGATCGGCAGCGCCCGCATGTCGGACACCAGCGTGTTATAGCCGAACGACACGCCGCGCTCGGTCACCAGGACGTTCGGGTTGCCGGCGCCGGTGACCTTGGCGACCACGTTCGCCATGTCCCAGGGCGCCAGGAACTGGCCCTTCTTGACATTGACGACGCGCCCGGTGCGCGCCGCCCCGACCAGCAGGTCGGTCTGGCGCGACAGGAAAGCCGGGATCTGCAGCACGTCGACCACCTCGGCGACTCGCGCGCACTGGTCGCCCTCGTGCACGTCGGTGAGCACCGGAACCTTCAGCTTTTCACGCACTTCGGCAAAGATGCTGAGCGATTGGTCGAGCCCAAGCCCGCGTGCACTCTTGGCGCTGGTGCGATTCGCCTTGTCGAACGAGGTCTTGTACACGAGGCCGATCCCGGCCTTGGCGGCGATCTCCTTGAGCGCGCTCGCCATTTCCAGCGCATGCGCACGGCTTTCGAGCGCGCACGGCCCGGCGATCAGTGCGAGCGGCAGGCCGTTGCCGAACCGCACGGCGCCGACCGCGACCTCGGAATTGGGAACGGGACGGATTGGCGTGTTCAAGGTGCCCTCACGACGCGACCATGGCGACCCGACCGCCCAGGGTCAACTGCGCACCGGTCACCTCCTCGCGGCCCCCAAGGCGCCGTTCACCGCCAGCATTAACCTGCTGGCAAGGCCCAACATTCTAGCTTCGGCGCGCGACGACCGAAGGCGCCATCGCGATGATCATCGGCCCCGATGCCTTCCTGTGCGTGCCAGGCGATCCACGCTTTGCGTCGCATTCCCGGCTGAATGAGCTGCTGCGCGAGCAGGCCGCCGACCCGACGCACGCGCACCCGATTGCCGGCGCGGCGGTCAAGCGGCTCGCCAAGACCCTATCCAAGCAAGAGTTGGTCGATCTCGCCCTGACGGCATTCGATCGCGCCGTGTGGATCGGCGAGCATGCCCACGAGCTCGCCCATACCGACGCGTGGCGCGGCCGCCTCGCCAATATCCTCTACCATCTCTACGGATTGCGGCTTCCGTTCTCCGCCGCCGACGTGTGCCGACTGATCGGCGGCCGCAACGGCACTGCGCCGCCGGTCGGATGCCTGGTCGAGTACGGTGCGGCGCGTGACCTCACACCCGACCTCTGCGTCGCGCTGCGGCAGCTGCGCGACAGGTATCAGGCCGGCGTCGGCCGTGACCATCCGCATGCGGCGGTCCAGACGCAGGTGCAGTTGCTCGACATGCTGCTGTGGCACGACGAGACCCACGCGCTCGACCTCGCCGCATGCTGGAGCGAGCGGGTCCGGCACGGCTTTCGCAGCATGACGGGCGAACGGAAATCGCGCTGGCGCGCGCTGCTGCGCCACATCCGCGGCGATGCCGGCTCGAAGCCGCCGAAACCCTGGGTCAAGGATGCGGAGCGCCGACTTGCGGCAGTCGAGACTGAGGATTTTCGCGCCACCATCGCGGACTGGTTCGCCTGCTTCCGCGAGCCGCAACCGCTGCGGCTGTCGGTCGTGGGAAGCCACATGCTCAAAGGCCTGTTGTGGTATTGCGCTCTCGCGCGCGACCCGGCTGTCACCGATGCTGCGCTGGCGTTGCTCGATACGACCTGGAAGCCCAAGCGGAATCTCGACAAGGTCATGGTCGCGCTCGGCGTGCTGATCGACACCATGCCGGTCGAGGAAGCCTGGGCCGCGTTGGTGCGGTTGCAGGAGGGTTGGGGCGCGAGCGAGGGCCGGATCGAACGCCTGCTGATCAAGATGGGGGCGGCCTT
>Ga0126371_10003262_pt1 | contig 14151 bp, 11 predicted proteins | sample PanSoiMetaPlot_4_FD_110145 | JGI IMG/M metagenome (GOLD analysis project Ga0126371, IMG submission 110145) | Tropical forest soil microbial communities from Panama - MetaG Plot_4 | ecosystem: Environmental > Terrestrial > Soil > Tropical forest > Bulk soil | place: Panama | collected 2016-02-17 | reverse complement strand
CGCCGAGGGGGACCACGCGCACAATCTGGTTGATCCCGGCGCGGCCGACGGACCCCGGCTTGCGTCCTGCCTGCTGGTTAACGGTGAAGGTATAGATTTCCGAAGAGCCGTAGTGGTTGACGAACAAATCGGGTTGGAACGCCGACTGCACTTGCTGTAGCAACGCGTCGGTCATGGGCGCTCCGGCAAAACCGAGCTTGCGCACGGAGCGTACGGTCGAAGTCGAAAACCGCGGATGATGCACGAGATCGTGATAGAGCGTCGGCACAAGGTAGAGATTGGTAATTTGCTCTGATGCAATCAGCTCGAGGGCGCTCGTGGGATCAAATCGTTGCAGGCACACGAATGTGCCACCGATCAGCGACATGGCAAGCAGCGACCGCACACCCATGGTGTGATAGAGCGGCATGACACCAAGCGTGCGCTCGCCAGGCGCGTAGAGGTTCTGCGCGACGTGGGCGAGAGCGGCCGCCCGCTCGGCGCGATGGCGGCGCGGGACCCCCTTCGGGCGAGCGGTCGTACCGGAGGTGTAGAGCATCACCGACCAGGCGTCAGCACCGACACGCGCCGTCGCGTCCGCGGCCCTCGATCTTGTCAGCGCGGCAAAATCCGGGTCAGCAGCGCCGGGAACTCCAACCGCGATTTTTGGCCGCGACTGAGCTTGCGGCGAGGCCGCAATGGCCGCAGCGGAAACCGCCTCGTAGAACACTGCTTTGGCTTCGGCGTCGCTAATGCAAAAATCAAGTTCGTCGGCTTTGCATCGCCAATTCACCGGGGCGATGATGATGCCGGTCAGTTGACACGCCCAGTGCAGGGTCGCGGCTTCCCAGCGGTTCTGCAGCGCCGATATCAGATGATCCCCAGGCCGAAGCCCCAAGTCATCCAAGCCGGCGACGAGTGCGGAAATTCGTTCGTACCATTGCGCATAAGTCAGCCGCATATCGCCATCAACAATCGCCAGCGCCGTTCCGTCTCGCGCCACACTCGCCAAGAAGCTGGTGCCAAGGTCAAGCATGACTGGCCTCTCGCAAGCGTTCGGCAGCATCCAGCGCCGCCTTGACGATGGGAACATAACCGGTGCAACGGCACAAATGTCCGGCGAGGAATTCGCGCAATTCAACTTCGGTCGGTCCGGGCTTGGTCCGCAAATACCAGTCGAGCGACATCAAGATGCCCGGTGTGCAAAAGCCGCACTGCAGCGCGTGGTGGCGGCGAAACGCCTCCTGGAGTATCGACAGCCGGTCCGGCGTCGGCGCCAGCCCTTCAACGGTGCGCAGCTTTGCGCCGTGCACCTGAACGGCCAACGTCAGGCAGGCTCGGGCCGGGACACCGTCGATCTCAATCGTGCAGGCGCCGCAGACGCCGTGCTCGCATCCCACATGCGTGCCTGTCATGCCCAGACTATGACGCAAGAAATCGGTGAGCAGCATCCGCGGCTGGGCGTTGCTCTCGACCACTCTGCCGTTGAGCTCGAAGCGGACGCGGTGCCAGCCAAGGGCATCTAGCCGCGACATCGACGCGCCTCCTCAATCATCTCGCGGCCCATGCGTCGAACCAGGGCGCGCCGATAGGCGGCGGTGGCATGCAAATCATCGCGTGCCTCAAGCTCCCACGCAAATGCCTCAACCGCCTCGTCGAGCGCTCGACCATGCAGGTCGGCAAAATTGCGAGCAACCGGCCGATCCGCCACACCTCCAACCGCAAGCCGGGCGCCGCGCGGGGACGCGAGTGCAGCACAGGCCACTATGGCGAAATCGCCGTACCGGCGTCCAAATTCGCGGAACGCATAGCCGGTGTTCGGACGGCGGCACGGAACCACAATCGCTTCGATCAGCTCATCGGGGCGACGCGCTGTCGTCATCATTCCGGTGAAGAACGCCTCAGCCGGAACGCGGCGGCGGCGCCAACGCGTTGACAGCTCGATAGTGCCCTCAAGCGCCACGAGCACCAGGGGAATCTCGGCGCTCGGATCAGCATGTGCGGCCGAGCCGCAGAGGGTGCCGCGGCTGCGAGTTTGGGCATGACCGACCCAAGGCAGCGCCAACCGCAAGAGCGGTTGCTTATCGCCAAGATCAGCGCGCCGCAAAAGTTCCGCCTGGCGAACCGCGGCCCCAATGCGCAGCGTTTGCCCGTTGTCATCGACTGCGGCAAGCGCGGGAACGCGCATAATGTCAACCACAACCTTGGGGCGCGCCAGTCGCATGGACAGCATCGGGATCAAGCTCTGGCCGCCAGCCAGCACGCAAGCCTCATCTCCTTCGGCAGCGAGCACCACATGTGCCTCGCGCACGGTCTGAGCACACACATAGTCGAACGGGGCCGGTTTCACCGGCGTCGCCTCAACACGGCCTGAAGGCGACCGACCAAACCGAGAGACCGGCCCTTGCGGCGGTGCCTTAGCGCGGAGAAGAATTGCCCGATTAGCAGACGCGCTGCGCCGTCGAGCAGCCGGGCGGCGACGGCGGCGAGTTTGCCGCCGATGTGGGCCGTATACTCGTATTGCAACCGCGTGGCGCCGCGCGTTTGCGCCAGCAAGATGCGCCCGGTACCGCGCGCGAATCCCAGCGCGCCAATCGCCGAACCAGTGAGGGTTACGGCGTGCGGTGGATCAAGATCACTCAGGGCGATGTCGACGCGATAGCGTCCCTTCACCGGTCCAACGCCGACCAACACCTCAGCGCGGAACTGCGTCGGTGACTTTCGGTCGATCCGCTGACAGCCCGGGATGAGGCCCCCAAGCACGTCCGCGTCAAGCAGCATCGTCCAGACCTCTTGTGGCTCGCCTGGAATAGCCACTTGCCCCGCGCCACGTAGCGCCCTGCCGTCTCCCTGAGCCGCGGCATTGCCTCGACCAGCGGGCTCGACCTCAACGGGGTGAAGAAACGCAGCGAGCTTGGCCGGACTGAGCGGAAGGTCGATCGCGGTGACGCCCAACGCGTCTGCCACGGCGTTCGCCACGCAGACCGGAGTGCTCATGGCATTGCCCTCGCCAACCCCTTTGCTTCCGAGCGGCGTGAACGGTGAAGGTGACTGGGTGTGAAGAATGATCGGCTCAACGACCTCCATAGAGGTGGGCAGCAAATAGTCCGCGAATGTGCCGGCAAGAAAGCTGCCGTCGGCCGTATAAGCGTATTCCTCATAGATCGCGGCGCCAAGTGCATGGGCAAAGCCGCCAGTGATCTGCCCCGCGACCATGCCGGGGTGGAGGATACGACCGCAATCATGCGCGGTGACATAGGTGTCGATGCGGAGGGAGCCGGTGACACGATCGATCTCGACTCCGCAGAAATCAAAAATGAATCCGTGGCAGAGCGAAGAATTGATCGTGTCGGCATCCGACGGCGGGGATAGCTCGGGCGGTGTCCAGAACACCGTTTCGCTTATCGCCTGCTCGCCCTCCAGCATCGTTGCCGGCGCCCAGTGGCTGGCCGCCGTCAGGCGCGAGAATGCGAGCGCATTTTCAGGATTACTGCGTGAATGCACCCGGGCCGCGGCAAACTCAATATCGCCAATCGGGACATTGAGTTGCGCCGCCGCCAGGCGCGAGAGCCGATCTCGCAGTCGCGTCGCCGCGAGCAAGACCGCGCCGCCTACTGCGGGCGCAAACCGACTCGAATAGTTTCCCGAGGCGATCGACCAAGCATCCTTTGCGGTGTCGATCTCGGTCACGACGCGGATTTCGCGCGGGCTGAGCCCCAAGGTGTCGGCAACGATCTGGGCCGCAACGGTGCGGTGACCTTGACCTTGGGGGGCCGAAGCGATCGCGACGCTGACCGTACCCGATGGATCGAGTCGAACGGTCGCGGTGGCTTGGGCGCCGTTCTTGGGCCCCAGCCGTTGGCGCTCCTCAACCGTCAAGACAGTCGTGAGATAGCCCATGTTGGAGACGCTCGGCTCGACCACCGCCGCCATGCCAATCCCGTAAATACGGCCCTCGGCACGTGCCTGATCTCGCCGCGCCTTGAGATCGGCGAAGCGGCCGTCGCGAAGCGCAAGCTCGACGGTTCCCGCATAGTCGCCGGAATCCAGGAGGCCACCGCTCGCCGTTCGATACGGAAATGCCTCCGAAGCCACCAGGTTGCGGCGGATGACCTCGATCGGATCGAGCGCGAGCTCGACCGCGATGCGTTGCATCAGGCGCTCCAGCGGGTAATAGACCTGTGGGCCGCCGAACCCGCGATTCAGCCCCGTGGGGGTTTTGTTGGTGAGCACCACCCGATTGCGCACGGCGAGATGGCGGATGTCGTAGGCGCCCGTGAGATTCCCGTGCATCCGGTAGAGCGTCGCCGGCTCTGGCGCTCGCAGATGCGCCCCGACGTCCTCAAGTTGATCGAAGGCCAAGGCGGCGACGCGGCCGTCAAGTCCGACGGCCGCGTCGAGCCGGGTGATACGGTTGGTGGCTGAGACCGACGCGCAGAGGTGCTCGAGGCGATCCTCGATCCATTTGACCGGCCGTCCCGTCACGCGTGCCGCTGCGCCGATCAAGACCACGTAAGGAAACAGTCCCTGCTTGACGCCGAAGCTCCCGCCGCTATCTGGAGGCGTGCGCAGTCTGAAGCGATTGCCGGGCACTTTGAGGGCCCGTGCCATCACCGGATGCAAACTAAACGGGCCCTGGAAATTGGCGAGCACGTCATAGGCGTCCTCACCCCGATCATATTCGGCGACAATGCCGTAGGTCTCGATCGGCGTGCAGGAATTGCGCGGATAGCGGACGGACACGGTTATGCGCCGTGGCGCCTGCGCGAATGCCCGCTCCGGATCTCCATAGCGGAACGAACGGTCGCTCGCGAGATTGGAGCCGAGCTCGGGGTGGAGCAAGGGTGTACCCGGCGCAAGCGCTGCGAGCGGATCGATGATCGCCGGCAACGGGTTGTAGTCGACTGCGATCAGATCAACGGCGTCCTCAGCGACATACCGGCTTTCGGCAACGACCACCGCGACCGGCTCACCGACGTACCGGACCCGGTCGACCGCAATGGGCCAGCATTCCATGGGGACCTTAATGCCGACGATGAGGCTCGCCGTCACCGCTTTGACATCCTCGCCAGTCAGCACCATGGCAACGCCGTGGGCGCGCCGTGCGCCGTCGACGTTCATGGCGCGGATCAGCGCATGCGCGTGCGGCGACCGCAGAATGGCCGCATGCAGCGTTCCCGGTCTAACACCGAGATCGTCAATAAACCGTCCCGCGCCGGTTAGTAACGCCGCATCCTCGACCCGGGCGACGGATTGTCCGAGCCATGCGGCTGATTGACCTCCCATCATGCCCTCGTCACCTCGTTCGCGTGGTTGCAGGTCCTGTGGTATCAGAGACCGCGGGGCGCGGACAGCGTCCGCACCTCGGTTTGATCGAACACAATCGACCGTCCCGGCCGTGCTCCAAGACGGCGGCCGTCCGCATGCGTCCGAGCGATCCGGGTTACCACGAGCCGATTTGTGCCGACCGATTGGCCTGCGCCCAACCTTGCCGCGCCGACCCACGGCGCGACGTCGAGCATGAGCGCGAACCACCCTTCAAAATCGTTGCGGGGCAAGAAGCAGCGGGGGAACTTCGAAATGACACGACCGTTGCCCGAGGCGGCCCGCCGTTACCGGAAATATAGTCCAATGACGGCGCATGGGTTTTTCGTCTCGTGCCGACTTGACACCACGTGGCCGATTAGTTTGATCGGGCAAAGCTCGACGTCTGCTGTTGCAGCAGCGCAAGCGGATCGACGACCAAACGGAGGTTTTGAATGTCGGCGCTCTTCACCACCGTGGCATTGGGATCGCGAACCGCTCCGAATCGGATTGCCGTTTCGCCGATGTGCCAATATTCGGCGATCGGCGGGATGCCTACCGATTGGCATCTCCAGAATACAATGACCCATGCCATCTCCGGGGCCGGACTTGTCATGATGGAGGCCACCGCCGTCGAGGAGCGAGGGCGGATCACGCATGGGTGCCTCGGAATCTATTCGGAAAGCCACCAGTCGGCGATCGCCAAGGTGGTTGCGGCGGCTCGCGAGATTGCGCCCAAAGATGTTTTGTTTGGTATCCAACTCGCTCATGCAGGTCGAAAGGGTTCGGCGCACCGCCCTTGGGAAGGTGGGAAGCCACTGGCGGCCGACGAGCAACCATGGATCACCGCCGCGCCCTCGCCGATAGCGTTTGGTGAAGGGTGGCCGGTGCCGCGAGCATTGACGACGGCGGAGCTCGAGACCGTCAAGCAGGCTTTCGTGATGGCCGCCCGGCGGGCAACGGCGGCGGGTTTCGATGTCATCGAACTGCATGCCGCGCACGGCTACCTGATCCATCAGTTTCTTTCGCCGCTAAGTAATGGGCGCCAAGATGCCTATGGGCGCGGTGCCGCGCGGACCTTTCCGTTGGCGATCGCCCGCGCTGTCCGTGACGTTGTTCCGCAGTCGCGGGTGCTGGGCGCGCGGATCACTGGCACCGACTGGGTCGAAGGCGGTTTGACCCTCAGCGATGCGGTCGAGTGGGCCGGGGAACTCGAGAGCGCCGGGTACGACTATGTGTGTGTGAGCTCGGGCGGCATCGTGCCAGCAGCGAAGATTCCCGTGGGACCCGGCTACCAGGTGCCGCTTGCCGAAGCCATCAAGAAGGCGACGACCCTGAAGGTGCGCACCGTCGGCATGATCGCCCACGCGACTCAGGCCGAGGAGGTGATCGCAACCAACCGCGCCGATATGATTGCGATGGCGAGAGCGATGATCGATGATCCGCGCTGGCCGTGGCACGCCGCAGCGCAACTCGGTGTCGAAATCCCTCGCCCCCACCCCTATGCCCGAGCCGCACCGCGCCAGTGGCCCGGATACGCACTGGCACACCCCGCGTCGCCCACCTGAATGGGACCGAGCACTCACCGACTGTTCTCCGAGCGGCGCCGTTCACGGCAGGCCGACCGACGTGCGTGTCGAGGCGGCGCCGCTCGCGACACGCCCATTGTTGGGGCGATAGGGTCCGCGGTACCGTGGGCCGGACAGTGGCGAGGAAGGCGATGAACGACGCCGAAAGCTCCCAGCTTCCAGCGCCCGCCGTGCCGGCGGTTGTGCCACCTTGGGCTCTTGAGGTCTGGCGCGTCCTCAAGACCAGCAATGTCCGGCAGGTGTCCTACGTGCCCGACGCCGGGCATGCGAGGCTCATCGAGTTGGTCAACGCCGACCCGGACATGGTCTGCAACGTCCTCACAACGGAAGAAGAGGGGGTCGCGATCGCGGCGGGAGCCTGGCTGGGAGGCATGCGCAGCGTTCTGCTGATGCAGTCGAGTGGGGTCGGGAATTGCATCAATATGTTGTCGCTGGCAAACGTCTCGCGCTTTCCGTTGCTCATGCTCGTCACCATGCGCGGCGAGTGGGCCGAGTTCAATCCATGGCAGGTGCCGATGAGCAAGGCTAGCGAACCCGCACTGCGTGCAATGGGCGTAACCACCATGCGGGCCGATACAGCAGAAGATCTAATCCATATCGTCAGCTGCGCCGCCGCTCTTGCCTACGAGGCGGATCAGCAGGTTGCCGTGCTGATTTCGCAGCGACTGATCGGCAAAAAGCACTGGTGAGGCCGGCATGGTGACGTCTCAGGCGCTTGATCGGCGCGATGCAGTGATCGCGCTGCTGAAAGACCGCGGCTCTCTTCTCGTCATTAGCGGATTGGGGTCGCCAAGCTTCGACGTGCATCGGGTTGGCGACACTGATGCCAATTACTACCTGTGGGGTGCCATGGGCGCAGCGGCTCTGATGGGGTTGGGCCTTGCCCAGGCTAGACCCGATCGCAACGTTCTGGTGATCACCGGTGATGGCGAGCAGCTGATGGGATTGGGTGGCCTTGCAACCATCGCAATCGCCAAGCCAAAGAATCTAACAATCGTCGTCATCGACAACGGGCACTTCGGCGAGACCGGGATGCAAAAAAGCCACACGGGTCTAGGTCTTGATCTTGCGAGGATCGGCGCTGCCTGCGGTTTCGCGCAGAGCCTCCTTATCGCGGACCTCGCCGGCGTCGAGGCCGTGCGGGCTCAATTGCAACAGGCGGCGGAGGGACCGCGTTTGTACGTTATTAAGGTCAAGGCCGAGAATCTGTCGCGTTCGCTGCCGCCACGCGACGCAATCCACCTGAAGAACCGGTTTCGCTCACATCTCGGCATCCCAGTCACCTGACCCGCGGCGCCGGCAGCGTCGAAGACCGCGGTTGCGATGCCCCCCTGTTGGAAGAAGAAAATATGACAGCGAACACGAAAGGTGGCGGGCGCCGCCTCAAACGTTGATTTGATTGTTGCGAAGATCTGGTACTTTGTCGGATGGGACGCACCAGCCTAGTCAGGCGCGCAACGGGGAGTCGCCACTACTCTCTGAGATTACTCTATCGCCCTTAACACCTTCAAGTTGCACACTCAGCGAATGAGCGCAAAAACGGCCTAAAAGCTCAACGGTCGTGAGATCATGCTGAATACCGACTTCGTCACCCATCTTGCCCGCAAAGGCGCGTTGCGCGACGGCGATGCCTTGGATGGCGCACTGGTGGCGCGCCGCCGTGACGGGCAGGGGAATCTCGACTGGATCGGTTTGACGAAACTCACTCAGCCGCTGTTCGCCGATGAGCTCGCCGCCTTCTATCAGTGTCCTCGCGTTCAGCGCAGCGAATTGACGGGCAATCGTTTTGCCGGCGCGCGGCTCTCCCGGCGTTTCCTGCGGGAGGGCAGACTGTTTCCGTTCGAGGATGCCTCTGGAGTGCTCATGCTCGCGGTCGCCGTGCCGGTTGACGACGAAACCTTGCGGGCCGTTACGATCGCGCTTCAGCGGCCCCTGAAAATCGTCGTGGCGACCGTCGACGACATCGACGCTGCTCTGGGCGTAACGCTCGAGCGCGAGCCTTTGGATTCGGTTGCTCACGCCGAAGCGAGCTCGGCCGAAGATAATCTCGACGATCTGCGCGACTTAGCGCGGGGCGCTCCGGTGGTGCGGGCGTTGGACGATCTTCTAAGACTCGCGGTCGAGCAACGCGCCACCGACCTGCATATCGAGCCATTCGCCAACGCACTTCAAGTGCGACTTCGAGTCGACGGCCTGCTCAAGTTTGTTTCGGCCCCGCCCATGAGCATGGCAAAGGGCCTCCTATCCCGTCTTAAGATCATGGCCGGTTTGAACATTACCGAGCGACGACTCCCGCAGGACGGCCGGGCGCGGATTATTGTAAGCGGTGCCGAGATTGATTTGCGCGTGGCCACCATGCCCACGATGAATGGCGAGAGCGCGGTGATCCGGTTGTTGCGCAAGGGCTCAGGCTTTGTCACCCTTGACCGGGTCGGGTTAGGCGCGCGCGACGAAAGCCTGCTGCGCAATGCGCTCCAGGCGCCGTTCGGCATGATTATTGTCACCGGACCGACCGGATCCGGCAAGACAACGACGCTTGCCGCCTCACTCGCGGTGATCAATGAACCGACCCGCAAGATCCTGACCATCGAAGATCCGGTCGAATATCAGATTCCGGGGATCAATCAGACTCAGATCCATCCTGCGATCGGTCTGAGTTTCGCGTCGGCTTTGCGCGCGTTTCTGCGGCAGGATCCCGACGTGATCATGGTCGGTGAAATGCGCGATGCCGAGACCGCGCATATCGGGGTCCACGCCGCACTAACGGGGCACCTGGTCCTGACCACGCTTCACACCAACACCGCCGCAGGCGCGATCACCCGACTCATCGACATGGGGGCCGAAAGCTTCCTCCTCGCATCCTGCGTGCGCGCCATTGTGGGGCAGCGGCTGGTGCGAATTCTGTGCGAGCATTGCAAGCGCCCGCATCGCCTGTCGGCAGCCGATATCGCGGCCGACCATCGGTACACGGCGCTGGGGTTTGCGGCTGGCGACCTAATCCAGGAGCCCGTGGGCTGCGAATGGTGTGACTCCACTGGCTTCCGCGGCCGCCAGGGCGTCTTCGAAATCATGGCGATTGACGCCGATCTGCGACGGGCGATCGGCCCCAAATGCGACGCGACCGATCTTGAGATGGCAGCGCGACGGCAGGGCATGACCACGATGATCGAAGACGGTATTGCCAAATGTCGGGCCGGACTGACAACCCTCGGTGACGTGTTCCGCGTGGCGATGAGCCTATAGGATTGAGATGCTGAATCTGAGCCTTTCACCAGCGGATCACACGCCACCGGTCCTCTCGTTCGGCGCCGATGTTGGCTAGGACCGGCATGGCGGCCGCGCAATTGCCGCCAACGTCGAGGACGAGATACCCCTGCTTGGAGGGGAGCCGCATGCAGATTGTCTCGCAAAGGCGTCGAATATGAGATCCGGGTCGATTGCTACCCGGGCGCGATCGCCATCGCCCCGCCCTGATCACAGTGGCTCATCGTCGGGTTTCACGCTGATCGAAGCGCTCGTGGCGCTGGCGGTGGTTCTGGCATTTGCGGCAGCGCTGGGACGACTGCTGTTCCAGGCCCATCGGATCATGCTGAGCGCCGACGGCCAGGTGGCCGCGCAAATCTTGTTGCGCTCCCTGCTCGATACGCCTCTAGACCGAACGTCACTGGCGAGTATCTCGCGCGACGGTGAAACCCAAGGCTTAAGATGGCGCATTGTCGCCATGCCCATGGACGTCGACGCCTGGCTGCCGCCGTTGCCTCCTCCATCCCCGTCGTCGGGGCCCTCCTCGACCCCCCGCCCGGATCACGCCAACTGGGCCGCCTTTCGGGTGGTTGCAAGCGTGTCATTGCCATCCGGCCAGGTGATCACGGGTGAGACCGTACGGCTCGGAAAGGTGGAATAGCAGGAGGCGATACTGGCTCGCGAGTGACCAGACGCCGTCGGCGGGTCTCAGCCGGCCCGTCCCTCGCGCGGTGAGAAGCGCGCCGATGGTCTCGCGCGGTTGCTGTCGTACTCGCTCAGAATGCTGGCGAATTGCGCGGTGAAGCAGTGCGCGTCACCGGGCCAACGGGCGGACACATATGAGCCATCGCGCACCGCAAAACCGTGATCCAGGCGTGTCGGCGTGTCGCGACGCCACGCAAAAGGGCCGCGGACGAAATCCTCGGGACGTGCCAGGAGCGAGCGAACTTCGTCTTCGACTGTCGTCGGGTAGGTTCGATAATAGTCCCCCACGTTGAAGCGAGTGAGCGCCCAGCCACAGAGCTCCATTGATCGGGTCAGACCCGTCGTTGTCCTGCCGTGGAGCACCGAGCGCCCTGTCGGGTTTCTGGATCTCGCCACCAGAAGCACGCCGTGGCAAATAGCGCCCACCGGATGTCCCTGCTCGAACATCTCGGCGATCAGCAGCTGCAACCAAGCGGACTCCAAATAGGGGCGCATACCTGGTGCATGACCCCCCGGCAGCAGCAGGGCGTCGACCTGCGTACCGCGAATGTCCTGATACGGGATCGGGTGTTGAAATTCGCCGCTATGCCTCATGTCCTCGTAGGCTGAGCGTCCATTGGCATCGGCTCTGAGCAAGGCCGCAAAGGGTCCGAGGCCTCGGCCGTCGAGCGTCCTGGGATCGGCCTCGGCCGGCTGCCCATCTGGCGTGGCGAACAGGACGCGGTGACCTTGTCCGCGCAGGAGGCGCCACGGCACACCACTTTCGGTCGGGTCAAAATCGCAACGCGGCAGTGGTATGAGGATGACCGCCATGCCAATGGGCCTTTCGCAGAGACGACCTGCCGTGCTCCCAATTTAGCCCGGCAATCCCGCGGGGTCGATGGCCGGCCACATGTTCGCCAGCCGATTGTGAGGGCGCATCAGCGCGGGCTTGCGGCCGCCTGCGGTCGACCCACCATTCAGCAGGCGGCTGCGAACCGAGAGGTGGTGCGGGCATCGTGCATGGGCAGGGCCGTTCGATTTAACCGGCAACACCAGCACGGCGACGGGACCGCTCTATCATCTCTCTACAATGTAAGGGCGCATTAACGTCTTTTAGGAGCGGCACCGCTATTCGCGATTCGAGCGCGATTCGTTCTGGCAACGCCCCCGTCCGTCGCTTCCGACGCCGTGCACCGACATGGCGGCCTGTTAGAAGCCGTCGTGTCGAGCGGCGAGGGCAGTTCGCTGCGTTCGCCAATGTGCGCGGTGATCTATAGGCTTTCGTGATACCTTGGATTCCTGCGCCGCGGCCACCCTCCTATAATTGCCTGAAAGCCATGGCGTGCCCGCGCAAGACCGACCTGAACGTCAAGGGAGGAGGGAATGCCGCAACCCGGTCTGATTGAACGCCTCGCGCCATCATTATCGGGCGGCGCGGTACTGCTCGGAGCCGAAATCGGTCCGCGCTATTACACGGACGTCGTCGGCCGAGTCGGTTCGTTGCCACAGGCGGTCCTTCGGCCGCGCAGCACGGCGGAGGTGTCGCGCATTCTTGCGAACTGTCACGCCGAAGGCCTCCCTGTTGTGATCCAGGGCGGCATGACCGGTTTGGTGTGTGGTGCGCTGCCGCGCACCAACGAGATCGTGATCTCACTCGAGCGGATGAACCGCATCGAGGCGATCGACGTCAAAGCCGCCACTGCGATCGTCGAGGCAGGCGCCGTGCTCCAGATGGTGCAGGAGCAGGTCGAAGCGCTAGGCTTGAGCTTTCCACTCGATCTTGGCGCCCGCGGCAGCTGCACCATCGGCGGCAACATTGCGACCAATGCTGGCGGCAACCGGGTGATCCGTTATGGGATGATGCGCGAGCTGGTGCTTGGCCTGGAGGTGGTGCTTGCCGACGGCACGGTGATCGAGAACTTGCGAAAATATTTCAAGAACAATACCGGATTTGACGTGAAACAGTATTTTATCGGCAGCGAGGGCACCCTTGGTGTCATCACCCGTGCCGTGTTGCGTCTGTTTCCCTTGCCGGCGGAGCGTACGGTTGCTTGTTGCTCGCTCTCAGGTTTCTCGCATGTCATCGCCCTTCTCGATCTCATGCGCCGTCGATTGGGTGGCGAACTTACGGCATTCGAAGTCATGTGGCGCTCGTATTTTGTCCGCGCGACCACGTTGCCACATGTCAAGCCAGCACTCCCCGCCGATCGTGCATTTTACGTGATCGTTGAAGCGTCTGGCGTCGATGCGGCGACAACCCGCGATCGGTTCGAAAACTTGCTCGGGCAGGCGCACGAAGCCGCATTGATCGACAACGCCGTCATTGCAAAATCCGAGGCCGAAGCCGCCTCAATTTGGCAGATCCGGGATGCGAGCGCTGAGGTGCATGCGGCGATCCGCCCCGCGATCAGTCTCGACGTCAGTCTTGCGATCGACCGCATGGAGGAATTTGCGGCGCGGGCCGATGAAGTGGCGCAGGCGGTTGATCGGCAGTCCTGCGTCGTCGTCTTCGGACATCTGGGTGATGGTAACTTGCACATCGGCGTGCATCATGCAGACGGTCGGCTCGACCTCGGCGAGGAGCTGGAGCAGCGCATCTATGATCTGGTCGCGGCCTGCGGCGGATCGATTTCGGCCGAGCACGGCATCGGCATATCCAAGCGAGCCTATCTCAGCCACAGTCGGAGCGAGGCCGAGATCGCGCTGATGCGTGCCATCAAAAAGGCGGTCGATCCCAAGGGCATCCTCAATCCCGGCCGCATCTTCGAGACTGATCAATGAGGCATTCGTTGGAATTCGCTGCGACGCGCAACCTCGTGCAAGATCCCCGCGCCCGCCGCGGCCGGAGGGCACCTGGGTATGCTTCGCATTGTGCAGGCCAGTACTTAGGCAGTGTCCGTCCCCTCGATAAATATCTCGTTGAGCGCTACTTCAAGAATACCGGTTTTCCATCCTCATGCTATTCGCAGTCACGTTGGCCTGCTCGTGCTGCCTGTGCTCTGGGTGTTAGGTCCCAACGTGGTTGCGAAGGCCGAGCAAGCCTCGGTTGTCGCGTCGTTCTTCCAGGCGCTCGGTATGCGTTGCGGTTGGTGCCGCTTAGTTTGGCGCAAGCAGTGACCAAAACGACTTCGCTGTTCGTATTTCTATTTGGCGTTATCCCGTCGATCGCCACCGGAGTGATCTTCACCGATCGATGCCGGGCGACCTCAACGCGAACTGACGCGGAGCTGCCATGCCCTCGACGTCAACGCCTTGAGATTTTCCGCGCGGCCAGCGATAAGCATGGGTCCCGATTCGCGTTATCAGCCACAGCGCCATGCTCAAAAGTCCACAACGTTCGGATGCGCGG
>Ga0126371_10003261_pt1 | contig 14151 bp, 12 predicted proteins | sample PanSoiMetaPlot_4_FD_110145 | JGI IMG/M metagenome (GOLD analysis project Ga0126371, IMG submission 110145) | Tropical forest soil microbial communities from Panama - MetaG Plot_4 | ecosystem: Environmental > Terrestrial > Soil > Tropical forest > Bulk soil | place: Panama | collected 2016-02-17 | reverse complement strand
GCGGGCGTGACCGACTGCCCGGACCTGGAGACGGCGGTGGCCGGCGGGTTCGGCTGGGCGCGCCCGGACGGCATCGTGCTGCTGTCCCCGGCCGCGCCGAGCTTCGGTCACTTTCGCGACTACCGCGACCGCGCCGAAGCCTTCGCCCGCGCCATGCGCGCCTGCGCTCCAGGGTCATAGCCCCGCGTTATCACGCGTCTTCGACGGTGATGCCCAGGTGGTGGGCGAGCAGCGGGGCGAGCGTGACAAGCTGCAGGGTGTCGATGCGAGCGCCGCGCAGCGAGTCGTAGCCGGCGCGGATGCCGGTTTCCCCGGTCGACGCTCCTAGGCGAGCGCCGCGCAGGTCCACGTCCGTGCAGGTCACCTTGGTGAAGTCGGCGCCGGTCAGCGTGCAGCCGGGGAACCGCACCCGGGTCAGCTTCGCGCCGCCGAAATCGACGTCCCTGAGCACGCAGTCTTCGAAGCGCACATCGGTGAACGAGCAGTCGCGGAAGTTCACCGAGTCCAGCTTGCAGTCGCGGAAGGTCACCCGCCTGGTCGTCAGCGCGAACGCCTGCACCCCGGCGAGCACGCATCCGCTCAGCCAGACGTCGGTCAGCGAGGACTCGGCCAGGTCGAAGGCCACGAACCGGGTCTCGCCGAACCACACCTGCGACAGCCGGGCCCGGCGCATCCGTCCGCCGTCGAAGGTCGCGCCGGTGAACCCGCAATCCGCGAACCGGGACCCGCCCGCCAAGGCGTCAGAAAACGCCGAGCCGTCGAACCAGGCACGGTCGTAGTCCCCCTCCAGCTCGAGCGGGCCGTCGGCCGGCTGAAGTTCGGCAGCGAAGGGCAGGTCTGCGAGTTGTCGGGGTGACTTCATGCTTCCTTTCCTAAACTAAGGACCATGACTGAGCCAAGCGACTTCAACGGAAAGATCATCGCGGAGTTCCGCGCCAACGGCGGCAAGGTGGGCGGACCGTTCGCAGGCTCGGACATCCTGCTCCTGCACCATACCGGCGCACGCACCGGCGCGGAGCGGGTCAGCCCACTCGCCTACCAGCGGGTGGGGGAGAGCTTCGCGGTGTTCGCCTCGAGGGCGGGCGCGCCGCAGAACCCGGACTGGTACCACAACCTGCTGGCACACCCCGCTGTGTCCGTCGAGGTCGGCACGCACACCGTCCCGGTCAAGGCCCGGCTGGCCGAACCGGCGGAACGGGACGTGATCTGGGACCGGCAGAAGGAGCGCGCGCCGCATTTCGCGAAGTACGAGGAGAAGGCGGCGCCCCGCAAGATTCCCGTGGTGGTACTTGATCCGGTTATATAACCTTATTAAGCCGCAGCCCCAAACGCTCCATCGACGTAGCGGGAGGTCGCCCCATGTCCCCAGCCGATCCTGAGGTATATACCATTGCCGGCCGGGTCAGGGGGAGCGTCGAGAACGGGCTGGCGGTGTTCCGCGGCATCCCGTTCGCCAAGCCACCGGTCGGCGCGCTGCGGTTCCTGGCGCCCGAGCGGCCAGCAAACTGGGACGGCGTTCGTGACGCGCGTGCGTTCGGACCGCCCGCGCCGCAGGCCCCGTTCCCCGGGGCGCAGCCCGTCCCGGCGGCCCCCGACGACACTGGCGAATGGCTGACCGTGAACGTGTGGACTCCCGACCCGGGCGCGCGGGCGCTGCCCGTGCTCGTCTGGATCCACGGCGGCGCTTACCTGTTCGGTTCATCCGCCGATCCCGGCACCGACGGCACCAAGTTCGCCAGCGCGGGCGTGGTGCTGGTGTCGTGCAACTACCGGCTCGGTGTCGAGGGTTTCGCCCAGATCGCGGGCGCGCCCGCAAACCGGGGGTTGCTGGACCTGGTGGCGGCGCTGCGCTGGGTGGCGGAGAACATCCGGGCATTCGGCGGCGACCCGGCGAACGTGACAGTGTTCGGCGAGTCCGCGGGCGCGGGCGCGATATCGGCTCTACTCGCCATGGACGATGCCCGCGGGCTGTTCCGCCGGGCGATCGCGCAAAGCGTTCCCGGCACGGTCTTCACCCCGGAACTGGCCTCCGACATCACCCGCGCGATCGCCGACACGGCCGGCCTGCCCGCGACCTATGAAGCGCTCAGCGCGGAGTCGCCGAAGCGCCTGGTCGAAGCTTCGATGTCCGTCACCGGCCGGATGAGGCAATTCCCCCAATGGGGCGCTGTCCGGCTCACCGACACCCCGTTCTCACCGGTCGTCGACGGGGAGGTGCTGCCGCGGGCCCCGTGGCGGGCCCTGCTCTCCGGCGCCGCCCGCGAGGTAGAACTGCTCACCGGCCACAACCGGGACGAGTACCGGCTGTTCATCGCGATGTCCGGCCGGCTCGGCCGGATCAGCGAAGAGGACGCGGCGACGGTCTTGGCCAGCTTCGCCCCGGCTCCGGACGGTCCAGCGGGATATCGCAGGACGTACGCGGAGGCGGACGCGGGGCGGCTTTTCGAGCTGGTCTTCTCCGACTGGCTGTTCCGGATGCCGACCCTGCACCTAGCGCAGGCGCACGCGGCGTCCGGCGGGAAGACGTTCCTGTACATGCTGAGCGCCGAGGCGCCGCTCGGTGAAGGCATGTTCGGCGCCTGTCACGCGCTGGACGTGCCGATGGTGTTCGGCGCCTGGGGGTCGGGCATCGGCGCCCTGTTCACCGGCGAGCAGCCGCCGGCGGACTTCGTCGCTGTGGCCGACCTGATGCGCAGCGAGTGGCTGAGGTTCGCGGCCAACGGTGACCCCGGCTGGCCGGCGTACGGCACCGAGCGCAGGACGACCCGGGTATACGACCTGCAGCCGGATGTCGCCCCGTATCCGGAGGAGGCGTCCATGCATCTGTGGGAACGCCACCAGTTCGACGCCCTCGACCTGGCCGGCTAGCCGGGAGCCTACGACGCCGCGAGGCGGCGCAGCGCGCCGCGTACCACCGCCGGGTCCGTGGTCTGCCAGAACGGCGGCAGCGAGGCGCGCAAGTATTCGCCGTACCGCTTGGTGACCAGCCGCGGGTCGAGCACGGCCACCACGCCGCGGTCATCGACGGTGCGCAGCAGCCGCCCAGCTCCCTGCGCCAGCAGCAGGGCCGCGTGCGCGGCCGAGACATCCATGAACCCGTTCCCGCCGCGGGCCTCTACCGCCCGCGTCCGAGCCGACGATAGCGGGTCGTCAGGTCGGGGGAACGGGAGCCTGTCGATCGCCACCAGCCGTAGTGACGGCCCGGGCACGTCCACCCCCTGCCACAGCGACAGGGTCCCGAACAGGCACGTCGGCTCATCTTCGGCGAACTCCCGCACCAGCTGCCCGGTCGCGTCGTCCCCCTGGCACAACAGCGGGACCCGCAGGACCGGCCGCAGCGCCTCGGCGGCCTGGCGGGCCGCCCGCATGGAGGAAAACAGGCCCAGCGTCCGCCCGCCCGCCGCCTCGATCAGCTCCTGAAGCTCGGTCAGGTACTCCGCGGGGAGACCGTCCCGCCCCGGCGGGGGCAGGTGCCTGGCCACGTACAGGATCCCGCTGCGCCCGTGCGCGAAGGGCGAGCCGACGTCCAGCCCGGTCCACTCGCTGCCCATCGACTCGACGTCGAGTCCCCACTGCCTGGCGAGCGGCGTGAACGACCCGCCGAGAGTCAGCGTGGCGGAAGTAAGTACCACCGTTCGTTCGGAAAACAGCGATTCTGCCAGTACCTCGCCGACCTCGAGCGGCGCGACGTGCAGCGTCGCGGGACGCGACGTGTCCAGGGGGTCTTCCGGCCGTTCCAGCCAGACGACCTCGTCGCGCTCCTCGAGCGACAAGTCGAACGCGGAGACCATGCGGTCAGCGCTGGCCTCAATGTCCTCAAGCGCCACCAGCGCGGTCTGCGCGGCGCCGGCTTGCGCGGGGTCGGCGTCGTCGCCCCGCGCGGTGTTGCGCAGCACCGCCGCGCAGCCGCTGGCCGCGTCGCGCAGCGCGGTCAGCGACGCGGCGAGCGCGGGGTCGAGCCGGTCCATCCGGCCCGAGGCCGTGGTCGCAAGCAGCGGCCCGAGCGCGGCGCCCGCCTCGGAAAGCCTGGCCGTCTCGGTCTCGCCGGCCATCTTCCCGCAGCGCCGCACCGCCGCCTCGACCGCGGTCGCGGACAGTTCGCCGCTGGCCACGGATGTCACCCGGTCCACCAGCTCGTGAGCCTCGTCGACGATCACCACGCGATGCTCAGGCAACACACCTTCCCCGAGAGCGTCGATGGCGAGCAGCGCGTGGTTGGTCACCACCACATCGGCGTCGCCGGCGATCTTTCGCGCCCGCTCACTGAAACATTGGACTCCGAACGGACAGCGATGACTCCCCAGGCACTCTCGCGCGCTCACAGACACCTGGCGCCACGCCTGATCGGGCACTCCGGGCACGAGCTCGTCGCGGTCCCCGGTCGACGTGCTCGCCGCCCACTGGTGCAGCCGCTTCACGTGCGCGCCAACGGCGCTGGCCGGCTCGTAGGCCGCCTGCTGGAAACCGGAGAATAGCGCGTCCTGCGGATCCTCAGGTGTGTCGTTGCGCATCCGGTTCAGGCACAAATAGTTGCCCCGGCCCTTGAATATCGCGAACTCCGGGGTGCGGCCGAGCGGCCCGCGCAGCGCGTCCGCCAGCCGGGGCAGGTCGCGCTCGACGAGTTGGCGCTGCAGCGCGATCGTGGCCGTGGACACGACGACCGGCCCCCGCTTTTCGGCCGTGAGAAGCAGCGCGGGCACCAGGTAGGCGAGGGATTTGCCGGTGCCCGTGCCGGCCTGGACGGCGAGGTGCTCGCCGTCCGTCATCGCGTGCCAGACGGCCTGTGCCATCTTGGTCTGCCCTGGCCGTTCGGTGCCTCCGATCGCCGCGACGGCCTTGGCGAGAAGCTCCTGAACCTGAGAACTGTCGGCCACGAGCGAGACGCTACCCTATGCTCGTGCCGATTTACGCACTCGACGACGACGAGCCGGACATCGACGAGCTGGCCTACGTGGCCCCAGATGCCGTGGTCATCGGGCGGGTCACAATCGGGCCTGAGGCGTCGGTGTGGCCTGGTGCGGTGCTGCGCGGCGATCATGGGACTATCACCGTGGGCGCGCGAACGTCGGTGCAGGACGGCACGATCGTGCACTGCACGGCGCGCTACCCGACGGTGATCGGCGCGGACTGCGTGGTCGGGCACAACGCCCACCTGGAGGGGTGCGTTGTCGAGGATGGCAGCCTGATCGGTTCGGGGTCGGTGACGCTGAACGGGGTGGTCGTCGGCGCGGGCTCCATCGTCGCCGCGGGGGCGCTGGTGCCTGAGGGCTTCATCGTGGCCCCCGGCTCGCTAGTTGCGGGCGTGCCCGCGACCGTCCGGCGCACCGGAATAGACACCACAGGCACCCAGCGGGCGGTCAGGACCTATATGGCGACCGCCCGGCGCCACCGCGAGGGCCTGCGCCGCCTCAGCTAACCCGTGCACCCGGCCGGTGCGGCGGAAGTGATTGGACGCCGGTCAATTCACGCCGGTGCGCTCGCGGTCGGCCGACTGCTCGTCGCCGTCGGTGTTGGACGCCAGCAGCCGCTCGAGGACGACAACCTCAGTCTTGTCGAGCTCATCGGTGATCTCCAGCCGCGGCGTGCGCTGCCGCAGCAGCTCTAGGTTGCGCTGCGCTTCGCGCAGCTGCTCGCGTAGCCGGACGTTCTCAGCGGTCAGCGTTCCGTGCCTGGTCCACGCGGTGACGAGCTCACGCTCAAGCCCGGCGACGGTCTGCTCGAGGTCCGTCGGCGTGGCTGCGAGCCGACGGACAAGCTGAATGAGCAGGCGGCGGGCGAGTTCGTCGTAATCGAAACCGCCGCCGGCCGCCGCAGCGGAGCCGATCGCCGCGCTGTCGGCGGCGAACTCGGCTGCCCGGGCCCGTCCGGCATCGCCGGCGTGTGCGCCGGCACCCTGGCGCGCGCCGTCCGAGGCGCCCGCTCCCGCCAGGCTGACCGACGCGGCCGAAGCCGCCCCTCCTGTCAAGGTAATCCGGTAGGTCCGCTTGCCGCGCACCTCGCGCGCGATGAGGCCATCGCGTGCCATGCCGGAGAGCAGTTGCGCGAACGCTACGCTCGAGCCCGGGTAGCCGACGGCCTCGGCGAGCCGGGTGCTCGCCATCCCTGTCGGGTCGGTGATCTCGGCGACCGAGGCGAGATGAGCGATGATCCGGTCCCGGGTTCCGACGGCCCGCCGTCGGATGGCCGTTCGTTTCGTGCCTGCGCGCGCAGTCTTCGACCCTGCCATTGGCTCCCCCACCTTGGCTCTCCGTAGGCCACGCCTACGCTATGCAATCATGCTGGACCCGGTGCTGTCCTCATGATAGTACGGGCTGACCTGCGCTTACCCCTGGTGCGACGATTACTCTCAGGTGGCGAGAATCCCTACGCCAGCGTAGTCGCCGAACGCCGGAACGTTATCATTTCGAGCTTCAGATGATAGGCGGCGCGGGTACGAGATGGTTGGCGGCGTCCGGTGGCCCGATCGTGCCTGTTCCCGGGATAGGTCTGTACCCGGCTACCATACGTTCAAGTGCGTGCGTTATCGCCGGAAGCAGCATCACCGGCGCGACCGCGCGCGAGGCAACGCGTCCGTACGAAAACCAGGGGCAAAAGCGAGCATGAGCTCAGGTCTGGCTGGTGGCGGCGCCCGCCGGACGGCGGGCTAGGGCGTCATGGACCTCGACATCAGCCTCGACTACGGGCTCACGCTGCTAGCCGCGCTGCTGATAGGGACCGGCTTTGTGCTGCAGCAGCACGCGGCCGAACGGGAGCCGGATTCCCGCTTCCTCAGCTGGCGGCTGATGACGGACCTGGCGCGCAAACCGCGCTGGCTCGCCGGAATCGTGTGCATGGTGCTCGGCCAGATTCTCGCGGCCTGGTCGATCGGGCACCTCACGCTGTCGTTCGTCGAGCCGTTGCTGACCACCAACCTGATCTTCGCGCTGGTGCTGGCGGTGCCGCTGGCGAAGCGATCGGTCAAGTTCTGGGAGGTGTTCGGCGCGGCGGTGCTGTGCACCGGAGTGGCCCTGTTGTCCTCGTCAAGGTCCGCGAAGCCGGTCGGCGAGTCTTTCGGCGGGGTCTCACACTGGCCTGCCGCCGCGGCGATCGCCGTCATCGCGTTCGCTTGCGTGCAGGCCGGCCGGAGCCGGCGCAGCCGCACGAAGGCGATGCTGACCGGGATTGGCGCGGGCCTGATATTCGGCATCCAGGACGCGCTCACCAGGCAGACTCTGGAGATCTTGCAGTCTGGCGGGATCAGCGGGATGTTCACCACGTGGGCGCCGTACGCGCTCCTCGGCGCGGGGGCGATAGGCATCTGGCTGATGCAGAGCGCGTTCAACGCCGGGCCGCTGCAAGTCTCGCTGCCTGGCATTTCCGCCGGTGAGCCGCTGGTCGGCATCCTGCTCGGCATCATCGTGTTCGGCGACAGGATCCAGCTCAGCCCGGGCCTGCTGGCGATCCAGGCAGGGGGCATCGCCGCGCTGATCGTCGGAGTGATCATGGTGGCCCGCGCCCCGGCACTGTCCCAGCTGCGTTCGTGGACGCCGCCGAGCATTTCTCACACCATCGAGCACGCGATTCCCGGCAGGCATTCTGGCAGCTCAGGGTCGGAGCCGCCGCCGGATGAGCCGTCGCAGAACGGCAAGGCGAACCCACACTCGCCAAACGGCCAGTCGCCGGCAGCCAACGCGGAGTCCGCGAACGTCCAGGCAGCGCACGGTCAGCCAGCGGGCGGCGAAACCACGCATCCCTCCCGGCCCGACGCGCGGGGCTTACGGGTTGTCCCCGGTCGTGGGTGCGGAGGCCGGTGCGGACACGGGCGCCGGTGCGGACGCGGGCGCGGACACAGCGGACCTGACGGCCCGCCCCTTGGAAACTGTCGCCCACCCGCGGACGCCTGCTGCCCGGGTGCCGCGGTTGAGCATGCGGTCGAGCGCGCTGCTGATGCCGCCGTCGTCGCCGAGCAGCTTCCTGACCGTGATGATCATCGTGGGCAGCGCCCAGAAATCGCCGCACACCCACAAGATGGCGGCGCCGATCTGCTGGTCCGCGTAAGGCGGCAGCGTCACGCCCGCGAGGTTGTCGTAGACCGGGTACACCGAGTGGGTCACGAAGATGCTCAGCGACATCGCGATCATGATCATCACGACGTTGGTGACGAGCAGCGCCGCGGCACGGGCGAGTAGCGGCATCCGGCTGCGGAACGGCGGCGAGGGGATGAACTGGATCCAGAAGATCACCCCGGTGGCGAAGAAGCTGCCGTGCATCAGCCAGATATGCACGGCGGAATTGTTCTGCGCCAGGTCCAGCAGCGCGGGCACATGCCAGACCACCATCGCCAGGTTGAAGCAGGCCACCGCCACCCACGGCCGCAGGAACACCCCGCCGAGCCAGCGCAGCGGCCGCGACCAGCCTCCGGTCATCACCTCGCGGGTCACCGACCGGCCGGACCGGCCGGGCAGCGCGTCGAGCAGCGGCTGCCACGGCGCCCCGGCGACGATCAGCGACGGCGCGGCGAACATCAGCAGCAGGTGCTGGACCATGTGCACCAGGAAGTAGGAGTCGGCCCAGTAGTCAATCGGCGACTCGACGGCGAGCAGCAGCACGGCCAGGCCGGAGTAGAACCACAGGGACCGCAATCGGCGTTCCCTGGTCCGCTCTAGCCGGGACCGCCCCGCCAGCCGCCGCAGCCCGATCTCGTGCCAGACCACGACGATGATCGCGAGGATCAGGAACGGGTCAAAGGACCAGTTGTCCAGGATGTAATGCATGAGGGCGCCTAACCCGACGAGCCGTACTGGATCGGCACGCCGATCGTCTGGACCTTGGACCACTCCGTCGCGGCCCCCCCGAGCCGCCACACCGTCAACTTGCTGCCCGACACCGCTAGCGCGTCGGCCGCGCCGTCCGGCCCGGCGGCTAGCACGGCGGTCCCTGCCGGAACCTCGGGCAGCGACTGCCACCTCAGCCCTGGTCCGCCGATGATCGCGGCGCGGCGTCCAGGCAGCAGCACCCACACCCCGCCCGTCGCGAGACTGCCCGAGGCAGCCACGTTCCCCGCGGGCAGCGGCGCGGAGGCCAGCCAGCCCGAGATCGTCTCCCACGTCGCGTAAAGCCGCGTCCCGCTCGCGACAAGCACCACGTTCGGCATCATCCGCACCACTCGCCCGGACACCGGCAGGTTCACCTGACTCCAACGGCCGCCGGCGTAGGCGAACAGCCCGGTGCTCGCCGCACCGCAGGTCCCCGCCGCGAGCACCTCCCCTTTCGTTATCCCGAACGAGACGTCGGTGACTGCGGCGACCCGGCACTGTTTCCCGGCGGGCGGGTCGGCGACCGCGCCGGGTCCGGCGAGAGTCCGCCATGTGCCGCCGGAATCGGAGCTGGCCAGGATCGCGCCGCCGCGCAGCACCGCGAGCAGCTGGCTGCCCGAGGCGGCCAGCGCGCCAGGCGTCGCGGCGACGCTGGCGTCGATCAGCCCGGTCCTCCATTGCGCGCCGCCGTCGGTGCTGGTCGCCAGCGGGGAGAACGTCAGGTTCTCGCTGGGCCGGACGGCCACGATGAGCGAGCCACCGGTTCCGGCCGCGACCAGGCCGCCGTTGTCAGCGACACCAGGCGGCGTGACGAGCTGCCATGCCGTGGACGCGGCCGGCCGGATGAGGATCTGCCAGAAGGCCGGATCGGCCGATACCGGGACGACCGCCCAGCTGTTGCCCGCGGTGTTAAGCGACGTGGCCAGCGACGGCGCCGCCTCGGCGGCCTGATCCCGGGGCGGCGCGGCCGATCCGGTGGAGCCGCACCCGGCGAGCGCGCCCGCGCTGGCCACCGCGGCAGCGACCAGGACCGCCCGGACACGCCAGGACAGCGCGGTCCTCACCGGTCGCCGCCGATCGCCTGGAGCACAGAGTCCGTGAGCAGGCCGGCGAACGAGGACGTGGTGGCGGGCGTTCCCGGGCCGGGGTCGACGCTAAGCTCCCGGCTGATCAGCCCGCTCGCGCTGATCACATAGGCGATGTCGTTATGCGCGGACATGGCGCCGGCCGGCAGGTTCTCGACTTGGACCCCGTAGTGCCGCCACACCGCCTGCAGCTGGCTCAGCGAGCCGGTCAGATAGAGCCAGTTCGGCACGTGATCCAGGCCCTCCTGCCGGGTGAACGCCGCGGTGAAGGCCGTGGACATGTACGTCGGGTTCGCCACCACCGCGACGAGCTCAACCTGGCCCGCCTTGGCGCCGAGCATGGAGTCGGCCGCGCGCATCTCCTGCGCGATGATGGGGCAGTCCGTGGTGCAGACGGGGTCGAGGAACGTCAGGAGTACGACCTTGCCGCGCAGGCCGCCCAGGGAGACCTCGCGCCCCGCCTGGCTGGTCAGCGTAAAGTCCGGCGCCGGCGTGTTAAGCGGCGCCGAATCCCCGGCAAGCGCGTGCGCGATGATCGGGTCGGCGTTCTTGTTCACTGACGCGAAAGCCATCGGTGCCGCGCCCACCAGGATCACCCCGACCGCCCCGGCCGCCGCGATCGACCGGCCGCTCAGCGCGGCGACCCGGTCCCGCACCCCCGCGAGGCGCGCGCGCAGGGGTGACGGCGCGGCGGGCGCGGGCACCGGCGCGGGCGCCGGGATTGGGGCTGGCGCCGAGTCCGGCTCGGGCTCCGTGAGCAGCTCCGGCTGGGGCGTCACCGCGGTCCCGGATTCGGCACCCGCTTCTCGTGCCACCGCGGTCGCGGGCTGCGGAGCCGGGGTCAGCGCGAGGTACCCGGCGGCGAACAGCAGGATCAGCGGGATCATGCTGTTGGGGTCGGTGCCCAGGCCGCCGAAGAACCCGATGTCTTCGATCAGCACCCAGTCGGCCAGGCAGAACACCGCGCCCGCGATCACCCCAATCCGGCCCAGCCGTGCGTCGCCGCGGATAGCGCTGGCGATGAACACCGCGCCGATCGCGGCGAGCGCGATGACGGCGAACAGGTTGACCGCGAAGCCGTGCGCGGCGGTGAAGTCCCCGAACGCCGAGACCATCGCCGAGAGGACGTGCGGCTGCTTGGTGCCGGCCATGTCCTGGACCATGCCGGCCAGCGTCCCCGGCTGGCCCTTCAGCGTGCCCTGCCAGAAGCCTCGCCCAGGCCAGGCCTGCAGCAGCGCCATCCCGGCGAAGAAGACGCCCACACCGGCCAGCAGCAGCCTGCCAGTCCGCGGCGTGCCCCACATGCGCTCGGGCAGCGCGATCAGCGCCCCGGCCACGACGTAGAGCAGCACCGCGCCGGGCGCGCCGAACAGCACGGTCAGGCCCGGCGCGAAGATTCCGCCGAATGCCTCGGCGAACACCCAGACGATCAGCCCCCAGGCGACGCTGGCGACCCCGGCGAGCCGGGACGGCCAGCCGCTGACGGAGAAGATGAGCCACATGCCGATGCCGGCCTGTATCCAGACCGACGCCGCGCCGGCCTGGATCGGGTGGTAGGACCAGATCGACCCGCCCCAGTTCACCAGGTGCTGCACCCAGCCCGGGGACGTCGCGGCGGCCGGCTCAATGACCTGCGTGGGCAGGCCGCCGGCCATTTGCGGCTGTGCCTGCAAGATGCCGTCAAACAGCCACAGCAGGCCGAAGCCGACCCGCAGCAGGTGGCGGGCCCGCGGCTCGTGGGAGACGGCGGTGAGCGCGGCCTTCGCCTGAGCGCGCGCGGTCACCCAGCCCCGCGTCGCGCCCCAGGACAGCAGCAGGAGCAGGAAGATTGCACCGACGATCGCCCACTGGTGGAACAGGGCAGAACGGAACGCCGACACGAGGATCGGGTTCGCCGGGTTAAGCCCCGAGTTCATGCCGGGCACTAGTGGGGCGTCCTTTCTGAGCTGGGTGAATCCACCGTACTTAGCACTTCGCCCGCGTCGGGATAGGCGCGGGCGAAGATGAGCACAATGTCATGAAGTTCTAGGTCGCGGCCTCGGACTTGCCCAATCCCCAGATGGCGGCTGAGACGAGTGTGACGCAGAACAGCAGGAACGTGATGATGTGCACGCCGGTGCAATACTCGCAGATGTCCCCGATCTGGTACAGCTCGGCGTAGATCAGGTACATCACGAAGCCCATGCCGGTGGTCATGGTGGCGAGCCGCAGCCATCCGACCGATAGGTTCAGCGAGCCGACCTTGACGCGCTGCATCCGCCACGCCCACGGGGTCATGATCGCGACCACGAACACGTAGAAGATCAGGCCGAGCAATGCCACCGGAAACACCCCGAACACCATGGACTGCGGGCTCGTGATGACGGCACCGCAGTTGAAAGTGCCATGGCCGCCGGTCGGGCAGCCGGCCAGGCTCTTCCCGGTGTAGTGGGCGTAGGTCTCGTACGCGGAAACCCCCAGGCCGAGGATGGCGAGTACCAGCGACGTGATTCGCAGCCACAGCGGCGGGCCGGGCGTCCCGGACGGCTGGACGGGTTCCTGCGCTGGCTGGACGGGCTGCCGCACGGCCGGCTTCGCCTGCCGGGCCTGAGCCTGCCTCGCCGGGCTAGCCTGCCTGGTCGGGCTTGTCGGCGTCGCCGCCACGACAGGCACCGACGGCGCGCCCGGCGCACCCGGGGCGCCCGGGGCGCCCGGGACACCAGGCTTGGCGGCCGCCGTCCGGGCGCCGGCGCCCGAGCTGCTCTTGCCCTGGCCGGGCCGGTTCCGTGAGCGCGCCTTCGAACTTGCCATCGGGGTTCGGTCTCCAGTGCTGATGTCGCGGCTGGCGGTCGCTGGTCAGTCTATAGCCGCCTCCCCCGCGTGAACGGGCTATCAGGTGCTGGCGATCTTCGTCTCCAGCGATTGGATTGCGGGCGTACAGGCGGTGCTTGGCTGGTTGTTCGTGAGCTGGCAGATCGCGGCGGTCATGTAGTTCGCCGAGCCATCAGCGCCCTGCGCGAGCTTCGAACTTGACTGCGACAGCGCCGCCGCGACCTGGTCCCAGCTCATGCCCTTCAGCAGGTCAGGGCCGTACGGGGAGAGGTTGCCGACCTGGACCCACTTGTTGCCGTAGTCGATGAACGGGATCGCGCCGCCCATGCCCTGGCTCGGGTTGCCCGGGTCGTACTTGTTCAGCAGCGCGTTCTGCGCGGACGTCGGGTTCTGCAGCGGGGCGTATCCATTCCCCTGCTGCACGTTCGACGTCTCCTCGACCGCGGTGAAGTTGATGTAGTTGCTGGTGTACTTCGAACCGTAGAACGTCCAGGTGGGCGTGTTCGGGTCGACGTCGATGCTCGACGAGTGGACCGTCTTCAGCCCGGTGAACGTGCCGAACCGGCTCAGCGCCACGATCATCGACCAGCGTTGGGCGGCGCAGAACGGGCAGTACTCGGCGCCCACGTACAGCACCTCCGGCTTGCCGCCGGAGGTGAGCGGCGCGTCCGTGATCTTCGAGAAGTATGCGGAGCCCGCCGCGCTGGCGGCCGGGATCTCGCTGCTCGGAATGAATACGGAACTGCTGATGCTCCCGCCCCCGACCTTGTCGAGAACGCTCTGCGGCACAGTCGTCACTTTCTTGGTCAGGGTGTTGAGCGCGGCGCCGGTTGGGCCGTTGCTCGCCGACGACCCGCCGCTGTTCATCTTCACCAGCACGAACGCGACGACGACGACAACGACGGCGAGGATGGACCCGCCGGCCAGGTAGATGCGCTTGCGCTGCTCGGCGCGCCGCGCCGCCTCCCGCTGCGCCGCGACCCGCGCGCGACGGTCGGGTGCCTGCTTGGTCCTGCTCGCTTTGCCCATGGGCACATCGTAGGGCGAATCGCGACTGTTATGTTCTTGTCCGGACCTGAGAGATACCTCTTGAAAACCCGAATGGAACCTGAGCTCGACCGCGGCGCGACCTAACGGAGCTGCCCCTGCAGCGACTTGACCGCCGGCGTGCAGACGGATGCGGGCTGGTCCCCGGTGAGCGAGCAGATCGTCGCGGTCATGAAGTTCGCCGTGCCGAGCACCGCCTTGGCCACCGGGCTGGCCGGGTTGTGCAGGTCATTCGCGATCTGGCTCCAGGTCAGGCCCTTCAGCACACCAACGTCATAGGTGGCGCCGACGCTCAGGTACCTGTTCCCGAAGTCGATGAATGGGATCGCCCCGTTGTTCGCGGAGTCGTACTTGACCAGCAGGGCCTGCTGTTCGGTGGTGGGCGTCTGCAGCGTGGTGTACCCGCCGGTGCT
>Ga0126371_10003260_pt1 | contig 14153 bp, 13 predicted proteins | sample PanSoiMetaPlot_4_FD_110145 | JGI IMG/M metagenome (GOLD analysis project Ga0126371, IMG submission 110145) | Tropical forest soil microbial communities from Panama - MetaG Plot_4 | ecosystem: Environmental > Terrestrial > Soil > Tropical forest > Bulk soil | place: Panama | collected 2016-02-17 | reverse complement strand
GCCATTGCCGACACCTTGCGCCTGGCTGATTTGCGCGTGCCCGTGCTGATTCAGGCTACGCCCGATGACCCCAAAAAGATGACCATCGCCTTCCGCCGGGACAGCTTCTGCGGAAAGATGTCGGCGTGCAACAACCTCCGCCAATATGGGATTCCTTATTCCATTACGTCGCTTCACACCGAGGCCCCCGACTCGCCCGAGTTCCAGAAAGACCTCGCCTGGTTTGCCGCTGTATGCCGTGTAGTGAACGGCTTTCGTAATCTGCGCATTGGCGCGATTGGAGCCCGGCCGGCGGCATTCAACACGGTTCGCTACAGCGAGAAGATTTTGGAGGCAAACGGCATTTCCATCGAAACCCTGGACTTGTCGGAAGTTTTGGGCCGCATTGATCGCATGAAGGACCATGACGATGCGGCGCAATCGAAGCTGGCGGCGATTAAGAAATACGTTGACTCAAAAGATGTTCCGCCGCCGGCGCTGATGAAAATGGCGAAGCTTGGCGCCGTGATTGATCACTGGATGGCAGCGGCCGAGGTCGAAATCAGCGCCGTGCAGTGCTGGACTTCGCTCGAAGAAAACTTTGGCGTGGTGCCTTGTACCGTCATGAGCATGATGAGCGAGCAACTGTTCTCGAGTGCCTGCGAAGTGGACATCGCCGGCGTGCTCGGCATGCATGCGCTGCAATTGGCCTCCGGAACTCCCTCAGCGCTTCTCGATTGGAACAACAATTACGGAAGCGATCCCAATAAAGCGGTCTGCTTCCACTGCGCCAATCTCCCAAAGCATTTCTTCCGCTCTTTCAAAATGGATTTCCAGGAGATTATTGCCGGAACGGTGGGCAAGGAGAACACGTTTGGAACCGTGGTTGGCCTGATCAAGCCGGAGAAGATGAGTTTCGCTCGATTCTCGACCGATGACACGGCGGGGAAAATTCGCGGTTATCTCGGCCAAGGTCGTTTTACCGACGATCCGCTGAACACATTCGGTGGCGCCGGGGTGGTCGAAATCCCGAAAATGCAGAAGTTGCTGCACTACATCTGCGAGAACGGATTTGAGCATCACGTGGCGGCGAATCTTTCGTCCATCGCCGGCGCGGTGCACGAGGCGGCCGTCCGATATCTTGGCTGGGATACGTACTGGCACGAGCGGCCGGAACTTGCCAATTAGCACCCAGACGTTTCCATCGACCACGCAGAGACGGCCATGGAGTTCGCCGGGATACACGAGGGCACTGAATGGCTATAGTTGCTGGCGTTGACTTCGGAACTCTCAGTGTTCGCGTCTCGATTGTGGACAGCGAACGGGGCATGCTGGCGTCTGCGATTGCAGAGTACCCGCTCCACCGCAAGCGCGAAGATCCCGAGTACGCTACCCAGTCGCACGATGACCACATGCGCGCCCTCGCCGAGGCCACGCGTGCTGCGGTCAAGCAGGCGGGGATTTCTGGAGACCAGATCGAAGCCATCGCACTGGACACGACCGGCTCATCGGTCATTCCGGTCGGAAAAGATCTCCAGCCGCTAGGGGAATACTACTTGTGGTGCGACCACCGGGCCAAACATGAAGCGGAGGAGATCACGCAGGCCGCGCACCGCGAACATCTCGAAGCCATCGAGTGGTGCGGCGGCGTTTACTCCTCGGAATGGGGATTTTCGAAGCTGCTGCACTGGCTGCGGCACAATCCCGAGAAGCGCAAGGATTTCGTCTCCGCTTTCGAGCACTGCGATATGGTCGCCGCGACTCTTTGCGGCATCACCGACCCGGCGAAAGTCAAGCGCAGCATCTGCGCCATGGGCCACAAGTGGCTCTGGAATTCGAAACTCGGTGGGCTTCCACCCGAGGACTTTCTGATCAAGGTCGACCCGCTGCTCGCGGGAGTGCGCGAAAAGCTGGCTGGCGAATATGCGACCTCAGACCAAACGGCTGGCCACCTGACGCCGTACTGGGCGGAAAAGCTCGGCCTCAAAGCGGGTATTCCCATTCCCGTGGGCGCTTTTGATGCCCACTGGGACGCAATTGGCGCGGGTTGTCGCACCGATGACATGGTCAACGTTGTCGGTACCTCGACCTGCATCATCGGAATCACACCCTCGCCCAACCTGGTGCCCGGTGTTTGCGGCGTGGTCGAGGGAAGTGTCCACCCGCAGCGCACGGGAATTGAAGCCGGCCTCTCCGCCGTCGGAGATATTTTCAACGCCATCGCGTCGCGCGCCGGAACCGATGTGGCTACCCTTAGCCGAGGGCTGGAGTCCTATCGCGCCGGTCAGACGGGATTGCTGCGCATGACCTGGGACAACGGTGACCGCACCATCCTGGTCAACCCCAACTTACGCGGCATGACCCTGGGCTGGAATCTTCAAAGTACGCCGCAGGACGAGTTGTTTGCCGCAATCGAAGGCACGGCCCTGCATACGCGGGTGATCTTCGATCGCATGTCAAGCAAGGGCGTAAAAGTCCAGCGCGTGATCAATGCCGGCGGAATTCCGCAGAAGAATGAAGTTTTGAACCGGGTGTACGCCAATGCCCTTGGCCGACCGGTTCTGGTTCCCACCAAGAGCGTTACTAGCCTGGGCTCTACGATATTCGCATTTCTGGCCGCCGGAACTTTCAAGACCCTGGAAGAGGCCCAGGATAAAATCTGCCCCCCGCATCGCGTTTACGAGCCGAATCCGGTCGAACAGCGCGTTTATGACGAGCTCTATCGGCTCTTCAGCCGGTTGTATTTTGCTTTTGGAAAGAAGGCCGGGGAAATGGGCGACATTTTACCGGCGCTGATCCGCGTTTCGGAGATGCGGTACAAGGCAGGGCAATCCGCTTAAGTTTTCGTCGTGATTTTGCGATGAAAAATCCTTAAGCGCAAGGGCCGCAGACGATTCCGAAAGGTCCGAGACAAGAGCTCAAATGCCGGCTCCAAGCAAATTCATCCTTATACTCGGTCTGTTATCCGGCGTGCTCATTGGGCAAGCCACCCCCGCTCCCACTCCGCCCATGGGCTGGAACAGCTGGGACTCCTACGGCACCACGGTTCGCGAGGACCAGGTCAAGGCGAACGCCGACGTGATGGCCCGCCAGCTTGCCCAGCATGGCTGGCGGTACATCGTTGTCGACATTCAATGGTACGAGCCCAATGCGCAAGGGCACGAATACCAGCCCGGAGCCAAGCTGACGCTGGATCATTATGGCCGCTTGCTTCCGGCCGTCAATCGCTTCCCCTCGGCAGCGGACGGAACCGGTTTCAAACATCTTGCCGATTACGTGCACAGCAAAGGCCTGAAGTTCGGTATTCACATCATGCGCGGCATTCCGCGCCAGGCCGTCGCGGAGAATCTTCCCATTAAAAGTAGTCCGTATCACGCTGCCGATGTGGCCGACAAAGGCAATCCGTGCCGCTGGAATCCGGACATGTGGGGCGTCGATACCAGCAAGCCGGGCGGCCAGGCCTATTACGACTCGATCGCGGACCTCTACGCGTCGTGGGGAGTCGACTTCATCAAAGCCGACGACATGGGCAGCCATAAGTTTCAGCCTGGGGAAATCCAGGCCTTGTCGCTTGCCATGCGCAAGACCGGCCGCCCGATGGTGCTGAGTATTTCTCCCGGTCCGGCGCCGCTTTTGGAAAGTGCATTCTTAGAGAAATACGCGCACATGTGGCGCATCTCAGACGACTTCTGGGACAACTGGGAGCTGCTCAAGAAGCAGTTCGACTACACCCGCGATTGGGCGGTGTACGTAGGCCGGAACGACACCTGGCCGGACGCGGACATGCTCCCCATGGGAGAGCTGCGGGTCACTGCGAAAGAGGGTGGCGGCGCGTCCAGCAAATTCACTGCGGATGAGCAACAAACGGTCATGACTTTGTGGTCGATTTTTCGCTCACCGCTGATTTTTGGTGGCGATCTCCCCAGCCTCGACCCCGCTACCACCGCTCTTGTCACCAACGATGAAGTACTCGAGGTGGACCAGCATAGCCATGGAGGTCACCAAGCACTCGTGGAAGGCACAGTTCGCGCCTGGATCGCCGTCGCTTCCAACAAGCGGGATTACTATGTCGCCGTCTTCAACCTGGGGGAGGAGACAACCAGCGTAAATCTCCTCTGGAACCGATTTTTCCACCTAGGTAGCACAGCCGAAGTGCGAGACCTATGGACGAAAAGAGACTTGGGACGAAGTACCGGAATTCACACAGAGCTCCGTGCCCATGCGAGCGGGTTGTATCGAATTTCCGATTTGAAGTAAATGCGTCGCGGAATCCGCTTCTCCGAGAGCGCTGGCACCCCGGTCACTGGGCGGTTGTTAATACCTTGAGAAAGTGGTAGTAGAACTCTACTCCACGATCGAAGGCCTCTACCGGCACCCGCTCATCCCGCCCATGCTCGCGATGATCATCACGCTCCATCGCAACCCCTGATACGCCATAGGTGGGCATGCCCGCCGCCATCGTGTAGACGCCATCGGAGGCACCCGTGGCCATGGTCGGAAAAACCGGGATTCCCGGCCACATCTTTTGCGCAACCGTTTCTATGGCAGCGAACACATCCGGCCGAGGCGGTGGTGGCGCAAAAGAGCGCGCGTCGGGGATGGTGTCGACAACGTCTCCCGCGTTGGTGATATATCGAATCTGAATCTTCGGATTGGCAGAAACCTTTGCCAACTCGTCTCGAATCTCCTGTTTCGAGTGGCCAGGAAGAATGCGGCAATTCACAACCGCCTCGGCCCTCCCGGGAAGGGCGTTATTTGCGTGTCCCGCTTCCAGCCTGGTGGCAACGCATGTGGTATGCAGTTTCGAGTTGTCGATGGGATCGCGGGAAAGCCGTTTGACCGCCTCCATGTCGGGAGGAGTTCGCAACATGGCCTCGATGTCTGAGGCTCGATCGTGGTCAACGGTCGCCAGATGCTCATAATACGCACGAGTCACCGGATTCAGTTGGAAGGGAAATTGGTGCTGCTCCAGGTTCACCAAAGCGTGCGCCAGTTCATAAATTGCATTGTCCGGACGAGGAAGGGAACTATGCCCTCCCGGATTCGTGACTGAGATCTGATAGTCGGAATACAGCTTTTCGGTGGCATCAACGACGAACGCCAGCGGTTTCGCGTGATCCATCTGCACTTCGCCGCCATCGTGATTCAATACAAATTCGGCATCGACCAGGTCGCGATGATTCTTCAGCAGCCAGTCCACCCCGTTCGATTTTCCACCCTCCTCATCCGCGGTAAGCGCAAGAATGATGTCGCGATCGGGGGTGTAGCCCTCGCGCTTCATGCGAAACAGCGTAGCCACCATGATCGCGTCGCCATCTTTCATGTCCTGGGTGCCGCGGCCGTAATAAAACCCATCCTTCTCAATGAACTGGAACGGGTCCGTCGTCCAATCCGCACGGCGGGCTTCGACAACATCAAGGTGGCCGATCAACAGCACCGGTCTGTGCTTGCCCGATCCATGAAGCCGGACAACAACATTCTTCTTTCGTTCGTTGGGCCCGCCGACGAAGATGTCCTTCGGGGGAAAACCGGCCTCTCGAAAGCGCCGTGCCATGGCCTCGGCAGCTGTGGACACATTACCGACGGAATCGGTGGTATTGATTTCGATCAACTGCTTGAAAATGTCGCGCGCGACTTGCTGGTTGTCGCCGTTCGATTGGGCACTTGCCGCCGGACCGACCAAAAGACAAAACAAAATGACAGATAGCGGTTCTTTCAACTGTGTTTCCCCCCGATCGGAATTCCAATGTAGCAGAAACGGCTTAGCATGCGACTTGGGTCTGAAAGTGGCTCGTGAGTGTCCCTTCGCCTAGAGCCCATAGGGAGCGCACTTGGCCAACGCCACCCCGAAAGGCACCGCCGGCGAGTACCGAAGTTACCTCGGATTGCCAACAAAATATACGAACCACGCCCGGGTTTTCCCTAGAATCGAACCATGGCGCGCGCTCGAACGAGAGAGAAATCGTTTACCCGCAAGCCAGGGTGCTCTCTCGCCGAACAGGTCCCCGCGATCCTGTGGACGACCGACCTCCAATTCCGTTTGACGGGATCGAGCGGGGCGGGATTGGCGTCTCTGCGCCTCGGTGCCGCTTTGGGCCATTCCGTCAGGTGCCTGTTCAAGCAATCGCTCTCAGACACGAAGGTTCTAGACGCTCACTTCCTCGCTGCAGCGGGCGAAATCTGTACCTTCCAGGTGGAAGTTCGAGGACGTGACCTCGAGGCGCACGTTGAACCGCTCCGTGACCCGCAGGGAACGATCATTGGCGTCGCAGGCGTTGCGATCGATAACACCGACCGGCAGGTGGGGTGGCGCGGACTGCGAATCTCAGAGCAGAATTATCGCTCGCTGATCGAAGAAGCCCCGCACGCCATTTGCCGATGCACGCTAACCGGCGGCTTATTGCAGGTGAATCGAGCCATGCAGGAGATGCTCGGCTACTCGGAGTCGGACTTGCTCATACGCAATCTGCAAACCGAGATCTTCGCCGATCCCAAACATTATTCGGAGTTTGTAGAGAAACTGAAAAACCGAAGGTCGTGCCATGGCTACGAGACCCACTGGTTCGAGCAGCGTGGGCATCCCATTGCCGTCAGCCTCAGCGGCCGCTCGGTTTCCGACGCCGGCGGCAACATTGTTTATCTGGATTTCTTCGCCGAGAACATCAGCGAGCGCAAACAACTCGAGGAGCAACTACGCCAGGCACAAAAGATGCACGCCGTAGGCCAATTGGCTGGCGGAATTGCCCACGATTTCAATAACTTGCTAACCGTGATCCACGGGCAAGCTGAAATGATCGCCGAGCACCTGTCCCCTACTGATCCCGCCTACTCGCGGCTCGACGAGGTTCAACGCGCCTCCGAACGGGCCAGCGCTTTAACTCGGCAACTGCTGGCATTTAGTCGTAGGCAGGTGCTCGAGACCCGAATCCTCGATCTAAATTCGATTGTGGCCAACATCAACCAGATGTTGGCCCGGCTGATTGGACGAAACATCGAGCTCTCCTTTTCGCCCGATCCAGCACTCTGGCCGATCAAAGTCGATCCTGGACAGATCGAGCAGGTGTTGATGAACCTCGCGGTCAACGCTCGAGACGCCATGCCCGGAGGCGGCCGGGTCACGATCAAGACCCGAAACATAACGGCCAGAGATCGCTTTCACAGCCTCCCGCCCGGGGACTTCGTAGAATTGAGCGTTCAAGATACCGGCCACGGCATGGACGAAGCCATTAGGGCACGCATCTTCGAGCCATTTTTCACCACCAAGCAGGCGGGGGAAGGTACCGGATTGGGGCTTTCGGTCGTCTATGGAGTCGTCAAGCAAAGCGGAGGGCACGTACACGTCGAGAGCGAACCCGGCGTCGGGACTGAATTTTTCATTTACCTGCCGCGCTCGGAAGGAGCCGCCAGGGATGTGCCGCAATCCGCCTCGGCAGCTATTCCCCGCGGCAGTGAAACGGTTCTCTTGGTGGAGGATGATGAGTCGATCCGCCGAATGATCGCCGATTTTCTCGAGAGTCACGGCTATCGTGTTCTGGTGGCCAAGGATGGGCCCGAGGGCTTGGAGATGCTTGAGCTCGAGAGTGGCATCGCTCTGATGCTGACTGATCTCATGATGCCCAGGATGGGGGGCAAGGAACTTGCCGCCAAGGCGCGTGAGATCCTGCCGGATCTGAAAATCATCCTCATGTCGGGTAATCCGGAAGACGGGCGGTCATCGCTCGCAGGCTTTCATCTGTTACCGAAGCCGTTTTCAATCCTTACATTGGCGACCGTGGTTCGAAGAGTTTTGGAGAACAATACCTCTTCCGCCGCAGCCGCCGGTGCTCGCCCTTGACCGTAAGGATGGCGGCACCAGTAACGGCATCGCTTTCAACACTGAGGAACTGCCAAGAAGAAATCCGGGAATGCTAGGGCGTGAGATCGTACGCCTGCACGATGCGCGTGAACGGAACGCGAGCCCGCTCGTTGGCCTCCCGAACGTTCTCAGGGTTGGGTGCCTCAAAAAGGCACATGCACTTATTCTCGCCGGGAACGAACGTGGAGCGGATATAGCGGACCTGCTTGCCCTCGGCCGACATCTCTTTGCCGGCTTGAATTGCCGCCTTTTGGGCTGCTGCCAGATCCTCCATCTTCATTCCTGGCAGATCACGCTCAACCATGTACACTGGCATGCGAATCTCCCCCCGTTTCAAGCAGAGTATTTCGACAGGCTCGAAAAGGCAAGGCGCGGGGGTAACTCTCCTGGCAAGCTGAGGTCACTGAGAACCGGCGGCAACCGAGGCTTTCGTTCGAAACGAGGTGCGGTTCGACGGGGACGGGGTGCAATCAGGGTGGCTGCGCCCGATGTCAAGAGCGAGTAGCCAATCAGCCTAGATCCTTCAACATAGGTCTCCCCACAGCCCGCCTGCGTTGCTGTCAGCTCCGCTGCTCCGCTATTATGAGCTAAATGAGTTTCGCGGATACTGTCGTCCTGTTTGTGCTGGCTTTGCTTCTTTTTGGACCCAAGAAGCTGCCGGGCATCGCGCGCCAAATTGGCAAGGCGCTCAACGAGTTCAAGCGCGCCTCCAACGAGTTCAAGGCTCAGATCGAATCGGAAATCAGCCAACTGGAATATCAGGAGCGCCAGCAGAAACGGGAACAGGAGCAGACGATTTTGCCGCCGCAACCGCCCGCTGGGTCGGTAGCCTCCACGCACTACTCCGGGCTGCCAGAACACGCGCAACCTGAGCCGGCTTCGTCCGAAGTAGATTCTACCGCCCAAAATGCCACCAATGCCTGAAGTGACCAGCACCATCGAGCCCGTCGAGGCCGAAGAAGAACGCATGCCCTCTATGAGCTTCCTCGAGCACTTGGAGGAGCTTAGAACCAGAATCTTCCACGCCATGGTGGCAATCGCCTGCGGCATGGCGGTGTGCTGGATCTTCCGCGAACGCCTGGTCTCGTTCATGACCCACCCCATCATCGAGGTGCTGAAGGCCAAAGGACAGGCGGAAAAGCTGGTTTATCTGAATCCGACCGAACCCTTCAATCTTTACTTGAAGGTTTGCGCGTTGGCGGGTTTATTCATAACCTCTCCCTACGTCCTTTATCAGGTTTGGCTCTTTATCTCCCCGGGACTGTATCGCCGGGAGAAGAAGTACGTCGTCCCGTTCATGATTTCGACGATCTGCCTCTTCGTGGCGGGCGGGTATTTTGGGTATCGCCTGGTGTACCCGGCGGCCCTCGATTTCCTCATCGGCATTGGCAGGCAGTTCTCGGCGATGATCACGATCCACGAATACACGGACCTGTTCTTGACCGTGATTCTCGGCCTCGGATTGGTTTTCGAGATGCCCATTCTGATCTTTTTCCTGGCTTTGATGGGAGTCGTAAGTGCCGGATGGATGTGGCGGAACATCCGTTACGCCATTCTTGGCATCTTCATTGTTGCCGGAGCTCTCGCGCCTACTCCTGACATCAGCAGCATGGTGATTTTCGCTTCACCAATGGTCGCCCTGTACGGGGTGAGCATTGGCATTGCGTGGTTCGTACACCCAGCGCAGAGGAAGGCGCGTGCAGCCAAACGAGCAAAAGTCTAGTTCGGCACCTTTGGTGCCTTCCGCATTCAGCATCCTGCTCGTATTTGTTACTCTCGCCTGCGCGCACAATGTCCCGCGCAACTCGTCTCGAGACCATAAGAACGATCCCGCACCGGGTCCCGGAGCGGTGGTAGCGGCGCCCGATCCCGGTCCTCCCCCCGCCTTCAATGCCAGCCGCGCCATGCAGTACGTGAAAGAAATCGTTTCTTACGGCCCTCGGCCGATTGGCAGTGAGCACCACAAAAAGGTGGAGGACTACATTCTGACGCACGTGCGCGGCGACAACTGTGAACTGGATGATTTCGAGATAAACACGTCGGAAGGACGATTCCCCGTCCACAACATCATTGCGAAATTTCCTGGTACTCGTCCCGGCATCATCGTGATCGCCAGCCACTACGACACGAACTGGCCGCTGCGCAACGAGAATTATGTGGGCGCCAACGATGGTGCCTCGTCCAGTGCGCTGCTGCTCGAAATCGCAAATCAACTGCGCGGCAAGAAGCGCGACGGCTACAGCGTCTGGCTGCTCTGGGACGATGCCGAAGAATCCATGAAGCTCCCCTGGGATGACAACGAGAGTCTTTATGGCGTGCGTCATCTGGCCCAGAAGTGGCAGGAGGATGGCACCATCAAAAACGTCAAGGCGTTTCTGCTCGAAGATATGATCGGCGATGCCGACCTGAATATCGAACGCGATTCCGTGTCGACTTCCTCGCTCGAAGACCTCATTTACCAGGCCGCAACCCAGGTCGGCTATCAATCGCATTTCTTCAAGCGCGAAATGGGCGTGACCGATGACCATGTGCCTTTTCTCAAGCGCGGCGTCCCGTCGGCAGATCTGATCGACTTCGATTACGGCTACAACAACGTGTTTTGGCACACCCCACAGGACACGGTGGACAAGCTCAGCCCCAAGAGCCTGGCGATTGTCGGTACGGTAACGCTCGAAACGGTGCGACTGCTCGATCAGCGCTGATCTTCGCCCAATTCCCCCGGGGAGGCCTGTGTCGTTCTGGCGAATGCCGTAGGTGCCTAGCCGGAGCAAAGCCGACCTGCTGCCGCCAGCCCCCGCGAACTGCCAGTTTCCTCTTTTGGGGTTTTTCATGTCTAATGCTCCAGTCGCTGAGGCTCCGTCGTGAACGAGACAACGGCTTGGGTTCTCTTCAATATATTCGTGGTGGCCATGTTGGCGCTGGATCTGGGCGTCATCCATCGCCGGGCGCAGGCGCTCACTCTGCGGCAGGCGCTGGGGTGGAGCGCACTCTGGATTTCTATCGCTGTGCTCTTTGCTGTGCTCCTCGAGCAATGGCAAGGTCGCACGGCAGGGCTGGAGTTCTCGACCGCCTACGTGATCGAGCTTTCCCTCAGTGCGGACAATCTCTTCATTTTTCTGCTGATCTTCCGGTTCTTTCGGCTCCCGGAGAAGCACCAGTACCGCGTGCTCTTCTGGGGGATTCTGGGCGCAATCTTGACCCGCGCCGCTTTGATTTTTGCCGGCATCGGCCTGCTACGAAGATTCCACTGGCTCATCTACGGCTTTGGCGCGCTTCTCGTCTACAGCGGCCTTCGCCTTCTATTCCAGCATGGCGCTCAGATTGACCCGGAAAAAAATCCCGTCTTGCGGATTGTCAGGAAACTCATTCCGGTGACGCCGGACTACGTCGGCAGCAAGTTTTTCGTGCGCGAAGGAGTGCAACTCTACGCCACTCCGTTGTTGTTGGTTCTGCTGGTCATTGAAACGACCGACGTCATTTTTGCCATCGACTCAATTCCTGCCGTACTGGCGATCACGCTGAACACATTCATCGTTTACACCTCGAACATTCTCGCCATGCTGGGACTGCGTTCATTTTTTTTCGCGCTCTCTTCCTTGATGAACGTTTTCGAGTACCTGCATTATGGGATTTCCTGCGTGCTGGTGTTTGTGGGAATCAAGATGTTGTTGTGGCATATCTTTCCCATCCGCACGGAGGTTTCGCTGGCAGTGATTGGTGGGATTCTGCTGGTGGCCATCGTAGCCTCAGCGCTACACCCGGATGAGCCTGCGTCCTAGAAAAATTCTTTGCGAAGGGACTGATGATGAATCTCGAGGATTTTCGCACATCTCTGACTAACCAGGAGCCGCCGGCCAAGCTCAGCCGTGCCCTTGTTGGCCTGTGGTGGGATGCCAAGGGAGACTGGACGAAAGCCCACGAATCGGCGCAGCAGGACGAAGGGCCCGAGGGGGCTTGGGTGCATGCCTATCTTCACCGCAAGGAGGGCGATTCCTCCAATGCCGCCTATTGGTATCGGCGGGCAGGCAAAACTCCGTCACGGAAATCACTCGAAGAGGAGTGGGCCGAGGTTACCGCCGAACTGCTCGGCTGATCACAACCTGATGCCAAAAACCTTCTCTGGGTTGATAGCGATAAATAGGCCCTGACTGCGCGCAAGCACGGTTCCGCTAGGATCGCGGATCTCCGCAACGTGCTTCAGGCGGCGCCCGCGCCGGCTCACGTGATGGGATTCCACCTGCAAGCGGGTGAACAGTGGCACCGGCCTGAGATACTCGACGGTCATTTTCGATGTGACCGCAACCACGCCGTAGGCTTTGTTCAGTTTGCCCATGGCGTCATCGAGGATGGTTGCGATGATACCCCCATGACAGTGCGCGGGCGGCCCCGTGTAACGCTTGCCCAGACGAAAAATGCAAGAGGCTCGACGACGGACCTCATCGATATGGAATCTGAGCCGCATGCCCTGAGGATTGTCGGGACCACAGACAAAACAGAAGTTCTTTTTGGCCAAGTTTTTGTGACCGGGTTTCTTCATTGCCTGCATTGTACCTGTCGGTAACACTCAAGAGCTGCCGCGCAGCAATCGTACAGGCCGGCGGGGTGACCACCTGATCCGCTGAACATCGCAGACCGAGGGCTGCCCTCGGCGCGACCCAACCGTCTCGAACGTGGTTCTTGCGTCTACCGGGCAGGTCCGCAAAGATCGCTCCACAAAATTTTGTGCCATACTCGATAGAGGCGATGCCATTCGGCATTTTCCGTGTTGCTTCACAAGTACGGAGGACTTTTGTGAAACTTGGATCGGAGAAGTCAGAGGTTCGCAAGGCATGGCTCGTGATGTTGCTGTTTGCCGCCGGTGCTTCACTAATTGCCCAGGAAAGTGGTAAGGCGTCTTCCGGGCAAGCCACTTTCAAGAGCAAGTGCGCGCTTTGTCATGGGGTTGACGGGGGGGGCAATACACCCTTGGGCAAACAACTGCAGGCCGCCGATCTTCGCTCTAACAAAGTGCAGAAATTGAGCGACGAGAAACTACGTCAGATCATCCATGATGGACAGGCCAACATGCCGCCCTTTGCCGATCAGCTCAGCACGGAGGAGATCAATCAGGTCCTCAAGTATGTGCGACTCCTGGGCAAGTCGGCAAAGAAGTAGATTTTGATTTCGTGACCGCCGCTACGCCGTCTGTGTGAAGTATGTCGTTAATGTCTCCTCCCATCACGCAGGAACGTGTCGGCCAGGGCGGCGGAGGCGTTCACCCTCCGGGGTTTGGAGGGGGCGGGAATTCCGGACCGGGCGACGGTTCTTCTGATTATGAACGCCGCCTGCATCGCGCAAGACTGGGGCTGATCCTCGGGATTGTGTCGATCTCGATGCTGTTCGTTACCGCGACCGCAGTTTTCCTGCTGCGCCATGCCGCCGTCGTAATGGATCCGCACAGTCATTTGTACGTCCATCAATGGCTCCAGGTGGAAATCCCAGTTCGCCTGCTTTTGTTGAACACCTTCGTGCTGTTGTTGAGCAGCCTTACCATGGAATGGGCTCGCCGATCCGTTGCTCGAGAAATGGTGTTTTCGTCATTGCGTGCGATTCCCGGGGTAGCATGGGATAGCGAAGTGAAGGTTCCCTGGCTGGGAATCACCGTAACCCTCGGTGTTGTCTTCTTGGCCGGGCAGGCGCTGGCATGGCAAGCTCTGCAGGCCCATGGATTCCATGTCTCCACCGCCGGGTTCAGTCCTTTCTTTTATCTCCTCACCGGAGCCCATGCGGCTCACCTGGCTGTCGGAATTCTTGTGCTGTTTTATGCGGGAATGGTGTCTTTGCTGCACGGTTCGCTCGAGCACCGTCGCATCGTGGTTGAAACGGCAGCCTGGTACTGGCACTTTATGGCCGTGCTCTGGGTGTATGTTTTCGCCCTGCTCCAGTTTGGACGCTAGGCGCACTGGTTCTTAACGCGGAGGGGCAGGGAAGGTATATTTCCGCTCGATCCCTCAGTCCTTGGGTCCTAGCCTTAGGTGCAGCATCTAATAAGGGTGTAGGTTGACTTCCAGTTTGGTTGTACCTAGATTGGAAGCAGTTCTTTGAAGGCCAACCCACCGTTCAAACGGGGTCTCCAGCCGGCGCGATTCGGTGGACCTGGGCTAAGAGCCTAGGGCTGCCAAAAACGGCCGGGTGGGGTGTATGGGGGCGTCACGGTTTCGACGGGGATGCTTGCGGCCAGAAGGCATGCCGGGGTGCACACACCCGTAATCGCGTGCAAAATGATAATTGCCAATCAACAGATGGCATACGCTGCCTAATTGTAGGTAGCCGTTCTCGG
>Ga0126371_10003259_pt1 | contig 14155 bp, 12 predicted proteins | sample PanSoiMetaPlot_4_FD_110145 | JGI IMG/M metagenome (GOLD analysis project Ga0126371, IMG submission 110145) | Tropical forest soil microbial communities from Panama - MetaG Plot_4 | ecosystem: Environmental > Terrestrial > Soil > Tropical forest > Bulk soil | place: Panama | collected 2016-02-17 | reverse complement strand
TTTCTGTGGCACTGTCCCTGGGGTCGCCCCCGCCGGGCGTTACCCGGCACCGTGTCTCCGTGGAGCCCGGACTTTCCTCCCCCCGTCTCGCGACGAGGAGCGGCCATCCGGCCGTCTGGTACAGGCATAAGATGGGGTGGCGCGACGGAAGTCAAACCACCTTCGCGGCGAGGACCGCGGCGCGCCGCCGGGTTTCGTCGTCAGGCGTGCCGTCGCAGTGCTGCGGCCGGAAATGCAGCTGGAAGGCGCGCACCGTCGCCCGGGTCGCCTCGTCGAGAACGCCGCCCTGTGGACAGTCGTAGCCAAATTTGGCGAGGTTGCGTTGGAACTGCGTGATCGTGCCGGGAGGCTTCGGTGCGCTGGCGAAATCGGGCCATAGGCCGATCCCGCGCCGCGCTAGCCACTCCCAGTCGAAACGCTCGCCGGGATCTTGCTTGCGGCCGATCGCGACGTCCGAGTGGCCCAGCACGCAGTGGTCGGGAATGCGGTGCCGCCGCCGGATGTCACGGGCGAGCGCGGCAAGCGCTTCCATCTGAGCCGGTGGAAAGTCCCGATAACCGAATTCGTGACCTGGGTTGACTAGCTCGATGCCGATCGACGCACTGTTGATGTCACGACAGCCGGCCCAATATGACACGCCGGCGTGCCAGGCGCGCCGCTCTTCCGGCACCAGCCGGAACACTGCGCCGTCCTCGCCGATCAAATAGTGCGCACTGACCTTGGTCGCCGGATCGGTGAGCCACGCCAGCGCTGTCGCCTGGTCAACCATGCCAGTGTAATGGAGGATCAGCATGTCGACCATGCCCGTGCGGGCATCGTGGTTGGGCGAGAGACGCTCGACGATCTGCATGGCGGCGGCGCGAAAGCCTAGCGGAAAGCCTCGTCAGCGGCCATGATCTCCTCGCTCAAGGAGGCCGACATGTCTTTTGCGATCTCGTTGTTGTTGTTTGTTCTCGGTAGCGCGTTGATCGCGCTCTGCCTGCTCGCCATCCCGGGCCGCGGTGATCACGGCGAAGCGGGCGCCGTCGCACCGCACGGGCACGACTCCAGCCACCACTGACATTCGCCGCGCGCCGATGGCGGGCTGGCAATTCTGGATCGACCGCGGCGGCACGTTCACCGACATCGTCGCGCGGCGACCGGACGGCACGCTCATTACGTGCAAACTACTGTCCGAGAATCCTAGCCGCTATCGCGACGCGGCGGTCGCCGGTATCCGTGCGATTCTTGGCGTTGCGCGGGATGTGAAGCTGCCGGATGGCACCATCGATGCGGTCAAGATGGGCACCACGGTCGCGACCAATGCGCTGCTCGAGCGCAAAGGCGAGCGCACCGTTTTGGTCACCACCAAAGGCTTCGGCGATGCGCTGCGCATCGGCTACCAGAACCGGCCCAAGCTATTCGAGCGCCGCATCGTCCTGCCGGATCTGGTCTACGAGCGGGTGATCGAAGTCGACGAGCGGGTCACGGCCGAAGGCGCCGTGCTGCGCGCACCGGATCTCGACCATGTCGCTTCCGATCTGCGCGCCGCACGCATCGCTGGCTGCAACAGCGTCGCAATCGTCTTCATGCACGGCTATCGCTATCCGGCGCATGAGCGCGCCGTTGCCGAAGTGGCGCGTAGCATCGGCTTCGTGCAGGTCTCGGCCAGCCACGCCGTCAGCCCGTTGATGAAGCTGGTGAGCCGTGGCGATACGACCGTGGTCGACGCCTATCTATCGCCGATCTTGCGCCGGTACGTCGATCGCGTGGCCGCCGAACTCGGCAGCGTGCGACTGTTCTTCATGCAATCGAACGGTGGCCTCGTCGATGCTCACCGCTTCCAGGGCAAGGACGCGATCTTGTCCGGGCCTGCGGGCGGCATCGTCGGCGCCGCGCGCGCCGCTGCGGCCGCCGGCTTCGACAAGATCATCGCCTTCGACATGGGTGGCACCTCGACCGACGTGTCGCATTATGCCGGCGAATACGAGCGCAGCTTCGAGACGCAGGTCGCCGGCGTCCGGTTACGCGCGCCGATGATGCAGATCAACACTGTGGCGGCGGGCGGTGGTTCGGTGTGTTCGTTCGACGGCGCGCGTTATTGCGTCGGACCGGATTCCGCCGGCGCTGTCCCCGGGCCGGCATGTTATCGCGGTGGCGGACCGCTCACCGTGACCGATTGCAATGTCATGCTGGGCAAGATCCAGCCGAATTTCTTCCCGCGTGTTTTCGGACCGAGCGGTGACCAGCTGCTCGATCGTGCCATCGTCGAACGCGAATTCGCCGTACTGGCCGAAACCATCGAGCGCGCCACCGGCAGCCGCCGCTCACCGGCCGAAGTGGCCGACGGCTTCATCCAGATTGCGGTCGAAAACATGGCCAATGCGATCAAGCAGATCTCGATCGAACGCGGCTACGACGTTACCGAATACACGCTCTGTTGCTTCGGCGGCGCCGGTGGCCAGCATGCCTGTCAGGTCGCCGACGCGCTCGGCATTACGCGGATCACCATCCATCCCTTTGCTGGCGTGCTGTCGGCTTATGGCATGGGGCTTGCCGATCTGCGCAGCCTCAAGGAGCAGGCGGTTGAAACGACGCTGACGCCGGCGGCGGCCGCCGAATTCGCGGCTATCCTCGGCATGCTGGCCGACGCTGCCAAGGCCGAGCTCGTCGCACAGGGCATCGCCGAGGCGGCGATCACGGTGCTGCGCAAGGCGCACGTCAAATACGAGGGCACCGACGTGCCCCTGATCGTCGATTATGGCGATGCCGACAAGCTGCGCGCGAATTTCGCGAATGCGCACAAGCGGCGTTACGGCTTCGTCGTCGAAGACAAGCCGCTCATCGTCGAATTCCTCGGCGTCGAGGCGATCGGTGCGATTGGCGGCATGGATGACGGCGCAGCTGGAGCCGCAACCGGCAGCACGGCGTCGCAGCCGCTCGATCACGTCGGCGTCTTCACCGCTGGCAAAACCTGGGCCACGCCGGTTTATGCGCGCGCGAAGTTGGCGCCAGGTGACGCCATTGATGGCCCGGCGGTTATCGCCGAGGACACCGCGACGACGATGGTCGAGCCGGGCTGGCGCGCCCGCGTCGATGCGCGCCGCAATCTCGTGCTTGAACGCGTCGTTCCACGGCCACGCGCCGTCGCCATCGGCACCCAGGTCGATCCGGTGATGCTCGAAGTCTTCAACAATCTGTTCATGTCGATCGCCGAGCAGATGGGCGTCGCTCTGCAGAGCACGGCATATTCGGTCAACATCAAGGAGCGTCTCGATTTCTCGTGCGCGCTGTTCGATCGAACCGGCGCACTGATCGCGAACGCGCCGCACATGCCGGTGCATCTGGGCTCGATGGGCGAAAGCGTCGCCAGCATCATCCGCGCGCGGGCCAACAAAGCCGATGGGCGTGGCATGAAGCGCGGCGACGTCTATGTGCTGAATGCGCCCTATAACGGCGGCACGCATCTGCCCGACGTGACCGTCATCACGCCGGTGTTCGCCGAGGACGAAGCAGAAGGCGACGCGGTCCAGTTCTATGTCGCGTCACGCGGCCACCAGGCGGATATCGGCGGTATCACGCCCGGTTCGATGCCGCCCTTGAGCCGCACCATCGAGGAAGAGGGCGTGCTGATCGACAATTTCCTGCTGGTCGATGCCGGCCGCTTTTGCGAAGCCGAAACGCGCGCGTTGCTTGCCGCGGGAAAATTTCCCGCGCGCAATCCCGAGCAAAATCTCGGCGACTTCAAGGCGCAGATCGCCGCCTGCGCGAAAGGCGTCCAGGAGCTGCACCGGATGGTGCGGCATTTCGGCCGCGACGTGGTCGAGGCCTACATGCGTCACGTGCAGGACAACGCCGCCGAGGCGGTCCGGCGCGTGCTCGGCCGCCTCAATGACGGCGAATATGCGGGCGAGATGGATTCGGGCGCGATGATCCGCGTCAAGGTCACGATCGACCGTGACGCGCGGCGCGCGACCGTCGATTTCGCGGGCACCAGCGCGCAGCTCGCGACCAATTTCAACGCGCCCGAGGCCGTCTGCAAAGCGGCCGTGCTTTACGTCTTCCGCACGCTGGTCGATGCCGAGATTCCGATGAATGCTGGCTGCTTGGTACCGATCGACATCCGCATTCCGTCGGGTTCGATGCTGAGTCCGCGCTATCCGGCGGCCGTGGTGGCGGGCAACGTCGAGACTTCGCAATGCATCACCGATGCGCTCTATGCGGCGCTCGATGCCATGGCGGCGGCGCAGGGCACGATGAACAATTTCACTTTCGGTACCGCACAGTATCAGTATTACGAAACGGTCTGCGGTGGCGCCGGCGCCGGGTCCGGATTCGACGGAGCGTCGGCGGTTCACACCCACATGACCAATTCGCGTCTGACCGATCCGGAAGTGCTCGAGTGGCGCTTTCCGGTGTTGCTCGAAAGTTTTTCGATCCGCCGTGGTTCGGGCGGCGCCGGCCGCTGGCGCGGCGGCGATGGCGTCGTGCGGCGCATCCGCTTCCGCGAAGCGATGACGGCTGCGATTCTCGGCGATCGCCGGCGGATTTCGCCCTTCGGGCTGGCTGGCGGCGCAAGCGGAGCGTCGGCGCGCAATTGGGTCGAACGCGCCGACGGTACGCGCGAGGATTTCGGCGGCACGCAGGTGATCGCGGTCGGGCCGGGCGACGTCTTCGTGCTCGAAACGCCAGGCGGCGGCGGCTACGGCAAGGCCGAAACGTCGGCCTAATCCATCGGCGCGATGAGCGGCTTGCGCCGCGCGCTGGTAGCCAACCAGACGCCGAACAGCACGACGGCGATGCCGACGACATGATACGGGTGCAGCGTCTCGCCGAGCGCGAACACTGCCAGCACGGTGGCGAAGGCAGGCAGCAGGTGCGAGGTGAAGCCCGCGCGGTTCGGGCCGACCATCTCGACACCCTTGTTCCAGCAGATATACGCGAGGAACGACGCGAAAATTCCGGTGTAGAGCACAGCGAAGCCGGCGAGCGGCGTCGGCTCAGGCAGGCCGAAAAACACCGCTTCGAATGCCAAGGCAGGCGCGACCAGGATCAGGCCGGCAATGTTGACCGCGAAAAGCAGCCCCAGCGTATCAAGCGACTTGGGCGCGCGGCGCAATAGCACGCAGTAGAAGCCCCACGCCGGCATGGCGAGAAGAATGACCAGATCGCCGACATTGAATTGCAAATGCAGGAACTGCGCGAGGGTGCCGCGGCTGATGATGACGATGATGCCGCAGAACGACAGCACCATGCCGAACAGCTGCCGCGGCGTGACCGTCTCGCCGTCGAGCAGCCACGAAATCGCGATGATGTAGAGCGGTGCGGCGGAATTCATCAGCACCGCGTTGATCGCGGTGGTGTAGCGCAACCCGGTATAGATCACGACCTGAAAAAATCCGAGGCCAAGAAAACCCATCGTCGCGATCAGCAGCCAATGACGCCGAATGACCGCGCCTTTGCCGCGAAGCCGCGGGATCGCCAGCGGCGCGAGACAGATCGCCGATACCGTCCAACGTCCGAAGGTCAACGCAACCGGCGGGATGACGGCATGTGCGGCGCGGCCAAGCACCCAATTCCCCGACCAGAACAGGTTGCACAACGCCAGTAGCAGATACGGATAAAGCGCCTCGATGCGGCTGACGGGACGGGTGTGCGCGGGCGCGGCGGGCATGGGCGCTCTCGAAGATGCCGTCGGAGATTGTCGGTCTCGCATCGTTGCGTCAATCTCGGCATGATCGGATTGCAGGGAACGCACATGCACGAATCGGTCGAATGCGTGGTCATCGGGGCCGGCGTTATCGGACTCGCGGTGGCGCGCGCGCTGGCGTTGAGCGGCCGGACCGTGCTGGTCGTCGAAAAAGAACGCTATATCGGCGCGCATACCTCATCGCGCAACAGCGAGATCATCCATGCCGGGCTGTACTATCCGGTGAACAGCCTCAAGGCGCGATTCTGCGTCGCTGGACGCCAGCGCCTCTACGAGTACTGCGCCGCACGCGGCGTCGCGACAAAGCGCATCGGCAAGCTCGTCGTCGCGACCGATGAGACCGAAATACCGTTGCTGACGAAGGTCATGGCACACGCCAAAGCCAACGGCGTCGACGATCTGGAGTTACTCGACGCCAAGGCGGCGCGTGCAACGGAGCCCGCGGTTTCCTGCGTCGCCGCGTTCCATTCGCCGTCCACCGGATTGGTCGACAGCCACGCGCTGCTGCTGAGCCTGCAAGGCGAGGCCGAGGCCCATCATGCCACCGTGGCGCTGCGTTCCGAAGTCGCGTCCGGCCGGGTCCACAATACCGGCGGCTTCACGCTCGAAATCGCTGGCGATGAACCGATGACGCTTGCGTGTGAGATTCTGATCAACGCGGCCGGCCTTTACGCGCCAGGCGTCGCGCGGCGGCTCGACGGCGTGCCGCCAGACAGCATTCCGCAGGATTATTATTGCCGGGGCGTGTACTTCACGTTGCCGGGCAAAGCGCCGTTCCGGTGTCCGGTCTATCCGGTGCCTGAACATGCGGGTCTCGGTGTTCACTACACGCCCGATCTCGCCGGCCAGGGCCGCTTCGGCCCCGACACCGAATGGATCGACGGCATCGATTACACGGTCGATCCGAAGCGCGGCGCGCGCTTCTACGCGGCGATCCGCAAGTACTGGCCGGGACTCCCCGACGGCGCGTTGCAGCCCGGCTATGCCGGTATCCGGCCGAAAATCAGCGGTCCCAGCGAACCAGCCGCCGATTTCCGTATCGACGACCCCGAACGCCATGGCGTCGCCGGCTTGGTCAATCTCTTCGGTATCGAATCGCCGGGTCTGACGAGTTCGCTCGCGATCGCCGACCACGTCGCCGCGCTGGTCAATGCGCCGGCGTCGGCTCCGCTGGTTCGCGCGCGACCAGCACCATGACAGTGGTCTCGCCGGCGGCCGCGAAACGCAGCGTCAACGGAAAATCGTCGCCGGCCGCCAGTCGGCGCTTGACGCCTTGCAGCACGATACGGCGTCCGCCGGGCCGCAGCGCCACTGGCCGCTTCACGGGCAGATCGAACGCGTCGACGGGGCGGTTGCCATAATCCTGAAACAGCACCGCATCGGCGATCAGAGTCGTGGCGCCAGTCAGGCGGTCCGGCTTGTCGCCCATATTCGCCAGCGCCATAAAAACGGCGGCAACGTCGCTGGTCGACGGCTCGGCCCAGGGATGGCCGATCTCGATCGCGCCAAGTATGTAGGAATGCGCACGGACCGGCGCCGCGCCGAACGGCGCCAGCAGCAAGGTCAGTGGCGCAAGAAGCAGGCTGCGTCGATCGATGCGCATTTTAGCGAATTCAACTGAACGCGGAGACAACGATGCTGGTCGGCGTGCCGAAAGAGATCAAGACCCATGAATACCGCGTCGGACTGGTGCCGGGAAGCGTCCGCGAGCTGGTTCATCACGGCCAAGCAGTGGTGATCGAAACTGGCGCCGGCGTCGGCGTCGGTTTCGACGACGACGCATATCGTCGGGCCGGGGCGAGCATCGCGGCCAACGCCGCCGAGGTCTTCGCCAAGGCCGAACTGATCATCAAGGTGAAGGAGCCGCAGCCGCCGGAAATCACCCTGCTGCGTCGCGGCCAAGTGCTGTTCACCTATCTCCATCTCGCCGCCGATCGCAAACAAACCGACGGCTTGTTGCGTTCGGGCGCGACCTGCATCGCCTACGAAACGGTCACCGACGAACGCGGCGGACTGCCGCTGCTGGCGCCGATGAGCGAGGTCGCCGGCCGCATGGCGGTTCAGGTCGGCGCGCATTACCTCGAGAAGGAGCAGGGCGGTGCCGGCGTGCTGCTCGGCGGCGTGCCGGGCGTGCCGGCGGCGCGTGTCGTCGTGCTTGGCGGCGGCGTCGCCGGCACCAACGCCGCGCGCGTCGCCATGGGCATGGAGGCGCACGTCACCGTCATCGACAGGCAATTGGCGCGGCTTTATGCGCTCGACCTGCAATTCGGTTCGCAACTTCACACTTTGTTCTCGACGGTCGAAAACATCGAGCGCGAGGTCGTCGGCGCCGACCTGGTGATCGGCGCGGCGCTGGTCGCCGGCGCGGCGACGCCGAAGCTGGTGACACGCGATATGGTAAAGCGCATGCGTGCGGGGTCGGTGATCGTCGACATTGCGATCGATCAGGGCGGTTGCTGCGAAACCAGCCGGCCGACGACGCACGCCGACCCGACCTATGTCGACGACGGCGTCATCCATTATTGCGTCACCAACATGCCGAGCGCGGTCGCGCGCACGTCGACCTTCGCGCTCAACAACGCGACGCTGCCGTTCGTGCTCGCTTTGGCCCAGAAAGGCTGGCAGCGCGCGCTTGCCGACGATCGCAATCTGAGGGCCGGACTTAACATCCAGGGCGGCCGCATCATCCATCCGGCGGTGGCGCAATCGCTCGGCGCCGCCTATCTCGCGCCCGAGCAGGCGGCTGGACCAACCGGCGGCGCGTAGCTGCCGCGAAAGCTCAGTGCAGGGTTTCGGGCAGCGCGGCGATCGCCTGATCGACGAGCGCGGCGCGGCGCTGGGCGTCGAGGTCCTCGGCCAGGATGCGGCGCACTGCGGCGACCGCGATGTCGACCGCGGCGGCACGGACCTCGTTCAGCGCCTTCTGCTCTTCGAGGGCGAGCTTCTCCGTCGTGAGCCGTTTGCGGCGCTCGAGCGCGGCCGCCAGATCCTTGCGGCCTTCGTGCGCCGCGCGTTCGGCTTCGGCGCGCGCCTGTGCGATGATCGCCTCGGCTTCCTTGAGCGCGTCACGCTGCCGCAATTGGTGCTGCGCCAGGGCCTTTTGTGCTTCCTCGGCCAGCCGCCGCGCCTCGTCGAGCTCGGCTTTGATCTTCTCCGCCCGGCGGTCGAGCATACCGAGCATCGCGCCGCGCGCTTTCCACACCACGATCGCCATCGAGATCACGAAGGCGATCAACACCCAGAATTCGGCTTCGCCGAAAAGCTCGCGCACGGTTTCCATCAGCTGCGCTCCCGCACGACCGCTTCGACCGCCGCCTTAACCCGCGCCGGCTCGACCGCGGCGCCGGCAAGTTTGCCAGCGGCGTCTTGCGCGACGTCGGCCGCGAGCTGCCGCACGCCCTGGAGCGCCGCGGCTTTGGCGTCGGCGATGCGCCGTTCGGCCTTGGCCGTCTCGGCACGGAGGCTTTCGGCCAGCTTGCGTTGCTGCTCGGCGGCTTCGGCCGCCAACCGCTCGGCGGTTTCGCGCAAGGCGTGCTGTGCCTTGGCGCGGGCGTCGGTCAGCGCCCGCTCGTAAGCTGCGATCACGGCTTCGGCCTCGGCCTTCATGCGTTGCGCCTTGTCGAGATCGCCAGTGATCCGGTCGCGGCGCTTGGCAATGATCCCGCCGACGCGCGGCAGGCCGACCAGTGTCATCACCAGATAGAGGGCGATGAACGTGATGGCCAGCCAGACGAGCTGGGTCGGGAAGGTGGCGAGGTCGAGTTGCGGCATCGGCCGGTCGGCGTGCCTAGAACACGAACAGGATCAAGAACGCGATCGCCAGACCGAACAGACCGGTCGCCTCGGCGAGCGCAAAGCCGAGGAACGCGAACGGCGTGACTTGCGCCGCCGGATTGCGCGCCAACGCGTTGATCAGCGCCGCAAAGACGTTGCCGATGCCGATACCGGCGCCGACGAGCGCAATGCAGGCCAAGCCTGCGCCGATCATTTTTGCCGAAGCGAGATCCATTGCAATATCCCCAGAAGTTTCAGTGAAGGTTGATGGCGTCGTTGAGATAGAGGCAGGTGAGAATGGTGAAGACGTAAGCCTGCAGCACCGCGACCAGCAGCTCGAGGAAGAAGATCAGCACGTCGAGGCCGAGCGGCAGCAGGCCCAGCACCCCGATGCTGGCGGCGAAACCGCCGAAGATCGCGAGCATGGTGTGGCCGGCAAGCATGTTGGCAAACAACCGGATCGACAGCGTGAATGGCCGGATCAGGTACGACAGAAATTCGATCGGCACGAGGAGGAGCAACAGCACGATCGGCACGCCATGCGGCACGAAAAAGCTGAGGAAATGCCAGCCATGGCGCCAGATGCCGATTAGCGTCACGCCGATGAAGACGACAGCCGCCATCGCGAAGGTGACGATAATTTGGCCAGTGAAGGTGTAGCCGAAGGGAATGAGCCCGAGCACGTTGCCGAACAGGATGAACATGAACAGCGTGAAGACGAACGGGAAATAACGCTGACCGTCCGTGCCCACTGTCTCGTCGATCATGTTGCCGATGAATTCATAGGCGAGTTCGCCCAATGATTGGATGCGGCCGGGCACCAGCTCTTCGCGGCGCGTACCGATGACGACAACGGCGGTGGCCAGAAGGACCGCGATGGTCATCAGCAACGCCGAGTTCGTGAATGAGATGTCGATCTTGCCAATGTGCAGCGGCACGATCGGCTTGATCACGAATTGCTCGAGCGGATGCAGTTCCAGCGCCACGTCAGTCCTCGTCCTCGTCGTCTCCCGCCGCGCCGGCGATACCGCCGCGCGCACCGACCTTCGAACCCATCCCCGCGACCGCGCGGTACACGTTCCACATACCCGCGGCGACGCCGAGAAAGAACATCACCACCATCGCCGCCGGCTTGGTCCCGAGCCAGCTGTCGATCGCCCAACCGATGGCAACCGACACCACCACCGCGACCACCAGCTCGAGCCCGATGCGCAGCCCGAAAGCCAGCGCGCTCGAGGTTGGCGCGGCACCCCGCGCCGCGAGCTTCGGTCGATGCTCGCCACGCGCCTTGGCCAGGCGCTCACCTAAATCCTTGAGGCTCGCCCGCGCCTCGCGTTCGTCCATCCCAACCACCGGGAATGCTTGAGAAATTCCCCCGCGGCGCGGGCCCACGCGGTCGCCGATTCCGCGCCCGAAAGGCGCGCAACTTCTAAAAGGCGTTACCGGGCGAGTCAAGCGCGGGAAGGCGTCGAATCAGGCGGTGCGACGAAGCTGCTCGATGCCCTGGAGATCGACCGAAACCAGCTGCGAAACGCCCTTTTCGCCCATGGTCACGCCGTAAAGCCGATCGACACGCGCCATGGTCAGGCGATGGTGGGTGATGATCAGGAACCGCGTCTCGGCGCTTTCCGCAATTTCAGCGACGAGACGGCAGAACCGGTCCACGTTCGCGTCATCAAGCGGTGCATCCACCTCGTCCAGCACGCAGATCGGCGCTGGGTTAGTGAGGAACACGGCGAAGAGCAGCGCCAGCGCGGTGAGCGCCTGCTCGCCGCCCGACAGCAGGGTCAGGTTCTGCAATTTCTTGCCCGGCGGGCTCGCCATGATCTCGAGGCCGGCTTGCAGCGGATCATCGTCCTCGCCGGGGTCGAGCCGCAGATGCGCGTTGCCGCCGCCGAAGAGCCGCGCGAACAGCTTGCCGAAATGATCGTTCACCTGCGTGAAGGCGGCGAGCAGCCGCTCGCGGCCTTCGCGGTTGAGCGCCGTGATGCCCTGACGCAGCTTGGCGATGGCGCCCACCAGATCCTCGCGTTCGCGGTTGAGGCCGTTCAGGCGTTCCTCGATCTCTTGCGATTCCGCCTCGGCGACCAGATTCACCGGCCCCATGTTCTCGCGCTCGCGCAGCAGGCGGTCGAGGCGCGTGGTGGCGGCGCCGATCTCGGGCAATTCCTCGTCAGGTTCGATGCCGGCGGCCGTCAAAACACCGTCGGGCTTTGCCTGCAGTTTTTCCGCGATGGCGTCGGCCACGGTCGTACGCGCCAAAACGGCCTGATCGCGCACGCCTTCGGCGCGAACGCGCTCCTCGCGCGCTTCGCCGGCAGACGTTTCGGCCGCACGCGCCGCTTTGTCCGCTTCGGCTAGCTTGCCTTCGCCCGCCGCCAGCGCGTCGGCGGCCTGGTTGCGGCGCGCGGTCGACGCGGCGATGGTTTCAGCCAGCTTGTTGCGCTCGACTGCGATTTCCTGTGGCCGCTGCGCCAGCGATTCGATCTCGGCGTGGAGTTCGCCGCGGCGACTTTCGAGCGTTTGCCGTTGGCGGGCGGCAGCGTCGGCGCGTTGCTCCCACGATTTCAGCTCGACGCCGATGGCCGCCAGCCGCTCGCTACGCGTGGCCGCCTCGCGCACCAGCCGGTCGTGCTCGCCCTGATGCGCCTGCTGCAAGGCGCGGCGTTCGGCGAGCGTGGATCGCGCCGCCTGAATTTCGTTGCGGCCGACGGCCGGGTCGGGCAGGGCATCGAGCGACTTGCGCGCCGCTTCGATCTCCGCATCGGCTTCGCTGCGATCGAGTGTCAGTCGCTGCGCGGCTTCCTCCAGCGCGGCGCGACGCGACACGATCGCGGCGGCGGCGCGCGCCAATTCAGCTTCGTGGTTGCGGATATCGGCGAGCGCGTCGAGCGCGTCGCGGGCACGTTGCCGCGCTCGGCGGTCCGCTTCGGCGCGTTCGCGATTGTGGCGTTGCGCAGTCTCAAGCGCGTCGCGCCGCCGCGTCACCTCGGCCTCGGCCGCTTGCAGTTCGTGCGCGAGTTCCGTCAGGCGATGACGCTGCTCGAGCCGTTGCGTCGCGGCCGCGGGCGCACCGGGAAGACGGCGGAGCCCGTCCCAGCGCCACAGGCCGCCGTCGCGGCTGACCAGTCGTTGGCCCGGACGCAATTCCGATTGCAGGCGCTCGCCATCCGCGACGGTGTCGACAAGGCCGATCTGGGTGAGGCGGCGCGACAACGGCGTCGGCGCCGTGACGTGGTCCGACAAGCGTGTCACGCCGGCCGGCAGCGACGGCGCATCGGCATAGTCGGGCAGGCCGAACCAATGTGTCGGTGCAGCGACGTCGGTCGGCGCTGTCAAATCGTCGCCGATCGCGGCACCGAGCGCCGCCTCAAAACCGTGCGCCACGTGGATCGCGTCGAGCACCGGCGGCCATTTGTCTTGATCGGGCTTGGCCAATAGCTGCTGCAGCGCCTCGCTCTCGGCTTTCAGCTTGGCGCGGCTCATTTCGGCGGCTGCCAACGGGCCGCGCGCTTCGGTCTCGGCGGCTTGCGCTTCGGCCAGCGCCTTTTCGGCGGTCGCCAGCGCCGCACGACTTTCCTCGGCAGCGTTTTCCGCCGCTTTGAGCGCGGCCAGGGTTTCGGCGCCAACGCCGCTGGCGCCGGCTTCGGCCTCAAGCGCGGCGCGTTGTCGCGCGATCTCGTCGGCCCGATCCTTAAGACGGACCTGACGCTCGCCGGCCTCGCCGATCCGCATCGCCAGCGCAGCGCGGCGCGCTTCTTCGGCGGCAACGCGCTCGGTCAGTGCGGTCAGCTGAGCGTCGAGCGCGGCCACGGCCCCGGCGACGCGCGCCAAGTCCTCGGCCGCCTTCGCCTGCACTTGTTGTTCGTCTTGCTGAGCCGCGACCAGCGACTGGCGCTCCTCGCCCAACCGCGCCAGGGCGGCGCGTGCGTCGGCGGTAAGCTCGTCCTCGCGTTTCAGGTCGGCGGCGAGTTGCTCGAGCCGGGCTTCGGCCGATTGCCGCGCCGCCACGATCCGGCGCTCCTCGTCGTCGAGCGCCTGACGCGCCAGCGTCAGCCGCTGGAGCTCGGCCGAGGCCACCGCTTCGTCCTGGCGCAACGCCGGCAACTTGGCGCCAGCCGCTTCACGGAGCCGATCAGCCGCCGCGGCCGCGGTCATCCGTTCCGCGACGACACGCTCGGCCGCGCGCAACCGTTCTTCCGCTGCTGTCAATTCGCCGGTGGCGGCGGCATAGCGCAAATGCAGCACCGTCGCCTCGGCGCGGCGGATCCAATCCGACAGCCGGCGATAGCGTTGGGCCTGGCGTGCCTGTTTCTTCAGGCTTTCAAGCTGGGTCTCGAGCGTGCGCAGCACGTCGTCGAGCCGCGCCAGATTGGTTTCGGCGGCCTTGAGTCGCAGCTCGGCCTCGTGCCGCCGCGAATGCAGCCCGGCGATGCCGGCGGCTTCCTCGAGCAGCATCCTTCGGTCGGCGGGCTTGGCGCTGATGATCGCGCCGATGCGGCCTTGGCTCAGGATGGCGCTCGAGTTGGCGCCGGTGGCGACGTCGGCGAACAGCAGCTGCACGTCGCGGGCGCGAACGTCGCGACCGTTGATGCGATAATCCGAACCGATGCCACGTTCGATGCGGCGATGGATCTGGATCTCGTTGTGCGCGTCGTAGGGCTGCGGCGCGTCGTGCGCGGCGTTGTCGAG
>Ga0126371_10003258_pt1 | contig 14155 bp, 13 predicted proteins | sample PanSoiMetaPlot_4_FD_110145 | JGI IMG/M metagenome (GOLD analysis project Ga0126371, IMG submission 110145) | Tropical forest soil microbial communities from Panama - MetaG Plot_4 | ecosystem: Environmental > Terrestrial > Soil > Tropical forest > Bulk soil | place: Panama | collected 2016-02-17 | reverse complement strand
ACCTCGCAGGAGGTGGAGGTGCAGATCCTCGAGGTCGATCCGGTCAAGCGCCGCATCTCGCTCGGCCTCAAGCAGACCATGCGCAATCCGTGGGAGGTCTTCGTCGAGAAGTATCCGCCCGGCTCGGTCATCGAGGGCGAGGTCAAGAACAAGACCGAGTTCGGCCTCTTCCTCGGCCTCGACGGCGACGTCGACGGCATGGTCCACCTCTCCGACCTCGACTGGAAGCGTCCGGGCGAGCAGGTGATCGAGGAGTACAAGAAGGGCGATCACGTGAAGGCGCAGGTGCTCGACGTCGACGTCGAGAAGGAGCGCATCTCGCTCGGCATCAAGCAGCTCGAAGGCGATCCGTTCGCGGAGGCCGGCGAGCTCAAGAAGGGCGCGGTCGTCACCTGCGAGGTGACCGAGGTGAAGGAGGCGGGTCTCGAGGCCAAGATCGTCGGCACGGATCTCACGACCTTCATCAAGCGCGCCGAGCTCGCCCGCGACCGCTCCGAGCAGCGGCCCGAGCGCTTCGCGGCCGGCCAGAAGGTCGACGCCCGCGTCACCCAGTTCGACCGCCGAACCCACAAGGTGCAGGTGTCGATCAAGGCGCTGGAAGTCGCCGAGGAGAAGGAGGCGATCGCCCAGTACGGCTCCTCCGACTCGGGCGCGACGCTCGGCGACATTCTCGGCACCGCGCTCAAGCGCGCCACCGAGAAGCCGGGCGAGAAGAAGGACTAAAGGCGTTCAGCCTCAGCCGCTGGAAGGCGGCATCAAATCCTACGTCATGGCCGGGCTTGTCCCGGCCATCCACGTCTTTGCGCGGGCCTAAGGCGCGGATGCCCGGCACATGGGCGAGCGAGGCGACGCTGTTCTTCGAACGGCTAGGGCCGGGCATGATGGTGGGGCTCTCCGGTTTACGCCTTCATTTGCCACAATTGCGGCGCGTTGCTGCGGGCCATTGACCGAGATTTCCCCGCACGGCACCTTCCCTGCGAATCGGATCCCGCAACCCGAGGCTTAAGCCATGTCGCTCGATGCCGATCTCATCGTCGATCGCCGCCGCATGCGGCGCAAGCTCACGTTCTGGCGCGTCGTCGCCGTCGTGGTGGCGATCATCGCGATCATCGCGATGGCCGGTACGCTCGGGCGGGACGGCCTCGCCGAGGTCGGCGGCGGACAGATCGCGCGCGTCAACATCACGGGGCTGATTCGCAACGACCGCGCTCGCGTCGAGGCGCTCACGCGCCTATCCAAGGCGAGCTATGTGCGCGCCGTGATCGTCCATATCGACAGCCCGGGAGGGACCACGGCGGGCTCACAGCAGCTGCATGACGCGCTGCGTGTCGTCGCCGCCAAGAAGCCGACGGTGGTGGTGGTCGACGGGCTCGCGGCCTCGGGCGGCTATATCGCCGCCATGGCGTCCGATCACATCATCGCCGAGGACACCTCGCTGGTCGGCTCGATCGGCGTGCTCTTCCAGTATCCGAACTTCGCCGACCTGCTCAAAACGATCGGCGTCAAGGTCGAGACGGTGCGCTCGACGCCGCTCAAGGCGGCGCCCAACGGCTTCGAGCCGACGAGCCCGGAGGCCACGGCGGCGCTCGACGCCATCGTAAAGGATTCCTACGCCTGGTTTCGCGGCATGGTGCAGGATCGCCGCAAGCTCAACCCCGACCAGCTCGAGAAGGTCGCCGACGGGCGGGTCTTCACCGGCCGCCAGGCAGTCGGCCTCAAGCTGATCGACCAGATCGGCGACGAGGAGACCGCCATCGAGTGGCTCGCCAAGAACAAGGGCATCGACGCCAAGCTGCCGGTGCACGACTGGCGCCTGGAGCCACGGCTCTCCGAGCTGCCCTTCCTGCATGCCGGGGTCGTCGCCGTGCTCGACGCGGCCGGCCTGCGCGACCTCGCCCGCCGGTTCGCGGACACGGGGACCGTGCGCGGAATGGAAAGCCTGAACCTTGACGGTCTGTTGGCGCTTTGGCACCCTTCAGGGGCAAATTGAGACTTCCGTTGCGGAATGAGCGGCGTGCAGGATCATCCCGCACGGCCATGGAGGGGGCGGCCGAGAGGCGGCAGACATGATCAAGTCGGAGCTCGTGCAGCGGATCTCGGAGCAGAATCCGCATCTCTACCAGCGGGACGTCGAGAACATCGTCAACGCGATTCTCGGCGAGATTGTCGCCGCCATGGCGCGCGGCGATCGCGTCGAGCTGCGCGGCTTCGGCGCCTTCTCGGTGAAGAACCGCCCGGCGCGCACGGGGCGCAATCCGCGCACCGGCGCCCACGTATCGGTCGACCAGAAATACGTGCCGTTCTTCAAGACCGGCAAGGAAATGCGCGAGCGGCTGAACCGGGACAGCGAGCCGGCCTGAGTGCCTGCCGCAAGCTCGCGCGCCTAGCGCATTTCTTGGCGAGAGCCTGCCCCGGACTTGATCCGGGGTGGACGCCGGTTCGCCGAGAAGGATAGCGCAGTATACAAAGACAGCCGCGAAGCCCGCGATCATGATCCGCAAGACCATCAGCTTTCTCGTCCTGCTGCCGCTCGGCCTCCTCATCGTCGCCCTGGCGGTGGCCAATCGTGAGACCGTCACGGTCTCGTTCGATCCGTTCAACGCCGCCGCGCCCGCCTTGGTGCTGCACCTGCCATTGTTCGTGCTGGTGTTCGTGCTGGTCATCGCCGGCGTGATGATCGGCGGCATCGCCTCGTGGCTCAAGCAGGGCAGCCGGCGGCGCGCCGCCCGCCGCACCGAGGGCGAGCTGCGGGCCGCACGCAACGAGATCGATCGGCTGCGCCGCGAGGTCGCCGCGCACGAGGGCGCGGCCCGTGAGGCCGCCTCCGCGCCGCATCGGCTGTCATTGCGTCCGCCGGCGGCCTAGTCGGGCCGTGGTCGAAAAGCCCCTGCGCATCGTCACCGCCGACGACATCGCCGCAACGCTCACCTATCCGAGGCTGATCGAGGCTCTGCACGCCGCCTTCACGAGCAGCATCACGGCGCCGGCGCGCCATCATCACACGCTGCCGCAACCCGGGCGCGACGCGACGCTGCTGCTGATGCCGGCGTGGAAGACGGACGGCGCCCCGGACGAGCGCTTTCTCGGGTGCAAGATCGTCACCGTCTTTCCCGACAATGCGGCCACCGGGGACCCGTCGCTCCACGGCAACTACCTCCTGATGTCGGGCGCGACCGGCGCGCCGCTCGCGCTGATGGATGCGCGCGCGCTCACGGCCTGGCGCACCGCCGCCGCCTCGGCGCTCGCCGCAAGCTTCCTCGCGCGCGAGGACGCCGAGCATCTCGTAATGATCGGGGCGGGAGCGCTCGCGCCGCATCTCGTGCGCGCCCACATGGCGGTGCGGCCGATCAAGCGCGTCACCCTGTGGAACCGAACGCATGGCCACGCCGTGTCGCTCGCCTTCGGGCTCGCGGTCACCGGCGTCGAGGCGATGATCGCCGACGACCTCGCGACCGCCGTCGCCGAGGCCGACATCATCTCCTGCGCGACGCTCGCGACCGAGCCGATCGTGCGCGGCCAATGGCTCAAGCCGGGCGCGCATGTCGATCTCGTCGGCGGCTTCACGCCGAAGATGCGCGAGGCCGACAACGACGCGATCAAGCGCGCCCGCGTCTTCGTCGACACGCGCGCCGGGGCCCTGAAGGAGGCGGGCGACATGGTCATCCCGCTGCGCCGCGGCGTGATCAGGCTCAAGGACATCCGCGGCGACCTGTTCGACCTCACCCGCGGCAAGGTCAAGGGCCGCACATCGGAGCGACAGATCACCCTGTTCAAGTCCGTCGGTAGCGCGATCGAGGATCTGGCCGCGGCGGTGCTGGTGTGGCGGGGGCTGACGTAGGCCCCTTATTTCGGAAAGCTAACGAAAAGTCGGCTCACGACGGGGTTCGCGGCGCGCAAGGTCTCGTGGCTCGACAGCAATCCATCCGGGCGCGCGACTTCTTTCATGAGAGCTCCGGCGTGTGCCTCGTCGATGGCCAAGGTGGCGCCGAGCACGCAGCCATCGGGCAGCTTCTCAAGGTGGCCACCCATCCAGTCGATGACATCGCCGCCGAAATCCCCCTCGTAGTCATTGAGTTTGAATGCCCGGCCGTTGAGCCGCTCGACCGCGACAAGCGGGCTCCCGACCGCGAGGCCGCCGACGCTCCAGCGTGATCTGCCTTCAATGGTGACCCGCGCGAGCCCGCGTCGGTTGGCTTGGTCACGCCAGCCCACCAGGAGCTTTCGCCGTGGATCGTCTGCAAACACGACGGTCATCGTCTCCGTGTCGCCGCCGGCAAAGATCTCTTCCTGTCCGACCTTGTTGCGGCCGAACGCCCTTTCGAGTCCGGCGTGGCTGGCATTGCGGTCGAGTGGACCGACGCAGCGGAAGACCATGCCCGGCTCGGCGCCGGCGGTCGGCCGGGCGAGCAGGACGATGCTCAGCAGTGCAAAAGCTTTTAATAATGGCTCTAGGAATTTCTTCACAGGATGTGTTCGATTTTTTGCGTGTCGTCGCAACTTCGTTTACGACGTGGCGACCTTCGACCGGCAGCTGGTCCGCTCGAACCCAATGATTCTGATGCCTGTGACGTAATGATGCCCCTGCTCGTCAAAATCTGCGGCCTCTCGACGCCCGACGCGCTCGATGTGGCGCTCGACGCGGGTGCCGACCTGGTCGGCTTCGTGTTCTTCCCGCCGTCGCCGCGTCACATTGCGCTGGAGACCGCGCGCCCGCTCGGGCGGCGCGTGCGCGAACGCGCCCGGAAGGTCGCGCTGACCGTCGATGCGACCGATGACGTGCTGGCCACGATCGTCGAGGCGCTGGCGCCCGACATGCTGCAGCTGCACGGCCGCGAGAGCCCGGAGCGTGTTGCCGCCGTCAAGGCGCGCTTCGGCCGGCCGGTCATGAAGGCCCTGCCGATCGCGGGGCCTGACGATCTGGCGCCGGTTGCTACGTACGCGACGGTCGCCGACCGCCTCCTGTTCGATGCCCGCGCGCCGCGCGAGGCGACCCGGCCGGGGGGCCTCGGCAAGGCCTTCGACTGGCGTCTCCTGGAGAACCTTGACCCGGGCCTCGCCTTCATGCTCTCAGGCGGCCTCGATGCCGGCAATCTCGCCGAGGCGCTGGCGATCACGCGGGCGCCCGCCGTCGACGTCTCCTCCGGGGTCGAGCGCGCGCCGGGCGAGAAGGATCCGGACAAGATCCGCGCCTTCATCCGCGCCGCGCGTGCCGCGGCCGACCTCGAGAAAGTTTCGAGTCGCGCATGACCGTTCAGCAGCCCAATTCGTTCCGCACCGGCCCCGACGAGCGCGGCCATTTCGGCATCTATGGCGGCCGCTTCGTCGCCGAGACGCTGATGCCGCTGATCCTCGAATTGGAGCGCGCCTATGCGGCCGCCAAGGCGGACCCGGACTTCCAGAAGGAGATGGACGGCCATCTCGCCACCTATGTGGGGCGCCCGTCGCCGCTCTATCTCGCCGAGCGGCTCACCGCCCATTGCGGCGGCGCCAAGATCTACTTCAAGCGCGAGGAGCTCAACCACACCGGCGCGCACAAGGTGAACAACGTGCTCGGCCAGATCATGCTGGCGAAGCGCATGGGCAAGACCCGCATCATCGCCGAGACCGGGGCCGGCATGCATGGGGTCGCGACCGCGACGCTGTGTGCAAAATTCGGCCTGCCCTGCGTCGTCTACATGGGCGCGGTCGACGTCGAGCGGCAGCAGCCGAACGTGCTGCGAATGAAGATGCTCGGCGCCGAGGTGAAACCGGTTCAGTCCGGCTCGCGCACCCTCAAGGACGCGATGAACGAGGCGCTGCGCGACTGGGTCACCAACGTCGCCGACACCTTCTATTGCATCGGCACGGTCGCGGGCCCGCATCCCTATCCCGCCATGGTGCGCGACTTCCAGGCGATCATCGGCCGCGAGACGCGCGAGCAGGTGCAAAAGGCCGAAGGCCGTCTGCCCGACTCGCTCGTCGCCTGCATCGGCGGCGGTTCGAACGCGATGGGCCTGTTCCATCCCTTCCTCGACGACGGCGCGATCGAAATCTACGGCGTCGAGGCGGCCGGCCACGGCATCATGAGCCGCAAGCATGCGGCGTCGATCGCCGGCGGCAAGCCCGGCGTGCTGCACGGCAACCGCACCTATCTGCTAATGGACGGCGACGGACAGATCGAGGAAGCGCATTCGATCTCGGCCGGCCTCGACTATCCGGGCATCGGCCCCGAGCACGCCTGGCTCAACGACATGGGCCGGGTGACGTTCCTCTCCGCCACCGACGACGAGGCGGTCGCGGCATTCCAGCTCTGCAGCAGGCTCGAAGGCATCATCCCGGCGCTCGAGCCCGCGCACGCGCTCGCGCGCGTGGCCGATCTGGCGCCCCAGAAGCCGAAGGATCACCTGATGGTGGTCAATCTCTCCGGCCGCGGCGACAAGGATCTCGCCTCCGTCGAGGCCTTCCTGAAAAGCAAGACGCCAGGCAAGACACAATGACGACGCGCATCGACCGGCGCTTTGCGGCGCTTCGCAAAGAGGGCCGTGCGGCGCTCGTGACCTTCACGATGGCCGGCGATCCCGATCACGAGACCTCGCTCGCCATCGCCAAGGCGCTGCCGGCGGCCGGCGCCGACCTGATCGAGCTCGGCATGCCGTTCACCGATCCGATGGCCGACGGCCCGTCGGTCCAGGCGGCGGGCGTGCGCGCGCTCGCGGCCGGCGCCCGCATGACCAACACGCTCGCGCTGGTGCGTGCCTTTCGCGAAGGCGACGACGAGACGCCGATCGTGCTGATGGGCTACTACAATCCGATCTACATCTACGGCGTCGACAAATTCCTCGCCGACGCCAAGACTGCTGGCGTCGACGGCCTCATCGTGGTCGACCTGCCGCCCGAGGAGGACCAGGAGCTGTGCGTGCCGGCACTCAAGGCCGACCTCAACTTCATCCGCCTCGCGACGCCGACGACCGACGACAAGCGCCTGCCGGCCGTGCTCACGAACACCTCGGGCTTCGTCTACTATGTCTCGGTCGCCGGCATCACGGGCTCGGCAGCGCCCGATCCCAAGCGCGTCGCCGAGGCGGTGGCGCGCATCAAGCGCCACACCAAGCTGCCGGTCGCGGTCGGCTTCGGGGTGCGCAATGCTCAGTCCGCCGGTGCGATCGCACGCGGCGCCGACGGCGTGGTGGTCGGCTCGGCGCTGGTCGATGCGGTCAAGGGCAGCCTCGATTCCGGGGGAAAGGCCACGCCGCGCACCGTCAAGGCCGTGACCGATCTTGTCGGTGAGCTTGCCGCCGGCGTCCGCGGCGCCGGCCGGGTCGCGGCCGGGTAGGCGAAGGTCTATATACATCGATGCGTCATGACCGGGCTTGTCCCGGCCATCCACGTCTTACTCTTTCAGCGTCGAAGACGTGGATGCCCGGGACATAGGCGAGCGAAGCGACGCCGTTCTTCGAACGGCTATGCCCGGGGATGACGGAGCAAGGTTCAGGAGCCGTGCCATGAACTGGATCTCCAATGTCGTGCGGCCGAAAATCCGCAACTTCCTGCAGCGGCGCGACGTGCCGGAAAACCTCTGGATCAAGTGTCCGGAGTCGGGCCAGCTCGTTTTCTTCAAAGACGTGGAGGCGAACCGGTTCGTCATTCCGGGCTCGAACTACCACATGCGCATGGGCGCGACCGCGCGCCTGAAATCGATGTTCGACGGCGAGACCTGGATCGACGTCGCGTTGCCGGACGTCGCGGCCGATCCGCTCAAATTCCGCGACGAGCGTCGCTACGCCGACCGCCTCAAGGACGCGCGCACCAAGACCGGCATGAAGGACGCGATCAAGCTCGGCTTCGGCAAGCTCGACGGCCTGCCCGTCGTGATCGGCGTGCAGGACTTCGACTTCATGGGCGGCTCGCTCGGAATGGCGGCCGGCGAGGCCGTGATCAAGGGCCTGGAGACCGCGCTCGACAAAGGCACGCCGTTCGTCCTGTTTATCGCCTCCGGTGGCGCGCGCATGCAGGAGGGCATCCTCTCGCTCATGCAGATGCCGCGCACCACGGTCGCGGTGCAGCGCCTGCGCGAGGCCGGCAAGCCGTACATCGTGGTGCTCACCAACCCGACCACCGGCGGGGTCACGGCGTCCTACGGCATGCTGGGCGACGTGCAGATCGCCGAGCCCGGCGCGCTGATCGGCTTCGCCGGTCCGCGCGTGATCGAGCAGACCATCCGCGAGAAGCTGCCCGATGGCTTCCAGAAATCCGAGTACCTGCGGGCGCACGGCATGGTCGACATGGTGGTGCATCGCCACGAGCTGCGCGCGACGCTCGCGAACCTCTGCCGCCTTCTCACCAAGGCGCCCGTGCCGGCGTCGCCGTCCGCCGAGCCACCGCCGCCGTTGCCCGAGCCGCCGCCCGCGCTGCCGGCCCCTGCGGAGGGTTGATCCGTTGTTCGTGTACGCCCGGACTCGCCGCGCGCCATGACCCAGGTCGACGCGATTCTGGCCCGGCTGTTGGCGCTGCATCCCAAGCGTATCGACCTCTCGCTCGATCGGATGTGGCGCATCCTCGACGCGCTCGGCCATCCCGAGCGGCGCCTGCCGCCGGTCATTCATGTGGCCGGCACCAACGGCAAGGGCTCGACCGTCGCCTTCATGCGCGCGATGCTCGAAGCGGCGGGAAAAAGCGTGCACGTCTACACCTCGCCAAACCTCGTGCGCATCAACGAGCGCTTCCGCCTCGGCCGAGTGGGTGGGGGCGTGCTGGTCGGCGACGAGGAACTCGCCGCGGCGCTCGCCGAATGCGAGCGCGCGAACGGCGATGCGCCGATCACGGTGTTCGAGATAGAGACCGCGGCCGGCCTGCTGATCTTCTCGCGCCGTCCCGCCGACGTGCTGCTGCTCGAGGTCGGGCTCGGCGGCCGGCTCGATGCCACCAACGTGATCGAGCGCCCGCTGGTGAGCGTGATCACGCCGGTCTCCATGGATCACGTCGAATTTCTCGGCGACACGCTGGAGAAGATTTCGAACGAGAAGGCCGCGATTCTGCGCCGCGGCGTCCCCGCTGTGATCGCGCGCCAGACGGAGGGGCCGCTCGCCGCCATTGCGGCGCGCGCCGAGGAGGTCGGTGCGCCGCTGTTCGTTGCCGGCCAGGACTGGACCGCGGGCGAGGAGCGCGGCCGCCTCGTCTACCAGGACACGGGCGGCCTGCTCGATCTGCCGCCGCCGCGCCTGTTCGGCCGCCACCAGTTCGACAATGCCGGCACGGCGATAGCCGCCCTGCGCGCCACCGATCTCAAGCTGCCGCCGCGCGCCTTCGAGGAGGGCATCGTCGCCGCCGACTGGCCCGCCCGCATGCAGCGCCTTGCGAGCGGTGACCTGCTCGCCCGCGCGCCGGCCGGCAGCGAGCTCTGGCTCGACGGCGGCCACAACGCCGACGGCGGCCGCATCGTCGCCGGCGCCCTCGCCGATCTCGAGGACCGCGTCTCGCGCCCGCTGGTGCTGGTGGTCGGCATGCTGTCGACCAAGGACACGGAAGGCTTTTTGCGCAACTTCACCGGCCTCGCCCGTGCGCTCGTCGCCGTGCCGGTCGGCGGCGAGAAGGGCCTCGCGCCCGATGCGATCGCCGCCGTGGCCCAGCGCATCGGCATCGCGGCGCAGACGGCGGGCGGCATCGAGGAGGCGCTCGACATGGTCGGCGCGCTGGAGCTTTCACCGCCGCCACGGGTGCTGATCACGGGGTCGCTCTATCTCGCGGGCGATGCGCTGGCGGCGAACGGGACGCCGCCGGGCTGAGGTTTCTTGTCCGAGGAATCTGCGGGTTTGCTATAGTGGGCTTATGGCCCGAGACCAGATCAGGGGCACCGCAATTCGGTTCTTCGTTATCGCATTGTCGGCCAGTGCCAATGCGGCCGAGGTTCGCGCCGTATATTCTCCTGCTCAATATCTGAAAAATTTCGCTTTGAGCGTCTGCCTATCCGAGGCCTACAAGTCCGACGAACTGGTCAAGGACAGCAGGGCTGCCGCCGGCGCCTATCTCGAGCTTGGTAGCTTGCCCTTCGAGGCATATGAGGACGTCGCGGCGCTCGGTAGGACGTTCCTGGCCAGGGACTATCGCGGCATTTCTGGCCAACCCCTCATGTTGATGAAATGCATCGATTTCTTCCATAGCCAAGAACTGGATCGGTTGACGCAACGCTATATCAAGAAATAATGGATCGGGCCGCAACGCGCAGGCGTGATGACAGGCCACCACGCGCCTTCCTCGCCTTAAAATGTATGCTCCCCGCGTCCTTCGCCCACTGACACGCTCAGAAACAGCTCCTCCAGCGGGATGCGCCTTCGGATCAGTCCCTGCTCGTGCGAGTAGCCGACCATCGTCTCCAGCGTCTTGCGGTTCTGCTCGCTCAGTCCATATTCCCACGGATCGCGGCCCATCAGCGTTTGCTGCTCTTCCCAGGCCTCGCGATACCAGGCGAGCGGCGCGATGCGCGGGTTCTCCATGCGCTTCATCGCGGCCGCTTTCGCCTCCTCGAACGCCGCGTACATGTTGACCGGCACCCACGGGTACTTGTCGACGATTTCCTGGCAGAAGCCGAGCACGTGCATGATCGGAAACATGCCGGTCTTCGCGAACCAGGCGGCCTCCTCGGTCTTGTAGTCGGGAAACAGGCGCCCGACGCGGGGGTCGCGATCGCGCAGCGGCTTGATCAGGTCCGGATGCAGCACGGCGTCGAGCTCGCCCGCGACCAGCATGTCGACGATCGTCCTGCCGGGCGGGGCGCGCGTGATGGTGACGCCCGGCGGCGGCGCCTGGTCGACGTCCTCGTCGAGCTCGGTGACCCACTCCATCTCGTCGAACGGCACGCCGTAGTCGTGCTGCAGGATGCCGCGCAGCCATAGTGCCGCCGTGTTGAGGAAGAATTTCACGCCTACCTTCTTTCCGATCAGGTCGGCGGGCTTGCTGATGCCTTTGCCCGTGTTGACGTATGCGAAGCTGTGGCGGAAGCGGCGATGCGGAAACACCGGGATGGCACAAAACGGCAGGGCATTGTCGCGCGCCGCCATGTAGGACGAGCACGACACCTCGGCCATGTCGAACTCGCGGTTGCGCAAGAAGCGCCAGTGGCGGGTCGGCGAGTCCATTGCGGTCACGACCTTGAGGTCGATGCCGTCGGGCCGCACGGTGCCTTCCATCAGCGGCCGCGTGATCTCGTAGTCGCCGCACGCGAGGGTGAGCTCGACTTTGGTGGTCATGGTTGTGTCGTAGGGTGTTTCCGTTGGCGGGCGCAAAACAAATCGGCCGCAACCATGATGGCTGCGGCCGACGTATTCAAGAGACCCTTCTCTTCGTCATTGCCGGGCTTGTCCCGGCAATCCCGCTGAGGTGAGCGCCGTGCCCGCCTGATCGGGATGGCCGGGACAAGCCCGGCCATGACGGAAAATCCTTCGTCACGCGCCCGCGGCTGACGTGATCCACTGCTCGAGCTTCTGCTTGGGCGCGGCGCCGACCTGGCGCGAGGCGAGCTCGCCGTTCTTGAACAGCATCAGCGTCGGGATCGACATGATGCCGTATTTCTGCGCCGTCGCCGGGCTCTCGTCGACATTGAGCTTGACGATCTTGACCTTGCCGTTGAGGGGGCCGGCCGCGATCTCCTCGAGCGCCGGCCCGATCATGCGGCAGGGGCCGCACCACTCGGCCCAGAAGTCGACCACGACGGGCTCCTTCGACTTCAGCACCTGGGCTTCGAAATCCGCGTCGGAAACCTTGCCAACTCCCATGGGAGACCTCTTTTCGTGGGGAGCGGGCGAATCCAGCCCGCGAAAGGAATCCGAAAGTATGGACGAGGGCCGGGAGCGTCAAGGCACGGTCACGTTGAGGTGAGCCGGGCGAACTCGGCGTCGAGGATTTCGGCCGAAATTTCCATCAGATCAGGCACATCGGTCCAGATCAGCACTGCGCGCACGGGCCGCTCCGGGTAGAGCCCGGCGAGCACCGCGCGATAGAGCGCGAGCTGGCGGACGTAGGCGGGTGGCACCTCGGCGAAGGTGCGCGGCGCCGGCCGGTTGGTCTTGTAGTCACCGATCAGCACCTCGGCGGCAGTCACGGCAAGGCGATCGATCTGGCCGGATACCAGCAGCGGCGATTTGCCGGGCCGGGCGAGGCGTCCCACGATCGGCACCTCGGGCCGGCTGCCGGGCGAGAACAGCGCCGCGAAGCGCGGCTCGTCGAGCAGGCGCAGCGTGGTCGTGACGAATGCGTCCTGCTCCACCGCCGCAAAGACGTGGCCGGCGCGCGCAACATGGCGGCGCGCCGCCTCGGCGCGGCGCTCGGCCGCGATGTCCGGCAGCGACTGCATCAGCCGGTGGATCAGGAGACCGCGCGCGATCGCGACGGCGCGGCCCTCGCCGCTGCCGAGCATGCGCTCGCTCGGCATGGTGTCGTCGCCTTCCGAGGGCGTGACCGCAACCGGCCGGTCCGGCTCGGCCGGCGCGCTTCGCCGTAGCCAAGCGGGCCATGCCGGCGTCGTCGGGGACGTCGTCGGCGGCGCGGACGGCGCCGCCGCGGCCGTGTCCGTGACCTTGCGATAGCGCCAGATCTGCGCCTCGCCGTCGCCGACCGTTTCGAAGCCCTCGCGGTCACGCAGGCCGGCGAGGATGAGGTCGTACCAGCAGCCGGCCGGCCGCGTCTGCCCCCCCTCATAGCCCGCGACGATCAATCGGTCGGCTGCCCGTGTCATCGCGACGTAGAGCAGGCGGCGGTACTCGTGCTCGGCCTCGTTGCGCGCGCGCTGGCGCGCGTCGGCCACCGGCGACGCGTCGGTAGCCTTGCGGCCTGCCCACACCAGCCGGTCGGGCGTGCCCGGCGCGGCGCGCTGCGCCGGCAGTGACAGCAGGCGCGGCGGCCGCGGACCCTGCGGCGCCGAGGTCGTGTCGGCGAGGATCACCAGCGGCGCCTCGAGGCCCTTGGCGCCGTGCACGGTCATCACCCGCACCTCGTCGCGAGTGATCTCCATGTCGCGCTTGATCTCGGTTTCGGCCGCGCGCAGCCACGCCATGAAGCCCTGCAGCGAGGGTGCCTCGCGCCGCTCGTAGTCGAGCGCGAGCTCGAGGAACTCGTCGAGCGCGTCGGTCGCCTCCGGCCCGAGCCGGCGGAGGAATTTGGTCCGCCCGCCTGCGGCACCGAGCAGCCAGGCATAGAAGCCGAATGGCGAGACGGTGCGCGCCTGCACGGCGCAGCGCTCGAGCAGCGCCGCGGGGGCGGCGAATATGAGGTCATGCTTCGCCCTAACGGCGAGCGCCGCGCGCAGCGATCCCTTGCGGTTCCAGGCGAGCTCGAACAGCTGCTCCTCGGTCAACCCGAATAGGGGGCTCTTGAGCGCGATCGCCAGCGCGAGGTCGTCGTCGGACAGGAGCAGCGCATCCGCAAGCGCCATCATGTCGACCACTGCGATGTGCTCGGTGAGCACCAGCCGGTCGGCGCCGGCGACCGCGATGCGCCGGTCCTTCAGCGCCCGGATGATCGCCTCGAACAGCGGCCCGCGCTGGCGCACCAGCACCAGCACGTCCCCCGCGGTCATCGGCTTGCGCCCGCGGCCGAGCGGCTCGCGGGTCAAGATGCCGTTCGCGATGGTGTCGGCGATGCGCCGCGCGAGCCGCACCTGTGGGCTCGTCACCGACAGCGCGTCGAACGGCGCGTCCCAGCCCTCGATCTCTCGCCGGTCCTGCGGTCGCATCAGCGGCCAGATCTCGACCACTCCCGGTGCCGCGTCGGGCAGCGGCAAGTGCGGCGCCATGCCCTGCTGGTCCGAGGTGACGCTGACATAGACGTCATGCGGCGCGAACACCGCATTGACGGCACCGAGCACGTTGGGGCCGGAACGGAACGAGTGCTCGAACTGCACGTAGCGCCAGTCCGCGCCGATGACCCGGTGCGCCTGCTCGAAGTGCCGCCGCATCTCGTCGAACTTGCGCGGCACCGCGCCCTGGAACGAGAAGATCGACTGCTTTTCGTCGCCGACCGCGAAGAGCGTGCGGCACTGCTCGCGCGCGCCCGTGCCCGCCGTGAACTCGGAGACGAGCCGGTTGATGATCTCCCATTGCGCCGGGCTCGTGTCCTGCGCCTCGTCGATCAGCACGTGGTCGATGCCGCGGTCGAGCTTGTAGTGCACCCAGCTCGGATTGACGGT
>Ga0126371_10003257_pt1 | contig 14157 bp, 9 predicted proteins | sample PanSoiMetaPlot_4_FD_110145 | JGI IMG/M metagenome (GOLD analysis project Ga0126371, IMG submission 110145) | Tropical forest soil microbial communities from Panama - MetaG Plot_4 | ecosystem: Environmental > Terrestrial > Soil > Tropical forest > Bulk soil | place: Panama | collected 2016-02-17 | reverse complement strand
CTCGGCGCGGTGGCCTTGTCGCGTCGCGAGCAGCCCGAGCACCAGCAGCGCATCCGGGTTGTTTGGCGTGTGCTCGATCACCGAGCCTGCCACGGCGCCGCATTCCGCGTATTTGCCTTGGCGCAGCCGCACACGCGCCAGCCCGATCGCCAGGTCCGGATCCCCCGGCTTGACAACGAGGCCGTGCGCGTAAAGCGCGCCCGCGCGCTCGATGTCGCCGTTCCGCTCCAGTTCGTGCGCCAGGTAAAAAAGCTGGTCGGGGCTCTCCGGTTCCAGGGCCAGGCATCGCTCCAGTGCGCCGATGGCCTGTTTCGCCAGCCCTTGCAATCGATATGCGTCCCCAATCTGAGGACATGCCTCGATCGGAAGCGGAGCCCGCATCCAAAACGCCTCCCACATCGCTGCTTCTTCGCGATACCGGGAAAGGTGGTGATAGATTTCGGCAAGTTCCGCGATATAGATGTGACTCTCCGGATAGGCCTCGTGCAGTTCGAGCGTCGGGGGCAGCGCGCGCATCCAGTTGCCATACCGGCGCATCACCGCGCCTTTATCGTGTAACGCGCGCGCTTTTTCCGGACTGAGGCCGCTCTTTCCGCTTCCCGGCGCCGGCATCCAATACACTCCCCAACTGAAGACTCCGAGCGCCGCCGCGATCATCGCGACCCGCGCGGCCGTGGCTTTCGAGTTGGGGCGCAGTGGCATCTTCAGAAACGGTAGTAGGCGGTGGCATCTGCCAGGTAATGGCGCAGCCCCGAAATCCCGATCCGGTCTTCGTAGCTGTAGCCGAAATGTCCCAATATCATGAACCGCCGGCCGATCGCATGGTTGATCTCCACCGCCGCGGACGACGAATTCAGAATTTGGGTATCGGTAATGCTGGTCACTTCCACGGGCGCCGACCCGTATCCGATCCGCAGCGATATATAATCGGTGCTCGACCCCAGATAGCGCCGCACCAGAAACTGCCCCGAGCGCGAAGTCCCTACTACGTCGGGCGTCAAATACGTTCGTCCTGTGAACATCCAGTCGCCGTAATATTTGGTCAGGGATGCTGTGTAAATGCGGATGTTGCCGCCGAAATGTAGCTGCCGGATCCCTCCCGAGGCCTCGAGTCCATTCCCGAGACTCTGATAAAGGTCGGCGGCCAGCCGGGTTTGCGGGTACAAGGTAGCGTCCGGTGAGTAACCTACATTGAGATAGGCATAAGTGCCGCGGCGTAAGTGCGGGTACGCATCCAGTTCCACCATCTGGCTGGTCAAGCCGAAACGGTTAGCGCGGTCGAATCGCGCGAATACAGAGCCGATTGCCGTGTCCCGGCTCAGCTGTACTTGTGCTTCCTGCCACGGAGTTCGCCCGTCGCTGAACCATTCCGTCGAGTGATCGATACTGGCAGTCCATTTGCGCAACTCGTCCCCGAGATCTGATTTCATCTCCGCGGCCTTCTGGTTCCCAGGATCGACCAGCAGCAGCCGCTGGATTGCGTCCACCGCTTCGTGGTCGCGCTTCATCGCCTTGAGCGCCTTGGCTCGAGCCAACAGTAGATCCGGATTTGTCGGATCGCGGCGTAGCGCGTCATGCGCCAGCGCTTCGGCGCGTTCCGGATGGTCCGACCACATCTCAACGTTAATTAAAGCTGGCAGCGCATCCCCATGATCGCGATGCTGTGCCAGGACCATTTCCAGATCGCGGCGGGCATCGTCATAGCGGCCTTCCCACGACAGAATCACGCCCCGCAGCACCCGCGCATCGCTATCGGTGCGCCTCTCGTCCAAGCGTTGATCCAACATCTTTAATGCTTCGGCGCGATGCCCGGAGATGGCCAGCTTCCGCGCGGTGGTGATCAAGTCTTCTGGTTCCGCTTTCGCGTTGTCGATCAGACTTTGCGCGGAACCCATGGCGCCGACTAGGGCGCAGGTCAGGTAAAGACTTCGAACCGCGAACCAGCGTGCATTAGTTACTGTTACCGAGGCGCTCATTTCACTTACCTACTACATTTTCGAATGCTAGGCGGCCTTTCTAATAGTCCTGAAAGTACGGGCTCCGTTAGAGCTACATCCTTCGGTTATGATTACTGTCCAAAGATATAAGGAGAACACTTTATGAGCCCATCAGGGAATTGACTTGCCGCGCAACCGTCAAGTGCTGATACAGGGTTTCGCGTAACTCGTTGGAATTGACAGGCTTCGAGATATATCCGTCCATGCCGGCTCGCAGACAACCTTCCGCCGCGCCTTTCATCGCGTTGGCGGTGAGGGCGATGATTGGGATATGGCTGCCGTTGCGTTCGCGTTCGCGAATCACGGCGGTGGCGGCGTAGCCATCCATCTCGGGCATCTGGCAGTCCATCAGAATCGCGTCGTATGGAAAACGCTCCCACATTTGCACCGCCTCCCGGCCGTTGGCCACTCCATCGGCGTGATAACCCAGACGCTGTAATTGCAGAACTGCGACGCGCCGGTTGATTGTGTTGTCTTCGGCTACCAGAATGCGCAAGGGGTGCGGCTCCCCGCCTGCGCTTGCTTCTTTTTCTAACGAGCTCGCTTCTCCCTCTTCCTGCACGCCACGCTTCAGTCCCTCCTCCAGCACTCCCTTCAATAGCGAAGAACGGACGGGTGTGAGTAGTGTGCGCGTGAAGCCGGACTCGGATGGCGGTGCGGGTCCAAAATCGGCTGTTGACGTCAACAGAACTCGCAAGGCGCCGCCTGCCATTTTCTTGGCTGCCGGGCCGAAGTCCAACCCCTCCATATCGTCCAGCCGCGTGGCCACCAGGATCACATGGAAGCGTCGATTGGTCTCCAGCGCGTGCAGCCCCTCGGCCCCTGTCGCGGCATACGTGCAGCGCGCCTGCCACGATTCGATCCGCTCGCCGAGCGCCTGTCGCGCCAGTCCTTCGGGATGAACCAGTAGCACGCAGCATCCGGCCAGCCGGCCTGCATCGCCCCTGCGCTCTACCGTGGCCGTCGGAAGCCGCAGCGTGAACGCAAACCGCGAACCGATTTCCACTTCACTCGAGACTTCCAGTGTGCTGTCCATCAGTTCCACCAGGTGTTTGGAGATGGTCAGCCCCAAGCCCGTGCCGCCGAATTTCCGGCTGGTGGACGCATCCGCCTGCGCGAATTCTTGGAAGATCAGCTGCAGTTTATCGCTGGCAATTCCCACTCCGGTATCCTGCACCGCAAACCGCAGGCAGCATTCCGCCTCGTTGTGCGCCGGGCACTGCACCTCCAGCAGCACATAGCCCGACGGCGTGAATTTGATCGCATTGCCGGCCAGGTTCAGCAGAACCTGCCGGATTCGTCCCGGATCGCCGACCACGTACCGGGGCACCGCGGGCTTCAGCCGCACCACCAGTTCCAGCGCCTTCGCCCCGGCTTTCGGCGCCAGGACGGCGCCAACTTCCTCCACGAGTTCCCGCAAATCAAAGGCGACCGGTTCAATCACCATCTGCCCGGCTTCGATTTTGGAAAAATCGAGAACATCGTTGATGATGGTCAGAAGACTTTCGGCGGAAAAGCGAATGGTGTCGGTGAAGTCGCGCTGCTCGGCGGTTAGGGGTGTGTCCAGGAGCAGCCCGGCCATTCCGATGATGCTATTCATCGGCGTCCGGATCTCGTGACTCATGTTGGCGAGGAACTGGCTCTTGGCATGCGCCGCGCTCTCGGCCTCCGCACGCGCTGCTTCCAGATCCGCCGCGTACTGCTGCAGCGTTTCATCGGCCTCCTGGCGCCGGGCCATATCCTGGCTCATGGCCATCTGGCTGGCTGCCAGCGCCCAGGCTTGCCGTTTGGCGTGCAGTTTGTGGCGCCGCTGCAGCCCGGCCCAGTAGCTTGCCAGCCACACCGCCAGAGTCGTGATTCCAAGCCCGAACACCAAGCGCGGCGCCGGTATCGGCACATCCAAAAACAGTGGCGCCGCCTGCCTTCCGGACTGCGAAAACCAGCACAAATAGGTCATGAATAGAGTCGCGCCGGGCCAGAAACACAGGGCATCCTGATACGAGATCAGGATCATCTGCGCGACAAAGAAGTATAGGTAGGCGGCCGGCAGTCCGTGTAATTGGTAGATCGAAAGCACAACAAACGCCTGCAACGACAGCCCGGCCGTGGCGCGCGCCCACGGGCTGCGCGGGCAAAGTGCGCGAATAGCCAGAAAAACGCCGGTCGCCGCCGCGCCGCCCAGCGCGGCAACTACCCAGGTCCGGTACATGAGGGCCTGGCCGAAAGCCAGCAGCCAATTCCCGAACAAAACTAAAGTCAGGAGCCGGTCACCGCGAGCATAGACTTCGTCCATGATCCCGGCGATCTCCTGGCGGGTGAATCCGAACGATTCTGTGGTGAATTGCCGGAACTGTTTAGACCACTCCGATGCCAGCCAACGAATGTTCGCGAACCGCCAGGGATCGATGTTCACTCCACGTCCACCTGTAGGGGACATCGACAGCCAAGCCGATGCAAACTGGCCCCGGAGCCAGTAGATAGGGGGCTCCCCTCAGATGATCGCTGGGGCTACGAAAGGGAACAATGCTGCCTTTTGTTAGCGTTACCGGGGTAAAACGTCCCCGTCTTCGGGGAACTTCACGCCCAGGTCGCGGAGGAAATCGGAATCTTTTTGAGCCGGCACTGCTTCGGCAGGAACTTCCGCCTCGGCCAGTTCTTCTTCGGTTGGGCAGATCTGGAAGCAGTCATCGAGAGGCGTGAGTCCGTAAACGTAGCTCTTGCACTCCGAACACCGCCAGTGCACAACCAGCTGGCGGTCGGCCGTGAAGCCGATTTCGCGGATCCGGCTGCTGGGCTTTCCACACTGGCACTGCAAAGTCAGAGTCCGGTATCTCATAAAAGCTCCCTGTCGTCAGTTGTCGCACGGCTTGAGTCGCCGGAACAGTCCTAACGCCGCTACAGGGGTACCGAAATGACATAGTACGCGCCGCCGGCTCTGGAAGTTAAGGTATACCAGGCGTTGGGGTTAGCGGGGCGTCGTTCGGCTGGCCAGTACTCGCTGGACTTCGCGCAGCAGGGCTTCGGCCTTGGGAAGGCTTTCGACGGCATGAATCACTTCCGGGTCAGCCTGAACTCCGGCGCGTTCCGCCTCCTGCTTGCCGAGGGCACGACGATACAGTTCGAAGCGGATCTGGTCGGAAACAAACTGCCGGCTGTCGGAAAATTCGCGATCGGTGAGCGGAAACTGCTCGTCTTTGAGGTAGGCGTGGAAGCGCTCGATCAGCTTGTCGTCCGGCGTCCAGCCCTGGGGAAGCTGCGGCTTACGGCCGCTGAAATATTGCGATCCGAAGTGGAAGAAAACCCCCGATGCCGCCAGCCGGCGCTCAAAGATGGAGTGCGCCACGGGATCGTATTTTTCGTCGGGAGTGATTCCGCCGCCGCCATACACCTTGCGTCCGCTATCGGTCGCCTTGACGTCGGCCAGGTTCGGACCGTCGTTGCGCCCGGCGTAGTAGTACTCGAAAAACGACCGGTGCTGATAGTCGCGCTGGATCAGTCGGCCGCTCGGTGTGTAGTAGTGCGCGATGGTCAGCACGAGTGCCGCGCCTTCTGATAGCTGGTATTGTCCCTGTACGAGGCCTTTGCCGAAGGTGGTTTCGCCGATGATCCAGGCGCGATCATGGTCCTGCAGCGCGCCGGCCACGATTTCCGCGGCGGAGGCGGAGTGGCGATCCACCAGAACAACGATCGGATATTTCTGCGCGCTCGGCTGCGGCTTGGCGCGAAATGTCTGCTCGGCTTCGGCGCGGCCATGGTGGGAAACCACGGTTTGCCCGCTCTTCAGATACCGGCCAGCCACTGTCACAGCTTCGGTCACCAGACCGCCGGGGTTGCCGCGCAAGTCAAGCACCAGGCCGTTGACTTCCGATTCGCCCAGCTTCTTGAGGGCGGCTTCGACGTCGGGGCCGACACTCTGGGATTCGAAACTGACAATGCTCAGATAGGCGATTCCCGGCCGCAGCCAGAATGCATCGACGAGGCTGGTCTGGATGGCGGCGCGGGTGACGGTATAAGAAATCGGTTGCGGGAAACCCTCGCGGCGCACCGTCACGGTCACCGGAGTCCCACGCGGTCCGCGCAACAAATTGGCCACCGCGCTCAAGTCCAGACTGCGCGCGTCGTTTTTATCTACCGCGACAATCACATCGCCGCGCTGCAGGCCCGCGGCCGCCGCCGGCGAATTCGGGAACGGCTGGCCGACCACAACCTGGTCAAAGTCCACGGTGAGTTCCATGCCGACGCCGAAGTACTGGGCGCTCTGCCGCCGCTGCGCTTCGCGCCATTCATCGGGATCGAGGAAGTTGGAGTGGGGATCCAGAGTGAGCAGCATTCCGGGAATCGCGCCCTGGTACAGCACGTGCTCCGAGGAGACCGGATTGGCGAAGTTCTTCTCGATCAGCGAGTAGGCGTCGATGATCGAGTGGAAGCCGTTGGTCAGGTCGGTATCGGAACTGGCGGCTTTCGCCGAGGGGCGTTGCGCCTGCAGTCCGGTCGAGCCGAGCGCCAACAAGGCCACCCACACCGCGTTTCTGATCATCATGAACTTCAACCTTTCAGGCCGCCGCAAGACCGTAAGCCGATGTGATTGATGTAAATAAAGACTGATCATCGGCCTGATTGGGTTACGTGTCAAGGTCCAGACCGGCAAAACAGGTGTGCCAAAAGTCCAGTTCGGGCTATCCGGCGCATGAATTATAATGACCTTCACAGCACTCCGATGCCCGATTCATCACGTGAGCTGCTCATCCATTGCCCGGATGGACAGATCAAAACCGTACCGTTGGCCGGTGACCGGCTCTCGGTCGGCCGGTCGAGCGCGGCCGAGATCAGTTTTCCGGAAGATGCCGGGCTGTCGCGTCAGCACTTTGCCTTTGAGCCGGAAGGAGAGGACTGGACCGTTCAGGATTTGGGCAGCAAAAACGGGACGTTTGTAAACAATATTCCGCTCAAGGCAAGACTCGTGCTGCGGCCGGGCGACCGGATCACCGCCGGCCACATTACGGTAGTGTACGCGCCGGAATCGAAGGGCGCCGGACCGGGTGTGGTCATCTTTGAAGGAGAAGACGAAACCAGCCCGACCTCCTCGACGGTGATTACGACGCTGGAGAATGCGAATCAAACCATTGCGTTTGAACGGCCGGGCGGTGGACAAAAGGCTTCGGCGTCCTTGCAAGCCCTCATTCACGCCGGCCTGGAACTGAACGAAAACCGGCCGCTGGCGGAACTTTTTCCGGTGATCCTGGACTTGGCGATCGGGGCGGTGAACGCGCAGCGTGGCGTGGTGCTGACGCTGGAGGGGGAAAACCTGGTGCCGCGGGCGCACAAAGGCGATGGCTTCCGGATTTCCACGGCCGTACGGGATCGTGTGGTGAACCAAAAGACGTCGATCCTGGTGCGGGACGCGCAACTCGACGATGCCTTTCGAAGCCGGCTCAGCATCGTGGAGCAGAAGGTTCACACCATGATGGCGGTGCCGCTGCAAACCAAGGAGCGGATCATCGGCTTGATTTACGTGGACTCGCCGTTTGTAATGCGCGAATTCACAAAAGACGATCTCAACCTGCTGACCGTGATGGCCAACGTGGCGGCGAGCCGGCTGGAGAATGCGCGACTGGCGGAAATCGAGCAAGCCGAACGAATTTTGAAGCGCGACCTGGCGCAAGCGGCCGACATTCAGAAGCGGATTCTGCCGGACAAGGCGCCGCAAATCCGCGGAGTGGATCTGGCCGGGTTCAACATGGCATGCCGCACGGTCGGCGGTGACTACTACGGGTTTTTCCCGTATGCGGACGGACGGGTTTCGCTGGCGCTGGGCGATGTTTCGGGGAAAGGAATGCCGGCCGCGCTGCTGGTGATGCAGTTGCAGGCACGGCTGGAAGCGTTGGCCGAAGAGCCGAGCGATCTTTCGGCCCTGATGACGCGACTGAACAAGATCACGTGCGCCAACTGCCCGTCGAACCGGTTCATCACGTTTTTCATTTCGATGCTCAATCCGGCGACGGGCGACCTGGCGTTCGCCAATGCCGGGCACAATCCGCCGATTATCGTGCGGTCCTCGGGCGAGATTGAGCTGCTGGAGGGCGGCGGTCCGGTGCTGGGCATTCTGCCGATCGCCAAGTACGGCGAACAGCAGGCGCGGCTGGGCAAAGGCGACCTGCTGGTGATCTACAGCGACGGTGTGACCGAGGCCACCGACGTCAACGAAGATGAATACGGCGAGGAGCGCCTGACCGAGGAACTGAAGAAGCACCGCGCTGCGAACGCAGGTGCGATCGTATCGGCGGTGACGGAATCGGTGAGCCGGTTTGTGGGCGGCGCGCCGCAGGCCGACGACATCACTCTGGTGGTCGCCAAGCGAACCTGATTTTGTGATCACGGACCTGGTACAAATCCGCTTGCTCGGAGAGAAGAAGCGGGAGGAAAATCTGCGGTTCCGGCGATACATGAAATCGCACGACCATTCCGACCGGATCCTGCGGCGGATTGCCGAAGACATCGAAGAGCAGATCGACTGCACGGTGTGCGGGAACTGCTGCAAGGTGGCGACGGCGGTTGTGACCGAGCGCGACGTGGAGCGGCTGGCGCGGCACTTGCGGATTCCGCCCGCGCGTTTTCTGGCGGAGTACACCATGGAGAGCGAAGAAGAAGGCCGGGTGCTGCGCCGGACCGACGCCGCCGGCTGCGTTTTTCTGAGCGGAACCACGTGCACGGTCTACGATGCGCGTCCCGACGCCTGCCAGCGGTTTCCCCACCTGGTGCGCGGGGCCGGATCGATTGCGAGCCGGATGTGGCAGTTCGTCGACCGGGCGTGCTATTGCCCGATCGTGTACAACTCGCTTCAAGCGTTCAAAGTCGAGCTGGGCTTCAAACGCTAATCCCGCGGATTTCCCAGGCGATTCCGATTGGATCCAATCGGAATTCGGGAGAGATTTGTTCCAAGGAAAGCAGTTACGACGACGTCTTCGATTGGATCCAATCGAACGACCATGCCGGTCCACTTTGAGACGCTGGATAACCGGTGGTTCCCTTCAGCATTGATCTCTCTCTCCGATTCTCATTATCGCGCGGAGGAGTCGGCTGATCGCGATTTCTGGCGTTTCGGCTTTATTATAAGTCTTTACGTTTAATATCTATACGAGAATTTTCTAAAGTATAAACTGAGCTGTCCGCCGCGGGCTGCCTCCGTGTATGCTGGAACGAAAGGAGAGCCAGAGTGTGATCACGGGAGCGCATGTGGTTGTCTATTCCACGGATGCCGAGGCGGACCGGGCCTTTTTTCGAGATGTTCTGGGATTCCCTTCGGTGGATGCCGGCCACGGATGGCTGATCTTCCGGCTTCCGGACGCGGAAGCGGCGTTTCATCCCAGCGCCGAAAACGACCGGAGCGAAGTCTACTTTATATGTGAGGACTTGGAGAAGGAAATGGCCGCCTTGCGGGCGAAGGGTGTTGCGTGTACACCGACGGTGGAGGCGCGCTGGGGATCCATTACCAAGATCCGGCTACCCGGAGGCGGGCAGGTCGGACTGTACAAACCCAAGCACCCCAGGCCGTAAGCAGAGGAGTCTGCGTAAGAACCCCGCGCTTTACGCGACGGGGCTGGTCGAGAGCCGAAGCCTTCGGAAGCGAGCGCCTTCCGGTGGCTGAGATCACGGAGCAACGGCAGGAGAAGGAGCGGGACGGCGGGGAGCAGCGAGGCGGGGGCGGAGGACGCGGGTCCACCAGAGGAGGGCGCCGGTCACGAACATGACGGCGGGGGCGATGCCGAAGAAGGCCCAGGTGAATTTAGTCGCCTGGTCGCAGAAGCCGGGGCCTTTGCACGGGATGCCGATGCCGCAAATGCGGCCGAAGTGGAGATAGGCAAGCCAGTAAATGATTTTGTCGACAATGCGGAAGCCGGCATTGGCGGGAGTGGGCGGCTGGATGCTATCGGCGAGATCCTGGAACGAGTCGGGAAAGGCGAGATAGAGGCCGCTGAAAGCGAACACCAAAGTGAAGGCGAGGGTCCAAAAGCCGACCATGCTGTGGAGATGCCAGATGAGGCGATGACCGCGCACGCGGCGCGGAATCACGAGGCTGCGGCGCCAGGTTTTGGCGCCGGGCCACCAGATGATGAAGCCGGTGGCGGCGACCAGGAGCAACGCCAGCGCCCCTGCGCCATTGACTTGGCGGCCGGTGGGTCCGGCGAGCAGATTGTCGTGGAGATCGAGGAGCTTGGAGACGAGCCAGATACTCCAGGGAACCGAATCACCGAGATCGCGGCCCGTCCAGGGATCGAACAAGCGCTTTTTGAGCGAATCGCCGCGGCTGAGCCAGATGTCGACGGCCTGATCGAGATTCACGAGGCGCACGATTTTGACGACGCGATAATCCGGGTACACGCGGCGGGCGGCCGCGGTGAGCTGGGCGTCGGTCAGGCGTGGGCCCGAACCCGTGGAGATGATGGGCGCGGGAGTGGCGGCGCGGTAGAGCTCATTGCGATAGACCAGCACGCTGCCGGTGACACTGATCATGAAGATATAGAGGCCGAGGGCGATGCCGCTCCAGAGATGGACCTGGAAGAGCGCGCGGCGCATCCAGGTCTTCTGCGGCTGGCGGAGCCAGCGCTGCCACAGGGTTAGCGGTTTGCTCGCGGTCACTTGCGACAGGCTACAACACGAGGCGCGTGCCGTCAACGCGAAGAGCGGTCGCGCCGGGGGCGGGCGGAGCGTTTCTTGGAGGGGACACTTGGGTGCAACCGTGCGTCGCTTGCCGCCGCAACATCCGTTTTCGGAAGGAGCTATCGCGAGTGTCCCGCCGTCGGGTGAACGGTTGCAACATGAAGTGGATCGAGGCCACCGACATTCCTTCATTCGCATTTTGTAGTTAACCGCTCGGACGGTAGTATAATTTTGTAGCCGTGCGACACGTCGTCCATGTCTATGCCCATCCTGGCGGTGGATCAACCGAGACGCTTCGTCGAGCTATAAAGGACGCGAATGGCCTTCAGACGCAATACAAGTTTGAGTTCATTGAGCTCGTTAACGGCCTTACTGGCAGCCGCGGTTTGCTTGACGTCCGCAAGCTTGAAGGAGAGATCTTCAAAACCGCACCTGAACGCCGCGGACTAATTGTCTGTGAAGAAAGCTTTCCCGACGGAGAAATCCTCGTTGAACTTCTTCCGGCGCGGGCCTACCTCAGCACCGACCTCAAGCTCGGGCAGTCGGCGAACGACCCTTCGCTGCGGCTGTTCTTTCTCTATCAGCTCATCGCTGCCGCGTTGACCGTCGGGGTCGGACTCAGTGCGGATGCCAATCGGAGAATGAGGCATGAGCCGATAATCGGCTGTCTGTGGGATTGGTGGGAAGACGCAAACGAGCGAAGTTCGGCGATGGTCGCGGCTCGAATATGTCCGGCATGCCAGGATAGCCTTAGGCAGCACGGTGACGTGAGTGGCGATCTTCTCATGGCGGCCCGGCAAATGCTCGACTACGTTCGACGCACACTCCTTACTGGGTCGAGTGACGTGCCGAACAAGATTTTTGTCGCTCATGGACGCGGTCAAGATTGGATAGAGCTCTTTGACATGCTAAGAAGGTGGGACCTTCCTGTGAATTCCTTTGAGTCACAACCCACTGCCGGGAAGCTGGTGACCGCCCGTTGGCAGGAGATGCTCAACAGCGCTCGCGTAGCATTCGCCGTAATGACGCCCGACGACCCGGGTGCTACTGTTGATGTCAGGCAGGCAAGGCAGAACGTCATCCATGAAATCGGACTCTGTCACGCACGGTTGGGCATCTTCGACACCATTGTTCTGATTGCCGAGGGGGTCGAGGAGTTCAGCAATATTGCGGGCGTCATTCACGTCCGTTTTCGCGAGGGCCGGCTGGGTGAAGTGGAAGACAGGATCAGGGCCTGCCTTATAGAGCGCGGCATATTGGAACCATGACTTATCCGGAACAGGCCAGCGTTTAAGGACGGCCCTTTTTCAAACGGCTCTGAATGTGGGAGGCGTAACTCCGCTGAGCGAGTGATCGCAATTAGCTGTTGCGAATCCCATTCTCGACAGTGAGCCCGCCGAGGCGAGCCAAGAATCGTCAAGCTCAGCCAAAATTTCAACCGAGAGCCGTTCACCTCGATGATAAGCGGTGAAAGCCGACGATCGAAACCTGGCGGGGCGGGCTGCTCTCGCCAAGCATTCGGGAACTGGTACAAGGCCAGGGAGGACTTGCGTGAAAAAACCTGAACTTGTGGCGGAATTTCCTTCAAGTCGCTGTATCGAAAACGCTCCGGCGCTCCAATTTCCAGCATTCCCGAAATTCTCGTTGCCGGACCGTTCCCGATACAGCCCTAAGACTTCACAGTAATCGCCGCTGAGCTCTTTGGACGGCCGGGTGAGGGCGATCTGGCCTCGGCGGTGAAGGGAGAAATGCGCCGGCCGTTCGGTTCGTCATCAAGCTGCCGCGGCCAGCGGAAGGCCAAGGCGGGCAGGCCATCGCTTGCGACAGGTATAACACGAGGCGCGTGCCGTCAACGCGAAGAATCGTCATGTCGCTTCTCAGATCTGGTCATAATAAAAGAGTGAGGGACGGCGAGAAGCAAAAGTCTAAACCCGAAGGGGAAAAGAAGGCCCCGCGACCCGCGCGAGTTCCTGGCAAAACGGGCGAGCCGCCAGGGAACTTGCGCAAGCGGGAGCAGTGGTTCCGCAAACGATCGGACACTTAATCTTCCCGCTATAAGTTCAGTCTAAAAATACTGCGCCCGTAAGTAGCTACGGTCAACGTCCGGTCCTTTTGGTGGTACACCAGGTCGACAAACATCGTGTGCGGCAGATTACTCGAAATGTTCGTCCAAGTAGCTCCGCTATCGTCCGACTGGAATACGGCCGCATCGCTGGCGACGAAAATGGTATTGGGCTGGTCCGGCCGGCACGCGATCGCCTGGTGCGGCGAGTCGGGTAGTTGACCGCCATCGGTGTCGCGCCACGTGGCGCCGGCATCGTCGGAGCGAAATACGTGGCGGTGTCCCGTTCCTCCCACAGTGAGATACACCGTTTTCGCGTTTTTGGGATGCGTCTCAATGCGGGTTATGATCATGCCCGGCAGAACGGAACTCGAGAGGTCTCCCGACCAGGTACTGCCGGCATCGGTGCTGCGGAAGAAGCCGCCCTTTTCTGTGCCGACACACACGTATTTCGAATTGGTGGTGGCGACTTCGATGGCCGTGACCACAGAGCCATCCAAAGTCAGCGAAACAGGCGTCCACGTCATTCCATCATTGGAAGTCTTCCACACTCGCGAAGATGCCGTGTAGACCGTATTGGAATCGTTGGGATCCATTACGATGTAGACCATCCAGACGGCGTCGTGCTCCGCCTTGGTGACGCCTTTGGGCGTGACCTCTTTGGGAGTTCCGTTCTTCCATCGGAATATATGGAAGTTGTAATAGGAGCCGTAGAAGTGACCGGCATCCTTGGGATCGAAGACCATCCAGCCGCCATCGCCCCCGAGCACGTCGCCGAAATCGTCGGGTTTCCCATTGGTGGTCATGATGGAGCCGTTATCCTGGGCGCCGCCGCCATAGTGACGGCCATCGCTTGGCGCCACGTCGATGTCATAAAACATGGTGGCGGCCAGGCCGTTGCTGCGGTTGGTCCAGGTCGCTCCGCCGTCTTCGCTCAGGTCCATACCGCCGTCGTTGGCATCGTATACGCGACCTGGTTTGGAAGGCGGCATGACCAAAGCGTGATGGTCCGCGTGGGCGTACTTCGGCTTGCCGCGGTCAGCATCCCATTGAGTGGCGCGGGTCCAGGTCTTGCCGGCGTTAGTGGTCAGGTGAAGGTCCACTCCACCGCAGAGGACGCGGTTGGGATCGGACGGATGCACTACGATGCAATTGCCATAGGTCATCTGGCCTTCGTCTGGGAACCCGCGTGCACCGATCGATTTCCAGGTGGAACCCTGGTTCGTGCTGAGGAAGACATCCAGCACACCGTCGGTGGAGTTGGATATGATCGCGTACATCGTATCCGGCTTGGATGGAGCAAGCGCCAGGCTGGCTCGGGCCATCAGCGAGGTATCCGGCAATCCCTTGGTGAGTTGTTGCCAAGTCCTGCCACTGTCCTTCGAACGCCAAATGCCGTTCTTCGACCCGTTCTCATCGATGGTCGCGAAGATGACTCCT
>Ga0126371_10003256_pt1 | contig 14160 bp, 16 predicted proteins | sample PanSoiMetaPlot_4_FD_110145 | JGI IMG/M metagenome (GOLD analysis project Ga0126371, IMG submission 110145) | Tropical forest soil microbial communities from Panama - MetaG Plot_4 | ecosystem: Environmental > Terrestrial > Soil > Tropical forest > Bulk soil | place: Panama | collected 2016-02-17 | reverse complement strand
CGGGCTGGTCGCCGGGTGCTGCTGGGTCCAGGTGGTGCCGTCCCAGGTCCAGATGTCAGCGAGCGGGGGGTGCGGGGCGTCGGTCCCGCCGAACAGCACCGCGGTGCCGGTGGCCGCGTCGTAGGCCATCGCCGGGTGCAGCCGGGCGGGTGGGCTGGTCGCCGGGTGCTGCTGGGTCCAGGTGGTGCCGTCCCAGGTCCAGGTGTGACCCGCAAGGTCAAACAGCACCACGGTGCCGGTGGCCGCGTCGTAGGCCATTGCCTCCAGGGTGGATGCGCCGGGAGCCGGTCGCTGCTTGGTCCAGGTCGTGCCGTCCCAGGTCCAGGTGCCGCTGAAGTGTCGGCCTGCGGAGGTGATCCCAGCGCCGACCAGCACCACGGTGGCGGTGGCCGCGTCGTAGGCCATCAACGCCCCGGCCTGCGCGGGCGGGCGGGTCGCTGGGTGCTGCTGGGTCCAGGTCATGCCATCCCAGGTCCAGGTGTCACCGAGCGGGAGGGCTTTCATGTTGAGCCCGCCGAACAGCACCACGGTGCCGGTGGCCGCGTCATAGGCCATCGACGCCTCGGTCCGGGCGGGCGGCCGGACCGCCGGGTGCTGTTGGGTCCAGGTCGCGTCCGAGGTAGAACTCGCCTGTACGGCAGCCGGGGCCATCCCCAGCATGCTCCATGCGGCCAGGGCAGCCACCCCCGCGATCACGATCCTGTTCGTCTTCATGCTGTCCTCCCTCTTGATGCAGGCAGCCAGCTGCGCCGGACCTCCCATCGCCCGCGCCCTGGTACGCGAGGCTGATAATAACGGGGCAAAGCAAGCAGAGGGCAAATAGCGGCCACAGGCAAACTCTGCAGTCCGCACGTCTGGCACTCGATCCCAGCGACACGCAACCACGGCGAAACGGCTGGTGCCGCGGTTGGCTGCTGGAGCAGCTTAAGCGCAGGTGAGAGGTGACACCGCGACCAATGATGCAAGCTCTCTTGAAAACCGCCAGTGCGGACCGCCTGGGTTTAGAATCCGCACCCCCGATCCATTTGGGCGGGGTGATCTTGCTAACGGATTTGCTAACAGCGGCTATGGACAACCCTGGATGCAGCTGGACCAGGCGGCAGTCCGCAACCGCGCACGAGCAGGCCCAACTGACATCCATGGACTGATCTGGACAGCCGGAATCTTGCTACGGATCAGAAGGCGCCTATCGGAAGAACGGTCAGGATTAGCGGACTCTTGCCGGTCAGCATGGCCACCTGGCCGGGGTGAGCAGGAGCGATACCTTACAGCTATGCCCTGGCGCTGGTGGCAGCGGACAGCACAGCCGGATCCCGATGCGGTGCCGAACCAGGCTGGTCCCGATGCGGTACCGGGTCCCGATCCGGTGCGCCCGGACCTGCTCGCCTGGGCACAAGAAGTGGATGTGTCGCGGCTGTCAGACAGGACTGTCCATTGGGCCGAAGGTTACCTGCGGAGGTATCGGCGCATGAACCTGGGCGCCCGTCAGGAAGAGGCCTTCCGCCTGCTGTCGGTCATTCAGGCTCAGGTAAGCCCGCCGCCGCCAATCGGCATCCATCCGATGGACGTCATCGCGACGGTCCTCGCAGTCCGCCGTCAGCAGCTCGGCATTAGCTAAGCGAGCCCGGGACAGCATCCCAGCGCCACGGATGCGTGTCCCCCAGATGTCCCCGAACTTCCATCAACAGCCAGCGATCGCCGCCACCCGCAACCTGCGAACCTGAAGCTAATACGGGCTTTGAACCCGTGAGCAACGCACGGGGAACACGCTCGTAATGCGTAGGTCAGTGAGTACACCCGTTCAAGAGGCTCAGTAAGGATGCGCCCTCTCGCGACATTACGCGTTATCGTCGGAGGTGTCGGGACACAGACTTGCGCGAAATGAAGCCGAGTGGAGCGCGCATCAGCGCCTGGAGGTCTCGCGCTCGGCCGCATCCCTCTTCCCCGAAGTGCTGCCTAACGCGGAGATGCGTGAGTTATGCAGGAACCTTGAATGATTTTGTGTCCTTGAATGTAAGCCGATCCAGCTTATTGTTGTCATAGAGCTCGATCTCGATGTAAACTCTTTTGCCTGTTGCCTTGGTGGTATCGACCCAGCTTTCCCAGGTGCCAACGTCGAGATCTTTTTTGTGGGCGGTGGATTGGAGAGGCGTAAAGGGATCACTTTGGTCAGAGGTCGTGATGATCTTACCAGTCTCTGCGTTAATTAGCTGCCACTTAATAGGAAGTGCTTCGTTGCGTAGACCTTCTGAGTCAATTACGAACTCCACAAGCTCTCCTCTGACGGTATTCGCTTGGTGACGTGTTCGGAGGTAGATATTGCCCGCCTTTATTAGCCCGCTTATGTATGGGCGTCTCAAATAGCTACCTAATGCGACGTCGGGCTGAAGGGTCACATTCTTTATAGCTACGCTTTGCTTTGTGCTAGATTGGACATTTGGTCTTATTGCGAAGATGACCGTAACAGCCGTACTGAATAGAGCAAAAGCCGTACTGAATAGAACCAGGATTATTGTCAGCTGTTTCACAATAGCTACCACGCGCGCGAACCTACCGGGACGTTTAGTGTCCGATACCGGCAAGCCCTTTACCCGAACCCACACTCCGCCCTCGTCATCGGCAGCCTCTGTGGTCATGGTCCCCCCCAACTCGTCCGCCGGTCCCAGTAGACGCTGACGCTTTCCAACGCGAGCCATGCTCGCACAGGAACGTTCAACCCATAGAGTCGCACGAAGCGAACCGTTTTGTCTGCGGTGCTGGCCTCCACTACATGACTCATCGCACGACGCCCATACGAAACCAGGGCGACACTTGGCATTAGCAGAGCTCCCGCGGGCAGCTGCCGCCGCGGCAGCAGCAAGGCGGCCAGGTGGTCGACGGTGGGCGGGACGGCAGCCCGGCGACGATCTGATCCCGTGCGAAGCCCGCAGCGATGTCGGTGCATCTCTCGGACGCAGGGATGAAGCTATCCGGCACAATCTGGCGGCAACGGCCGGTACGCCGGGACCGGCGCCCGGGCGTGTCCCTAGGGGCGGCCCTACAGTGGCCCTAGAGTACTCAGGACAACATGGGTAAATGCGGGACTGTGCAAGGCAGTAAATGGGGCTGCACGACGCTAAAACGCCAGGCCACAAGGCCGAGAAGGCTGCCCGGGGCAACCTCACCGACACCCTGATAAGGAAGCGGTCTCTTGATCAAGGTTGATGGCAGACTTCCCCACCGCACTGCTTGCAGTTCGCATTGACATGGGAGCAACCTCCGATCTAGGGCCCGTCGGGCAGGTAGACGGGAACTTGGGTCAAAAGATCGGTATTCCTTTTCCACATCCGTGATCGACGTCTCATGGCCCGTGACTTCGTGCACGGCTGGGACTGTTGCCCGCATATGGAAGGCCGGTCCCGGGAGCATATATCAGGAGGCGGTCGGCGCCCTCCTCTCTAGTAAGGGGGGCGTTATGGATCAACTCGTTGCCGGGGGAGCCGGGCCGTCCAGCTCATGGGAGCGGCGGCGGACGTGTGCTTGCCGCGTCTAGCCGCTGACGCAACCGATGGCCGCCTGCACAGGCGTGCCGGTTGTTCTCGCGCCGGGCGGGATCAACGACGACACCCAGGGAGATTGCGTCACATAGCTCCAAAGAAGGCCAACCATGTTCAACGGACCACACCGCAAGAAGCAGAACACTGCCACCCAAACGAGTAATGGGGTACCGGCTAGTGAGGCCAAGCAGGACCTGGTCACCACCCCTCGACCGGAGCCTGGCGAGCCCCCGGCAGAGGAAGGCCGCGATCCTAGAGATCGCCACCGCGCTGTCTGCCGAGGCCAAGCAGGACCTGGCCACCACGCTCGGCCAGAGCCTGCAGAGCCCCGAGTTGAAGAAGGCCACGGTTATGGATGTCGCTACGGCGCTCCCGCGCGAACAGCAGAAGGCCGCCGCGCATGAGATCGCCACGGCGCTGCCGACCGGGGACAGGAAGGACGTGGCCACCGCCGTCGCGCAGAGCCTGCCCGACCCTCAGCGGACGGAATGGGTTGAGACGACGTTCGGCCCGCTGGATAGCGAAACCCGGGAGAAAAGTCTTCCAAGTGCTCATATATGCGTTGACAGCAGTCGTGTTCTTGTTTGGTGTCATGGCCTTCATGCTTCTTTATCAGAGTAAAGGACCGGATGCGCCACTGACGCTCGCGACTACAGCGCTTGGCGCCATTGTGGGACTTGTCGCGATAAATCCAGGCCGCAGGTCAAGCTAGGCCGATTTAGTGAATTCATGTGACCTTCCGCTGGCCGCCGGTTCGCTTCCGGTGGTTGGCCACTGTCCGTTGGGGCGCCTGGCTCGCTGGACGCGCTCACGCTGCCGGACGAGTCGGTAGACGCGGCGATCTCACAGTTCGCGTTCCTGAGCGAAGGCGACGTTGCCGCATCGGCGAGGGAACTGGCCCGCGTGCTGAAGGACGGCGCGCCGTTCAGCGTAGCCGCCTTCGACGCCATGGAGCTGAACACGCTGTTCAGCTTCATGATCCAGGTACTGCAGCACCACGTCCCGGCTGAGTTGCTGCCCGACCCCGACTACCTGACCGCGATTGCGGCGCCACGGCTGCGCGACCGACGGCAGCTACACGTTCCCTATGGCCTGCCGGCTGTTCCGGGGCAGCAAGTAAGTCATCGGCAGAGTTCCCATATCGCCAGACCGTCGCAGCCCCGGCTGAAGTGCGGCGAGGCGCGGTTTCTCGCGGCTTGTCGCAGAGATCTCTCTGGCGCGCGGAAGCGCGGCCGCTTAGAAGACGGCGAGCCGATTGACTGGCACGCCGCTGACAGCGGCGCAGCGACGAACAGAAAGGCAGCGTGGCCCTCTTCGGCGCACCCGGCGGATAGTGTGCGTTTGCCGAGGTCCCGCAACGAGAGGTACTGCGAACGCCTACCGTGGCGGGTGCGCGCTCGATACGACGACGGGAGGACGGGCCTATGTCCTATGTACGACGTTTCGACCACGTCGGCCTTACGGTCGCAGACCTCGACGTCATGACCGCCTTCTTCGTGGCGCTGGGCCTGGAGGTCGAGGGCAGGACGTTCGTCGAGGGCGAGTTCTTGGACACAGTCTGCGGCATTCCCGGCTCCCGCACCGAGATCGTCATGCTGAAGCCGCCCGGCGATGGCACCCGCCTGGAGCTTTCGAGCTTCGTGCGACCCGACTTCGTGCCGGGCTCACCGGCCGCCATGGCCAACGAGCTGGGATTGCGCAACGTGGCCTTCGAGGTCAGCGACCTGCAGGCGGCTGTCGACTGGGCAGCTACCGAGGGCTACGGACTGGTCGGTGGCATCGGCGAGTATGAGGGCGCCTGGCGGATGGCCTACGTCCGAGGGCCGGAAGGGATCATCGTCTCACTGGCCGAGCGCATCGGCTGAGCCTCGCAACGCCCGCATCTGCCGAATCCGCGCTTCTAACTGCCGCAGATCACCTGGCGGATGTGTCGCGCATCAACCTCGGCGCCCGCCGAGGGGCGGACGGAATCCCCAGGCGGACACCCTCTGCTAGGTCACGGTGAAGGGGGCCTTGCTGGTTGCTGTGCCCGCGGGCGTGGTGACCGAGATGTGGCCGGTGGTGGCACCGGCGGGTACATGGGTGACGATCTGGGTGGCTGTGTCGGACACGATGGTGGCCGGGGCTCGGTTGAAAGCCACCTTAGTGGCGCCGGAAAGGTTCTGGCCGGTGATGGTCACCGTGGTTCCCGCTGGGCCGGACGTGGGGGTCAAGCTGCCGATCTTGGGGGTGACGGTGGTGGTGATCCGCCCGATCGACGAGTCGTTGAAGTTGGCGAACCACAGCGCCCCGTCGGGACCAGCCGTGATCCCCTCGGGGCCAGCCAGGACGCTGACGTCGTTGAAGGTGGTGAGCTTTCCGGCGGTGGTGATCCGCCCGATCGTCCCGTATTCGGAGTTGGTGAACCACAGCGCCCCGTCCGGCCCGGCTGCGATTCCCTTGGGTAGGTTGCCGCTGCGGCCGCCGGGGTAGTTGGTGATCTTCCCGCCGGTGGTGATCCGCCCGATCGAGCCGTCGCCGTTGTTGGTGAACCACAGCGCTCCGTCCGGCCCCTCCGTGATCGCGGTCGGGGCGCGGATGCTGGCGGCGGGGTGGTTGGTGAGCTTCCCGGCGGTGGTGATCCGCTCGATCGAGCCGCCGCTGCTCCCGCCGGTGTCGCCGAAGTTGGTGAACCACAGCGCCCCGTCCGGCCCGGTCACGATTCCCTCGGGTTCATTGATCCCGGGGCCCTTGAAGTTGGTGATCTTCCCGCCGGTGGTGATCCGCCCGATCGAGTTGTTGGTGGTGTTGGTGAACCAGAGCGCCCCGTCCGGCCCGATCGCGATCGCGTACGGGGTGCTGACGCTGGGGGCGGTGAAGTTGGTGATCTTCCCGCCGGTGGTGATCCGCCCGATCGAGTTGCCGGTGTAGTTGGTGAACCACAGCGCCCCGTCTGGCCCGGCCGTGATCCCCAGTGGGCCGGCGATGCTAGCGGCGGGGTAGCTGGTGGCCTTCCCGGCGGCGGTGATCCGCCCAATCGTGTTATTGCCCGCGTTGGTGAACCACAGCGCCCCGTCTGGCCCGGCCGCGATCCCCTGGGGTTCGTTGATGGCGGAGCCCGTGAAGTGGGTGACCTTCCCCGCTCCGGAGGCATGGGCGACGCCGGCCGCCAGGCTCAGCGTCAGGACCGGTACGCCCACCAGCACCGCGATTGGCCCGGCCAGGCGATGGAGCAGCCGGCGGCGCATCGTCGGCTCGGGCCCGCCCACCACCGTAGCCGGGTTCACTGACACCTGACGCCGCCAGCGCAGCCAGTCGATATTCATGTTTGTCCCCCCCATGCGCTTCTTCTGCTACGAAGCACCCTCGGGGACTCTATAGGCGTACCAGGATGTCACGCCACAAATCCAGTCAAAGAGCCTGTACTGGGGCGAGCCGCGCAGTCGATCGTGTTCCTGCGGCACGGGTTCAGTTGATCGCCGGACCCGTCGAGGCATTCGTGCGCGGTGCGAGCTGACCCGCATGAAAATGGCAGCGGCAACTCACGGTCACTCGCGGCCGCGGCGCCTTCGCGGCCGGAGACGCAGCCAAAAGCGTCCCGGGTCGAACCCGTGAGGCGGATGGTGATCCGCGGTCACCGCGGTGCCGCGCGCGCGAGCCAGGTGCCTCCCCTTGAGCAGCGACCACGCGCGCTGGAGCGACACAATCAGCGTGACGAACACGACGATTAACAGGTTGACCAGCTGATCACGGCCATGATCACGGCGGGCTCGCCGATGTTGGTCTTGGGGATGAGCCCGAGCAAGGACACCACGAACGCGTTCACCAGGCCGGTGAACGCGATGATCGCCAGCGCTTCGCCGCCCGGCATGGCATTCGGCCCGAAGATGGTGTCATCTCGGACCGAAACAGCCACGAACAACAGCCCGATGAGCGCGGCAGCGGCCGTGGCCATCGCGGCCAGGAAGGTGTCGTAGGTACCGGGCACCATGCGCACAGGAGCTGGCATGGCCGATCTGTGATGTCAATCGGGCGGCAGCCCTCGGCCTCGCCTTGCCGGGCGCTGAAAGCCTGATCATGTCCAAATACGTGCCCAGATGACTGCGCTGCTCGTATATTCGTGCAGGTCAGGACCCTTATTGCGGAGCTGCACCAGGGTCAGGAAGAACTCATCGAGCTGCCCGATTGCCGCGCTGAACTGGCCCGCGTCGAACGGCTTGATGATGTAGGCGTTGGCGTGCAGCTGATAGCTGCGCAGGATGTCCTGCTCGGCCCGGGAGGTGGTGAGCACCACTACCGGGATCGTCTGCAGGCCGGGGTCGGCCTTGAGTTCGGCGAGAACCTCCAGGCCGCTGCGGCGGGGCAGGTTGAGGTCGAGCAGGACCAGGGTGGGCCGTGGCGCGCTGGCGAATTCGCCGGTGCGGCGCATGAACCGCATCGCTTCCTCGCCGTCTCTTGCGACGTGCAGGTGCACATCCATGTGATGCTGGGCGAAGGCTTCCCTGGTCAGCAGCACGTCCCCGGGTCGTCCTCGACCAGCAGTACGTCGGCGGCGGGCGGTGCCGGTCGGGTGGTCACCGGGGGGGCTCGGGTGTTTGCACGTCCCCGGGCGGCGCGCAGGCACCGGGCCGCGGGCCGGGCAGGCCGGGAGAGCCGAGAACAGTCGTCGGCGGCGGCGCGAGGGCTTGTTCCAGGGTCGGGAAGTTCGGGATCACGCGGTCAACGCCGGTGAGCGCGAAAATGCGGAGGACCGTAGCGCCGGTGATGATCAGCAGCAGCTCACGGCCATTGGCGCGGGCCCGCTGGTGGGCGCGCACCAGGACGTTAAGCGTGGCCGAGTCGCAGAATTGCGTCCCGGACATGTCCACTACCAGCCTCCCGTTCGCGCGGGCGGCGGCGTCAAGCAGGGCCGCGCGCAGCCCGGCGGCGTTGGCGGCATCGATCTCTTCAGGCGCGGTGACGACGGGCACGCCGCGGGCCACCCCGACCGGGAAACCGGACTCGGACATCCCGATCACCTCCTGGACGGTGACGGCGATGGCCGCGCCGGGCACTGCTGCGGGCGGCCCTGCTGCCCGGGTCCGCTTGGGCGGCGTGAGGCAGGCCGCATCAGCGGCCGGGTGGGGGAGAAATCCTGCTCCGGTGCTGGCCATCGCCGCCGTGTCCTGACAGCAGCCGCGACCAGGTCACGGCATTATCAGGATCGGCTCCCGGACAGAGACCTGTCAATGGAAACATGAGAAAGATTTCGCGGGACTTCTCTCGCGAAGATCATCCCGCGGGGATGTTCTCGCGTGGATGTTTTCGCGAGGATATACTCGGCAAGCATGAGCCCCCCCGACGAGCGCGGCGGCAGCTGGACTCTGCTGACCGGGCACGGGCATGTGCTCGTGGAGATCGCCCGCAATCCCCAGGCCCGGATCCGCGACCTCGCCGCCGCCGCCGGGATCACCGAGCGCACCGCTCAGGCCATCGTGACCGACCTGGAGGCCGCCGGGTACATCACCCGCACCCGGACCGGCCGGCGCACCCGCTACACCGTCAACCCGGACCGCCAGTTTCGGCACTCCGCCCAAGAAGGACAAACAGTCGGCCCCCTCCTGGACGTGCTCGCCGCCGACCGCGACGACACCACCAACCCCGGGCCAGACAGCAGGTGAGATGGAGTTGCCGATGGCCGCAACCCGGGTGAAACGGACCGGACTCCGGATGCTGCCCGACCGCGGATGCCACCCCCGCGCTGAGGCACATCGCGACCGTGATGGCGTCCTGGGTCCCGGACCAGTCGGCAGCGGGTGGGCAGCGGAGAGTGGGTAGGCGCAGATGAGAGCGCAATCCGCCCGGCGGGCCGGCCGGTTCCACGAGGCCGGGTTCTACCGCACCGACGCCGAGTTCCGGGCGCTGATCATCCCGTTCGCCGAGGAGGGCGTGGCTGCGGGCCAGCCGGTCATCCTCGGCTACGACGACCGCAAAGCCGGCCTGCTGCGGTCGTGGCTGTCCGACCCGGCCGCGGTCACCTTCATTCCCGATAACAGCCTGTACGCCACCCCGGCCCGGGCAATCGCTTCCTACCGGCAGCTGTTCGCCCGCCATGCCGCCGCGGGCGCCACGCAGATCCGGATCGCCGGGGACGTGCCGCACGAGGGCAACGGCAGCCGGTTCGCCGGGTGGGACCGGTACGAATCCGCGGCCAATATCGTCTGGGACGACTTCCCGGTCTGGAGCCGGTGCCTGTACGACGTCGCCACGGCCGCCCCCGACGTGCTGGACGTGGTCGAGCGGACCCACTCCCGCGTCGTCTTGCCGTCCGGCCGTTACCAGGCCAGCCGCCGCTACCAGGACCCGGCGGTGTTCGAGCCGCTGACGCCCGTCCCCCACGCGCTCGAACGATCGGCCCCTGCGATCGAGCTGGCCAGCCCGCGACCCGAGCAGGCGCGGCAGGCGCTGACCGGCATCGGCCGCGGGCACCTGCCCGACGGCGCGCTGCACGATCTGGTGCTCGGCGTCTCCGAGGCTGTCACTCACGCGCTCCAGTACGGCCGCCCCCCGGTGACCGTGCGCATCTGGGCGGCACTCGGACGGATCGTGGTCTGTGTGCACGACACCGGCCTGGGGCCAGCCGACCCGCTGGCCGGGCTCACCCTCCCGTCATCCAGGCCAGGGCCGCCAGAAGTCGGGCTCTGGCTCATTCACCAGCTAGGCATCAACACCGCGCTGATCCGCTCCGAGGACGGCTTCACCATCCGGCTTGCCGCCGAACACCCCGCCTGACCGCCGCACCACCGAGCCAGCGCAGACCGCCACGGCTAGGCAACTCCGTCCCGCGTTCGCAGCTGTGCCGTAGACGTCAGATGCCTGCAGATGGTGGCTGTCTGCGGCCAAAGCTGCTGCCAAGCCCGAAGCCAGCTACCCACGCGGGGGAGAGATGTTTACTGCTGCTACGGATTGAACTGATTCTTGCCGTTATCGGGGTAGTGCTGGAGGTAGTCCTGGACGAAGTCCTCGGCCTCCCAGAAGGGACCAGCCTCGCTGATCTTGGTCACGACCTTGCCAGGCCACAAGCCTGAGGCGTCCGCGGCGACGATCGTGTCCTCGGCGACCTGGTGCTGCTCGTCGCTCGTATAAAAGATCTCGGATCGATAGCCGGAGCCGACCACATCTTCTCCAAGATCAGGCCGGTGGATCTGGAAGAAGAACTCCAGGATGTCCCGGTAGGAGGTCCGCCCGGGATCGAAGATGACCTCGACCGCCTCGGCGTGACCCGGATGGTTGTCGTCGGTCGGGTTGTCGTTCTGCCCGCCGGTATATCCGACACGGGTGGAGATGACTCCGTCGCGTCGGCGCAACAGCTCCTGCGCGGGCCAGAAACAGCCCCCGGCGAGGATCGCGGTCTCGGTGTTCTCGTTCATCGTGGTTCTTCCCCCCAAAGTCGCCTAGAAGATCACTCTCGCAAGGCCCGCTGGCCCCGGTCAAAGGTCCCGGCCAGCGGCGAGCCCGCCACGTCAGGGGCGCCGTATCCGGTAGGAACACAACTCCGGCGGCCCGGCGAAGAACTCCCGCACCCGGCCCGCCACCTCAGCCGCAGCACCGCTGGCCTCGTACGCCGTGGCGTCGTCTTCTGTTTCCCACACTGTGCACACGGCGAATGAAGCCTCCGGATCAACGGGCTCGAGCACCATGCAATCGACACTTCCCCTAGCCGATTTCACCAGCGGGGCGCACTCCGCGTAGTACCGCTGCCGAAACTCGTCGAGTGTGCCCGGCCTGATCCTGAACGTTCCCACCCTGACATACACGGCCTGGTCCCCTTCACATCTACGGCCCGCCCAAGTCTGTCACCCGTAACGCGGTCGCACTGGCCACGGGTCCTTGATCAGCCATTGGTCAGCACGGTGACACACGCGGTGGCAGGCCGGCTTTCGTGCCGGGCAGTGAAGCTGTGCCGGCCAGGTGCCTCAGGCAGGCCGGGGATGACGCTCGGTCAGAGTTCGAAGCGCGTACCGATGGTGTTCGGGATGAATGCCTCGCCAAAGCGAGCACCCATAGCGTGCTGGGCCCGCCATCCGGTGCAGTGGGCCGGTACGACGACACTAGGAGCAAGGGCGCCAAGGTCCTTGAGGACCAGGGGGATGAGGGGCTCGAAAATGGGTCCGTTGAGATGGAATCCGCCCATGATCGCGTGGAGGGTGCGCTCTTTGGTCAGGCGGCGTGCGTACCGGCAGATGTTGACGATCCCAGCGTGGCCGCAGCCGGTGATCACGAGGAGGCCCTTGCCCTTGATGTCGACGATGAGCGCCTGGTCGTCTAGGACGAGGGCGTCGGGCTGCCAGTGTCCGTCAAGCCAAGCCTGCTGAGGCGGGAACCCGGCCTCGTAGCCGGTGATGCGGGGCACTTCGCCGGTGATCAGGACGGATCGGTTGAATAGGAAGCTGGGTTGCTGCTCTTCGATGACCTCGAAGCCAGCATCCAGGAGCGCTCGGCGGCTCGTGGTGGGAATCTCCTGCGGGTCGCGCCCTGGGAGGGCCAGCCGGCGCCGGCGCCAGAAGTGGGGGTGGATGAGCACCGGGAGGTTGACCCGGCCGAGCCGCCGGATCAGGCCGTCGAGACCGGCAGTATGGTCGAAGTGGCCGTGGCTGCAGACGATGGTCTCGATGCCTGAGGGGTCGACCTCGAGGCGGCGCATGTTCTCGACTACCCCATCGGGGCTGGTGCCGGCGTCGAAGAGGATTTGGTGGCGGGCGCCGTTCTTGGCCACCTCCACGAGGACCGAGAAGCCACCATCGGCCAATGGGACCTCGGGGACGTCGCCGCCTTCCATGATGGTCGCTGGCTGGCCGCCGCCACGGAAGACGGGCAGCGGTGGCCGGTGGGCCGGTCCCTGATCCGGCATGAAAGCGTCGGTCACGTTGTCCATCAGCGTCGTCACCGTCACCGAGTCGACCGGTTCGAGGTCGAAGACCACGCTGGGCTCGAAATCGTGCAGCGCCTGGGGATCGGGCTGATGCGGACGGGCGGTTGCCATGTCGTCGGTGCACATGCCGACCACTCTCCTTAGATGCCTCGCCCGCCGTGCCCGGATCTTCCTGTTCGCGCGGGCGATCCCCTCGCCATGACAGATCGCGGTGCTGTCTCCGCGGTTGTCCACTCCCCGTCCGGCCCCGTGGTCGACTTCACGAACAAGCCCGGCCAAGCCACCCAGCTGGCCGGCCGCTCTCAATACGAGTACGGTCCATCCCAGCTGTAGCGGGGTTCTGCGAGAGGCGCGACCACGAGGTCTGCCGCCAGTTTTGTCAGCTTGCCGGTACCACCCGCCAGCGCCACGGTTCCGGTCTGTGTCGCGGCATCGAGTACGACATGGCCGTGGGCGGTGTCGCCGTTCGGGGTGTTGACGACAATGTCGGTATCCAGTCCGCCGGCGTCGGTGGCAGCCTTGGCGTAGACGACTTTCGAGCCGATCGGGATCGCATCGAAGTTCGAGGACGCGATCGTGCAGAAGGAACCAGCTTCGCCTGTGTACTCCGAGCATTCCTTCGTCACGTGCAGTGTTCCGCTTTGCGGGTCGCCAGTGCTCATGCTCAAACGGTCCTCCCCCTCGCCCTGAGCCGATGACTGGCAGGCGGGCGTTCAGTCAACCCCGCTCCGGCCGGATGGAGACCGTGTGCAGATGATGTGCAGATCATGTGGAGATGCGCCTTGCCTGGTCCCGTCGACCACGATGTACCGGCCGGATCCTCGCGGTGATGCGCGGGCCGACGGGTCGGCGCGAGCAGGGCTGTCACATCAGCCGCGTGCAGCCTCCTTTACACGCCGCTGGGCTCGTGCCAGGGTGGACAGCGTTCCGCCGGCCGGGGGGTTCCGGCGACGGGGAGGGGGGACTCCCGTGAGAGGTTTCTTTGTAGTTCGCATGGCGGTCGCAGCGTGCGCAGGTGCCGCGGTCGCAACGTTCGCAGGTGCTGGATCAGCGTTTGCAACTCCGCCAGCGCCCGTAACGATCGAGGTGAGAAACCTCGCGATGGGTACCGGGACGTTCACGACGTCGGGCGCGGGCCTATGCCCCAGCGGTACGACGAGCGACCAGGGCTTCGGCGCCCCTCCTCGGGGTGAGACCCACGCCAACTTCCACGTCCGCAAGACCTTCACGTGCGCCGATGGCTCGGGGACGTTCACGGCGAATATTCAGGCGCACCTGATATTCGGCGCCCCGACCGACTCCTTCACCTGGAACATCCTGCGCGGTACCGGGGCGTACACGAACCTCCACGGTTCGGGCAGCGGTATCGGCGACGAACTGGCGACCGAGGTCGACGACCATTTCGTCGGCGCGGTGCACTTCGACTGACCGGGGGCTTCCGAACCGAGTTCGTAGCAAGCCCCGGTGCTTCGACGCTAATTCCGGGCGCTCTAGGCCGGTCGGGAGGCGCCATCTGGCCAGGCGGCGATGCAGACACGGTTGCCGGAGCGGTCGGCGAGGATCCAGGCGTCCGGGGCGCTGGAATCGTCGACGATGCGGCCGCCGGCGGCCAGAGCCGCGGCCAGGCGCTGCTCGGCCTGTTCGCGGGCGACGGACACGTCGACGTGCATCGCGTGACGCAGGGACTTGCCCGGGTCGAGGCTCTGCATCCAGACCGTCGATCCGTGCCCAAGG
>Ga0126371_10003255_pt1 | contig 14162 bp, 9 predicted proteins | sample PanSoiMetaPlot_4_FD_110145 | JGI IMG/M metagenome (GOLD analysis project Ga0126371, IMG submission 110145) | Tropical forest soil microbial communities from Panama - MetaG Plot_4 | ecosystem: Environmental > Terrestrial > Soil > Tropical forest > Bulk soil | place: Panama | collected 2016-02-17 | reverse complement strand
CGGGCCCGATGGTACGCAGAAAAAGTGAAGCTCAGCCGGCCGGCTAATTCCGAAGTCCGTGCTTTATTGGGTGGAATTTACGAGAAACTCGGTGAAAAGTACAAGGCGCGCCAGGAGTACGAAGAGGCCGTCCGCCTCGCTCCAGAGCGCGCGGATTTGCGCGAGCGCCTTCTCCAGCTCGGCGGAAAACCTCGGTCCCAGTGAGCCTGAATGATGATCGAGAAATCGTTTTTCCTTTCCGCGATCCTGGATGCCCCGTCTTATCAGTATCGAGTTAATACAAGACATTTCAGCCGCGCTCGACTCATGCTCGTTTCCATGTGTTGGGTGCTGCTGGAATCAACGTTCGTGACGGCAACCTGGTCAAAGCAACTTCCCGCGCAATATTTCCGGCTGCTGGAAGCCGGAATCGCACAGGTTAGCAAACAAATGGACACCCAGCCCGCTCCGAATCTGGAAGCCCTGACGGCTCGTCCCGGATGGAAGCGTTTTCCCCAATCCATCTTGGCGGCGGCCGTTTTGTATGCAAAGCAACACCCCGCAAACACCCACTATCGGGATCCGAAGATGTTGAGCTTGGCGATTCGCATTGGCGACCTGCTGGCGACCGAATGCGAAAAAAGCCACTCCGAAGCGTGTTTTGAGGAGGAGTGGGACGCGCACATGTGGCTCGAAGCGTACCGCCTCCTCGCCCTAGAGCTCGGAGAGGAGCGCCGTCGACGCTGGGGGCGTTCCATTGAAGCAGAGGTTGCGCCGCTGGTTTCCGATGCCATGAAGCGGCAAGAATTTCCCTGGTACAACACACCTTATATTGGAACCTCGCCGAACCACTTCGCCTCGTGGGCCGCGCTTATGTTGCTTTACGGTCGTGTGTTCGGAAACAAGGATTGGGAAAATCTTGGGGCGCGGATTCTACATCGTTTCGCTGCCGAAGAGCAGGCACCGGACGGATATTGGGGCGAACACAGCCGCAATGGTCCAACCACGGGATACAATCACATCACATTTACGCAGGTAGCGTTCTACTGGGAATACTCGAAGGACCCTGCGGCTCTCGAAGCCCTGCGGCGTGCCACAAATTTCCACGAGCACTTTACCTATCCCGACGGCGCGCCGGTGGAAACCATCAACGACCGCAACCGCTACTGGAAAGTGGACTCCTGGGGTCATTTCGGATTTTCACATTTCCCAGACGGCCGGCGATATGCAGAGTTCCTGACCGATTTTTTTCGCGGAGACAATCTCACAATGGATGATCTGGGACGGCTGGCCCAAGACGCGCTCTACTATCACGAAGGACCCACCGAGCCCATCCCTCAGGACCAGCCGCGCTATTCGTATCAGATGAGCATTCCGGCAGGGATCCGCAAGACCGGGCCCTGGGTGGTGTGTTTGTCCGGTCTAATCGGCACCCAGGCAGTCAACAATCGGTTCTACCTTGATCGCCAGGGAAACCTATCTGTTTTTCATAACCAGCTCGGGTTAGTTGTCACCGGGGCAGGGTCAAAACGCCAGCCCGACCTGGCAACCTTCTTCGAGAGATTGCTGGGCCAGACCTTCCACATGCCGATCAGCAGCCGCCTTCAGATGAATGACAACAGCGGCGACAGACTGTCGCTCGCTTACAATACGTTTTTCACAGACCTCTACGTTCCGCCTCCTTCTGGAGATCATCTGCAATTGCGCTTCGTCATGACGGGGAGAGGAGAACCTCCTCCGGAGGCGCAACTGAATCTGCAACTCTGCCTGAAAGCGGGAGAGGCGCTGGAGACTGCCGCCGGGCGACAGTTTGTGCTGGGAACCGAGCGGGTTGAACTGGGGCCAGATGAGCTAGGGGGCTCGATTCGTCATCATGGGTGGAGGTTGCAGACAGACCCGACGGCACGGCTGACCTGGCCAGTCTATCCGCATAACCCTTACGCGGATGCTCCGGAAACCACTCTCGAGCATGCGGTTGGCGTGGTTTCGGTGCCGTTGCAGCTAGGGGCAAAGGGCGGCAAGTACATTCGTCCGAACGTGCAGGAGATTTACTTTACTCTGACGCTCGACTAAGCCGGCGCGCCAGTCGCCTCCGTCTTGATTGAGAGGAGCCATCTTTTTGGGTTCTTGGCGAGCGGATTTTGCACGGCGTCTCATTCCGACAAGAAGTCCACATACCCGTGCTTCCTTAGGAAGCGAAAATATCCGATGAAATCGAAATCCGTGGGGCCAAGTTCCATGCGCGTCAAGTGCATGACTTCCGCAAGGTTCCGATGCCCGTCACACCAGTAAAGGGCCGTTATGGGAACACTCTCCCAAGCCCCCGAAGGATACCCTTCGCGCTCCTCGGTCGGCGTATCGTCAAGCGGCAAGGTTCCGAAGCGTTTTCGCTTCACAACGATTCTTGCCGCCTTGTCCGGCAGAGTATCGGGCGCCGCAATTGGTTCGACACGCGCCTGGAGCCCAAGCTCCCGGGCACGGCGATTCATGTCGCGGCGCGCTCTGCTGGCTTGCTCTTCTCCGAAGCTGCGCAGGCCCTCAATCATCGGAGCGAGACTCGCTGCCGCATCCCTCTGATTCGATTCCGGGACCAGGCGAAGAACGGAGAGAACGGCTTGCGACTCCCGTCCAACGGAATAAGAGACGTGATCGAGTGCGTCCTGGAGCAGCCGTCCCAGATCTCGAGCGTTACTTGCGGCGGCGGCGCGTTCCAGGAACGGTCGAGTGGACTGCCCAATCTGCTCGTAGCCTCGTGTTTGGCTCAGCTCCGCGAGCCACATCGCTTCGGATTCGCTCGCGTTGGCCAGATAATAGAGATAAGCAGCATTTACCGTGGCGACGTCCCGCAGCGAGCGAGGGTCTACGCGATCAGGGGTGTCCTCGCTGTTATGATGAGTTTCTACTCCGCTGCCGCTGTATGCCCACACCGTGGGAACATTAATCATAGGTTCGCTCAAGTAAGTGTCCGTGCCGCTCATAGATTGGTGCTCATGCCAGGGCCGATGCACCTGGGAAAAGTACTCCTGGGCAACGCGCAAGATGAACGCATCGGTGTAGGACTTTGCAGCGTGGGGATTCATGTAAAACGTGTACTCGGTTCCCGCCAAGTCGTACGAGCCCGCCGGTGTATCCATGCACATTGCGGCAACCGTGCGACGAATGCGATCTGGATGTGTCTGGATGTAATACATCGATCCGTAGAGCTCACCCATGGTCAAAAGACGGATGCCCCTCTTGGGCCGGGGTAGCTTACCGGAAAGGATGAGGCGATTGAGAGTTGCGAGGGACTCCAACATTGCGGCGACGCCTGTTGCATTGTCCTGCGCTCCCTGCTCGAAAGAATGTCCGAGAGTCAATATTTCCTCAGGTCCCGATCCTCGAATCAGACCCGTCACGTAAGGATATGAACCGGAATAATAATGGCTATCGACCGTAGCCTTGACTCGGACGACGCCACGCTCGGCCAGGAGTTTGCGAACCAGCCCGGCTTCGCGCGGACTTATCGAAAACGAAAGCAGCGGCGTGCTTCCTTTGATGAAAGCCCACCCATGATCGCCCCATGCATTGATCCATTGACGGCCATCCTGAAGGCTCGGATTCTCGGTGAAGGCATTGACCGCGCCGAGGGCTCCAGACTTGACAAGCGCCCACTTGAAGCCCGCAGGGTTTTGATTCATGAGCACGAGCTTGCCCTTGAGATCCAGTTGCGCAATCTTCGACGCGTCCGCGTCGCTAAGGTTGACGATCTCCGCCGTGACTCCTTCAGGAGGTGTTGCCCCGCTCCACATTCCAAGCGACGCCGGAATTCTCTGATAATCGGTCAGTGTAGCGATGTCCTTGGGCACGGGTGGCTCGACAATCTCTAAACGCGCAGACTTCACGTCCCAGGCCAGCGGCATCGTCCAGAAACCGAACTGGCCTGAACCGTCCGCCGGCGCTCCCGACAGCTCGACGTCTTCCAGACCGATTCCCTTCATGGATTGTCTCAGGTATTCCGCGGTTTCTTGAAATCTCGGAAATGTGAACCAGCGGTCAGTCGAATACACTTGTCGCATGAAGTTCATCGCCTGTTCGGGCTGCATTTCGAGACGGATCGCTTGAATCAGTTGGCCAAGAGGGGTTGGTGCCGGTGTCACCTCCGGCATGAAGAAACCCAGAAGTGAAAAAACAATGCATGCCGTTGACGCGCGGCCGATAGGAATGTGTACCGGTCTGATCATTTTGCCCCCTTGACACCCACGTGTGCCAGATCCAAGTCACTGCTGCAACTACGAGTGTCACATGGTCTATGTCAAATCCGGGCCGGGATCGAGTCTCCGCCGCCGGATATGCTTTGCAAAGCCGGCCGTCGCCTGGCGTGATAGGATACCAACCTTGTCATCAAACAATGGGGCTTGAGTCCAAGCCGGTCGTCAGCAAGAAATCTCTTTGCCGCGGTTTTGTCCTCCTCACGTGCGCCTTGCTCGTCACCGGGGCGCCAGTCCTCACTCAGAGCCCGTCCCCGCTCCTGTCCAAAGGTTATGCCGTTCTGCCTGTTCCGCAAGAGGTGACATTGACCGGTAAGGACTTTGCGTTGGACGGCCACTGGAAGCTGGAACTCGAAGGGGAGGCAAAAGAGAACGACGTGGCGGTCGAGAGTCTGAAGAGCGGCTTGGCATCGAGCTTCGCTGAAGCTGGTTCGAGCCCGTTGGCGTCCGGAGTAATCCAGTTGGATTTAAGGCCGCAATCGGTTTCCATCGGTCAGGCCGTTGATAGGAACAAACCTGCGCTGGTTGAGCAGGCATACCGCCTGACCCTGGGCCCGAGGAGTTTGAAAATCGCTGCCAACGCTCCTCCCGGACTATTTTACGGTGTGCAAACTCTCATCCAACTCGTTCGTCCTCGAGACGGTCGTCTCTGGCTTCCCGAAGGCGAGATTGTAGACTGGCCCGACGTTGAACTGCGCGTCATATATTGGGACGACGCCCATCATCTCGAACATCTTGAAGTACTGAAGCGCGCTGTCGAGGAGGCTGCGTTCTTCAAGATCAACGGTTTCGCCATCAAGCTTGAGGGGCACTTTCAGTACCAGAGCGCCCCGGCCATCATGGAACCTTATGCGCTGGCGCGCTCCGAGCTGCAGGAGCTCACTGACTTTGCGCTGCGCTTTCACGTGCAGCTTATTCCCTACCTGGACGCGCCCGCGCACGTCGCCTTCATCCTGAAACACCCTCAATATGCCCCGCTCCGCGCCTTCCCCAGCAGCAATTATGAATTTTGCGTGACAAATCCCGAAACGTACAAATTCTTGTTTGGGATGTATGACGACCTCCTCGAAGCCACGAAGGGAAGCAAGTATTTCGTGCTGTCAACCGATGAGCCTTATTACGTGGGCTTGGCCGAAGGCTCCCAATGTGACGAGGCGACACGTGCACACACCCTCGGGTCTGTGGGGATGTTATTGGCGGAATTTGTCACCAAGACCGCCAACCATCTGCATGACCGCGGTCGCACTGTCCTATTTTGGGGAGAATATCCGCTGGCAGCTGAAAATATCAGTGCGCTTCCAAGTCACCTTGTCAACGGTGAGGTCTATGGTCCGGAATTTGATTCCGCCTACAAGAAACATGGAATCCGTCAGCTCGTTTATACCTCGACTCAGGGAGAGGAGCCGCTGTTCCCTCATTACTACATTCTGCCTTCGACCCGCCGTCTGCATGCGAAGTCCGTTAGCAATGGGCGTGTCAGCGACATGTTCAACCTTATATCTTTCACCCCGGCGCGCCAAAACGCCGACTTAATGGGAGCTTTCGTGGCCGGATGGGCCGACGCTGGCCTGCACCCGGAAACGTTTTGGCTGGGATACGCGACAGGTCCCGCCACTGCCTGGCACCCTCGAGGGGCGAGCCCCGCAGAGCTCATGAATTCATTCTACGATTTGTTCTATGGAGCCGGCGCTCAAAGCATGGGTCGCCTTTATCAGCTTATGAGCGAGCAGGCGCAGATTTGGGACGACACCTGGGAAACCTCGCCTTCGAGCGCCCGAACTGCCATTTGGGGCAACTCCGACAAAATCTTCGATCCGCCAAAATCGGCAAATGACCAGACACTTCCCCCTTTGCCCATTCCGTCCTCGACAAACCTGACAATCAGCCACGATTGGATGCAAGAGAATACGAGACGCCTTGAGTTGGCGGCGACTGCGCTCGTGGAAAACGATGAGTTGCTTGACCTGCTGTACGCCAACCTCAAAACGGTTAACAGGAATCAGTACAATCTTGAAGTGTTCCTTTCCGTCGCCAGTCTGTGTCGGGAAAACCTTGAAATGATCCTCGAGCTAGGTCAAATGAGCGAGCTGCTGAAGGCGGCTCAGGCAGCGGCCAGCCAAGGAAAAGTCAGCGAGGCAATAGAGTCCCTTGATGAAGCGCTGAACGCTGCGGCAGGAATTCAGCGGCGACGCAACCGAGCTCTTCAGGATGCGACGACAACGTGGTATCGGACCTGGTTTCCCCGGGTCCCAGAGGCTAACGGGCGACGCTATCTCAATCAAGTGGACGACGTGAAGGACCACAGGCCAGTACGCACTGTCGATATGAGCTACCTGATATACCGTGAACTCCTTTATTCACTGGGTGACTGGGCAGCCGGGACACTTGCGGCAAGGAACAAATACGCGCACGCGCACCAATTGCCTGAACGTGCTGGTGAGCTGAACTGGAAGGACACAACAATTTCGCCTAATTAGCAGCGATTTGATGCATGCGCGAATCTCTCCGGTAGCCGCACGCGAGGATGTTCCTTGGGAGGATTGCAATGATGACCGATTTCAACATCACGAGACGCTCTTTCATTTCCGGTGGCGCAGCCCTGGCCGTTACGGCTAGTTCGGTTGTCGGCGCTCCGACGGCCGCCGGGCGCCGGCTCCGGATGGCTCTCATTGGTACCGGTGCTCGCGGCTCCTTTACCTGGGGGCAGGAGGTCGTGGAAAGTTATAGCGACGTCGTGGAGATCGTCGGGCTTTGCGATATTAACCCCAAGCGAGTGGCGGCGGCTAGGAAGCTGATTGGGACGAACGCACCTTCTTTTGTGGATTTCGACCAGATGATCCATGAGACTCGTCCCGACACGGTGATGGTAACCACCGTAGATGGTACTCACGCGCGTTACATTGTTCGTGCATTGGAGCTGGGCTGCGATGTCATGACCGAAAAGCCGCTCTGCACCGATGAGGAACAGTGCGTGTCGATTCTGGACGCCCAGAAAAAGTCTGGCGGGAAAGTTACTGTAACCTTCAATGCGCGTCACGATCCAGAGGCCAAGAAAGTAAAGCAACTCCTAATGGAGAAGGCCGTTGGCGACGTCATCTCCATGGACTTTCACGAATATCTGGATACCAGTCACGGCGCTGACTACTTCCGGCGCTGGCACCGGCTGAAACAAAACTCGGGCACGCTGTTGGTCCACAAGGCCTCTCACCATTTTGACTTGGCCAACTGGTGGCTGGATTCCACGCCGGTGGAAGTGACGGCCTTCGGAGATTTGAAATTCTACGGACGCAACAATTCCTTCCGTAACACGCACTGCCGTGTTTGCCCCTTCAAACATCAGTGCAAATTCTATTGGGACGTTACCCAGAACCAGAGCTACGTAAAACTCTACGTCGACTGTGAATCTGAAGACGGCTACTTGCGCGATGGCTGCGTCTGGCGCGAAGACATCAATATCTACGACACCATGTCGGTGGTGGTGAAGTACGAGAACGGGATCTTCTTGAACTATACGGCCAATACCTATTTGCCTGTTGAAGGCCAGGCAATCTCGATCAACGGCCACACGGGACGGATCGATTACAACGAATTCGGTGGCGGAGGATTCGGGAACAAGGGATTGCGTCTGACACGCAGCTTCGGCAAGTCCGAAGTCATACAGGATCTGGAACCGCGTCGCACAGGTGGGCACGGAGGAGCTGACACCTCGTTGCATGACCTGATCTTCCGAGGATCGCAAGGTTCTGATCCGCTCGGTTTGCGAGCCGATTTTCGGGCCGGCGCTCGCTCAAGTCTGATTGGCATTGCTGCCTATCGGAGCATCGAACGCGGCGGTCAGACGATCAGGATCAACGATCTGGTCAAACTGTAGTCGCATGGAAGGCAACCGTTCGTCGAATCTCCGCAAATTTACGGGATCTCCGATGGCTCATTTCAAGATTCGGTAATGTGCCGCACAGATTCTGCCAGCTATGGGAGAGAGTCTTAACTGGCTTGTGATTCGGTTGCGACCGGAAGGAGCTCAAGAATGCGACGCGTATACATGGCTTGCTTCCTGGCTTGCCTGTTTTCAATACCCGCCCTGGCACAGCAATCCGATGATCTGAATTTCGCCTCCGGACTCGAGCAGTTCCACAATATCCGCAGGATGCTACCGTCGTACTTGAACAATATGGGACTCCGCATGCTCGAGGAGCGGAAGCATCGAGTCGAGCACTGGGCCACAATCGAAGATGTGAACAAACGAAGGTCTTACGTCCGCGAACAGATGCTGAAGGATCTCGGAGGCTTCCCCGATAGAACGCCGCTAAACGCGCGGGTCGTCGGGGTCCTGGAGCGAACTGGATACAGAATCGAGAAGGTTATCTTCGAGAGTCAACCTCACTTCTACGTGACCGCGAACCTTTATCTGCCGACAACCGGGCATCCGCCCTATCCAGCGATCCTGTTTCCATTAGGGCATGAGCGCGGAGGCAAGACCAACCCGACATGGCAACAGATGCTTGGTTCCCTCGCCACAAAGGGCTTCGTCGCGCTGGCCTGGGACCCCGTCGGGCAGGGTGAAAGGCTACAGATTTATGACGAGGACCTGCGAGAGTCCAAAGTCGGTGACTCAACCACTGAGCATACAGTCGTCGGCACACAGTGCATGCTGGTGGGCGATCATTTGGCCCGCTATACCATTTGGGATGGCATCCGGGCTCTCGATTATCTTCTCTCGCGCAAGGAAGTGGATCCCGCGCGCGTTGGGTTGACGGGAAATTCGGGAGGCGGCACCCACACCGCCTACATCGCGGCCTTGGATGATCGCATCCAGGTTGCGGCGCCCTCGTGCTATATAACTTCCTGGCATTTGATGCTCGACACGATTGGTCCGCAGGACGCAGAGCAAACGTTTCCCCTCTGGCTGCAGCAGGGGCTCGATTATCCGGATTACCTATACGCATTTGCCCCCAAACCCTACCTCCTCCTTTCTGCCATCCGCGACTTCTTCCCAATCGCCGGGGCCCGAGAGACTTTTACAGAAGCCGAGAAAGTCTATTCTGCAATCGGCGCAAGAGAAAAGCTAGGCATGTTTCAAGCGGATGATGGCCATGGATACAACCATACGCGTCGCCTTGCCGCGTACGATTGGTTTGGCCGATGGCTCAAGGGAGCCCGGGATCCGGATCCGGAGCCGCAGATCGAAATGGCCACATCGGAAGAACTACGCTGCACTGCTACGGGCCAGGTTGCCACTTCGCTTGGGGGTGAGAGTGTATTCACTTTGAACCAAAAGCGACTCGCGCAGTTGAAGACAAGTCGCTTGACTCGGCCGGCAGACCTGCCCGGCAAAGTGCGGGAAGTGATCCGCTACGAGCCACCAAGCGGGCCATTGGAGGTTACACCCTACGGTACGATCACCCGGTCAGGCTACCGTATCGAAAAATTGATCTACGAGAGCGAGCCCGGCATCTTCATTCCATCGCTGCTGTATGTTCCCGATGCGGGCCCCAGCAAGAAAGCTGCAGTGCTTCTGGTCACCGGGGATGGCAAAGCAGCTTCAGCGTCGGAGGCGGAGCAGTTCGCGACGTCCGGGACGGTTGTACTTTCCATCGACGCGCGGGGAATGGGAGAGACCAGGGTAGACACGGACGTGAACAGTAGAGAATTCGACCACTATTTTGGGGATTTTAGCGACATTATGACGGCTCTTCTTGTCGGCAGGACGATGGCGGGGATGCGCGCTTTAGATATCTTGCGTGGCGTCGATGTTCTCACCTTGCGCAAAGAGGTCGATCCAAATCAAGTTTACGGCTACGGAAAGGACGAGGGCGCCTTGCCGTTGCTTTACGCCTCGGTACTGGATGGCAGGATCCGAAGGATAGTGTTGGACGGTATGCTGGTTTCCTACGAGTCGGTTGTGAACAGCAGGGTCCACCGGCGAATCCTGGAAGGCGTTGCTCCAGGAATGCTAAAGTCTTACGATTTGCAGGATCTAGTGGCTGCTATAGCGCCGCGCGACGTCTGGATTGTGAATGGTACCGACCCACTGGGGCATGAACTGCCCGCCACTGAGGTCACAAAGGAATACGGTCGAGCGCTCGAATCGTTCAGTCAACAGGGGGCCACCCAAGCCATCCATATAAAAGATCGCAGGCCTGGTCAGGACATCGCTACCTTCTACCGTGAATTCACTGCGGCCGTCAGGTAGGGAGCGGCAGAGCGGCGCAGCCGAGCGCCCTTCGCAAAGGCAGAGACTGTTGTCAGATTGGCGGGAAGTTTCCAAAATCGATTACTGAATTTAGCAGCCGACCTCGGAGGTGACGACAGGCAAATCCAAGAAACCCGCATATTTTGAAATGTAGCATCCAGGGCCCCCCTGAGGCCTCGATGAATCTCGTTCTCCGAAACACCGTCCTCCTTTACGCTTTTCGGATCTACGCTACAATCGCGCAGCTACATAGCTATGCGCTAAGATGGACGGTGGGAACAGGCATGGGGCGAAGGACAATTACAATTGCGTTTTGCTTGACACTAGCGACGCTCCCCGTTTTAGGTGTGCGCTCAAAGCACGTCGGAGCTGGTGAGACCTCTCAAATTACACTGCTTCGCACGCCGCACGAAGGTATTCAGCCACAAACTGTGTTGGACCGCGACGGTGTGCTGCACATGATCTATTTCAAGGGGGATGCGTCGGGCGGGGATATCGAATACGTTTCGCGTAAGCCCAACGGAAAGGATTTTGGGGAACCGATTCGTGTGAATAGTCAGCCAGGCAGCGCGATCGCAATTGGTACTGTGCGAGGGCCACAACTCGCCGTCGGACGCAACGGACGAGTCTACGTGATCTGGTTTGGCTCGCAGGCTGGCTCTGGCGATCCCGCCAACTCGATACCGGTGTTTTTCTCGCGGCTCAATGATTCGCACGCAGGTTTTGAGCCCCAGCGCAACTTGATGCAATACGCCAAAGGCGGCGACGGCGGGATATCTATAGCCGCGGACGCGCGCGGTGACGTTTATGCTGTCTGGCACGCGACGGGTGCAGAGCCGGGTGAGAGTCATCGTCGCGTCTATCTGGCACGTTCTACAGATGAAGGCAAGACGTTTGCGCGCGAGATGCCGGTCTCTCCAGCTTCGCTTGGGGCATGCGGATGCTGCGGTATGCGCGCCTTCGCGGATGATCACGGGACACTCTTTATTTTGTACCGAGCGGCAACAGAAAGTGTGCATCGGGACATGACCCTCCTTGCTTCGACAGACCAAGGGCAAACCTTTCGCACCACCAGAGTCGGGCCTTGGGAACTCAACGCCTGTCCCATGAGCACGGCCTATATGAGTGAAGGTGGACACCGCCTCCTTGCCGCCTGGGAGACTGCGGGGCAGGTTTACTTCGGCTCGATTAACCCCATTTCGTTGAGCCTTTCCTCCGCCACTCCAGCGCCTGGCGAAAGCAACAAACGAAAGCACCCTGCGGTCACGGCAAGCGTTAACGGGCAGGTGCTGTTAGCTTGGACGGAAGGAACAGGTTGGTTGAAAGGTGGCTCGCTCGCTTGGCAGCTCTTCGATAGTACCGGCAAAGCAGCAGGCGGACAATACAGCGAATCGGGAGTTCCTGTGTGGGGATTAACAAGTGTTTTCGCCGATTCTCACGGCAATTTCACGATTGTCTATTGATTCGGCTTGCGTTGACGGTGCAGATGTTGTTCGTAGCTGCGAAGGATTGAATTCTTAAGGCGAGGGCTCAGGAGCATGCAAAGCATTTTCCGTAGCACGTCGTGGTCATCACCCAACACTATCCGATGTCAAATCCCGAGTAAATCGAGGAGCCTAAGTGTGCGCGGTTGAACTTCAGGACTACTCCGGATGCGGATGTGCCTGGAATTTTCTCATTCCCAAACGCGCCAAGTTCCCTGTCCCAGCAGTCGTGGCGCTGCATGACCACGGAGGCTTTATTGCTGCGAAAGGAAGAGCTGGTTGAAACCGATATTGTCTTCCGGAATATTCTCCGCTCGGGATCTACGCTGGGGCGCCATCCTCGCTGGCGGTTCGACACGCTGTCTTTCAACCGCCTAGCAAGTTTCCTCTCCAGGCCCAGCGGAAAATGATGGACTGGTTCGATCGCTGGGTTTGAGCACGGGAAATAGAAGGAGAGAATCATGTCTAACGAACTCTCGCGACGAGATTTTCTCGGAGCATGCTCCGCAGCGGCGTGCGCTGTAACCTTAAGTCTGGCCGAAACTTCAGCGTCGCCTCCCGGCGCTGCCTACACCGGGACTCTTTGCCTCTTCTCGAAGCCACTGCCAGCGATGGATTGGCGTCGTCTCGCTCAAGCCGCCAAGAGTGTGGGATTCGGCGGAATTGACCTGACGGTACGCAGGGGCGGACATGTACAGCCTGAGCGCGCTGCCGAAGATCTTCCTAAAGCCGTAGCCGCTATCCGCGAAGAAGGATTAGATGTTCCTATGATCACTACGGAGCTCACTTCAGCGGACGACCCGGCGGCGCGCGCAATCCTCTCGACAGCGGCCAAGCTTTCGATTCCATTCTTCAAGCCGGGTTATTACCAATATAAAATGGTCAATGTGCGGCGTGAACTTGAACCGGCGGCTAGTCAATTCCGGGGTCTTGTGAGCCTCAGCAAACAATATGGAATCCAGGCCGGTTACCATAATCACGAAGAGTACGTCGGAGCACCGGTTTGGGACATGGCGTCGGTCATCGACACGCTTGATCCTCAGTGGGCTGGCTTCTACTTCGACGCACGTCATGCCGTGGCCGAAGGCGGAGTGGGCGGATGGAAGATCGCAACGAATCTGGTGATGCCTCGCCTGAAAATGGTCGCCACGAAAGACTTTCGATGGGAGAAAACAGCGACCGGCTGGACGGCCAGAAACTGTCCCCTGGGAGAAGGCATGGTGGATTGGAAATACTTTGCGAATGCGCTGGCAGCGGGTGGTTTTCAAGGCCCCATTTCGCTGCACCTCGAGTACGACGTGGCGGGGCAAAGTACAGCGGCAAGAGAGGAGAACATTGTCGCTGCTCTCCAGCGAGATCTCCACTTCCTGAAGACATGCTTGCGTGAAAGCTACGGAGCAATAGCAGGTGAGCGCTAAGCATCAACGGCGACTCCAGAAACGCAACCAACTCGGCCGGCGAGCACTCCTGTGCGCGCCTTTGTCGTTGCTGTCAGTCCCTCTTGCCTTCCGTGGCTGGAATACGTTCTACACTCTAACGACAAAGCCAACCGACATCCGAATTGATGACGTGTCGTGCGACTACGAAGAGTTTCGGTATCGAACTCCTTATAAGTTCGCTGGCAAAGAAGTGGACCGCGCCACAATCTTGAACGTGCGGTGCGTCGCGCACGTCACAAACGGCCGCTCGGCTCGTGGTTTTGGCTCAATGCCGATGGGGAACGTCTGGTCATTTCCTTCGGAGCGGATGTCTTACGACAAGACGCTCGGAGCAATGAAAGCCCTGGCCGAACGCATTCGAAATATCACCGCAGAGTTCAACAAGGCTGAGCACCCCATCGACATTAACGTGGCCCTTGAACCGGAGTACTTGAAGGCAGCCGATGAAGTTTCGCGTCGCCTGCAACTCGAAGAGCCTATTCCGAAACTGTGCGTGCTGGTTACAGCCAGCGCCTTTGATGCGGCACTTCACGATGCCTTCGGAAAAGTTCATAGCCTTAGCTCTTACGGTACCTATGGACGTGATTTCATGGCGCACGATCTGTCGCATTACCTGGGGCCAGAATTCAAAGGCGAATATCTGGACGAATATCTGTTAATGGATCCGAGCCCGTGGCTGGCGCTCTATCATTCGGTTGGAGCCTCGGACGCTATCGAAGATTCGGATACCAGGGAACACATAGACGACGGCTTGCCGCGGACCTTGTCTGGATGGATTCGTTACAACGGTCTGACCCACATTAAGATCAAATTGGCCGGT
>Ga0126371_10003254_pt1 | contig 14163 bp, 11 predicted proteins | sample PanSoiMetaPlot_4_FD_110145 | JGI IMG/M metagenome (GOLD analysis project Ga0126371, IMG submission 110145) | Tropical forest soil microbial communities from Panama - MetaG Plot_4 | ecosystem: Environmental > Terrestrial > Soil > Tropical forest > Bulk soil | place: Panama | collected 2016-02-17 | reverse complement strand
GTGTAATCCCGCCTACGATCGTATGTTCGCAGAGCTCACCAGCGTCTCTGACCCAACCAAGCGCGCACAGCTGGCCGTGAAGATGCAACAGCTCATGGACCAGTCAGCCGGCTTCATCTGGGTGTACTACGGGGTTGCCCACTACGCCAGCCGCAGCAACATTAAGCCCGCCTTCACGGCCGCGGGCTATCCCGACCTGAGGCTATTCAAAGCAGTGTAGACCGCGTTGACTGTCTACCTGATCAAACGAATCGCGATGGCGGTACTTGTCATCGTGCTTGTGATGGTCCTGCTCGCACTGCTCGTTCACCTGGTCCCTGGTGACCCGGCGAAGATCATTCTTCGCCAGCGTGCCACGCCCCAGCTCATCGCGCAGGTACGTGCCGAAATGGGCCTTAACAAATCGATCCTCGCTCAAGTGTGGGATTTTGTGATCGGGGCGCTTCAGGGCAACCTCGGAACGGACTTTGTGAGCCAGGCACCGGTCAGCAGCCTGATCGCTCAAGCGCTCCCTGACACATTCATCCTCGCTTTCACGAGCATGATACTTTCAGTGCTCGTTGGCGTACCCCTCGGAGTATTTGTCGCGAGCCGGCCCAACGGACTGCTCGACCGTACGATCGGTGCCATCTCGATGGTGCTCATCAGCGCGCTGCCGTACGTGTTCTCCCTCGGACTGCTGTTGATCTTCGCCGTTCACTGGCACCTGCTACCGGCACTTGGCACAGGCAGTCCGTCGAGTCCGGGAGATTATCTACGCCATCTCATCCTTCCGGCTATCGCATTGGCGATTCCCTGGTGGGGTTATATCCCTCGACTGGTGCGGGCCAGCATGCTCGAAGTGCTCGGCTCCAACTACATCAGGACGGCACGTTCCTTGGGCTTTCGCGAGCGGACAATCTTCTATAAGTATGCTTTCAAGAATGCCCTCGTGCCGGTCGCAGCGTTGTTCGGCCTGATGCTCGGGTACAGTCTGGCCGGAACCATTTACGCTGAAACCATCTTCGGGCGGTCGGGGCTCGGCAGCCTGGCCCTCGGCGCGATCGCGGACCGGAACTGGCCGGTAATCCGGGGCACCGTCCTGATCTACGCGCTCTTCTATATCTTCGGGAATCTGGTCTCGGATCTGTCCTACCGCTTCCTGGACCCGCGCATCCGGGTCGAAAAGGGAGTCGAGGTGCCGGTCTAGATGGCCATCACAGTAGAAGCCGAGAGCGCGAGGCGCGCGTTTCTCGATCGGTTCTCAAGACGATCGAGCGTGCTGAGGGAGCTTGTCCGCCGGCCCACCGGTCTCGCGGGGCTGTCGATCGTCGTCCTGGCGTTGCTTGTCGCTCTCCTCGCACCGGTCATCGCCCCACACGATCCGAACGCGATCAATCTCACGCAACGATTCCAGGGACCTTCGCTCCGGCATCTTCTAGGTACGGACGAGCTAGGTCGAGACGTTTTCTCGCGGGTGCTGTTCGGTACCCGTATCGCGATCGAGATCGCCGTGCCGGCGGTCGTCATGGCGTTCGTCGTGGGTATCTTTGTCGGGATGACGGCTGGCTACGCCAGTGGCTGGCTGGACAAACTCCTCGTCGTCGTGCTGGACACTCTTCTGTCCTTTCCTGCGCTGATTCTCGCCCTGGCGCTGCTCACACTGCTCGGCGCGTCGTTGCTCAACACGACCATCGTGATCGCGCTGGCGTTCGCGCCGTACTACGGGCGGCTCGCCCGGGCTCAGGCGCTCGCGGTGAAGCAGAACACCTATGTGAAGGCGGAACGGGCGTTGGGCGCCGGCCGTCTGCGGATCATCTCGGTGCACCTGCTTCCCAACATCATCCCGCCGCTTGTGATCTTGATGTCGATGGATGTTCCTGGAGCGATCGGCACCGAGGCCGGACTCGCCTTCCTCGGTCTCGGCGTGCAGCCGCCGACGCCTGACTGGGGCGTGATGATGAGCGATGGCTTCATCAACCTGGGCGTGTCACCGTGGGCCCTGCTCGCGCCGCTCATGGCGATCGTCGTCGTGACGGCATCGTTCACGATGCTCGGCGAGACGCTGCGTGACATCGCGGATCCGAGGCTCAAGGGCGCGCTAGTCCGCCGCGGCCGCTTGCGAAGCTGGAGACTGCGGTGAGTGAAACGCTTCTCCGGGTTGATGGTCTGAGCGCCGTCTATCATGTGGGCGGGTCCGAGCTCCCGGTGCTCAGGGACATCAACTTCTCGGTGCACCGCGGCGAAATCGTCGGGGTCGTCGGTGAGTCGGGCTGCGGCAAGTCGACGTTGAGCCTGGCCCTGCTGAGGCTGCTGCCTGCGAACGGCCGGGTTACATCGGGAGCCACGATGTTCGGCGGACGTGATCTGCGTGCGCTGAGTGAAGAAGAGATGCGCCAGACCCGTGGGCGCGACGTCGCGATGATCTTCCAGGACCCTGTCACGAGCCTGAACCCGACGTTCACGATCGGTTCGCAGATGGTCGACGCGCAGCGCGCTCACATGGGGAGCCGAGGGCGCAGAGTTCCCGATCTGCGAGAGAGGGCCGCGCTGACGCTGACGCAAGTCGGGATCCCTGACGCGGCCGAGCGCTTGCACCACTATCCGCATCAGTTCTCGGGCGGACAGCGACAGCGGATAATGATCGCGACGACGCTCCTGCTTGAGCCGGGACTTCTGGTCGCGGATGAACCGACTTCCTCGCTCGACGTGACCTTGGAAGCGCAGATACTGGAACTGCTCCGGCAACTCCGGCAGGACAACGGCACTGCCATACTGCTCGTCACACACGACCTCGGGGTGGTCGCAGAGGTCTGCGACAAGGTCATCGTCATGTACGCGGGGCGTATCGTCGAGGAGGCCGAGGTCTCCAGGCTGTTCCGAGAGCCGAAGCACCCTTACACCAGAGCGCTGCTCGGCGCGATGCCAGTGCGCGGGCAGCAGGGCGGGCGCCTCGAGATCATTCCTGGGCAGGTGCCGAGCCCAGGGGCGATGCCTAAGGGATGTTCGTTCGCGGACCGCTGCCGATTCGCCGAAGCGATCTGCCGCGAGGTTGAGCCGGAGCTGCTCGACACGGGGAACGGCATGGTCCGCTGCCACATATACGGAGCTGCCGACGTGCCCGCATGGGAGACGAACGGTGCCCGCGTATTCGTCCGAGACCGAGAGGTCGTCCGCGGCGAGGGACCGATCGGCTCACAGGCCATGGACGACCGTCCCGCCCGGGCACCGATCGTGACGCTTCGCGATCTAAAGGTCCACTTCTCCGACGCAATCGGGCTGGCCCGCCTGAACCGTGGTCGTTCGACGGCCGTTCGGGCGGTCGACGGGGTGAGCTTCGAAGTCCGGCGCGGCGAAATCTTGGGCTTGGTGGGGGAGTCCGGGTCGGGGAAGACGAGCCTGGGGGAGGCGATTCTGCGTCTCATCCCGGCGACCGGCGGGGACGTGGCATTCGATGGACAGGATGTCTTGGCTCTGAGACGGCGCGACCTTCGCCGGTTCCGCCGGCGGGCCCAAATGATCTTCCAAGACCCATACACGAGTCTTTCACCGCGACGTCGCGTCGGAGATCTGGTTACCGAGCCGTACAAGATCATGCGGATTCCGCCCTCAGATCGCTACGGCCTCAGCGAGCTGCTGGGAATGGTCGGCTTGTCGGCAGGGCTAGCGAATCACTACCCCAACCAGTTGTCCGGCGGACAAGCGCGCCGTGTGGGGATCGCGCGGGCGTTGGCGCTCCGTCCCGAGTTCATCGTCGCTGACGAACCGACCTCCGGGCTGGATGTGTCGGTCTCGGCGACGGTGCTCAACCTGATGAAGGACCTGGGCGAACAGCTCGAGCTCACCTATCTGATCATCACTCACAACCTCAACCTTGTTGCTTACATGGCAGACCGAATTGCCGTGCTGTACCTGGGAAAGCTGGTCGAGATCGGCTCGAGGCGCCAGATTCTGAGCATGCCTGCCCATCCATACACCCGAGCACTGCTGCGCCTGGCGCCGGAGCCCGAGCCGGGCCGGCGCAGGACAGGCCACCGCCTGCTGGTCGCCGGCGAGATTCCCAGTCCGATGAACCCGCCATCAGGGTGCCGGTTCCACACACGCTGTACCTACGCCGAGGCGCTGTGCAAACAGACGGCGCCCGCCCTCCAAGAGGTCGCACCGGGGCACTATGCGGCTTGCCATTTCTGGCAGCGAATTCACGCAGAGGAAGCGACGGACTTTTCATCGACGGGCTTTCCCGATGACGCCAACCAGGCGGACGAGAAGGCGCCGACAGCGGTTCAAGCGATGCGTCCTCGTGGCTCCTCTGCCGCCGAAGATGGGTCTGTTCCCCGATGAGCCGACTCCGGGCGGGCATCTCACGGGCTTCAATTACTCCACCCTTGCGCTCGCCAGCGATCTACGGCGTGACGACATTTGTGAACGAGATCTGGGATCCCTTGTTCGCGACGGCACTCTTCCTCGGCCAAGACGACGAGCAGGCGGTGCTCGTTGGCCTCGATGTTTGCGGGATTCTCGGAAGTACCTATCCAGAGATGTGCGAGGTCGTCGCTGCGAAACTCGGCATTTCCGTTGGGAAGGTGTGGCTCAACGCGTCGCACACGCACAGCGGTCCGTACCTCAGCGGCGACCTTCAACAGTTGCTCGATCCGTACGGACTCTGCGCGGTCGACGTTAACTATCTGAAAGTCGTCCAGGATACCGTCGCGAGAATAGCCGCGGAGGCGGCCGAGCGCGCCGTCCCGGTGAGCGTCCGGGTTGGCAGTGCCAGCGTTGATCGGATCGCGTCGAATCGACGGGTGCAGTTGGACGATGGACGGACGATCCATCGCTACGGTCGGCCGCCGGCGTTCTATCACAGTCTTCCCGAAGGACTGATCGATCCGGACGTGACGAGTGTCCGATTCGAAGATTCCGACGGCAGGCCTGTCGGCGCGCTCATCAACTATGCCTGCCACCCGACGGCCGCGGGCGGCGACCTGCACGGCTGGGTCTCAGCTGACTTCGTCGGACGCGGTCGTGATCTCGTAGAGACGGCGCTCGGTGCGCCGTGTCTGTTTCTCCAGGGGACCGCCGGAGACATCGGCACGGGGAAGTGGATCTCGTCTACTCCGCGCGGCGACGTCGCTGCGATGGGCGAGCGACTCGCGGAGGGCGCTGTCCGGGCACTTAGCGCTGCGCAGCCGATTGAAGCAACGAACCTGGGCGTCGAACGGGTGCACGTGGACCTGGCACTCGAGCCCTTCCCGCCCCTCGGCGAGCTGGAGAGCAGGCTGGAGAGTGCGGTTGCAACCGGCGACGCCGGGACCATCGTGGCGGCGGGGGACGCTTTGGCGGCTGCCCGTCGCGCTGATCAGATCAGGAGAGCGCCGGTCGGCGCAATCGCGCTCGGCAACCTTGCGGTGTCGCTGCTGCCCGGAGAGGTGTTCGTTTCGATAGGTCTGCAAATTAAAGAGGCGTCAGCGTTTCCGCACATGCTCGTCGGTGCCTACAACGACAACACCCTGCAGTACATCCCGACTGCCGACGCGTTCGCGGCAGGAGAGTACGAGGTCGACGGCGGCTGGCGCTACGTGGCGCCAGGCGATGGAGAGCGCCTGGCGCGAGGTGCTCTCGATGCTCTCAGTGACGTTCGACGGAAATAGAGCGAAAATGCGAGACGCGAGCACGAACGCAACCCCTGCACTACTGGGCGGCCAGCCCCTGCTCAGACAGCCGTTCCCGCCCACGAACACGATCGGCGCGGAGGAGATCGAGGCGGTGAGGCGGGTCCTGGAGGGCGGCGTACTCTCGGGCTTCATCGCCTCGCCGGATGAGGGGTTCCTCGGCGGTCCGGAGGTGCTGCAACTTGAACGGGGATTCCGGGAACGATTCGAGGTTCAGCACGCGGTCGCCATGAATTCGGCGACGACTGCCCTCCACGCGGCGCTCGTTGCCGTTGGTGTCGGATCGGGTGACGAGGTCATCGTTCCGCCAACGACCATGAGCGCGACGGTCGCGGCAGTGCTCCTGTGCGGTGCTGTCCCCGTCTTCGCCGACATCGACGAGGAGACGTTCAATCTCAACCCGCATGACGCGGCGGCGAAGATTGGGAAGCGAACTTCGGCCATCATCGCCGTCAATCTGTTCGGCCAGCCCGCGGCGCTGGATGAGTTGGCGCGAATTGCCCGCCAGCGAGAAATTCCCTTGGTCGAGGACAATGCGCAATCACCGGGGGCGCTCTTCGACGGCCGCTGGGCGGGCACGATCGGGGACGTTGGGGTCTTCAGCCTGAACCAGCACAAGACAATTCATTGCGGGGAAGGGGGCGTAGCCGTCACGAACGACGAAGGCATCGCGTTCCGTCTCCAGCTCGTGCGCAACCATGGAGAGGTTGTTCTTGACCAGATGGAGGACCGACCCTACGAGGCACTCGTCGGCAGTAACTACCGACTCACCGAGCCCATCGCCGCAATTGCCAACGTCCAGTTCACCAAGCTCGATCAACTCACCGCGTGGCGGGTGGAGCTAGCGGAACAACTCAGCGAGCTGCTTGCCGGCATCGAGTGCCTCCTGCCTCCGGTCGTCCATCCGAAGGCCACGCACGTTTACTTTGTTTACCCGATGCGGTTCGACGCCGAGCGGGCAGGGATCCCGCGCGACCTTTTCGTCCGAGCACTGGCGGCCGAGAACCTGCCCATCAGCGGCGGGTACGTCAGGCCGATCTACCTCTATCCGGTGTTCCAACACTCACCGCACAAGTGCGTCCCGGCGCTCTACGGTCGAGACATACCCGATTATTCGGCCGGGCTCTGCCCGGTAGCGGAGCGCATGTACGAGCGTGAGCTGCTGCTGACCGACGTGTGCCGCTATCCGTTGACCACCGCCGAGGTCGACGTTTTCGTGGACGGCATCAGGCGACTTCTCAATTCGAAAGATGCGCTTGCGGGAGGGATCATGCCTTGAATTCGTCGCAGGCGCCCAATCTGATTCCACCAGCTGGACAAGAGCCAGGCGGGCCCGCCACTGACGAGATCGGCCCCGCCGCCCTGCAGGCAATTCCTAATGCCCGGAACACAGCCGGCATGCCGACACCCTACCTGGCTATCGACGTTGAAGTAATGGCCAGGAATCTTCAGCGCATGCACAGCTTCTTCCGCGGGCGGAAGAGCCGCCTGCGCCCGCATGTCAAGACCCACAAATGCAGCACGATCGCCCGAACGCAAATTGCCAGCGGTGCAACGGGGCTGACCTGCTCGACCACCGACGAAGTAGCCGCCATGTCATCGGCCGGAATCAGGGATCTTCTCCTCGCGAACGTCGTGACGGACCGTGTTCGGCTCCAGCGCCTCGCGAACGTTGCTCGTGATGCCGAGGTGACCGTCGCCGTCGACTCAACCGAGTCCGCGGGTCTGTTGTCAGAGGCTGCGAAGCGGTCTGGGGCATCCATCGGCGTCGTCATAGATTGCGACATCGGCATGGGTCGAAACGGGGTCTCCGCAGTCGATGAGGCGCTACACCTTGCCAACGTAGCGGAGGAGCTCCCGGCGCTTTCGGTACGAGGGGTCATGGCGTACGAGGGCCATCTCGTCGGCATCGCTGATCGGGAGGAACGTGCCCGAGCTGCCGTGGGGGCCTTCGCACTGGCCCGTGAGGTGTTCGATCAGCTCCGCTCGGCTGGCTTCGCGGTGTCCATCTTTACCGGCGGCGCAACCGCGACCTATGACTCAAGCGGAATCGATCCGCACATGACAGACGTCCAGGCCGGGACCTACCCGTTGATGGACAACACCTACGCCGGCCTGACCCCTGAGTTCGAGCCCGCTGCGGCGGTTATCACGACGGTTCTTACAGTCAGGCCTCTTGGGCGGCTGGTCTTGAACGTCGGCTCGAAGAGGATCTCTACCGACGTGGGGATTCCGAGGCTGGTCGGCTATCCCGCCATTTTTGGTTACGTAGCAGAGGAGCACACCGTATTCACACTGACCAGCCGATCCTGCCCTGCGGTTGGCGAACTGGTAGCGGTAGTTCCTGGTCACATCTGCACGACGATGGCGATGCACCGGAGGGTCCCAGGGTATCGGGACGGGGTGCTCGAGACTATCTTCGAGATCGACGCTCGGGATCCGTTGGCATGACAATGTCGCCGCTCGACTTCATCATCGAGGGCTGCCGGGTGATAGACGGTACCGGCGCTCCGTGGTTCCTGGCGGACGTGGGGATTGCCAAGGATCGAATCGCTCAGGTCGGACCGCTCCGCGATGTCCCGGCGCGGAGAAGGATCCGCGCCGACGGACTCACCTTGGCCCCCGGACTCATCGACGCCCACGTGCATTCCGAAGTCGTCCTGCTTGAAGACGGAATCCATGAGGCCGCGCTCTACCAGGGTGTCACAACGCACATTGTCGGCCAGGACGGTTTTGGCTTTGCTCCGACGACGCCTTCGACGCTGACCTTTATGTCGGCTTATTTGGCGCCTATCTACGGCAACCGACCTGGCTTCGAGCCAGGTGGCATCGGCCAGTTCCTCGCACGATTCGATGGCACCTCGACGGTCAATGTGGCCACGCTTGCCCCGCTCGGGTGCATTCGAATGAACCAGCTGGGAAACGAGAATCGGGCTCCATCAACGCGTGAGTTGGAGGCAATGGCTGACGAGTGCCGTCGGGCAATGGCTGACGGAGCGATTGGCATCTCGTCTGGCCTGGACTACGTCCCCGGGTGTCATGCGACAACCGAGGAGCTGGTCTGCCTCGCTCGCGCGATCGTGCCGCTAAGGGGAATCTACGTCTCGCACATCCGCTATATCTCTGGTTTCCTGGATGCTCTCGACGAAGCGATTTCCGTTGGGCGCCAGGCCGTCATTCCGGTGCACGTCAGCCACCTTCGACCTGCGGACGGCCTCTCGTCAGCATCCCTTCTGCGACCGATCGAAGATGCCCGTAACGAGGGAATTGACGTAACCTTCGATACTTACCCATATGCATTCGGCTCAACAATGGCGACCTACTTCCTCCCATCGTGGGCCTTGGAAGGAACGATTGACGACATCCTGTTGCGACTTGCCGATCCGGCTGCTCGGGACCGAATTCGGCACGATATCGGCTTGGCCACCTCGACGTGGTCTGACTATCAGATCGCTGGCCGATTCGACGGCGAAGCAGCGCCGCTGGGCGGTCTTGACATCCTTAGCGCGGCTCAAGGGGCAGATCCGGTCGACTTCCTCTGTGACCTGCTCATCGCGCGCCGGTTGGACGTGCTGATACTGGGCACCTCAAAGGGTCGCCCGGGCGAGGACAGCGAACTGATGGCCATGTTGCGGCACCCCGCGCACACGGTGAGCAGTGATGGCATCTTCGGATCCGGGAGGTCACATCCGCGAGCGTATGGTGCGTTCGCGAGATTCCTTTCGTTCCGCCCGGCGGGCCAGGACCTCACTCTGGAACAGGCAGTTTGTCATGCGACCTGGGCTCCGGCCAGGCGATTCGGGCTTTGGGATCGCGGACTCGTCCGACCGGGCTACGCGGCCGACCTGTTTGTGTTCGAGGAGCACACATACAGGGACGAAGCCACGGCCGCCGATCCGCGACGGCCTGCAAGTGGCGTTCAGTGCGTCTTCGTAAACGGCGCGGCCGTCCTCGAAGAGGGCCAGCCGACCGGGCTGACGCCAGGGCGTGCCCTACGACCAGCAAAACACCTCTACCCGTCACGATAAGCAACGAGAAGACCATGTCGGAGGCTCTGCGTGCAGCTTCTATCCTATCGATCCCAAGATCGTCAGCCACGGATTGGAATTCATTTCGACGGACAGGTTTACGACCTGCAGATCGAAGCCGACCGACTCGGCCTGAGCATCCCGGCCGATATGACTGAGTTGCTCGCGGCAGGACCGGTCGCGGCCGAATCCCTCCGAGCGATCGGCCGCGGTCTGCCTGAATCGACGCCGCAACTCGGCCCACTGGGCGGGCTTGAGTTGCTGCCTCCGGTTGCACGGCCTGGCAAGATCCTGGCGCTCGCAAGTAACTATGTCGATCACATCATCGAGGGCGGCGGGACTCCGGAGCCGACCGATGGAAGGACGCCCTACGTCTTCTGCAAGTTGCCGAGCACTCTCATCGGGCCGGACGAGCCGATACGCCTTCCCTCGGTCTCGGCGACCATTGACTGGGAGCTCGAACTGGCCATCGTCATCGGTTCGCGCGCGAGGCGAGTGAGCCATGCTGACGCGCTAGATGTCGTGGCTGGCTATCTGATCTTCAATGATCTGTCAGCCCGTGATATGACCTTCCCCCAGCGGAGATACACGGGGCCGAACAGCGAATGGTTCGATTGGCTGAACGGAAAATGGTGTGACACTTTCGCGGCCGCAGGCCCCTTTCTCGTAAGCGCGGACGCTATCCCCGATCCACACGATCTCCGGATTCGCCTCACGTTGAACGACGAAGTCTGGCAGGACTCGAGTACCTCCAAGATGATCTTCAAGATCCCGGAGATCATCGAGTTCATCTCGAGCTGGTGCACCCTCGAGCCAGGGGACATCATCACGACCGGCACGCCGGCAGGCGTCGGCTATTCAAAGCAGCGTTACCTCAAACCCGGCGACGTCCTGCAAGGCACCATCGAAGGACTCGGCACGCTCACGAATCCGGTGATAGCCGCCGACTGACACACCTCGCTGAGATCGTGGATGGAGGAAGATGAATGTCCGCCGTGACGATACAGCCGGCACCAGGCGTGACGCTCGTGCGAAATGTGCGGATACCGATGCAGGATGGTACCCGCCTCGCGGCCGACCTTTACATGCCGGCGTCGGTTACCGACGGTCCACGCCTCCCGGTCGTACTTGAGTACATTCCATATCGGAAAGATGATGTGCCGCTGCGGCCATCGGACGTGTACGGCCCACATGCCTGGTACCACTATCTGCCGCTGCATGGCTATGTGATGGCCAGAGTCGACATTCGGGGAAGCGGTGCCTCCGAGGGCGTGACGAGCGACGAGTACACCGAGCAAGAACAAGCAGACGGCTACGAGTCGGTCGAGTGGCTCGCCCAGCAGCCGTGGTGCGACGGAAATGTCAACATGATCGGCGGCTCGTGGGGCGGCTTCACGTGCCTCCAGATTGCCAGCCTCGCGCCACCACATCTGAAAAGCGTGATCCCGCTCTTCTTCACCGATGACCGGTATACGGATGACTGCCATTACCGGGGTGGCCTGCTTCGCCTGTACTATGACATCGGCCATTACGGTACCGCCATGGTCGTGAGAAATGCACTTCCCCCGGATCCGCGCTATTGCGAAGAGTGGGCGGAAATCTGGGAGAGCCATCTTGAGGGAAATGAGCCCTACCTCCTGAATTGGCTTCACCATCAGACTGACGGTCCGTACTGGCGAAATGGCTCCGTCCGCTCCATCGCGGACCGAATCAAGTGTCCCGTGTTCATGTTCGGTGGATGGCGAGACGGTTACCCGAACCCTCCGCTGCGCCTGTATCAAGCCCTTCAAGTCCCGCGAAAGCTGATAATCGGCCCGTGGAACCACAACCTGCCGGATATTGCCGATGTAGGTCCGCGTATTGACTTTCTGCACGAGGTGGTGCGGTGGCTCGATCATTGGTGTAAGGGTATGGCGACGGGAATTATGGAGGAGCCTCCAGTTATTCTCTTCATGCAACACCACGAGGACCCTGTGGTCAATCGCACCGAGTCGGCCGGAGAATGGCGTGCGGAAACCGGATGGCCTCCGCCCGGCGCCTCGCAAGCCATCTACCATCTCAGCTCGGGACAGTCGCTGGCGGAGAACGAACCTGTTCAGCCGGGCGCGGACAAGCTGGCCTACGAGCCAGGAGTCGGGGTCATGGGAGGCCTGTGGTCCGGGGGCTTTCGCTTTGGCCTTCCCGCAGATCAGCGTCCGGACGAGGTGTTCGCCGTCGTTTATACGTCAGCTCGCCTTGAGCACGAGCTATGCGTCATCGGGAATCCCAAGCTGATCGTTCATGTCTCATCAAGCGCACCGGTCATTGGATTTGCCGCGAGCCTGTCGGACATCGCTCCGGACGGGGCCTCAGCTCTCATCAGCAAGGGCATGCTCAACGCCACCCGGAGAGAATCCATGATCGATCCGAAACCCCTTGAGGAAGGAGAAATCTACGAGCTGTCATTTCCGCTCGACGCCACCGCATGGACCTTTCCCGAGGGCCATCGCATCCGCCTGGCTATTGCCAACGCTGACTGGCCGAATGTATGGCCGACGCCCTATCTGGCGACATCATGGATTCATCACGGCGGTGTTCGTTCCTCGCGGCTCATTCTCCCGACCGTCCGACCGACTGGGAGCGCAAACCTGCCGGCATTGCCGCCATCTCCAGTGAAGGAAATGCCGCGCCTGAGCGACGATCCCGCGCGCCCGGTTTGGGATGTTACGACGGACATGCTGACGGGAAGGAAGCGCGTAGTCCTGTCCGACCGAGGCAGCGTCCGCATCGATGACTCCACAGTGAAGGAAGTTGCCGAGGCGCTGACCGCGGAACTCGATCCCCGGAATCCAGCGACGGCGAGCGTACGGGGCGAGCACACTGTGCGCTTCTGCTTTCCTCATTCGATGCTCGAAGCTTCGGCGACATCGGTGATCCAGGCAACAGCGACCCACCTGCACATCACGATCGATCTGCAGGTGTCTCAGGGCGGGCGGACGCATTTCACCAAGCATTGGGTGGACTCCGTGGAGCGTCAGCTTCTGTGATCACAGAAGGGTACGGTCATGACGACGGCGGCAACGAACGAACGACTGGACGCCTACGCGCGCATGCGAGAGAAAGGCGTCCAGTGGCTTAGGCACAACCTGAATCCCGATGGGTCGATCGGAGAGCCCAAGGACGGATACCACTTCTACCGGGTTCCGTGGGCCTTCGCGGTCGCTGGGGACACGGCAGCGGCAGCGGCAAGCTGCGCTTGGATCCGCCACAATATGTTGACGGCGGAAGGGACGATCGATGGCCCGTACCGGATCTACGACGATGCCTATGCCTATCGGGACTCGGCACTTGTCATCGGAGCTCACCTGGCTGGTCAATACGACCTGAGCTACCCGCTGATGCGACATCTGCTGAGTCTTCAGGACCCCGTTTCTGGCGCTTTCCCCAGTGATCGCCTTCCTGACGGCCAGATGGGCGATGACATGGATATCCCATACACCTGCGGGCCGGGATTCGCATGTCTTGCCACCGGCCACCTAGAAGCGGCAAGAGGGGTATATCGACACCTCGCAACGGTTTACGCGGCTCAGCCCGAGCTACCTGACCGCCTTTACTACACCTGGTCCCGCTCACGTCAGCGCCTAGTGACCGACTTTGCTGAAGACCAGAGTTTCTGGTACGTCGTGGAAAATCAGGCCGGGCGATTTCAGAGATGGACGGTCGGAGGGATCGCGGCAGCCTTCCTCTGCCGTCTCTATCTCGCCGAACCTGCCGAGGAATATCTGAATCTCGCCCGCCGATATCAACATTTTTCGATGATCGCCACGGACGAGCAATTCGGGTATGTCTCGGTCTGCAAGTCCAGCTGGGGTAGCTCACTGCTCTACCAGATAACCGGCGAGGACGACTACCTCGAGTGGACATACCGCATGGGCGACTGGTACGCGACACAGCAGGAGGAAGACGGTCGTTGGCGGCCACAACAGCCGAGCACCAATGCGGCCGACGTCGAGATCACGGCGGAATTCGTGATGCACGTCGACACGATGATCGGGGCATTGGCATCACGGCCATAGGCGTTCCGACGTGGCTGCGTCTTAGCGCCAGTCAGGTCCTCATCGAGCCGGGACGGCCGCCGATCCGTGACGGTGCCGTACTGATTAGCGGCGAGCGCATCGTTGCCACCGGGCCGCAGGCGGCTGTACCGAGCCCACCGGGATCCACGCACCTGACTTTTCCACATTGCACAGCTCTGCCCGGCCTGATCGACGGTCACGTGCACCTGACGCTCAACGCGCGCCCGGATAACCTCGACGTGCTAGCGGCTGAGAATGACGAGGCACTGGCCTGAGTTGGGCCACGATTCGGCCGCAACCGGGATCGCGGGGCGCTGACCTGGTGGTTTGCAGTTCGTGAGAGCTGAACTTGCGCACTAGGCGTGGCCCGAGAGTGCGGAGCGAGTTGGCCAAAGTGGCCGCGCTGGCTCCGGACGAGGTCGAGCGCGGGAC
>Ga0126371_10003252_pt1 | contig 14164 bp, 14 predicted proteins | sample PanSoiMetaPlot_4_FD_110145 | JGI IMG/M metagenome (GOLD analysis project Ga0126371, IMG submission 110145) | Tropical forest soil microbial communities from Panama - MetaG Plot_4 | ecosystem: Environmental > Terrestrial > Soil > Tropical forest > Bulk soil | place: Panama | collected 2016-02-17 | reverse complement strand
TATGAGCAAGATCGGCACGCCGCGCTTGTTGATATCTCGGATGACGGAGAAGATCGTATCGACGAAGATCGGCGAGAGACCGATCGACGGTTCGTCGAGCAGCAGAACTTTCGGATGGCTCATGAGCGCGCGCGCGATCGCGAGCATCTGCTGCTCGCCGCCGGACAACGTTCCGCCGCGCTGCGACAGGCGCTCTTTCAAGCGCGGGAACAAGGTCAAGACATCCTCGAGATCTTTGCGGATGCCGGCCGCGTCGCTGCGCGCGAACGCGCCGAGCTCCAAGTTCTCCTGAACGGTCATCCGCGGAAAGATGCGCCGGCCTTCGGGTGAGTGGATGACGCCGAGCCGCACGATGCCGTCGGGCGACACCGACGTGAGATCGGTGCCACGGAACGTGATCGAGCCGCGAGCGGGCCGAAGCAACCCGGAGATCGTCCGAAGCGTCGTCGTCTTGCCGGCGCCGTTGCCGCCGATGAGCGCGACGATCTCGCCTTCATCGACCTCGATGGTGATGCCGTGGAGCGCCTGGATGCGTCCGTAATACGTCTCGATGCCTGCGACTGAAAGAACGGCCGCGCTCATGCGCCCTTCCCCAAATACGCTTCGATGACGCGTTGGTCGTGACGTACCTGCTCGGGCTTCCCGTGCGCGATCTCTTCGCCGTAATCCAAGACATGCACGTAGTCGGAGATTCCCATGACGAGCTTCATGTCGTGCTCGATGAGCAGCACGGTCACGCCGCGAGCGCGGATCGACTGGACGAGCTTCATGAGATCGGCCTTCTCGGCCGGGTTCGTGCCCGCCGCGGGCTCGTCGAGGAGCAAAAGCTTCGGATCGGATGCGAGCGCTCGCGCGATCTCGAGGCGGCGCTGCTGTCCGTATGGCAGGTTGCGCGCCCAATCGTGGGCATAGCGCGCGATGCCGAACCATTCGAGCAGCTCCATCGCGCGCTTGCGCGATTCCGCTTCTTCGCGACGCTGGTAGGGCGAATGGATCGCGTCGCCCCACGGCTGCGCATGCATGCGCACGTGGCGGCCGACGAGCACGTTCTCCAACACGGTCATGTACGCGAACAATCGGATGTTCTGGAAGGTGCGCGTGATCCCGGCCTCAGCGACGGCGTTCGGCTTCGTCCCCGCGATCTCACGGCCCGCGAAATTGACCGACCCTGACGTCGGCCGATAGATGCCGGTGATGAGGTTGAAGACCGTCGATTTGCCCGCGCCGTTCGGACCGATGAGGCTGATGATCGCGCCCTCATCGACGTCGAACGTCAGATTCTTGACCGCGGCAAGGCCGCCGAACGATTTCGACAGTTCGCGCAACGATAAGAGCGCCACTAGCTTGATGCCTCTTGTTCGGCGTGCAGTTCTGCGCGAACGGTCGCGCTCGGCACCAAGCCTTCAGGCCGGAAGAGCATGACGAGCACGAGGATGAAGCCGAAGAGCATGAAGTGGTAATTCGTCAAGTCGACGTTCTGCAGCGACACGATGCCGAACTTATAACCGAGCGCGTGCGCCCAGTTCGACGCTTGCGGCAGGACGAGGAAATTGAGCAGCGCGATGATCGCCCCGCCGACGAGCACGCCGACGAGATTGCCGATGCCGCCGAGGACGATCGCGAGCAGGATCATCACCGAGACTTGGAACTGGAAGTCGTCGGGGCTGATCGTCGTCACCTTCGACGCGTAGATGACGCCGGCGATCCCGGCGAATGCCGAACCGATGGAAAAGGCGAGCAGCTTCACCGCAGTCGTGTTGATGCCCATATGCTCGGCCGCCAACTCGTCCTCGCGGATCGCCATCCACGCGCGCCCTAGACGCGAGTGGCGCAAGTTGTTCAAGAGGATCAAACAGATGACGATGACGACGAAGTAAAGATAGTAGTACGGGGTCGGATTGAATCCGAACTGATAGCTGCCGATGCTCGGCTGATCGATGGCGACGATGCCGTTCGGGCCGTTCGTGTACTTGTCGAGGTTGCGCAGCAGCTGCGGCACGATCTCGCCGAAGCCGAGCGTCACGATGGCGAGGTAGTCGCCCCGCAGACGGAGCGTCGGTGCGCCGAGGATGACGCCGAACGCCGCAGCGACGAGCGCGCTGACGATCAGCATGATCCAGAAGTTGTAGTGGAGATTGAATTGCGGCGACGCGAGCATCGCATACGTGTAGGCGCCGATCGCGAAGAACGCCGCGTAGCCCAGCACGAGCAGACCGGTATATCCGACGACGATGTTCAGACCGAAGGCGAGCAGCAGCACGTAACCGGCGTCGGCGAACGCCGAGATGTGCGAACTGTTCTGATCGATGACCGGCAAGAGCAGCAGCACGATGCCGACGACGGCGCCGACGATGATCTGATCGAGCCGGTAGCGGCCGAGGCCGAGCGGCAGTCCGGGGAAGCGTCGCGCTAGCGCGGCCTTCACGCTACACCTTCTCCGCCAAGTGCTGGCCGAGCAATCCGCTCGGACGGAACACCAAGATGAGGATGAGGATCGAGAAGACGACGACCTCGGTCCACTGATTACCTAAGAACTGCGCCGTGAGCGCCTCGACGATGCCGATGACGAAGCCGCCGAGCATCGCGCCCGTGATGTTGCCGATCCCGCCGAGCACCGCGGCGGTGAACGCCTTGAGGCCCGCCTGATAACCGTTCAGGAAAAAAGTCGTGCCGTAGTAGATGCCGGAGATGAAGCCGGCGACGCCCGCGAGCGCCGAACCGATGAAGAACGTCCACGCGATCGTCGAGTTGATGTTGATGCCCATGAGCTGAGCCGCGTCGCGGTCTTGCGCCGTCGCGCGCATCGCCTTGCCGAGCTTCGTCCGGTAGACGAAGTAGTTCAAGAGGAGCATGCACGCGACGCTGACGGTGACGACGAGCACCTCGTTGTCGTTGAAGATGACGCCGCCGATCGAGTGCTCCGTATTCGGCAAGAACTGCGGGAACGGAACCGGCGACGTCCCCTTCCACAGCTGCATGATGTTCTCGAGGATGAGCGACACGCCGATCGCCGTGATGAGCGGCGCAAGGCGTGGCGCGTTGCGCAGCCGCCGATACGCGAGCCGTTCGATGAGGACGCCGGTGATGCCGCACAGCAGCGCCGCGAGGATGATGACCGCGATCGCGATGAGGACGAGCAACGGACCGCTCGTCACTCCGGCTATCGGGAGCAGCGCGAGGATCGTGAGCGAAAAAAAAGAGCCCAGCGTGTAGACATCGCCGTGTGCGAAATTGATGAGCTCGATGATGCCGTACACCATCGTGTAGCCGAGCGCGATAAGGGCGTACATGCCGCCCGTCGCGACGCCGTTGATCAGCTGCTGGGCGAGCGTGTGGAAGTCGAACAACGCGCTGCCGCTCGCGCCCCTACGTTCCGAACTTGACTTGCGTCAAGAAGTCCCAGACGTCGCTCTTCGCCTCGTAGATCGAGATGATCTTGCTCGTCGGATCGCCCGACGCATCGAAGCTGAACGAACCGATGATCGTGTCGAACTTCGGCGCTTTGCGGATCTGATCGAGCACGTCGGCTCGGGACGGCATCTTGCCGCCGTTCGCCTTCACCGCTTCTCCAGCGGCCTTGATGATGACCATCGCAGCGACGTATCCGGCCGCCGAATACGAGCCGACCGGTACATGATACGTGTCCTGATATTCCTTGAGGAAGGCCTGAGCGGCCGGAAGTTTCGCGGCGTTGACGCTCGCGACCGTCGCATAGACCTGATTCGCCATCGAGCCGGCGATCTTGAGGAACTCGTCGTTGCGGATGCCGTCGCCGCCGAACATCGTGACGCTTGCGAGCGGTGAGCCGGCCATCTGCTTGCGCAGCTGATCGCCGCCGGTCGCACTCGTGCCGCCGTAAAAGACGACGTCAGGATTCGCAGCGCCCGCGTCCGTGAGAAGCGCGTGGAAGTCGGTCTGACCGGGCGTCAAGTGCTGATGCGCGACGACGGTGCCGCCGTCGGCTATGAAGCGCGCTGCCCATTGATCGGCAATGCCTTTGCCGTACGTCTCGTTGTCGTCGACGACGTACGCGCGCTTGAGGTGCAGCATCTTCGCCGCGTAATCCGCGCCGACCGGACCCTGAACGTCGTCGGTCGCGCAGACGCGGAAGAATGTTATCTCGTTCGGATTGGATCGGCGCAGCTCGAGCGCCTCAGGTCCCTTCGTCAGCGTCGGGTTTGTCGTCGACGGCGCGACGAGCGCGATGCCGAGCGCGTTCGAGGTCGGGATCTCCGCCTGCGCGACGTTGCTGTTGAACGGTCCGACGATGCCGAGAACCGCCGGATCGGAAGCGAGCGCCTGGACGTTCTTCTGACCTTGCGGCGGATTGTGGACGCCGTTGACGGCATCATCGAGCGAATCTGCTTGGATCGTGAACCCCGGGATCATGTGCTGCTCGTTCGCGACTTTGACGGCGAGCTGCACGCCGTTCTGCGTCGGGATGCCGTCGGACGCATCAGCGCCGGAAACCGGAAGATCCGATCCGATCTTGATGACGTTGCCTGACGCCGGCCCGCCGCCGCCGCCCGAACCGGTGCATCCGCTCAAGCCGATGGAGAACATCGACGCGACGGCTATGCAGGACGCGAGACGCGCCCGTATCGACCTCTGCATGAGGGTATAATCTCCGAGGTTTTGGAGGAGTGAAATACGAATCGCACGGCTGGCTTCGCGGCGCAAGATAGCGCTCCTCTCTATGTCCACTCCTCTCAAACATGTGTACCCTGCTCGTCTGGAAGCGTCAGCATCCTCGATTCGGCCTCATCGCGGCGGCGAATCGCGATGAGTTCCTCGCGCGCCCTGCCACGACACCGACATCGCTGAGTCGCGATCCCCTCGTCATCGGCGGACGCGATGCGACCGCAGGCGGCACCTGGTTCGCGATCAACGCGCACGGCCTTGTCACGGCGCTGACAAATCGGCGCGGCGCCGGCGCGCACGATCCTTCGAAGCGCTCGCGCGGAATGCTCGTCGTCGAGTTCGCAAGACTCGCGACGGTCACAGACGCGGCGAAACTCGCTGAACGCATCGATGCGACGCTCTACAATCCATTCGTGCTCTTCGTCGGCGCAACGAACGACGCGTTCGCGTTGCACGGCGGCGTCGAAGGGTCGCGCCTCGAGTGGATCGCCGACGGCGCGCACGCGATCACGAATTGGGATCTCGATGCGACAACGCCGCCGAAAGCGGCACGCGCGCTCGACAAAGCAAGCGACGTCCGGTTCGATGCCGGCGAGAGCCCGGAAGAAATCGCTTCGCGACTTCACGCATTCTTGGCCGATCATGGTTCCAGCGAGGACGATGCGCTTTGCGTCCATCGGCCTAAGACCGGATACGGCACGAGGTCGACGAGCATCGCGCTCGTCGGGTTCCAGCCTGCCGAGACGCGGCTGTTCCACGCCGAAGGTCCCGCGTGCGCTTCGACCTTGGTCGACGTCACCGCGCTGCTGCGCGATGAGGCCGCGCCGCGACCGTCGAACGTCTGACAGACCATGATCTCGGCAGATACGCTCATCAGCGAAATCGTCACTACCCACCCCGGCGCGGACAAAGTGTTCGGCGCTCACGGCTTGCCGTGCGCTGGGTGCCACGTGTCGACGCACGAGACGGTGCGCGGCGGCGCCGCGGTACACAATCTCGATCTCGACAAGCTCATCGACGACCTTCGCCGCTTCGTCGCCGACGGAACGGTGCCGCCGCCGCGGCCGAAGCCGGGTCCGACCGGCAAGACGCCGCCGATGGACCGGCAGAAAAAGCCGGGTATCGAAAACGTCGTCGCGATCATGTCCGGCAAAGGCGGAGTCGGCAAATCGCTCGTCACTTCTTTGCTCGCCGTCGCGCTTCGCCGCCGCGGTTACAGCGTCGGCATTCTCGACGCCGACATCACCGGTCCGAGCATGGCGCGATTGTTCGGCGTCAGCCAACGGCCGTACGCCGGACCCGACAACAAACCGCATCCGCCGGCGTCGTCGAGCGGCATCGCGATCATGTCGATGAATCTCATCCTCGACGATGAAGCGCAAGCGGTTATCTGGCGCGGGCCGATGGTCTCCGGGGCTATCCGGCAGTTCTTCACCGACCTCGAATGGGGAAAGCTCGACTATCTGCTCGTCGATCTGCCGCCGGGAACGTCGGACGCGCCGCTAACCGTGTTGCAAGCACTGCCGGTGTCCGGCGTCGTGCTTGTCAGTACGCCGCAAGGGCTCGCGACGATGATCGTCAGCAAAGCGGTCAAGCTCGTCCAGCAGCTGCATGCGCCGATCATCGGTCTCGTCGAGAACATGTCGTATTTCGCCGACCCGCAGACCGGCAAGCGTTTCGAGCTGTTCGGCGAGAGCAAAGGCGTACGGCTCGTCGTCGAAAGCGGCGCGCCGCTGCTCGCGCAGCTTCCGATCGATCCCGCGCTGACGCAGTTGTGCGATGAGGGCCGCATCGAGGAATATCAATCGCCCGACTTCGACGTCTTGGCGGCGAACTTCGCCAAGGTATTACCTGCACTCGAGGCGGCGTCGTCGACGTCGTGACGTCGACTCGCTCTAAGCCGATCGCATTTCTCGCGCTCGCGATCGCGCTGTGTGCGGCCTGTTCACCGGCGCGCCGCCCTCCAGCGGGCTACCAATGGGGATTGCCCGTGTATCCGGGGGCGGTGGTCGTCGGGAAGACGTCAGCGAAAGCGTCGTTCGTCCTCTATCGCACCGATGATCCCGTCGAGACCGTCGACGCGTGGTACGTCGCCAAACTTCCGACGAGTGTGTCGCACGCGTACGACCTCGCGCACGATCGCTCGACCTTCGCGGTCTTCGACGCTCACGATCGCAAGACGATCCACATCGAACGCGAAGGCTCCGCAACGGCGATCCTCATCACCGACCTCTCGAACCCTTAGTCATCTGGATGGAGCGGTCGACCTTCATGGTCGACCGGAGATGTCTTTTTACACGTTACGGCGCGAGGGTGTCACTCCTAAGCGGGTGTTCTGAAGCGGCGAAAGCCGCTCACGACAGCGGCGGAAGGCAAGTATTTCCCGATTCGCAGCGTGCCCGCGAGAGCGACGGCCCTCGCCCCGCAACGCCTCTAAGAAAGACCGCGGCGGTCGAGATAAATCTCGACCGCTCCTAGAGTCAGCGCGAAGACGGCGGCAGTCGAGCTAAAGCTCGACCGCTAATTAACGATGATGACGGTGCGCATGTTGTCGCTTATATAATGGAAGGCGCAGCCGAGAACGTACACGCCTGGAACGTTCGCTGTGTAGCCGAGCGACATCGAGCCCGGATTGATCGGCCCGGTCGTGAACTTGGCCGACGAGATGTCTGTATTCGCCGGCGACGCGGTCTTGTTCGGATTCGGCGTCACCATAGGATACGCTCCGGTCCACGCGCCGAGATCGGTGGCCGTGTGAGGCTGGATATCGAGATTAGCGAATTGGACGACGTCGTTTGCCGATGCGGTCAGGCTGATCACTTCGGAGCCCGCGACCGTCGAGCCGCCGAAATAGCCTTTGACCGCCAAATAGGTCGGATCGGTGCACGCGGCTTGCACGGGATTCGTCAGGTTGACGCCGATCGTCTCGGTCGACGCCGGCGCGATCGCGACGACACAGTTCTTGACGACGGCGGCGGCGGTCGGGAACGGCGTGCCGCCCGCGCAACCCGCAAGCGAGCCGGTCGCGAGAGCTGCGGCCGTGAGTAGTACGAAAGCGAACTGTGATGCGCGGGATGCCGCGAACTTCATTCGGATACTGCCTCCATGGCCGCGAGCTCAAGGCGTCGGTGGCGACGACAGGGCGTCACGTCGCACCGGCGCCGGGTTCGATGGTAGGTCAACCCGCTGAAATGCGCGTGAAGGTGCGACGGGACCGCGGCGATGCAGACGCTAGGGGCAGCCCGTGATGTTGATGACGCCGCGCATCGACGGCGCGTTGTCATAATTCAGGAAATCGCCGATGAGCCACGTGCCGTCTTGCCCGCCGGTCGAGTAGACGATCGAGAAGCCCGGGCCTCGAGTCTTGGAAGCCGCGACGACGTATCCGGTCGAGAAAACGTAGCCGGGGAACGAGATCGGCGTCAACACCGCGCTCGAGTTGGGTCCGTTCGGATTGTTGAAACCGGTCGGGAACTCCGGCGGGAATCCTCCGGGGTTCAGCGGCGTGAGCACCGATGCGGTCAGCGGCTGCGTCGAGTCGAAATTCATGAACTGCACGTTCGTGTTGCACGGCAACGTGATGATGCTCGACGGTCCAGGCGTCTCCGTCGGTGTCGGGCTCGGCGTCGGCGTCGGGCTTGGTGTCGGTGTCGGACTTGGTGACCCTGATGGCGACGGGCTCGGCAACGGCGGCGGCGAGATCTGCGCATAGCCGTCGATGTAACCGTACGTCGGATCCAACGTCGGCTGCATGCTCGCGTACGCCATCGAGATGAAGACATTCGCTGTCGGTGTCGGTGACGGCGTCGGCGTCGGCGATCCGCTCGGCATCGGCGTCGGATGACCGCCGTTCGTAACGGCGGAAGATCCGTGCGAACAACCGCCCGTCCCGACGACGGACGCCGCGAAGATCGCGCAAGTGATGAGCGCGATCGAGCGCAGCGAGCGTGCCGAGTCGGACATGGAGCCGGATCCTTTCACGAGGTCTTGCTCGCGCTCTGCGCGAGCAGCGCGCGCGTTTTCGCCGTCATCACATCGTACGTCATCGGACCGTCGACCGCGTCGCGGATGACGCCGTCGCCGTCGACGAAGAACGAGCTCGGCAATCCGATGAGATGCAGATCGGTCCCGAGCTGTTGGCTATCGTCGATCCCCACCGCGAACGTGACGCCGAACTTCTTCACATACGACCGCACGATCGCGGGGTCTTCACGCTGGTCGATCGCGACGACCGTCAGACCGCTCTGTTCCTTCGAGAGCCGCTCGAGCGCCGGCATTTCTTGCCTGCACGGGCCGCACCACGTCGCCCAAAGGTTCACGAGCACCGGCCGGCCCTTGTAGGCCGCCAGGTCGATCCGACCGCCCTCGATGTTAGGAACGACGGCTTCCGGCAAGGCGGTTCCCACCACCTGTCCGGCCGGTCCCGCATATGTATGAAGGGCTTGGTCGAAGTCGCTCGGGACGAACATTGCGGTGAGAACGACGACGGCGACCACGACGAGGCCGCCGACGACCCAACGGTACACGCACGCATTTTGGCGGGGCCGGGACGGGCGACCTGCTCAGAGCGTCGTGCGCGTGAGACCACCGTCGATGACAATCGTCTGACCTGTCACGTAGCTCGCCTGCGCGCTGGCTAAAAATACCGCCATCGCTGCGAACTCGTCGGGCGTGCCGAGCCGCAGCATCGGAACCTGTTGCGCCGCTTTGACTATCGACGCCTCATCGCCATAGAGATCGATCATCCGCTGCGTCATGATCCGTCCCGGGCAGACGTTGTTGACCGTGATGCCTTCGGCCGCGACCTCGCGCGCGATCGTCCGAGCGAGACCGATGACCGCAAGGCGGATGCTGTTGCTCAGGATGAGCCCGTCAATGGGTTCTTTTACGCTCGAACTGACGACGTTGATGACGCGTCCGCGTCCGCTCTTCCTTAGATATGGAAGCGCGGCGCGCATGAGCCGCACGACGGACATGAGCGTCACGTCGACCGCGGTCAGGAATTTGGGGTCGTCGACGTCAGAAAAGCCGCCGGCCGGCGGCCCGCCCGCATTCGTGACGAGCACGTCGAGGCCACCGAAACGCTCTCCGACCTGAGCGACGAGCCGCTGCGGATCGCCATCCTTACCGACATCGGCGGCTAAGCCCACGCATTGAGAACCGGTCGCGCGCGTTATCTCTTCTGCGGCTTTGTCGGCTGCTGCTTGGGTGCGCCCGCTGACCGCGACGCGAGCGCCTTCGGCAGCAAGACCGCGTGCGATCGCAAAGCCGAGACCACGCGTCGACGCCGCGACAAGCGCGCTCTTACCTGCAAGTCCGAAGTCCATTCATCGCGGTTTGCACGGCGGAGGCTCGCGTCCCCGCCCGCGCGAAAACCGAGAGAGTATTGAGTACTGCACGAAGCATCGAAGACGTCGAAAAACTCCTCGCAGACGAGCGCTACGTCGCCGACCGCGACCTTGCCGTGACGATTTTCCTCGCACTCAAACTCGAGAAGCCGCTCTTCCTCGAAGGCGAAGCCGGCGTCGGCAAGACCGAAGTCGCGAAAGTGCTCGCCGCAGGTCTCGGTCGCAGGCTCATCCGTCTGCAATGCTACGAAGGCCTCGACGTCGGTCACGCGCTCTACGAGTGGAACTACGCCAAGCAGATCCTCCACATCCGCCTCGCCGAGAGCCGCGCAAAAGCCGATGACGGCAGCGGCGCCGGTGTCGAGCGCGAGATCTTCAGCCCGTCGTTCCTCATCAAACGGCCGCTGTTGCAAGCGATCGAAGACGACGAAGGCGAGCCGGCCGTGCTGCTCATCGACGAGATCGATCGCGCAGACGAAGAGTTCGAGGCTTTCCTGCTCGAGATTCTTTCCGACTTCCAAGTGACCGTGCCCGAGATCGGCACGTTCACCGCGAAGCGCCGGCCGATCGTCGTTCTCACGAGCAACAGGACGCGCGAAGTCCACGACGCGCTCAAGCGGCGTTGCCTATACTACTGGATCGACTACCCGAGCGTCGAGCGCGAGGCATCGATCGTCACGTCGAAAGTGCCCGGCGTCGACGAGCGGCTTGCTCGGGAAGCGAGCGCGTATGTAGCAGCCTTGCGCACCGAACCGTTTTTCAAAGTGCCGGGCATCGCAGAGACGATCGATTGGGCGGCCGCGCTCGTCGCCCTCGGAAAGACATCGCTCGACGAGCGGACCGTCGCCGAGACGATCGGCTGCGTGCTCAAATATCAAGAAGACGTGCGTCGCGCTCGCGAGACGAACGCGAGCGCTCGCTTCGAGCAAAGCCGGCGCGCGGCGCGGGCGTGAGATGAGCGACCGCGACTTCGCGCAATTGTGCCGCAACGCGGTCGTCTTCGGCCGCGGGCTGCGCGTGAACGGCTTCCGATCGCAGCCCGATCGCACGATGCTCTTCGCGCAAGCACTCGATGCCGTCGGACTGCGGTCGCGCGCCGACGCAAGAGCCGCCGCACGCGCGGTGTTCGCGCGAAGCGCGGATGATGCGCGCTTTTTCGATGATGCGTTCGACGCCGTATGGGCTTCGTCGGGCGGCTGGCCCGGGCGAGAGGAACGGGATGAGAGCAAGCGCGACGAAGACGGCGCGCCCCGCGAGCGGGCCGACGGCGAAGTGAACGACGGCGCTCGCGCGATCCGCGCGGTCGCAGCAGCACCGCCCGAGGCGCGTGACGACCGCGATCGCGTCGATGCCGATCAAAAAGATCGTCTCCATCTCGTCGAAGGCGATCGTTCGGCGACGTACGCGTTCGCTGAGGGCCTCTATTCGAAAGATTTTTCGCGGCTGACAGCGGCTGAGCTCGAACGAGCGCGCGAGCTGACAAAGCGGCAAGCGTGGGATCTCGGACGACGCTTGACGCGCCGTCTGAGGCCGGGTCGCGGCGGCGGTGCGGTCGACCTTTCGAACACGCTGCGCGCGAGCTTGCGCCACGGCGGCGAGATACTTTCGCTGCAGCGGCGCGTGCGCCGGACGAAGCAGCGCGATCTCGTTCTCCTATGCGACATCTCGGGCTCGATGGATCGCTATTCGCGCCTCGTCCTCCAGTTCGTCCACACGGTGAGGCATGCGGTCGGCAAGGTGGAGGCGTTCGTTTTCGGCACTCGCCTCACGCGCATCACGCGGCAGCTTCGTCATCGCGAGATCCACGCCGCGCTCGACGATGTGGCCGCGTACGTCGTCGATTGGGCCGGCGGCACGCGCATCGGAGAGAGCCTCCACACGTTCAATCAGCGATGGGGAAGACGCGTGCTTTCGCGCGGCGCGATCGTCGTCATCATCTCCGACGGCTGGGATCGCGGCGACATCGAGCTCCTCTCGCGCGAAATGCGCCGCTTGCAGCGCAGCGCGTACCGGCTCATCTGGCTCAATCCGCTCCTCGGTTCTGCTGGTTACCGGCCGCAGACCGTCGGCATGGCCGCGGCGCTGCCGTTCGTCGACGATTTCTTGCCGGCGAACAACTTGAAGAGCTTGGTGCAGATGGCGGAGCTTCTCCAAAGCGTCGAGCATCGACGTCCGTCGAGAGCGCAGCGACCGTGCGCGAGCTGAACGATATCCTCGACCGCTGGCGCGCGGCGGGCGAATCGATCGCGATGGCGACCGTCATCCGTGTCGACGGCTCCGCTCCTCGCGGTGAAGGAGCGAAGATGCTCGTCACGCGATCGGGGAAGATCGAAGGTTCGGTGAGCGGCGGATGTGTCGAGGGGGCGGTCGCCGACGAAGCCCAGTCAGTACTTGCGAACGGCGATCCCAAGACTGTGCGGTACGGCATCAACAAGAACATGATGTGGGATGTCGGTCTCTCGTGCGGCGGCGCGATCGATGTCTACATCGAATCGCTCGAGCGCGGCAAGGTGCCCGCATTCGACGAGGGCGTCGTCCTTTGCACCGTTGTCGAAGGGCCGGATCGCAAAGGCGAGCGCCTGCGCGCCGCCCTTGGCGACGACGACGAGTGGCGGCTCGACGGCTCACTCGGGTCGGTGACGTCGGACGAAGAGCTGCTGGGAAGCGTCGAAAATGCCGCAAAATCAGGCGCTTCTCGCGTGCGGAACATAGGTTCGTACCAGGTCTTCATCGACCCGCAGATACCCGAATCGCGCCTGATCATCGTCGGCGCTGTCCACATCGCAGAGGCTCTGTGCGCGTTCGCTTCGCGGGCCGGTTTCAGCGTCACCGTCGTCGATCCGCGCGAGCGCTTGAACAACAGAGAACGTTTTCCCGACGCGTCATCGCTCGTCGTCGAATGGCCGCAGGATGCGCTTCCGGCGCTTCGCATCGACGAGAACTCGTACGTCGCAGTGCTGACGCACGATGAGAAGTTCGACGATCCGACGCTCGACTTCGCTGTGCGCCGTTCGCCTCGCTACGTCGGCGCGATCGGCAGCAAGAAGACGCAAGCGTTACGCCGCCAGCGTCTCATCGATGCGGGCATCGCGATGGGATCGATCGATCGCTTGCACGCGCCGATCGGACTCGACATCGGCGCCGAGACTCCGGAAGAGATCGCGATCGCGATCTTATCGGAGATGATCGCTGCGAAATATTCTCACAGCGGCGCGCCGTTGAAAGATCGCGTCGACGAACGCATTCACAGCAACTGAATCGACGCATTTTTAGGAAAAGGGAATGCACTGCGCATTGCGCAATCATAATCCGAGCTCGCAAGAGCTAAGTCACCCCATTTACTCCGTAGGATGGAGGTGAGTCAGAATGGCAGCGAAGAAGAAGGCGGCGAAGAAGACGAAGAAGGCCGCTAAGAAGAAAAAGAAGTAAGTCTGATCCAAATGGGAAGAGCGAAGCTCGCTTCGCTCTTTTCTTTTTGAATCTGATGTGATATGCCGAGCGAAGCTCGGCGCCGAGCTGCGGTCGGCCTACTACATATATTGATGCCGAGCGGCGCTCGGCCTCATTTCTCTGAGACGACGACGACCGGATGACCGCGGTGATCGGCGAGGAACGCAAGTCCTTCAGACATCCACGTCTCGAGTCCGGATGACGTGTGTTCGTCTACCTCGCGCACGATGTGCTCGCGATCCCGAAGCCAGCGAAGATTGGTGAGACCTTGACCGAGCATGCGGACCTCGCCGCATTCCTCGCACGCGAAACCGTAGCGCAAAGGGCTCTTAGGCGTCTCCGGTCCGGGTCGCGGCGGTCCCCGGGGCGTCGAAGGCGGACTTCCAGCTGCTTGGCAGCACTGTCGGCCGGTCGACCGTGATGACGAGCAGCGCCAAGTCATCGTTGATGCGGCCGCCCGCGAATCTTGTCACCTTCGAGACCAGCTCGGCGGCAAGCGGCTGCGGATCGCGCTCGCCATCCCGGATCCACCTGATGACTCCGTCGTCGTCGACGAGGACGCCCGCGCTGTCGCGAGCCTCGGTCAAACCGTCCGTCGCGAGAACGATCGTATCGCCGGCGTAGAGCGCGACGTTCACCGATGAGAACGTCGCTTCATCGGCGATGCCGAGCAGCGGTCCGGTCACTGGCAGCTGCTCGACCCAATCGGAGCGGCGAACGTAGGC
>Ga0126371_10003250_pt1 | contig 14166 bp, 12 predicted proteins | sample PanSoiMetaPlot_4_FD_110145 | JGI IMG/M metagenome (GOLD analysis project Ga0126371, IMG submission 110145) | Tropical forest soil microbial communities from Panama - MetaG Plot_4 | ecosystem: Environmental > Terrestrial > Soil > Tropical forest > Bulk soil | place: Panama | collected 2016-02-17 | reverse complement strand
GCAGCACGGCGAGGCCGGCCAGCCCCCCCTTCTTCCACCCGCTCACGGCAGCGCCGCGAGCACGCGCGTCAACATCCTTCCAACCCTCGGGCGTCACACCAGGCGCGCGACTCCATGGTTCAACGCCGCCCCCGTCCCGCCGTTACGGCCGGACCGGCGCCCGGGTAGGCCAGCTCGCCGGTCTCGCCGGCGCCGCCCCGCACGACGCGGGGGTCCCACCCGCGCCTGGCTCCGAGCGGCTCGGGGGACCCCTCCTCGACCAGCCCGTGCGCCGTCTTCTCCCAGTAGTGCGGACGCACCACCAGCTGCAGCGCGGCCTTCCATGCCGCGCAGCTCATGAGCAGCCAGTAGAGCGGCGCCAGCAGCATCCACTTCGCGTTCCGGTGATGACCGAGGACCATCGCGCCCGTGACCAGGCAGTACAGGAACGCGAAGTTCCCGACCACCATGCTCGTGATCCCCACGTAGAACACCGGCGCCGGGAACAGCTCCCGGATCAGCGGAGAGCCGGTCAGCCCGTAGGCCAGGGTCAGCGCCCACAGGACCGGGTTGAGGAGCGTCATCAATGGGGTCCCGCCGACCAGGACCTGGAACGCCAGGAAGTTGCCGGTCCCCAGCTCCCTCCACAGGTTCACGGGCGAGCGCATGTGGACGAGGTAGGTCTGCATGTAGCCCTTGAGCCACCGGGACCGCTGCCGCACCCAGTTGCCCACGCGGCTGTTGGCCTCCTCCCACGTGATCGAGTCCAGGATCTCGACTCGCCAGCGGCTGCGAGCGATGCACATCCCCAGGTCGAGGTCCTCGGTGACGTTGAACGGGTCCCACCCGCCGAGCGTGCGCAGGGCGGCCGTCCGGAAGTGATTCGAGGTGCCGCCCAGCGGCACCGGAAGGCCCCGGCGCGCCAGGCTGGGCAGCAGCATGTCGTAGAACGTGCCGTATTCGGAGGCGAAGAACCTGGTGAGCAGGTTCGTGTTGGGATTGCGGTACTGGAGCCTGGCCTGCAGGCAGACCACGCGCCGGCGCATCTTCCGGAACGCCACCACCGCCTTCTTGAGCTGGTCGGGCTGCGGCCGGTCCTCCGCGTCGTAGACGACGAGGTACTGGCCGGTCGCTCGCTCGAGGCCGATGTTGCAGACCTTCGGCTTCGTCCTGGGAAGCGAGGGCTCGATCACCACGATCTCGAACGGCCGGCCGAGGTTGGCCTCGCGCAGCGCCTGCAGGGTCGCGTCGTCGTCCCCTTCGCAGAGCAGCAGGATCTGGAGCCTGTGCCGCGGATAGTCCAGCTGCGAGAGGCTCGCGAGCAGGCTGTCCACGACCGCGGCCTCCTTGTAGAGCGGCACCATGACGGTGTAGGAGGGCAGCTCGCGCTCGAGCTGGCGCAGCTCGAGTCTGGAAACCCTGACAGGGCCGTGACGCACGGCATCGAGCGTGACCAGGGACTTGAAGGTCATGACGACGGCGTAGCCCACCATTGTCACGGCGACGACGGCGAACGCATACGCCATGCCGTTCACGAGGACGAGCGCGACCGACAGGAGCACAAGGCCGATGCCGACCAGGAGCTGGGCACCGCTCAGGGTGCGCACCGCGCTGTGTCGATCGGACTTCACGTCGCCCCCAGGTGGTAGATCTGTACCAGGCGGTTGGCGTAGACGAGCTCATAGCGATCCCTGAGCTCGTTCGTGCCGTGAAGCGCGACCCAGACCTCGTCGGGTGGCTGACCGTCCGTCATCACGATCCAGCTCACCTCACGCGCCGGGTCTCTCAGGTCGTCGCGCCACTCGTCGCGGTCGCCGGGGTACACGACGCTGCCATGGCCGACGCGAGAATGGAAGAGCAGGTCCTCGTGAGAGGGCTTGCCGGCGAGCACCAGGCCGCCGTCGTAGTGGGACTGCAGCCACTCGCCGGCGGTGGTCGTCAGCTCGTAGTTCTGCGAATGCCGGATGGCGACCGCCTCGTCGAAGTTGACCTGTCCGCTCGCGAACAGCAGTGCGAACGACGCAACGCTGGCGCCGAGGGCCGGCCAGCGCAGCCACCGCACGCCGGCGATCAGGCCCACCAGGAACGCGGCGGCGGGCAGGACGAGCAGTCCGTAGCGCACGTTGGCGGGGTCGACGCCGGGTGTCAGCGGCGGGTCGGTGATCACCTCGCCGCCCGTGTAGACCATGACGATGCTGAACGGGATGGGCGCCAGGAGCAGCGCCAGCACCAGCGCGGAGTGCAGCCGCCGCGCGACCGCGAGCCGGAATGCTCCCAGCACCGCCAGCCCCGCGGCGATCCAACCGATGTTGCTCAGGGCGGTCCAGCCCACGAGTTCGGCGGACAGCTGCAGGTTGCCGGCGCCGCGGTAGGGCGCCGGAACGCCGAGCAGCTGCGTCGCGTTCACGGCCTTCGTGCCGTAGGCGCTGGTCAGGAAGTAGGTCATGTCGCCGAAGATCACCCGGTTCCAGATCAGCCACGTGCCCACGCCGAGGAACGCGATCATCCCGAAGAACACCAGGTGTCCCTCGGCCGCCGCGTAGTCGAGTCCGCCGCGCCAGCATGCGTAGACGACGACCAGCGTGAGCAGGCCGAGCAGCGCCCATCCCTCGTACCGGGTGAGCGTGGCGACAGCAGCGGCGACACCCGCGAGGAACAGCGCGTGCAGCCTGCCGGCCGCCATCCACTTCGCGACGAAGTACACGGCGCAAACGAAGGCCGCGATGAACGGCAGCTCTGACATCGGCGTCGACTGCAGATAGAGCAGGTTCGGGTTGGAGAAGGCGACCACCGATATGACGCCGGCGAACTGGTCCTTCGTCAGAAGAGACACGAGCTTGTAGAGCGCGCCGCAGGCGAGGACGTAGCTGGCCATCGACGGCAGCGCGCCACCGATCCCGGAGTGGAGCAGGAAGTCGTTCCAGGTGAACGGGAGCATGTACACCTGTGGGAACGGCAGCCAGACACCGCCCAGCTGGGCCAGCCCGGGGTGTCGGCCGTGCAGCACGGCGTCGGTGATCAGGAGCCTGGCCTCCGTGTCGCCGTAGCCCAGGATCATGTCGAGCCGATAGAAGTAGACGAAGCTCGTGATGCTGAGCACCACCGAGATCCCGAGTGAGACCGCGAGGCCCGGGTCGCGCGCCAGCAGCCGCTGCATCCGGTTGCTGTGTGATGGAGGGACGAGCGTCAGGTTGAACGGCGCGGTATCCAGGTAGACCTGGTCCGGTGCCCTCACCGGCCGGCTCCGCGCTCGTCGATGAGACGGGGACGCGGGCTGACGCCCGGCTGGCGGAACCGCAGCCAGAGCAGGTCGCGCAGCATCTCGAGCGAGTGGCCCACTGGCGACACGCGGGTTGCGTCGGAGTTGCGCCGGCAGGGAATGACGACGCTCAGATCCGCGTCCGCGCACGCCGGTCCGACACCGTCACGGTCGCACAGAACACATCGCCGGTGATCGGCTCAGACCAGCGCATCCCGAACTGTCTCGCTCCTCCTCTCGTCCAACGGTCAGGGGCCGCACTAAACAGCACGGGTCATCGTTGGAACGCCCTTCCCGGGCGCACCGTTACGGCTGGCCGGCGAGAGGCCGACCCCAGAGGGACGGCTCACCTTGCAGTGACCGGCTGATCAGTGGAGGTACGACTGGGAACGTCGCTGGACCGGGTCGGGTTTCACCCGTCCACGAGCTCCCCCACCAGGGCCAGCACACGGGCCGCCGACTCTCGAGGAGGCTCCAGGTGGGCCGGGACCACCAGCTCCGGCTCCTCGGGCGGCTCGTAGGGGTCGTCGACGCCGCTCAACCCGCGCAGCTCGCCTGCGCGCTGGCGTGCGTACAGCCCCTTGGGGTCACGCTCGGCACAGACCTCGACCGGGGTGGACACGAAAACCTCCAGGAAGCTGCCCGGCTCGTGCATGGCCCGCGCCTCCGCGCGCGCCTCGCGGTAGGGCGAGATGGCCGCCACGATCGCCACCACCCCGTTGCGCGCCAGCACGCTCGCGACGAAGCCGATGCGGCGGATGTTCTCGTCGCGGTCCTCGCGGGAGAAGCCGAGACCGCGCGTCAGCGTCTTCCGCATCTCGTCACCGTCGAGGACCTCGACCCGCCGGCCTCGTTCCCGGAGGGCGCGCGCGACCATGCCGGCGATGGTCGACTTGCCCGCGGACGAGAGGCCGGTGAGCCAGATCGTGCAGCCGTCCGGAGGCGCGCCCACGGTGCCCGACCCGCCGCCCGACGAGGCGAGGGCCGCACGGAGCACCTCCGCCACCTCTGGCCGGCTGTACTCCGGCGGCGGCAGGCGGCCATCCCGCAGCAGTCCGCGGACGCGGGTTCCCGACAGCGCGACGTGGGCGGCGGGATCGTGGGGACACGTCCTGGACGTCGCCATCTGGCCGCAGACGCGGCAGTAGAACGCCCCGTCGAAGAAGAGGGGCTGGATCCCCAGCCGGCCGGGACCCAGCTCGCGCAGCAGGTCCTGGGCGTCGAAGGGACCGTAGAACGAGCCGACGCCGGCGTGGTCGCGGCCGACGATGAAGTGGGTCGCCCCGTAATTGGCGCGGACCAGGGCGTGGAAGACCGCTTCGCGCGGCCCGGCATACCGCATCGGCGCCGGAAAGAGCGCGAGCAGCGTGGTGGCCGCCGGGTAGTACCCGTCGAGCAGGGCGTGGTAGCAGCGGAGGCGGACGTCCGGCGGGACGTCGTCCTCCTTGGTCTCGCCGACCAGGGGATGGAGCAGCAGGCCGTCGCAGACCTCCAGCGCGACCTTGGTCAGGTACTCGTGCGCCCGGTGGATGGGGTTGCGCGTCTGGAAGGCCACGGCGGTCCGCCAGCCCCGCCGCGCGATCTCTGCGCGCACGTCCACCGGCGCGGACGGCAGGCCCTGGAACGGCGGCGGCAGCTCGAGCGCCCCAACGCCGGCCGCCACCGGCCGGCCGCCCAGCCGCCAGGGGCCGGCGGCGAGCACGCGGGCGACGCCCGGATGCCGCGCGTCCTCCGTTCCGTAGACCTGCCGCGCCTCCCGGCAGGGGTCGACCCGGTACAGCTCGGGCTCCACCAGCGTGGCGACCACGTCGCCGGCGGGCGAGCGCAGGCCGACGGTCCGAGCACCGCGCAGCGAGGGGACCAGGCCCTCGTCAGGCGAGAGGGTGATGGGCAGGCTCCAGAGACGGCCGGACGCCAGGCGCATGTCGGAGACGACGCTCTCGTAGTCGGCCTCTCCGAGGAAGCCCTCCAGCGGCGCGTACGCCGACCAGACCAGCAGGCGCAGGTCCGCGAGCTCGACGGCCGAGAGCTGGTGTGCCGGCATCAGTCACCTCCCGTGGCATCGCGAGCGGTCGAGGGACGTGCGGCGGCAGGGGCCCCCTCGAAGGGTCGTCTGGCGAGGCTCCCGTACACCATCTCGGTGAGCGTCACGATGTCGAAGACGGGCACGCCGACCCGCGCCTGGATGGCGTGCGCGAACGGCACCAGGTCGGTGCACTCGATGACCAGCGCCCCCATGTCGGGGTGGGCCCTCGCGAGCCGGTCGACCTCGCTCAGCACCTCGCGGCCGAGGCGATCGCGGTCCAGCTCGTGCCGCCGGCCCTCCAGGACGACCTCCCGGAACTCCGGCCGCTCGTCCATGCCCGCCACGCACACCGGGACCAACTCGCCGCCGATGGCCTCCAGGTGGCGCCGCGTCAGGGACCGCTTCCTGGCCACCAGCAGTCCGACCTCCTTGCCCGCCGGCAGCATGCGGTGGACCATCGGCAGCTGGATCAGGCTGGACGTGAACATCGGGATCTCGACCGCGGCGGCCAGCTCCCGCTGGAAGAGGACCAGGAACCCGCACCCGCTCGTGATGGCCGCCACCCCTTCGGCCTCGAGCGCCCTCGCCGCGTCGACGAACGGCCGGAGCAGCGCCGGATCGGCCCGGCCGACGAGACGCTCCGGCGTGGCGCCCTCCACCACCCGGTAGACGACCGGGAAGCCGAAGGTGTCCGGGTTCCTGATGTGTCCGGGGAACCGCGTGTACGCCGTCTCGAGGCAGAGGACCCCGATCGTCACCTCGCCGGATTTCACCGGCCGTGCCGCCCCACGCGAAGCGGGGTCGGGTCCATGTCCGGCGGCTCGCCGGCGACGATCTGCGCGATCAGCCGGCCGGTGATCGGCGCCAGGCCCATGCCGAGGTGGCCGTGGCCGCATGCGATGGAGAGGTTCCGGTAGGGCTCCGCCCGGCCGATCAGCGGCAGGCCGTCCGGCGTGAGGGGACGGAAGCCGCGCCAGACCTCCAGCGTCTCGGTGCGCTCGAGCTCCGGGAGATAGTCGCGCACGGTCCGGCGGATGCCTTCGACGCGACGTTCGGAGATGGCCCCGTCCAGGCCCGACAGCTCCAGGGTGCCGCCGAAGCGAAGCCGGTCTCCGAGCGGCATCAGCGCCACCTTCCCCTCGCTCAGCAGGACCGGGCGCCGGGGGGCGCCGCGCGGCGTCCGGACCGTGACGCTGTAGCCCTTGGCGGGCTGGAGGTCGAGCCGGACGCCCAGCCGGCGCGCCCACTGCGCGGACCAGGCGCCGGCCGCGATGACGGTCTCCCGCGGCCTGAAGTCCCCGAGGCTCGTCCGCACCGCCACGATCCTGCCGGCCGCCGCCTCGAACCCGCTGACCTGGCAGGGTGCCTCGATCTCGACCCCCATGGCCTCCAGCGTCCGGGCGAGCTCGACCACGAAGTCCGGGGTTCGCAGGCACGCGGCGTCCTCGTCGTGGACGGCCCCGCACACGTCCCACGCCACCTCCGGCTCGAGCGCGCGGAGCGCGGCCGGGTCGAGGGTCCGGAGCCGGACCCCCCGGGCCGCGGCGGCGGGCACCGACCGGCACGCCTTCTCGAACCCATGCGCCGTCCGGTAGGCGACCAGGATCCCCGCCGGCGTGAACGTGGAGGCGAGGCCTCCGCCGGCGCAGAGCTCGCGCAGGATCTCCAGGCTGCGCCGCTTCATCTCCTCGAGGACCGCGGAGACGGCGTTCGCCGCCTCCTCGGTGCACGCGGCGCGGAACCGCCAGAGCCAGCGCAGGAGCTCGGGGTCCGGACGCATCCGGACGAAGAACGGGCTGCTCGGGCTGGAGAGCCAGCGCAGGCCCTGCGCCAGCACTCCGGGCTCGGCCAGCGGGGCGGACCGCGTCCCCACGAATCCCGTGTTCCCGGAAGAGCACGACTGCGGACCGCCCACCGCGCCGCGCTCGACCACCGTCACGGTGGCGCCCGCACGGCGAAGGTGATACGCGCAGAAGAGACCGACCACGCCGCCCCCGATCACCAGGATGTCGGGTTCGGAGCGCATCTCGCCGCCTACAGCGAGACGACGAAGAAGTTGGTGGGCAGGTTGACCACCACCCGTTCGCGGATCTCGGCCATCAGCGCGACCCCCGGCGTGGCGAAGGTGTCCGCCGGCGGCTCGGCGAACCGGATGACCGAGCGCCCGGCGTCGAAGAGCTGGGCGCCGTGCCCGAAATCGCCGATGATGGCCGTGCCGGGGTCGACGAGCCGCGTCCGCACGATGAACACGCCGTTGCGCTCCAGGTCATCCATTAGCTCGTCGTGGCCCATGAGCCGGTAGTAGTCGTGCGGGTTGACGATGAGGCCGTCGGCGGTGCCCCCCATCTGCTCGACCTCGTTGCAGGCCGCCACCAGGGTCGACGCGAACGGTCCCTTCGACGTCAGGCGCGCGATCCCCGGCAGGTTCAGCAGCCCACCCTCGCCGCGGATGATGGTCTGGTTCTCGGCCGTCGCGAGGCGGACGATCAGCCGGTAGTCGATGAACGAGGCGAACGTCTCCGCGTCCTCCCACAGGTCCGGCGGCACCTGGACCCACGCGATGGTGGGCAGCAGCTCCGGCACCGGTGACTTGCGGAACCGGTTGGCCGCCTCGCGCCGCACGCCGGCGCCGTGGACCTCGGAATCGCCCTGCGCCGGCGGGCCCTCGTGCCAGTAGTACCGGCGCGGGTCGCGGGACAGGTCGACCACCTTCAGCATGTTCCGGGCCGGGTGGCGCGGCTTCCGCCGCGAGCTCGTCAGCGAGTCGGTGACCGTCACGTCGTAGTCGACGCAGGTGCCGAGCCCGCCGGCCGCGAATGCCTGCACGAACGTCTTGCCTGGCGTCATCGGTGGGCCTCCTCGTGCGCCGCACGGAACACAGGCAGGTCGGGTCCCATCACGCTGGCTCCCCCGTCGACGAGGTGCACCTGGCCGGTGACGAAGGAAGCGCGATCGCTGGCGAGGAAGGCCACCACGGCCGCGATCTCCTCCGGGCGGGCGACGCGGCCGAGCGCGTTGTGCCGTCCGATCGCGCGCAGCGGACCCTCGACGTCGCCGCCGGCCATCCTGGCCGCCATCCGCTCGACCAGCGGAGTGCGCGTCCAGCTCGGCGCCAGCACGTTGACGGTGATGCCGTCGCGTCCGACCTCCGCTGCCAGGGCCTGCGCGAAGCGGACGACGGCCGCGCGGGTGACGCCGGAGAGCGCCAGCGGGGCGACGGGGACGCTGGCCGTCTCGGAGGCAACGAAGATCAGACGGCCCCAGCCGGCGGTCTCGAGGTACGGCAGCGCCGAGAGCGCCAGGTCGACCGCCGGCAGGAGGACGCTCTCGACGGCGGCGCGGTAGTCGTCGAGCGCGAACTGCAGCGCCCGTCCGCCCGGCGGGCTGCCGCCGTTGACGACCACGACGTGGAGCGCGCCGAAGTGGGTCGCGACCCCCTCGACCCACGCGCGCGCCGCCATCCTGTCCGTGACGTCCACGCTGCTGGCCAGCACACGGCCGGGCGCCACCTCCTCGAGCGCGCCGCGCGCGGCCGCCAGGCGCACAGGGTCGCGGGCTCCGATGGCGACCGAGGCGCCCTCTCTCGCGAGCTCCATCGCGGAGGCCAGCCCGAGTCCGCTCGAGCCGCCGGCGACCAGCGCGACGCGGTTACGGAGCCCGAGATCCAACCCTGCTCCTCCCCGAGGGTGCGGACTCCGGATGGCTCCGCGGCGTCCCTCCACCGTATCCATAGCGCCGGCGCAGCGGCCAGGACATCACGCTCGCCGCCAGCCTGGCGCGCGCCGGCAGCCCGCTCCTCCAGCCGTCGTCCCGGTCGCCGACCGCCGTCGGACCGGTCAGGAAGCGGTCGGGGTTGCCCGTGACCGTGTGATTGCCGCGAAGCTCGCACGTGCGATCCCGCAGCGGATTCGCGGCGGGATCGGACCCGCACAGCTGGAGCAGCCCGTCCACGGCCGCCCCGGGATCGGCGATGAAGTCCTCGTAGCGTAGGAAGAGCGATCGGTCCGGATTGCGCCTCGTGATCGCCTCGCAGGCCAGGTCGAAGCCGACCCAGTAGGCGGTGCTCTTCCAGGCCGGCATCGTGTGGATGTACTGCTTCGGCCTGGCCCAGGAGTGGGCCGTTGCCCGCGGGTCGCGCACCAGGTGCACGTAGGACGGCGTGACTCCCTCCAGGCGTGCCAGCAGCGCGGCTTCGCCCGGCATCTTGCTGGTGTCCACGATCACGCGAGCGCCGGTCAGGGCGGTCAGCGAGTGGTAGACCCGCGTCATCAGCGCCGCGTGCTCCCGGATCTCGTCGCGATCCAGCCCGCGTCTGAGCACGCGCCAGGTGTGTCGCGTCCGCACGCACGCGAGCTGCCGGCGGACGACCGTCTCGGCGTGCCCCTGCTCGGAGACGCCGGCGGGCCTTCCCAGTGGGAGGATCTCCGACCAGACGGGGCAGGTGGTCAGCGGTCGCCCGCAGCCGCACCACGGGTTGGAGCCTCCGCCGGCCGCGTTCTTCCACAGGAAGTGGAGCTCGCCGACGTGGAAGAACCCGGGGACCTCGTTGAGGATGTTGCCGATCAGGGTGCTGCCATTGCGGCACCAGCCGGTGATGCAGAGGACCTGCGGCGCCGCCGTGCCCACCGTCAGCCCGCGGCCACCGGCTGCGGGGCCGGCTGGCGAACCGACAGGGCGACGGCCACCGCTGCGACGGCGCAGGCCGCGCCCACGACGAAGACGGCTGGATACCCGAAGCCGCTCGCGACCGCTCCCGTCGCCGGACCCCAGACGCCCAGGCCCAGGTCCCAGAACGAGGTGTACGCCCCCAGCGCGGCGCCCTGCTTCGAGCGGTCGGTGCGATTCATGACCATGAGGGCCAGCGACGGGTGGAGCAGGGAGAACCCGACCCCCATGACCACGCTGCCGGCCAGGGCCACGGCCAGGTTGGGCGCCAGGGCGATGACGAGGAGGCCGATGGCCTCGCCGATGCCGCACCAGACCACGACGCGGCGCGGGCCGTACTGGTCGGGAACGCGGCCGATGAACAGCCGGGTGCCCGCGTAGACCACGCTGAACGTGCCCAGCACGACGAAGCCGGACGGGATGCCCCGGGCCTGCAGGTGCAGGACCACGAACGCGGCCAGTCCGGCGTACCCCGCGGCGGCCAGCGCGAGCGCCAGGCCGGGCAGCGCCGCCGGGCGCAGCAGCAGGTCGAGGCGTCCGCTCGGCCTCGCTGCGGCTGCCGGCGCGGCCACCGAGCTGATCAGGAGCAGGCCGAGGAACGGCGCTGCGGCACTGAAGGCCCACACCGTGTCATAGCCGAAGCGGACCAGCACCGCGCCCAGGAAGGTCCCGGCCGAGATCCCGAACCACATGCTCACGCCGTACAGCCCGATCAGCTGGCCTCGACGGCTGTGCGGCGCCAGCGACACCGTCCAGGCGGCGCCGGCCGTGAAGAGCGACGCCTCGCCGACTCCCAGCATCAGCCGCACCGCGACCAGGCCGGCGAGGCCGACGGGCAGGAAGTACAGGACTCCACCGGCCGCGACGATCAGCGCACCCGCCTGCATGACCCTTCGGTAGCCGCGACGGTCGGCCACGTCCCCCGCGATCGGTCGCACGACCAGCGCGGCCAGGCCGGTGGCCGTCACCGCCAGCCCGACCGCCAGGTCGGGAGCGCCGAAGCCCTCCCGGACGAAGCGGGGCAGCACCGGGATCACCGCGCTCAGGCCCATGTAGCCGCAGAACAGCCCGCCGAAGACGCCCGCCAGGGCCAGGCGGGGAAGGGGCTTCTCCTCGTCCGACACGGCTATCGTCGGTCCCCGCGCGCCGCGGCGGCCGCCGGCTCCGGCCGCATCGCGGCCGCCACCTTGCGGACGGCCTCGACCAGCTGGTCGCAGTCCGTCCGCGAGAGCGTGGAGGACAGGGGAACGTCGACCGTCTGCTCGAGGTACCTCGTCGAGTTCGGCAGCAGCGCCTTGATCGCGGCCACGTCGGCGCCGTCGAACAGGAAGCGCCAGTTCCAGTAGGCGCGCACGTTGCCGTCCTCCGCGGAGCCGATGTTCCGGGCGTCGACGCCCTCGCCGCGGAGGGCCCGCGCGAACCAGGTGGCGTCGCCGGAGGGGACGCGGAAGAGGAACGCCTCGCCGAGGAGCGCGCCCGGAGCCACCGGCCGTCGGATCGCGATCTGCGGCAGGTCGGAGAGGGCAGCGGCCACGTGCTCGTAGTTGTGCCGGAAGCGCTCGACGCGGATCGGCAGGCGCTTCATCTCGGCGCGCAGCAGGGCGGCGCGGATCTCGTCCATGCGGAAGCTGAGCACCGGCAGTTCGAGATCGGTCACCAGCGGCGCCCGGCCATCCGGGAAGTGCCGCCGGTAACGCCCCTCGTACGCCCCCGAGAGCACGATCGCGCGAGCGAAGAGGTCCCCGTCGTCGGTGATGAGGAAGCCGCCCTCGCCGGAGTTGAGCGACTTGTCCGATTGCGTGCTGAAGCCGGCGGCCAGGCCGAAGGTGCCGAGCTTCCGGCCCCCGAGCTCGGCTCCCAGGGCGGGCACCACGTCCTCGAAGACCGGCACACCCGCCTCCCGAGCGAAGCCGGTCACGGCCTCCATGTCGGCCGCGAACCCGCGCATGTGGACGGGCATGATGGCACTGATGTCGCCGGTCCACCGGCGCCGCAGGTCCGCCAGGTCCAGGTGCAGGTTCTCGTCCACCTCCACCAGGAAGGGCCGGCAGCCGGCCAGCAGGATGGCGCTCGGCGTGGCGACGAACGTGAACGCGGGACACGCGATCAGCGAGCCAGGCGGGATCCCCGCCGCCATGATCGTGAGCGCAAGGGCGGCGGTCCCGCTCGAGACGGCCAGCGAGTGCTTGCTTCCGAAGTAGCGGCACAGCTCGTCCTCGAACCCCGCGCACTGCGTCTGGCCGTGGGTCCTGCAGTCGTAGCGGAAGTAGAGGTGGCTGCGGATGGCTCGCATGGCGGCCTGCTCATCCTCTCTGTGGACGAAAACGGCGCCCTTGTCGTACGTCGGCCAGGGCCTCACGCGTACGGGCCTGCCTCCGTATACGGCGAGGCGCGCGCCGTCACCTTCCCTCGTCCGCCCCCAGCTCGCCGCCACTGATCGACCATAATCGGCGGTTTTGGCTTCGTCAAGTGGTCGTGGCCGACTGCTTGACAACCTCCTGTATGCTCGTGCAGTGCTGAAGCGGCAGAGGATTTCCCTCCTGGGAGCCTGCGCGGCGGCCCTGCTCGCGGCAGCCTGTTCCGGCCTGTTCTCCGCGTCCTCACAGGCGCCCCGACACGGGCAGTCGGTGACGATCGAGACCTCCGTCAACCCGGTCGGAGTGGCCTTCACACCGGGCTTTGCCTGGGTGGCGAACTCGGGTGACGGCACGGTCTGGAAGATCGACAGGAACACCGACCGGGTGGTCGGCAAGGTGGCCGTCGGCAGCTCCAGCGGCTTCGCCGGGCAGCAGGTGAACGGGGCCGGCATCCCCGGGTGCGAATCCGGCTCGATCCACCAGACGCCGCACGGCGACTTTCGCATTCGCAACTGCGACCTCCCCAAGGCGGTGGCGGCTTCCCATGGAGCGGTCTGGGCGGGCAAGGGCGATACCAGGTCCCTGGTTCGCATCGACCCCGCTAAGGACCGGGTGGTGGACACCATCGCGGTGGGCGTCGAGCCGTGGTACATCCTGGCCACCGACACCGCGGTCTGGCTGAGCGACTGGCGCACGAACACGGTCGTCCGCGTCGATCCGGCGACGGACCGCGTGGTGGCCACGATCGCCGACCTGCCCGCCGGCACCACGGGCCTTGCGGTGTCGCCCGGCGCCCTGTGGGTGGCGAGCAGCCGTGACGCCATGCTGACGAGGATCGACACGACCACGAACGCGGTGGTGACGTCGCTGCACACCGACCCGACACCGCTGCCGGTCGTCTACGCGTTCGGCAGCGTGTGGGTCCGCAACGAGTTCGCCGAGGGGACCGGCACCGTGCAACGCATCGACCCGGCCACCAACCAGGTGGTGGGCAGCGTCCAGGTCACGCCAGTGGCCGGCCGGGACGGCCTGGACGGGATGGCGGTCCTCGACGGGGGCGTCTGGGTGGCGGGCCTCGAGCTGCAGAAGATCGATCCCGCCACCAACCGGGTCGTGCGGATGATCAACCACACCTGCGGAGCGGTCACCGCCGACGCCGGCTTCCTGTGGACGATCGACGTCGCCTACTCGGTGACGCGCATCACGCCCTGACCGGCGTCAGCCCGCGAGGAACTCCGCCCATGCCGTGCCGGTCGGCCGGAGGTCGGCGCTCGAGTTGGGCAGGGCCAGCAGCAGCAGGAAGATGATCGACATGTCGAAGTCGCGTGGGCCTGCTCCGACCTACCGGCGAAGAGCGCCCGACCCCGGGCGACCGAACCGACGAAGGAGCGATGACGTGAAGTACCTGCTGCTGATCTACTTCAACCCGACGACCTGGGACTCGCTGACCGAGGAGGAGCACCAGGCCGTGTTCAGCGGCCACGAGCAGTTCATCAAGACGATCAGGGAATCGGGAGAGATGGTCGGCACCGAGGCGCTGGCCAGCCCGTCGGAGAGCTCGGTGGTCCTGGTGCGCGACGGGGTGCCCGTCGTGACCGACGGTCCCTACCTGGAGGCCAAGGAGTTCATGGCCGGCTACTACGTCGTCGACTGCGAGAGCCGCGAGCGTGCGATCGAGCTGGCCGCGATGATCCCGGACGCGAAGTTCGCGGCGATGGAGGTGCGGCCGATCATGCACTACGACCGGCCTGAGGTGTGAGCACCGACGTCCGGATCGAGGACCTGCTGCGCGAGCTCGCGCCGCAGGTCCTCGGCATCGTGGTGAGGCGCCACGGCCAGTTCGACCTGTGCGAGGACGCCGTGCAGGACGCCCTGCTGTC
>Ga0126371_10003249_pt1 | contig 14168 bp, 15 predicted proteins | sample PanSoiMetaPlot_4_FD_110145 | JGI IMG/M metagenome (GOLD analysis project Ga0126371, IMG submission 110145) | Tropical forest soil microbial communities from Panama - MetaG Plot_4 | ecosystem: Environmental > Terrestrial > Soil > Tropical forest > Bulk soil | place: Panama | collected 2016-02-17 | reverse complement strand
CCTGGGCGCTGCAGCCTGGGCGCTGCAGCCTGGGCGCTGCAGCCTGGGCGCTGCAGCCTGGGCGCTGCAGCCTGGGCGCTGCAGCCTGGGCGCTGCAGCCTGGGCGCTGCAGCCTGGGCGCTGGCGCGAGCGCAACAAAAAGGGCGCGCGCCTTGCGGCGCGCGCCCAGGAATTCAGGCAACAAAAAGGGCGCGCCTTGCGGCGCGCCCTAGTCGGAGTCGTTGCGGCTTACTTTGGCGCTTTCGCGAGCCACTCGCGCCACTGCGATCCGCGCTCGCCGTCAAGCTTCGCGGCGTGCTTTTTCTGCAGATGGCGCATGGTCGTGACGAGCGCGGCGAGCGCGTCAAACGGATTCACGTCATCCTTTGGATTGACGATCTCGTCAGCCTTGATCAAGCGCTGTTCGTTCGCCTTGCGATCCGCCTCTTTTTGAGCGCGAGTCGCCTCGCCCTTGGCAGCCTGTTCCGACTTAGGAACGCCAGCCATTGCCTTGGCACGCGACCAAAGGACTCGCGCCGCGATCATGACGCGCTCTTGCTCAAATGTCCGATGCTCGTCATCCTGCTTATCCTCGTTATACTTGAGGAGTCCGACAATCCGAGTCGCCTCGCCCTTGGTCACGTCAAGCTTTTTCATGACGTAGCCGATATTCAGCGCGCCCTGAATCTCGGTCAGGATAGCGGTATCGCCTTTGAACTGGCCGATAGCCTTGACGAGTGTGCCATCGAGTCCCGCGAGAGACTGGCCATACTTGAACGCGGCCGCAATGGCTTGGTCCTTTGTCATGGCGAGCGGAGACTCGACGGGAGTCACGGGAGTCACGGGAGTCACAACAGAAGTAACGTTGACAGTCATTTGACTAACCTTTCAGTCAATACGTTGATCGGGTATCGATCAACTGAAATCATAATACATAGTTTGGTGCTTTGTGTCAAATGGTGCCCTATGGTGTTACATGATGTAACACCGTCCGCCCAGCCCGGGAAGAATTACTTGTTCGAGATCAGACCCCTAGAAGGGGCTGACGTGCAAGTCATGGCGTATGCTTGCCCATGTCCGACAGATTTTCTGACCGATTCCCTAAAATCATCTTGTGCACTAAGTTACTACAAAAATTTTTTGGGTAAAAATTGAGGGTGTGTGATAGGATGACGCGACGGACGGGGTGACCAAACCCCGTCCGCCACTTGCGCAAGGCAACCTTCAGGGAGGCTGCGATGGCCAGGATCGACGGTAAATGCTGCAGGTGCGGCTCTCAAGCAAGATCGGGTCAAAGCTACTGTCGTGCGTGCCATAACGCGCATCAGCTGGAGTGGGCTCGTGACCGTGGCGGCTACGTCGCATTATCGGCAGAAGCCAAGAAGCGTTGGCGTGCACGAAACCGCGCAGGCGAGTATCGTCGGCGGGGGACGTTGAAACCGCAGCCGTGCGAACGCTGTGGTGCTGTCGAGGTCCAGATGCACCATCCGGATTACGACCAGCCGCTGAAGGTGGTATGGTTGTGCAAACCCTGTCACAGGGCGGAACATGACTAACGCACCAGTGCAATATATGGACCTGACCGCCGACCCCGCCGCGCTCGGCTGGCCCCCGGCGCTGCCGCTGGAGCTGGCGCTTGCCCAGCAGAGCGTGCGCGAAATCTGCGAAGCCTACGGCATCGATCGCTATGAGTATGAGCGCCTGCGCTGGGACCGCGGCTTCCGGCGCGCGGTGGAAACGGCGACCGAGACGCTCAAGGAGGACGGTGCGAGCTTCAAGCTCAAGGCTAGAGCACAGAGCGAGGAGCTGCTAAAAACATCCTGGGCCCTGATCCACAAGCCCCTCGATCAGGTGTCCGCCGCGGTCAAGGCGCAGCTGATCATGTTCACGGTTCGCTGCGCCGGCCTCGACGCCAGCGTGGAGCAGAAGGCCAGAGCGACCGCTCAGGCGAGCGCAGCGAGCCTGACCGCGCTGACCATTAACTTACACTTAGGTGACTAGATGAACCCATGAGGTGAGAGCTTGCGCACCGACGAGCGTGAAGTAAACGACAAAGCCCGTGTGAATGACGCCATGAATGCGGAGATCGTGAACAAGGCCGCTGACGTCGCCAACAGCGCGGTCAACGCGCTCAAGGCGAGCCCGATCGTGCTTGCCCTCGTGCTGATGCAGATAACCACCATGGCGATGGTGCTCTACAATGCCGTCGACCGGCAGCGCTCGAACACGACGCAGTTTGAATATCTGCACAAAACATTGGATGCTTGTGTGAGCAAGCTGGGTATCGACAAGTAAGCCAGGGAGAGCGACGTGGCTGACATCGCGCCTAAGGAAGACCAGAAGTCAGCCTCCCCCATTACCTACAAGGTCGTCGACCAGGACTGGTCCCCAAGCGATCCCTCTGTTCCGCAGGCGATGCTCGACGAGGTCGGCGCTGACGGCTGGCAGCTGATCATCGCCTACGTTGATCCGATACGTGAACGCACCCGCTTCGTCTTCGCTCAGGGCGGCTCTCCGGTGGACTATCAGGTGCTCGACGATCGCTGGTCGCCCGAGGACCCCGCCGTCCCCGAGGCGACCCTCAACGAGGCCGGCCGGGAAGGCATGGGTCTGATCACGGCCTACCCCGACAGCCACCGCGAGCGCACCCGCTGGATATTCGGTGCCGGCTTCGCCGGTGGGCCGCCCTCTGGTGGCGGCGGCATTCCCGAAGCACCGATCGACGGAGAGACCTATGGACGAAAAGACGCGGACTGGACCCCACTCTCCTCAGGCGGCGGAACGGCCGGCCCGCCCGGACCGCCCGGTCCGCAAGGACCGGCCGGACCGCCCGGCGCGGCCGGCGAGACCGGTCCCGCTGGTCCGCCCGGAGCGCCCGGCGAGACCGGAGCGGCCGGAGCGCCCGGCGAGACCGGTGCGGCAGGTCCCCCAGGTGACCCGGGCCCAGCTGGACCGGCTGGCGCGGATGGTCAGCCCGGAGCGGATGGCCAGGATGGAAGCCCTGGTCCAGCGGGCCCAGCAGGCCCAGCGGGTGAGGCAGGCCCGCCCGGACCAGTAAGCGTCTCGACCGACACCAACAACGCGGCAACCCTTGGCACGGACGGGCTCATCTATGTCTCAGCTGATACTGCAGGAGGAGGACCCGCAGGTCCTCCTGGACCTCAGGGACCTCCCGGTCCAGCCGGACCGCAGGGCGAGACCGGCCCGGCTGGTGTGGATGGCGCAACCGGACCCCAGGGTCCTCAGGGTGATCAGGGACCTCAGGGAACCCAGGGTCCGCAGGGTCCCGCCGGCAGCGCCGGTGCTCAAGGAGCGGCTGGCAGTGACGGTGCTCAAGGACCTCCGGGGAGCGACGGAGGTCAGGGTCCACCCGGTGTAGCCGGCCCGCAGGGCATACCCGGTAACGACGGCGCGCCCGGCGCGCCGGGTCCCGCGGGCGATCCTGGTCCGCAAGGTGTCCCCGGCCCGGCCGGACCGCAGGGCGACCCCGGTGCGCCGGGACAGACAGCAATCATCATGCTGTCGTTCTCGAACCAACCCCCATCAGCACTGCCCATTGATGGCTACATCCCGCAGGACTGGGACTCTCCTGGTAACCCGCCGCAGGGCGACCAACTCGTGCGTGGTCAGGGCGCGCTCGACACCCGCACCCAGGCTGTGTGGCTCTGGGTCGGCGCGAGTATGGCCCCCTCTGGTTGGGTCGAGCTAGGTGAAGTCACAGGTCCGCCGGGACCTCCCGGCCCGGCCGGGTCGGACGGTGCCGCCGGACCTCAAGGCCCGCAGGGCGTCCCTGGTCCGCAAGGCCAGCAAGGCTTGCAGGGTCAACAAGGCGGCCAGGGACCGGTCGGTCCGGCCGGCGCGCAGGGTCCGCAAGGCCCCGCGGGAACCCAGGGACCCCAGGGTCCCCAGGGCGTTCCCGGCCCGACCGCGGTCTCGGCCGACGCCGGCAACACCGCGACCTTAGGCACTGACGGCCGCATCTTCGTCCCGACGCTGCCTCCTGGCAGCAATGCTATTCCGACAATGAACGGGACGGCGGCGACTGGCGTCGCGACTGCTTGGGCGCGTGGTGATCATGTCCACCCGACAGACACTAGCCGCATGCCGGTCAAGGGCGCGACCGACGGAGCCCAGGCACCCGTCGGCAACATCGGCGAGCAGATCGCGCAGTCCGTCACGACCGCGGTCAACCTGACCGCCGCCACGGCGGCCAATATCGGCAGCATCACCCTGACCCCAGGCGACTGGAATGTCGGCGGCTTCGTCAACTTCGCCGCGGCGGGCACCGCACCGACCCGGTTGGCGGCCGGTCTCTCCACCACCAGCGCGACGCTCCCCACTCCGGCGCAGATCGCCGCCGGCAACGGTGCGCTCAACGATCTCTCGTGCACGTTCGGCAAGGCCGCGATGACCTTGCCGACCAGCGTCGCCCGGTTCAACGTCACCGCCAACACGGTGGTCTATCTCGTGGGGCTGTCTTCGACAGCGGACACCGCGACCGGCTACATCTCAGCGAGAAGGGCAGCACGATGACCCCGCCGGTCAACGTCATCTTCGTCCCCTGTGGCGCAACCAAGCGTTCCCTGGTGTTCGAGCACGTCTATTATGGCCCGGTGCTCGTGGCCAACATGCTGGACCTTGACGACGAGCCGACTGATGATCCCACTCTCGCGTGCCGGCTGGTCTGCTCGTTGCCCAACGGGGAGTGGCTGGCGACCTGCGCCTGTCCGAACTGCGGGCGGCTGCGCGAGGTCAGGTCAGGAGTGCATTGACCATGCCCAGCGAAAGCAAGAAACAACGTGTTGCGATGCAGATTGCCAAGGCTGGCAAGAGCAATATCGGCATTCCGCAGAAGGTGGGCGCTGACTTTGTTGCTGCCGACAAGAAGAAGAGTAAGGCCCAGCTCGCGGCTCTCCCGCTCCGCAAGGGAGCCCCACCCCCTCCAGCCAAAGGAAAAGACTGATGGCGACAGGACCTCGCAAGGCCAGGGAGACCTACACCCCGGCGACGACGCCCGCGGACAATAACTACTGCCCGCAGGGCTCCACGTTCGACGACGCTTACAATGGCGATCTCACGAATTTCGACACGACCAGGGACCCGTTCGAGGAGCGCGATGCGCGCGTCGACGCGACCCGCGAGGAATTCAAGCATCAGGACAAGCCGGGTAAGCTCGCAGCCTGGGACTAATGGCGTCGATCATTGACTATCGCCCGAGCCCGACGATCAAGGCATTCATCCGCGATCACCGCACATCGGGGCTCTTCTACTCCTGGATCGTCGGGCCCGTTGGGTCCGCGAAGACCACGGCGCTGTTCTTCAAGCTGATCTATCTCGCCGGCAAGCAGGCCCCGAGCCCGGACGGCGTCCGACGCACCAAGGCGGTGATTGTCCGAAACACTCTTCCGATGCTCAAGGACACCACGCTGGCGTCCTGGGAATACTGGTTCAAGGACGGCGTCGCCGGTCACTGGAACGCGACCGACAAGAATTTCACCCTTAGGTTTGGAGACGTCGAGTGTCAGGTTTTATTCCGTCCGCTCGACACGCCCGACGATGTGCGCCGCGTCCTAAGCTTGGAAATCAACTTTGCCATCATCGACGAGTTCGTCGAAATCCCCAAGGCGATCGTCGACGCGCTCTCAGCCCGGCTTGGTCGATACAAGCAACCGGACGGCACGCCGGTGACGATCTGGGGGATGTGGGGCTCCAGCAACCCCGGCACCGAGGATGTGTGGTGGTATGATTACCTGCACGGTCCCGCGGTCCGACGCTTCAAGCGCCTGCCCGGACAGCCGACGCCAAGCGTAGTTCCCGACAGCATAGGCGACACGGCGATAGCTCTGACCACCGTTGGCTCCTCGCTGGAGCCGATCGCGACTTACTACCACCAGCCCGGAGGGCTCACACCCGATGCCGAGAACCTGGAGAACCTGCCGGGCGGGCAGCAGTATTACCGGGACGCCGTCACCGGCAAGAGCGACGTCTGGGTCCGTCAGTTCGTCGACGCCGAGTGGGGCTTCTCGATCGCCGGCAAGGCGGTCGTCCCCTCCTTCCGTGCCGATCTCCATGTGGCTCTCCCGAACACGCTCCAACCCAATCCTTATTTCCCCCTCGTGGTCGGGCTTGACCCCGGCATCACTGGCAGTGCCATGGTTCTCGGGCAGCAAGACTACGACGGGCGGGTAAAGGTCTTCGCCGAACTGGTGCAGGAGGGTATGGGGGCCGAGCGGCTTGTCAAGGAACGGCTGCAGCCGATCCTGCGCAATCGGTTCCCGCAGGTCACGCGAGTGATCGTGGCAGCCGACCCGGCGGCCGCGTCACGCACCCAGACCGACGAACGCACGGTAGTCAAAATCTTCAAGCAGCACTACGACGTCGACGTCGAATCGAACAACCGCCTGCCCCTTCGTCTGGACGCGATCGATTATTACACCAGCACACTGGTCGAGGGTCGCGCGGCTCTTCAGATCGATCCATCGTGTCAGGTTCTCATACGCGCGCTCAGAGGCGGCTGGCGCTATGCCGCCGATCTTAAGCGGGAGACGCTCAAGGGGCATGACCCCGAGAAGAATGCCTACAGCCATCCGGGGGATGCCTTCGGTTACCTTTGTCGGTTCTTCCATCGTGACCGCCAGCGCGAGGTGCGCTACCGTCTCCCGCAGGGTAGTCTCAGCGCCCGGCGTCAGGCACCATGGCAACGGCAGCCGGAGCGCAACAGTTATCATGTGAGATAGCATGGCCATCCCGACGGCCGAAGCGCCGCTGAACACGGCTAAAGCATACCCCGATCCGGCGCTCAAGCCGCCGGCTCTCGACGTGCCGACGACGGCGGCCGACAGGGAAAAGACCAAGTCCTCAGACCCGCCGGTCAAGAAGATTTCCTCCGAGGCGCTGCGCACGCTCGGTCAGCGCTTCAACCAGATGTTCATGCAATACGTCAGTGACCGGCGCATCACCGAGCTTAGGTGGCTGGCGAATCAGCGACAGTATCTCGGGCTCTACGATCCCGAGGTCGAGCAATCTTTCTCTCCCAACCGCTCCAAGGCTTATCCCAAGATCACGCGCACCAAGTGCATCAGCGTCCTGGCTAGGATCATGAACCTGATGTTCCAGGGCAACGAGCGCAACTGGGAAATCCATGCCGCACCCTGGCCCGACATCACCGCGGCCGAGGTGCGCGATGCGATCAAGCTGGCGAAGGAGAAGGACGATCTGGCTGGGGTGTCGCCGCCCGATCCGAACGATGCGTTCGCCTTCAATAACTACGTCATGGAGGCGCTCGACAGATACGCGGACCTGCGCGCCGACAAGCTCAGTGTCCTGATCGACGATCAGCTCCAGGAGCTGGGCGGACATCAGGCGCTGGACTATGTCGCGCTCAATCGCGCCGTGCTCCGCAGCGGCATCATCTATGGTCTCGGCGTGCTTCGAGGACCGTTCGTGCGTAGGTCCGAGACCGTGACGTGGAAGGTGCAGAAAGCGCTAATGCCTCCCTCGCAGCTGCAGCTTCCACCCGGTGGCGCACCTCCTCCTGGTGCGCCGCCGTCACCGACGAATGGCGGTGCGCCGCCTCCGCCACCGATGAACGGCGGCGGCAACACTCCGGGCATGGGCGCGCCCATGCCGATGAATGGGGGTGGTGGTCCGCCCCCGGTGAACGGCAGTGGCGGGCCACCACCTGCGCCGATCGTCAAGCCGCAGAAGCAGGTGACGTTCAAACCCTATTTCGAGTTCTTGCCGGTCTGGGATTTCTACCCCGACCTCAGCGCCAAGACGCTGCAGGGCATGGATGGTTATTTTGTGCGTCACGTGATGTCGCGCACCCAGGTCAAGGAGCTTGGATCGAGACCCGATTTCTTCACCGACGTCATCGACTCTTACCTCGCGCGCTTCCCGCTGGGGAACTACCGCGCGCAGCAGTTCGAGATGGAGCTGCGGGCGATGGGCGTGAAGGTCAACGTCAACGAGATGAAATCGGAGACGATGAAATATGAGATCATGGTCTGGCATGGTCCGGTCGACGGGATGCTCCTACAAGAAGTCGGCGTGGAAGTTCCTGCTGATAAACTCTCTGATTACATCGACGCCGAAATCTGGATGCTTGAAGCCAATGTCATCGGCGCGCGGCTTAATCCTTGGGAGGACCTCACCAAGGAGATGCCGTCTGTTCCTATTCCTCCGATGATCCATACCTTCTTGTTTGACGAGGACGACACCAGCCCGGTCGGCTTTGGTCTGCCGCAGGCGGTGCGCGATTCGCAGATGATGGTCTCCGCCGCGACGCGCATGCTGCTCGACAATGCGAGCGTGGTCTGTGGCCCCAATCTCGAACTGAACACCGACCTCTTGCGCCTTGATCAGGACCTCTCCGCCATCTCGGCTTACAAGGTCTGGTATCGCGAAGGCTCCGGGCCCGAGGCGCAGTGGCCAGCGGTGCGCAACGTCAGCGTCGATGCTCACCTGGATAGCTTGCTGAAGATCGTCGAACTCGGGCTTCGCTTCGCCGACAGCGAGACGTTCGTAAATCCGGCGACGGGTGGCGACATGGACCGGGGCGCGAGCGAGCCGATGCGCACGGCCGCGGGTGCGAGCATGCTGCGCGGTGAAGCGGCGCTGCCGTTCAAAGATGTCATCAGGTCGTTCGATACGTTCACGCAGAGCGTCATCAACTCGATGGTGCTGTTCAATCGGGTCTTCAATCCAGATCAAGCGCCTGATGGCGACTATGACGTGGTCGCTCGTGGTGCAACTAGCCTCATGGCTAAAGAGCTGCGTGGCATGCAGGCTGATTCGCTGGTGCAGACGCTCAAGCCCGAGCAGATGATCCATGTCGACGAGCGCAAGCTCACCGAGGCTCAGGTCAAGGCCCGCGACATGGACGATATCCTGGTGACCGAGGACGAGGCCGGTCGGCGTCAGGCGGCCGCGGCGCAGGATCAGCAGGAACAGCAGGCGCAGCAGCAGAAGCTCATGGAGGCCAACCTGCGCAAGCTGCTGTCCGATGCCTTCAAGAACATCGCACAGGGTCAGAAGAACACAGCAAATGCTGATGCACAGCTTGTCGAGACGGCGCTGGGCATCCTAGAGAAAGGTATGCAGGATGAGCTTAGTGGATCAGCCGGTGCTGCCGGGGGTGGCCCTCAGCCAGCGCAACCAGCCCTCCCAGGCCCGCCAGGAGGAGGCGGCCTTGCTCAAGCACTTGCATCAGGCGCGCTCGGAGCCGGGGGTGCTGGCGGTCCGCCACCTCCTGGAGGTGCGCCTGCTCCGATGCCAGAGCCAGCTGGTCAAGGCGGCCCTTAATGATGTAGCGTTGTTACAAGGCGAAGCTCGCACGCTCCAGAAGCTTTTGAGTGATCTATCGGGTGAACGTGCGACGATCGAGTAGGAGATGATCCATGGCACGTGCTCCGCGCGCCGCACCAGCTGCGGCACCTGAGGCTGCCGCACCAGCGGCAGCGCCGGCACCAGCACCCGCAGCTGCAGCTCCCCCGGCTCCGGCACTGGCTGTGCCGCAGCCGGTGCCCGCTGCGCCGGCACCCGATGAAGCTTCGCAGCCTGACCAGTTCGACTTGGCGTTCGCCGAGGCTGCGGCTGCTGCGGTTGCCGAGATAGATTCAGCGACCCCGGCTCCTGCGGTTGCGCCGGCCAAGAAGCCCGTTGCAGCATCGTCGGTGCCTAAGCCGCTCGCGGTCGAGACCGAGCCGGCGGCCGCTGCTGAGCCAGCGGCCGCTGCCGAGCCTCCGGCACCTGCGCCTGCGCCGGCCGCACCAGCGCCGGAGCTGCGGGCGGAGCCGCAGCCCCCGCCACAGCCACAACCTCCGCCACAGCCGCAAACCTATCAGGAACCTCCGCTTTTCAGCCCCGAGGAAGCGACCCAGCTGCAGACGTTCTTCAACGACTGGCCGGATGTCGCCCGCGCCACCGAGACGATGATCCGTGGTCTGGTGACCCAGACGGTGCGTCGGATGTATGCCGATCTGGCGGGTTCCCTGGCCCCCTACCTGCACACGATCGACACCCTGGCGGACCGCTCGCAGCTATCCGAGCTGCAAGACCAAGTATCCGACTACGACACTGTTTCCGGACAGCTGTCCGCATGGGCCGGAAAACAACCAGCATATTTGCGTGGAGCTTATGAGCGTGTTATCAAGCAGGGCACGGCCGCCGAGGTCGTCGACTTGATCAATCGGTATAAGCAGGACATGCAGTCCACCATGCCAGCACAAGGGGGTCAGCCGGCACCGGCTGCACCTGCTGCGGCTGCACCGGCAGCTAGCTCAGCGCCGGCACCTGTCAATCCTGCGCTCGCCGCTGCGGCGGCGCGGCTTGCCCCAGTCTCCACCAAGCGCACCAACGTCGTCGCACCTCCCACTGACTTCGACAGTGCTTTTGCCGAATACGCCAAGGCATCCTAAGCCAGGAGTTGATCCATGGTCGCAGTTACCAGTTATGGCGATATCTCTCCTGCAGTCGCCGCCTATTCCGTCGTGCGGATGCTTAAGCGGGCGATGCCCTACCTGCACATCGAAAAATTCGGGCAGACCTACCCGCTGCCGACGAACTCGACGCAGACCGCCAAGTTCCGGCGTTACTTTCTGCAAGGCGCGACAGGCGCGGCGGGCCCGGATGCCGGAGGCACCAACGGTGTAGGCCAGCCATTCTACATCCCGCTGGCGATCACACCCCTGGTCGAGGGCGTGACACCCGCGGGCTCGATGCTGGCCAACCAGGATTACACGGTTCAGCTCTACCAATATGGCGATTACATCACGATCACCGACGTGATCGAAGACACTCACACCGACCCGGTGCTCCAGCAGTCCACCGACATCCTTGGCGAGCAGGCCGCGGTCACCGTGGAGACCTTGCGGTTCAATGTGCTCAAGGCCGGCACCAACGTCTGGTATCAGAATCTGGTTGCGGGGCGAGCGAACGTTGCCGGTGTCGCCGGGCTGACCGATCAGCGCCGGGTGACGACCGGGCTCAACCGACAGAACGCCCGCAAGATATCCCAGGTCGTGGCGTCCAACCCCGACTTTAATACGCGATCGGTCGAAGCGGCGTATTTCGCACTCTGCCATCCCGATCTCGAAAGCGACATCCGCAACATGACCGGCTTCATCCCGGTCGCAAGCTACGGGCCGCACACGAGCCCGTTCGAGGGTGAGATCGGCTCGGTCGAGCAATGCCGCTATCTCAGCTCAACGGTGATCGCGCCGTTCATTAACGCGGGTGCCGCGACCTCCGGTGGGACGACCTACCGCTCGACTGGCGGCGTCAACTGGGACGTATACCCAATTCTATATTTTGGCCGCGATGCCTTCGGCCTCGTGCCGCTCAAGGGTAAGTCGTCCATGACCCCGATGGTGGTCAACCCCAAGCCCGCGCCGGGCGATCCGCTGGCGCAGCGCGGAACCTGTGGCTGGAAGCTCTACACGGGGACTGTGATTCTGCAGGACGCATTCATGGCCCGCCTGGAGGTTTGCGCGACGGCGTAACCCGCGACGATAGAGGAGATTCCAAGTGGCCAATCATCCTGCGCAGCACGATACCAAGGCTGATCCGCACAAGGCTGGTGCCGCACCTGCATACGGCCCCGCACCCGCGCTCTTTGTGGCTGCAACGCCCAAGGATGCGCCGCCTGCACCTACGCCGATGAATGTCGGCGACACCGGGTCTGCGAAGGTCAGCTTCACGGACGAAACGCAGGCTGACGTTAAGATCGGGTCAGTCGAGTGGACGGCGACGGGACCGGTGACAATTACACCGCCCGATCCGGCTGATCAGAACCCGGACCCGACGACCACCAAATTCACGGCGACCGGTCCTGGGCGTGCATCGATCAAAGCCGACATCATCAGCGAGGGTGGTAAGCCGGCAGAGGCGACTACCGAGATCATGGTGATCGAACCGGGTCAGCCCGTCACCGGTAAGATTGACGTCACGGTCACGCCGGCCAAGAAGGCATAGCAGGAGTTCGTCATGCCCACTCAGATCATTGATGGCTCGCTACACACTGCCGCCTTCCCGGCGACATACACCGGACCGGGGAACCTGATCGGCAACTGTGTCACAGCTAATCTGGACAATGATATCTACGGCTTCTTCACCTCGGCCGGCAACGCGGTCCAGATCAACTGTGGGTTCCAGGCGCTCGCGGTTGACGTCACCGATGTGACTGGTGTGCTGATGTGGCATTGGCAGCTCGGCATGCCGGCGACCAATAGCGTCAAGACGGCAACGGGTGCCACGACGATCGACACCTCTGGTGCCATCAGCGTCACCACCGATCCGGCCGGCAACACCAATGTCACCCTGTCGGCTACGGTGTGCGGCACTGGCAAGACGATCTGCTACCATGTTTCGGGGTGATCCATGGCCATTGCTGGTGCGACCGAAACTGCAATCCTGCAGTTAATCTACAACGCGACGGCGTGGGCCAACTACGCGGATAATGCCGCGAGCGCGCCGCAGACCAACATCTCGATCGCGTTGCACACGGCCGACCCTGGCACGGGCGGCAACCAGTCGACCAGCGAGGTCGCTTATGTGGGCTATGCGCGCGCGAGCGTGGCGCGCACGTCGGGCGGCTGGACGGTGACGGGCGTCGGTCCCGCAAACTGTAGCCCTGTCTCGAACATCACATTCCCTGCCGGCACAGGTGGGTCAGGAACGGTGACCAATTTCAGCACTGGTAAGACCGGCGCTGGTGCGACGCCGATCCTCTGGAGCGGCACGGTCACGCCGAACATCGTGTCGGGCTCGGGCGTGACCCCCGTGCTCACCACAGCAACGACTATCACGTTGTCATGAATGAACTATGCAGACGCATTCCGCCGATGTCTGATTGAACTCGACGTCGTCGGGGTCTGCGATCTGTGGTTCAAAGTTTCTCCGCATCTGCCTCAGCCGAAGAACAACGAAGAAGCGCTGGTGACGATCCACTACGCGCGCACTCAAACTCAGAGCATCCCGGAGCGCCTACGTTGCTATTCGCACGCTTGGCTCACCGAGCGCGGGCTGCCGTCAGGCTTACCTGATCGGCTGAAGCCGAAGGCGGCGCGTCTCTATCCACACAAGGTGAGCGCGGTCGGTGTCGCCGTTCTGGCGACATCGGAGGCGAACCTGCCGCGAGCGCATGCGATCGAGAAGGCGATGAGCGACGCAGCAATGGAGTGTTACGCCGACGGCGTTACTGACGTTGCTGTTATTCGTGGCCGCATGGGCGAGGCGCGACGTGACGTTGAGCGATGACCGATGCACGCGCTACGCAAGTCGCATTAGAGCAGTGGGCTAGAGCTACCCCACCACAGACTCAGGTCACCCAGGTTGCCATAGAGCAGTGGGGGCCTATTACCCCGCCAGCGCTCTGGGTCACCCAGATTGCGGTCGAAGAGTGGTCGACCGTCGCTAACATCCTAGGTCAGGCGGCTGGTGTCGGTGGTGCTGCGGCAATCGGCACTGCGCTGGTGGCAGCGCAGGGTCAGGCGACTGGCGTCGGTGCAGCCTCCGCGGTCGGTAGCGCGCAGTTTTGGATGGTGGGCGTTGCTGCTGGCGTCGGCACAGCAACGGGCGTGGCTCCAGTTGGCACCTTGGCAGTTGGAGTTGCTGCTGGCGTTGGTGCGGCTTCTGCGGTCGGCACGGCACCGATGCTGTCAGTTGGGCTCGCGACCGGCACTGGCGTCTTGCTCGGCTATAGCACCATCCCCGGTGCTGGTAAGCCGAGGAAGGTCAAGGGTCACGCGGACGGAGTCGGCACAGCTCGGGCGTCGAGCGTTCGAGGGTCAGCCGGTCTTGCCGCGGCGAGTGGGGACGCGAGTGCCGAGGGGTCCAACGTGGTCCTCACGGAAGCCGCTGGCGTGGCTGGCGCTTTCGGTGCGGGCCACGCCGTCGCTCCCTCCATCTCCGGCATCGCGGCCTACGCCGCTGGTTTCGGCGACGCGATCGGTGTGTCTGCGTCTGGTGTGGGGGCCGCGGCCGCTGGCTTCGGCGATGCGCTTGGGGTGTCCGCGTCTGGCGTAGCGGCCTTTGCCGCCGGTTACGGTGACGCGAATGCACCGTCCGGGATCGGTGTGGCGGGTGTCGCCGCGGGCTTCGGCAGCGCGGCTGGAGTGTCCGCGGTCGGCGTGGCGGCCCATGCTACCGGCTTTGGCAGTGCGGCCGGCGTGTCGGCGTTCGGGGCGGTG
>Ga0126371_10003248_pt1 | contig 14173 bp, 16 predicted proteins | sample PanSoiMetaPlot_4_FD_110145 | JGI IMG/M metagenome (GOLD analysis project Ga0126371, IMG submission 110145) | Tropical forest soil microbial communities from Panama - MetaG Plot_4 | ecosystem: Environmental > Terrestrial > Soil > Tropical forest > Bulk soil | place: Panama | collected 2016-02-17 | reverse complement strand
TCTTTCCAGCCGCCCTTCTACCCACATTCATCACACCCGTTCCTCGCCCGGTCCCGAACCCCTGCGCTAACCTGAAATCATCGGACATCGAGTCATCATCTTAGGCGGTGGCTTCGGCGGACTCTATGCCGCGCGCGAGCTGAAGCACGCGCCCGTCGACGTCACCCTCATCGACCGCCGCAACCACCACACCTTCCAGCCGTTGCTCTACCAGGTGGCCCTCGCCGTCCTCTCCCCCGCCGACATCGCCGCCCCCCTGCGCTCCATCCTCCGCCACCAGCGCAACACCCAGGTCCTCATGGACGAAGTCACCGCGATCGACACCGCCGACCGCCGCCTCACCCTCCGTTCCGGAGCCCGCGTCCCCTACGACTACCTCGTCCTCGCCGCCGGAGCCACACACTCCTACTTCGGCCACGACGAGTGGGAGCCCTACGCCCCCGGCCTCAAGACCGTCGAAGACGCCACCGAGATCCGCCGCCGCGTCCTTCTCGCCTTCGAGCTAGCCGAGCGCCAACTCCTCGAGCACGGCTGGAACCCGCCCCTGAACTTCATCGTCATCGGCGGCGGACCCACCGGCGTCGAGCTCGCCGGAGCCATCCGCGACATCGCCCACGACTACATGCGCCACGACTTCCGCCACATCGACCCCACCCGCGCCAAGGTCCTCCTCCTCGACGGCGGCCCGCGCCTACTCGCCGCCTACCCCGAAGACCTCTCGGCGAAAGCCAAGCAGTCGCTCGAGCACCTCGGCGTCGAAGTCCACCTCAACTGTCACGTAACCAATGTCGGCCCCGGCTGGGTCGAAACCGGAGGGCCACAACCCATCGGCCGCGTAGAAGCCGCCGTCATCCTCTGGGCCGCCGGAGTCCAGGCCTCGCCCCTCGGCAAAATGCTCGCCGACTCCCAGGCCGACCAACGCAGCAACCAACCCTACGTCCAGATCGACAAGCGCGGCTGTGTCTTCGTCGACAGTCACCTCAACCCCGCCGGCCTGCCCAACGTATTCGTCCTCGGCGACCTCGCCCACTTCGAGCAGGACGGCCACCAGATCCCCGGCGTCGCCCAGCCCGCCATGCAGATGGGCGACCACGTCGCCCGCATCCTCCGCGCCGACCTCGACGGCAAGCCCCGCCCCGCCTTCCGCTACTTCGACAAGGGAGACATGGCCACCATCGGCCGCATGTCCGCCGTCGCCGACGTCAAATGGCCCTTCCGCGCCCACATGAGCGGCCTCCCCGCCTGGCTAACCTGGATCACCGTCCACATCTTCTTTCTAATAGGATTCCGCAACCGGATAGCAGTAATGGCCACCTGGATCTGGACCTACTTCACCTTCACAAGAAGCGCCAGGCTAATCACCGGCGACCAGCGCCTCCCCGGCTGGCAAGAACAAACCACCGCCGGCGCCACTGCTCAACCAGCGAGCGCGACCGCAAACTCCCCCTCCAAAGCCGCGGACTAGATTCCCTTCTGCTCCGCCATCTCGTCGGCCCTCGTCGTCTTGGTGGCCTCGGCTCATCACCAGCGCGCTAAAACTTCCCGTTGAGACGCACGCAAAGGCATCCCCGGCCTGCGCGGCAGTTTCGATTAGAGATGCACGCCAAAACGTCCCGGAGGGACCGGAGGAAAATAGCCCAGCATGAAATGCTGGGTCAGCTGCCCAACACCCTCGCAGCCTCCCGTAGGGAGCGCAGGAACTCCGCTCACTCGATACCCCGCGCCCACCGATGCCGGCCTTTCCCTGCATGGGGACACTACGCACCAACGATCCTCTATTCCGTATCAAAAACCGTCGAAACAAACCCTCAATCCCACACGTACCGCGCATCGTACGCAATCCCGTTCTTCTTCAGGATCGCCAAAAACTCTGCCTGAAAATCACGCCTGCGATGATGCTCTTGCTGCCTCTGGATATACGCCACCGTCGCCTCCACCTGCGACGCGCCAATCGAAAACGCGCCGTACCCCTCCTGCCACGCGAACGCCTTCACGCCGCACTCATCGTGCATCCATCGCGATGACCCGATCTTTATAACCTGCATCGCGCTCGAAACCGAAATCGTTGCAGGCAGCGACAACAGAAGATGCACATGATCCTCCGTCCCGCCGATCGCCATTGGCACGACCCCGCGATCCCCCGCCACACCGCCCATATACGCCCAAAGCCGATTTTGAATCCCCGGCGCAATCGTCTTTCGACGACCCTTGGTCGAAAACACACAGTGAAACAGAGAAGAAGAATAGGTATGCGCCATAATGCACGCGATACTACAGCACCCTTGCGATGGTCGGGTGTACGATTATTGGGAATCCGAAATCAATTAAGGCCTCATTATGCTTGGAAAGCTGCTCATTTTTCTGCTCTCGGCTGCCCTCTGTTCGCTTCAGGTCCAGGCTAGATCGTATGGAAGTCATCGCTCCTCATTTGGATCGCGTTATGTCCGCGGTTATACGAAAAGGAACGGCACATACGTCGCGCCGCATACGCGTGTGCCGCCACACACCAGATCCGCCGCCAAAGCCAACTCGCGTTTGTATACATACAAGAACTATTCCGCGCATCAACCCACAGGCAGAGATTCACGCGGAAGGATACACCGCAGTACGGCCGCGAAGGATGCGTTCAAGCGGCAGCAGCCCTGTCCTTCAACGGGACGTAGTTCGGGCGCGTGCCCGGGCTATGTGATCGACCATGTAAAGGCGCTCGAATGTGGCGGAGCCGACGCTCCTTCCAACATGCAATGGCAAACTGTTGTCAATGGAAAGGCCAAGGACAAGTGGGAGAAGAACTGCCGTTAGACTCATCCGCTCATGCAGCGAGGGGAATCACCTCGGAGTGTCGTTTTCAGAAATGATAAGGCATCGGCCCGAGGTTCTGTCAGCGGTCTCACCAGAACCAATGACCTCATAGCGCTCCGTGAAACGACCGGTCGAGAGCTGCACGTCAATCGAGTGCTCAGTCTCCGTACCAACCTTGTTTTTGTATCTATCAGTGAAAGATAAGTTTGCCCCGTCTATCTGGATGTTATTTCCCTTGTACTCGGCTGCATTACCTGCAGCAAATACACCCAATGCGTCGGGGTCTGCAGAACTATCCATCGGATAATATATCCACCTTCCGACATCTCTATACATTCGGCTTTTGTCCCAAACTCCGTCCTTGAAGTAGTTAAGTGTACTCGCGGTCGTAAAGAGAAATGAATTTGACGAATAGCCGCTTGCTTGTTCATAGGTGTCGGGCCTGTGCCATCCATGCGGCCTTGGGTCGTTGAATCCGAGTTCGAAGAATTCATCCTCCCGTGGAAGAAAGCACGCATAGACGTGATCGCGAAGGGCGAAATCATCCATGACATCCGGATCCCTCGCAGCAACCAATTCTTGAAAGGAGCGGCAGGCAGCCTGAGCTTCCGATTCTGGACACGATGCACCTAGAGCTAAGAGCCGTCGGCGAACCCATTTCGCGCATTCAATCTCGCCGGCAAACTCTCCTTCCGTAGCCTCGCACGCTCGGATATCCTTCATTGTTTCACCAGCTGAAGCGTGGGGAATAAAGACATCCAGCTTGCACTTGTACCGGACATTCTTGGGGCCCTCCAAGTACGACTCCTTTCGCTTCTGCCCGCTTTTCTCGAAGTATTCGTAGATGCTACCGACATTGGCATCGCACGCGTCGAACACTTCATCACAAGAAAGGACGTAAACACCTTTCGAACTAGAGGCTATAAGGCTTCGAACGCCAACTGCGTCCGTTCCCCAGGGGACGACACTTTCAATTCGAACTCGATCGCAATTAGAACCAGGACAGGAAACCTTGAAGGCCCCAGATGACGCGCTCCCGCGGCCCGCGCCCGTACGCTGTTGTTGCGCAGATATCGACCCCAGAGACACCCAGGTGAAGGCAAGCGCGATCAGTGCGGCTCCGAGAGAACGCATCTCTTGGGCTCCTCCTGTACAGCAAGTTGCAAAATCAAGCACGATCGGTGCATTCGTCACTACTCTGATCGGTAAGAACATCAATTCGCTTCCCACTATCATTTAAGAAAAGATGGTCATTCCCGAACCTCATAATGAACCACACTCCGTCAATTCCATCGATGGATCTGACTCCACCATGTTCCTCAAGTTTGTTGACGATTTCCTGGAGGTTATGCTGAGTCAGAAAGATCGTATGATCGAACCAATTGACTACGAAAGCGACAAGTTTGACTTCGCACTTCAAAACATGGGCAGAAACCTTTAGCTGCGCCGCGGCCTTTGTAGCAAAGGAACGCACCTTCTCGTAGAGTTGCTCTTCGAGGAACTGCCCCTTTTGGCCAGCGCTTTGCTTAGTTACAGTTTTGACCTCGACACACACGCGAATCCCGTTCTTCTTGCACGCAATATCTGCACCCTGCTCGCCTTCCTTTGGAGTGATCAACTTCAAACCGGAAAACCCACTCTTGCGCAGAACTTCGGCTACCCTGAAAATTGCAATTCCAGCTTCAAGGCTCGCCGGGACGCCTGAGTCAAAGTTGAACTCGGTCCGTCTTTTCAGTTGCTCCTTGGATAGGCCGAAGTTCGATACACCGGACTCAAAGATCCTCTCGTAGCGAAGCAAAAGTTCTTCTCCTCCATCCGCAGGAAAATTCGCCTCGTCTGTAGAACGACGCGAAAGATAGCCTGAGAGGAAATGAGCACAGAGTGGAAACTTGTCTGGGTCAATTCCTGTCATTGCATCCCCTCTGGTTGTATTTTAGAGACTCTGGCGGGTGGCACCGATCCCGATGATCGTTCCAAACCACACTGAGGGTGCCCCCGGTCCCTAGCTTTTGGGGACCGGGGAAGGCGAGCGGGGGATGCTTCAGAGCCTGCCCTGAGCCTGCAGAATGGGCTCTATCTCTTGGAGACCCGAGAATCGAACACCACCCCTGCGCACCTGGGACGACGGGCGGGTGGCCCACCCTACATGGTGGCCGTCCCCTACTGTCCGAGGTAAGATTTCCCGCTACGGAAACGCGAGGGTGCCCCGTCCTAGCTTGCTAGGGCGGGAGGGACGATGATGCTCCCGCCGCCACTTACGGCTTGCGGCTCTGTCCGCTAGTCTGTTCTCATGCCCTCCGGACTTCGAAGGTTTCAGCAGACGAGAGACCTTCATTTCATCACCTTTAGCTGCTATCGCCGACAGCCTAAGCTTGGGGCTGCGCCGGCGCGAGCGATGTTTGAGCGCGCGCTGGAACAGTCGCGCCGCTCGTACGGATTTGGCGTGCTGGGGTACGTTGTCATGCCTGAGCATGTTAATTTGCTGGTCGGCGAACCGGCGGGCACACTGCTTTCCACGGCGCTGCAAGCCGTCAAACAATCGGTGGCGCGCAAGCTGGCTCTGCGAGTCGCGGAACCGTTCTGGCAGGCGCGCTATTACGACTTCAACGTCTGGAGCAATCAAAAGCGCATTGAGAAGCTACGTTACATCCACCGCAATCCGGTAACGCGCGGTCTTGTGGCGAATCCGGAGGATTGGGCGTGGTCGAGTTACCGGCACTACGCGACCGGCGTGGAAGGCGCAGTCGAAATCGAGTCTGAGTGGACGGCGCAGAAGCGAGAACAGATGGGAATGCGGCTCAATGTGCGGCAGGGGCCCGGCAACCGACTCCCGCCCTAGCAAGCTAGGACGGGGCACCCCAACTGTGATCCCTCACGGCGAGTTAGCAATGATCGAATTTAGGCTGGGCCACCCGCCGATATTTGTGGAATGAACGACAATTATTGACTACCCCATTCAACGAGGGGCACGTATCAGGCACAGATTATGTCCTCGAACACATGAAATCAGCGCTCGAAAAGACGAGATTTCGTCAGAGACCACCTACTAACGAGGAGGACATCCTGGATTTCTAACAAAACTGGATCCCGGTTGAAGCATTGCGGCGCCCGATCGAAAGCTCTCCCCGTTATGGCTCCTGCCATGGTCCACGCAGATGATCCCCTAGTTCTCCCACTGCGCTGGGGTTTTTACGTTGCAGGTACAGGGGATGGGGAGACCGAGGTGGATCGCCCCCAAATCGCCAGAAAGTGGTGTAGATTTATTTACGAATGAAAGACCATCAAACAACCTCGCCACAGACCCAGCAAAAGAGACAAGCCAAGGCCAATTCAACCAGTACGACAAACACCTATTTGGTTGCTGGTGAAGTAGGCGCCAATTTCACACTCGGATCGAAGTTGAACATTTCCGTCCCTAATGGCCCGACGAAAACGTTTCTTATCGAGTTCATCTCGGCATACATCCAATTCAATTCGAATTTTGAGCAAGACCCGGCATTTTTCTTGGATTTCAAGATCGGCGGGGACAGCGGCGAACACGCCTTTAGTGCCGATCGCGTGCCAACCACTACGCCGAATATGCAGGGATATCAGCCATTCTACGTTCTCTCAAGACAGGTCAAGATCGCTGTTAACGGCGGGACAGACGTCACGTTTTACGCTGAGCACGTGCCGACCGTGGGAGCGACCGCAGACGTTCACATCTCTGGACGTTTCGTGTAGGCGGGTGGAAACTTGGGAATTGTGAAATCACCGGTCTGAAAACCTGGGGACAGACGGGGCGTTCCCCACAATCTCCGACGGTTGACAGCCCAATCTGGGTAAACGGAAATTCTGGAAACGTCCGTCCCGGGTCTTCCAATCTGCTATACTCAGGGTGCTAAGAAACAGGCCTCATCAGTGCCCGCCCAGTGCGGGCATTCGCATTTCAGTGAGAGGAATCATGCCGGCCCAACGCCGCCGCCACCCGCGCCACCATCCCGGCCCCAGCTTCTCCGGCCCCAGACGGTCCAGACCCACCCCCCTGCCCCCGTCCGGCAACCGCGAGCCGGAATCCTGTTGCCCCGGCACCTCGAAGGAGAAAAAGGCCCACCCCCTCCCCACCCAATGGTAACCACCTCAAGGCCGAAGAACGGTCGGGTGCCCCCGGTCCCTGGCTTTTGGGGACCGGGGAAGGGCGTCAATCCGCCAATCAGCCCTCCAGGGAGCCCAAAACACCTACCCCCTCCCCACCCAATGGTAACCACCTCAAAGCCAAAGAACGGTCGGGTGCCCCCGGTCCCTGGCTTTTGGGGACCGGGGAAGGACGTCAGACCGCCAATCAGCCCTCCAGGGAGCCCAAAACACCTACCCCCTCCCCCCCAACGGTAACCACTACGGGGAGCTGGGTGCCGCGAAAGAGATGCGAAGCCGCGAATCAGCCCTCCGAGTGGAGCTGAAAGGAAGTTCCGAGATCGATGAGCGGGCCACCTGCCTAGAAGACGATTTTTCCTCCCAGTTGCACACTGCGGTTTGTGCCTGTGTTAAAGGCCGTGGTGAGGAAATTGGGTGCTCCCAGAAAGGCGCCAGGCGTGCCAAGGAATTGCCGGTTAAAGGTGTTGAAGACATTGAACTGGAGTTGCAACTTTACCTGTTCGGTGATCGAAGTCGTCTTGAAAATGCTTGAATCCAGGTTGTTGAAAGATTGTCCGCGCAGGGTGTTTCGGCCCACACCTGGGAACGGATTGTTGAGGGCGTCAGCCGATGTCACGGTGTTCAGGGCCCACGACGACGGCGAATTTGGAGCGTTCGGGTTCGTCAGTATCGGCCGGCAGCTGGTTACTCCCAGAACGAATTCATTGAAAAGGTCGTCGCAATAAGTTCCACCTACCGCTGTATTCGGATCGGACGGGTTGGGTTGCAACCCCTCGAACGGAGTGAATGGTTGGCCGCTGTTATATCCATATACGGTATTGAGTGAATACCCATTTGCCAGCATGGCAAGGACGCCATGTCCCTGGACGAAGTGCGGAGCCTCGTACACAAAGCCGAACGCCACGACGTTTGGATACGAGATTCCGCTCACACCCCGCTCTGCGGAATTAGTGTCCAGCGGATTCTGTGAGAACTCCAGGGTGTTTCCTCCGGCGCCGGTGGGAAGAATTTCACTGGTATTGTCGACTGTCCGGCTATAGGTGTACTGCAGCGTTCCGCTCAAACCATGGAAGGCGCGCGTGGTCACATTTGTCTGAAGGCTGTTGTACGTTGAGAAGGCAGTGTTGCCGACCGCAGCCTGGAGCGCCCCTTCATTGCAATTCAGAGTCTGAAATCCGGGGGCAGCCGGGTCCTGACACAGGGACCCCGGAGAAACATAGCTGGGATACGCCGAGGCCAGCGGTTCGAGTGTGGGATTCCCGTTGAGCGCCTGAAAGAGGGCCGCAGTGTGGTTACCCACGTAGCGCACTTCGACGACCGCTGCATTGCCTATTCCATATTGAATGCCGATGGAATAAGTCTGCGTGTAGGGATTGCGGAAGTTGGGCAAGAGTGGCGCTTCAACGAAGAAACGCGGATCCTGGCCGGGCTGTATTGCCGCAATGTTCTGCATACGCACAGTCGCTCCTGTGGTGCCCCCGGCCGGCAGGCACTGATATCCTCCGCCGCACACGATTCCGCCGGCAATGGATACCGGGGCCTGAATGGCTGCGTTGCTGTAGATGTTGTAGAAAGCGGGGTCGAAGTTGATGGCATATCCTCCGCGGATCACAAGCCGGCTGTGGACCGGGTTATATGCGAAGCCAATCCGTGGCTGGTAGTTCAGCCAGCGATTGGGAACCTTCTGGAACGTGGTTACGGAGAGCGGAAGCGAGGTATCCCAGAATGGATTTTCCCCGGTTTGTTGCTTGACGGTCAGATCGTGGAGTACGTTTGCAGCCTGGCCGAAGAACTCCCAGCGCAAACCCAGATTGAGGGTGAGGTCAGACCGGACCTTCCAGTCATCCTGAAAATAGAGAGCGAAGTCATTTTCAGTAAAGGGAGTGACCGGGTTGCCGTTGGTTAAGTTGAGAAAGCCATTCCCTTGCAGGATGGCATTAAAGTCCTGGAACGTGTAAAGGCCGTTGTAATTCGGCAGATAGGTGCCAGGAGAGTTCTGATATTCCCATGCGCCGCCCAGCGCTATGTTGTGCTTGCCATGGCTCCAGTTTGCATTGTCCTGGACCTGAGTTATCTTGATGAATTTCTGCTGGGGAAGGGCGGTGTTATATCCGTAGTTAAAGTCGGTGCCATCAGAAAATGAAACGAAGGTCGGACATGCGGTGAAGTTAGTCGAGACGCAATTGGGGACACCGCCTCCCTGGAAGCCGGTTACTGACTGCTGGAAGCTGTATCGCAGCTGATTGATCCACTTGGGCGAAAACGTATGCGTCCAGTCGGCGCCGATCGAGTGGGTCCTGCCGGTTATATCAATGTATCCGCCGGATGCGATGGCGGTTGGACCGTTTGCCAGATCGCCGGTGAAAAGGGTGTTCTGGTAGTAATAGCGGGCGAAGAACCGGTCTTTGGTCGATGGCTGCCAGTCCACGCGTCCCAGTTGCTCTCCATCGTTGAACTGCGCCGGGACCGCTCTGGCTATTCCGGCGAATTCAATGGGAGCGGAGGTGACTCCATCTGAGACTGTTTGCGTAGTCACCGAATTCGCAATAGGTGACGGATTGCCGGACTTGATCCCGTACGGTCCCTGATTTACCAGCGAAGCAATGGCGGGATTGCCGGGAAATGCCGCCTGCAACTGGGCGAGGCCGTTCGGTGTCGGCGTAAGTGCGCCCTCAGAGGTTGAAACTGACCCCCCTTCGCGCGTGTGGTCCCAATACGTACTCCCAAAAAACCATAGCTTGTCCTTGAGGATAGGGCCGCCTAATGCCCCGCCGAACTTGTTATCAACACTTCGGGGAACCACGACCGGGGTGCATCCCGTCGTCGCCGGATCTTCTCCGGAGGTGCAAAATCCGAGCAGCGGGCTCTTCTGCCCGTTTTGAAGCGAGCTTCCCCATGAGCCTGTGTAGTATTCGAAGCCGCTTCCATGGAAGCTATTTGCGCCGGATTTCGTTATGTAGTTCACCACGGAACCCATGTTGCGGCCGTACTGGGCTCCGAAGTTGTTAGTGATGATCTGAATCTCGGATATCGCGTCCGCGCTGCCGAAAAAAACCTGCGGACCGCCTACGTTGTTGTCGTTGTTATCCTGTCCATCGATTTCGAAGTTGTTGGAACGGCCGCGCTGGCCATTCGCCGAGATACCGACTCCATTGGAATTGCTGAAGCTTGCGTCGTGGGTTTGCACGACCCCGGGGGCGAGAAGAGCCAGGTTGTCGAAATTCGTATTCAGCGGCAAGCTCTGAATTGCAATGGAATCGAAGGTAGTAGTGACCTGCGCCTGAGTTGATTCCAGTATTGGCGCGGTGGACTCCACTATTACCGACGTCGTCGCGCTGCTAACAGCCAGCGTCTGGACCCCCAACTGAGTGGTAACGCCGGCAACCACGTTAATACTGTTGACAATGAAGGGAGCGAAGTTTCCACTTTCAACTCTCAATGTATAAGTGCCGATGGGCAGGTCGTGGAAGACGAACAGGCCGTCGGCTCCGCTAACGGTCTTGAACGTGGCGTTGCTTGCTGTTGCAGTAGCCGTAATCGCGGCCTGCTGCACCGCAGCGCCTTGCTGGTCGGCGATCGTGCCTGCAATTGATCCTGTTGTGATGCCCTGACCAACGGCGTTCTCGCCCGCCAGGATGGCGCCAGCTAATACGGCGAGTAATCGAACAGAGTTCCATACCGCTCCAATTGATCGCATGTGTTGCCTCCAGATCTGGGTTTCTTCGAGTCTTGCGGGAAGGGTCTGCCAAAAATTGGATGGGAATCGGAAGCGCTCAGCCGCGCTCTCAGCGGCGATCCGCGAGGACCTGCTCACTGGAGCTCCACCTGTGCTAGACGGTGGTGTCGGTGGCCACTACCCCAACCCAAGTTGTGCAATCGCAATGCCAAACCGGAATTGGTCTGACCACCTTTGGCTATCTATGTGACAGACATATGAGATGAATCTGATTGGCAGGGGAAATTGGACAGAAGGCCGGGGGAGTTATCTTCTGAATTCTGCATAATCGAAGGCACTTGATACCAGTTTCAGAGTGGCGGGTAGCCCCGGTCTCAATGATCGTTCCGAACCACTCTGAAGGTGCCGGCCCTGAGCGTAGCCGAAGGGTCCCTCGCACTTGGGGACCCGGGAGGGCGAGCGGCCGGAACCCCGGAAACAGACGCGATGTTCCCCACAATCTCCGGCGGGTGGGCGGGTGGCTGCGGTCCTTTCGCTTTCCGGATTGAAACGTGGGCACCCGGGTGCGGCTGAGGACGGAGCCGATTCGGCAGGGAAGACGTCATCATTTCTGTATCAAGCCGGGCGTATAGTTGTCCGCATGAAAAATCCCGTTTTAGCCGCTCTCGTGTGCGCGCTCATCGGGTGTTCGATGACGGCGCTGGGTCAGAACTCCACCCAATATCAAACATGCATGGGATGGTTTGCGCTCTGCACGACCGCAACGTGCGGTGCGCCAAAGCCCAACGAGTCCTCGGCGACGTACACGTGCCGGAAATGCAAGATGTACAACGGCAACTCGGTGATGACTCTCCAAACCAACCAGACCGCCTGCTTGGCCGTCACAGGGCCGCAACCGGCGAAAGGGACAACTGTCCAATCGCGGTTCGCCATGACAACCGGCCTAAGCCTCGTCACGTGCACGAACAATAACGTATGGGCGAACTGCCTCGACGCGACGTGCACGGTCGATGCCAACACACACGAAGCCACCTGTAAGTGCCCGTCGCAATCATCGCCGCAATACGTCTGGGGAACCTCCGATCCCAATAACACGAAGCAGAAAGGTTGCACGGGCGACCCCGTGATTTCGTCGGAGAGCAAGCCAGACGCCGACCAGATCGGCGAGTACTGGAAAACCCAAAAACTGCTGCCCTTTGTACCGGTTTTGCCCCCCAAGAAGAAATAGAGCAGTGCCCGGACCGCCAGCCAGGCGGAGTCCGTAAGCGCCAGTGAGCACCGAAAGAACTCTCAGGGGGAGGGGCCGGGGGCGGCATCCTAACATTCCGGCCATCCACGGAAACCTCGGGACAGAATCCTGGGGACAGACGGGACGTTCCCCACAATCTCCGGCGGGTAACAACCCACCCTGGGTAAAAGGAACTCCGGGAAACGTCCGTCCCGGGTCATCCAATCTGCTTTACTGAGGATGCTAAGAAACAGGCCCCGACCATGCCCGCCCAGTGCGGGCATTCGCATTTCAGGGTCAGGAATCATGCCGGCCCATCGCCGCCGCCCGAGACCGCTTCTTATTCGTCGTATGTTCGCCTGATATCCACTACGTATGTAGTATGCTTCTACTACATATGCGGTGCGCATCCGTACAATTTTCGTCTTTTGTTCGCCAGGCTTAACACGCAACGCTCCACCGCCGTCCCCTCCGAGGGGCTCTCCGGCTCCCTGGACGGTCACCCTTGGCGGTCAGGCGGGTGACCCAGAGCTCGCCCTGAGCCTGCCGGAGCTGAGGTCTCCTGCCGTAAGGAGACATGGGAGGCACCCGGCATCGGCCGGCCGCCGCGTTTACGATTTCCTTACGCGCAGGAAAGCAATTACTTATGCCCGCGGCGCTAACGTTTTGCCCAATGCAAAACATTGCGCTGTTCTGTATGCGGTTCATCGAGTTCCTCTTTTTCCTCGGCCTGGCGGGATCGGCCGTCGTAGTCGTAATCAGCTTCTTTGAGGACTTCGGCGAACTCCTTCACCGGGAGAAATAGGCGGGCGCCCCACCCCGCGCCCCCCACCTCGCGCTCCTAAGTTCCGGCCTGCCTGTGGAATGCCGCCTAATGGCCCGCCGCAGCTCCTGCCGAGCCCGGTTCGAAGCTGGCGCCTTCCGGAACCAGGTAGGCGAGGACCGTCTGGCCGTGGCCGGTGCCTGCGGCCGCCACGATGCGACCCGCGGAGATTCCGTGTTTTGAGATGAGATAGTCCCGCGCGTTCATAACGCGGTCGGTAGCGTATTTCGCGGGCTCGCCGGCAGCCGACTCTCCCACGAGCCCCGCCGTGGAACGAGGATCCATCCCGAGATCGTGCGCAAAATTGTCAAGGCATGCCCTGCCGGCGTCGTCCAGACTCGTCGGGTGCTGCTTGTCACTCGAAAACGAGATGGAACACACCAGCTCGGCATGCGGCTTCGCGGCGGGACTGGCAGCGGCCGGCAGGGAAGCAGCGGCGGGCTGATTGGGCGCGGAAGGGTGAGTCGAACAGCCGGAACACGCCACAACGAGCGCGACGAGAAAGATGCTCCGTTTCATTGCGGGAAGCTCCCAAAAGGATTCGATTACGCAGAGGCAAAGGGAAAGAAGCAGCAAGACCGGACCAGAATAATCTGCTATAGTCAGAATGTTAAGAAATAGGTCCCGCGAATGCCCGCCTGGTGCGGGCATTCGCATTTCAGCGGGGGGAGGGCCCGTGTCGCATTCATCCAAACCCGGATACTTCATGCGAAGCTCCCGAAAAACGGGCTAGAGTCACGGCGCCGGCATGTCAAGCCCCTGGTGAGCCGAAAAGCACCGGGGATGAGGCAAAAACAGCGGAAATGGATACCTCCCCCACCCCCTCCCCCCCTTATATATTTTTTTCGACAGGATCGATCCGGCGCAGGCACACATCGTTTTGGCGCATAAGTGATTGAAAACAAAGATAAAATAATCGAATCAGGATTCCCACCGCCCGTATCACCTAATGGAACGGCAAAAAGGCCGCGCCAGCAGTATGCTGAATCGCGGCCTGAGAAGTAAACGGTTGATCCTGTGAGTTTTTCCCCCCTGTCAGTATTTCTGCACTCGCTGGTCGATCTCGTCGAGAAAGCGTACGATATCCCGCTCCAGCAAGGTGATGACGTCTATCAGATCTGCGCGGTAGAGCCGTTTGATGAACAGCGCATCGTCCGGATCCGGAAAGCGCGGGTCGTAGCTGATCCAGTCAACCCATTGCCGTTCGGGCATGCAGGCGAGATGCCATGCGCCTTGCAGGCGGTAGGCCTTCTTGATGTCGGCGTCCTGCTCCTCGATGATGTCGAAGTGGGTGTGGCTGGCCGGGCATTTGATCTCCAACGAGCCCTCCTCCAACACCAAGGCATCAGGTGTAGCGCCGGCATCGGCAATGGTCGGATGCGGCACCCAAATACGTTGCCCATTCGGTGGCCGGATGACGCTGACGTTGCGCTCCATCTCGTAGGCGGCAACCGCCAGCGGCTCCTTCTCGATGCCCCAGAGCATGTCGGCCGACCGGTAGCTGTTCTTG
>Ga0126371_10003247_pt1 | contig 14174 bp, 16 predicted proteins | sample PanSoiMetaPlot_4_FD_110145 | JGI IMG/M metagenome (GOLD analysis project Ga0126371, IMG submission 110145) | Tropical forest soil microbial communities from Panama - MetaG Plot_4 | ecosystem: Environmental > Terrestrial > Soil > Tropical forest > Bulk soil | place: Panama | collected 2016-02-17 | reverse complement strand
TCTAACCTCTGCCACCTCTCCGCTCCCTCTGCCGCCTCTGTGGTTCAGCTTTCTCTTTTCTTCTAAAACTTCGCGCGCCCCGCAATCTCCCGGATCTCCGGATTCTCAATAATCCGCCGCCGTTGCTGCTCCACCGTGGCCTGCAGCATCGCCCTCCCTAAATCCTGCCCATGTACATACAGTTTGGGGAACGGCTTGCATAACCGCCCCAATCGGTAAAACGCCGCATACACCTTCGGCATGCTTGCCGACGGCTTCGCATCAATGAACGCCGGCCTCCAGCAATTCGCCTCCACCAAGTCCATCAAGTCCTGCTCCGCCTGTGCCTTTACTCGCGCCCACACCATCCGGCTGCCCGCCCGCGTTCCCTGCCCACTGATGTAATGAAATGCCGCCCCCGGGCACAAGGCCTTGAACATATTCGCCGCCGCCAACGGGTACGAATACGAGATGGTCCGGTACTCCTCCTGCGAAACCTGCGTCGATGAAATTCCCAGACAAAACAGGCACGCGTCAATCGACTGGAACGCCTCCTGTACCGTCGCGTAATTCAAAAAGTCCTTGTGCACAAATGTTCGCAGCTTCGCGTTCGTGTTCATCAGCGGCCGCCGCGCAATCGCCCGCAGCTCATCCACAATCGAAGCCTCCAGGCACGCCTCCAACACTGCCCCGCCCGCCGACCCCGTCGCCCCAAACAAAAGTATTTTCATGAATCCATAATATGATGTCTAAAGATTTGTGAGATATGCGAAATATGCCGGCTGGGACACAAATGCAGTTTCCGGAGCCTATAATTATCCTATCTCCATGTCACTCCTATCTGACACGCCCGAGCTCTACCTCGATTTAATGAAGAAGTGCTTGACCCGCTATATCTTCCCCGAAACCTACACGCCTCTTCGCCGCCCTCCGCTAACCCTTAGGCACGCAGCGTGGGTGCTCTATCCACCTGTCGCTGCCATTCTAAAAAGCCGCGGCTTATCGCTATTCCGCAAAGCCAATGTGAATCTGACGCAACGCGCCGAAGGCCGAGACTGGCCGGCCGACGCCGAAACCATGATCGGCCTCAAGCGCCTCGACAACCTGCACTTCTGCATTCAGCAGGTTCTTCGCGAAGGCATTCCCGGCGACTTCATCGAAACCGGCGTCTGGCGCGGCGGAGCCTGCATCTTCATGCGCGCCGCCCTGCAGGCCTATGGCGACACCTCACGCACCGTCTGGGTCGCGGATTCCTTTGAGGGCCTGCCGAAGCCCGACGGCCGCTACTCCCAGGATTTCGGCGACCGCCATTGGAAAAAAAGTGAAGTCCTCGGCATTCCGCTCGAACAGGTGCAGGCCAATTTTTCCCGCTACGGCCTGCTCGACGACCGTGTCCGCTTCCTCAAAGGCTGGTTCAAGGACACGCTTCCCAGCGCCCCCATCGAGAAGCTCGCCATCCTCCGCCTCGACGGCGACATGTACGCCTCCACCATGGATTCGCTAGTGAATCTCTATCCGAAACTCTCCCCAGGCGGCTACATTATCATTGACGACTACAGCGAAATCGCCACTTGCAGCCAGGCCGTCGACGATTTCCGCCGCACCCACAGCATCACCACACCCCTCACGCCCATCGATTCCTGCGCCGTCTACTGGAAAAAATCCTCCTAGCCTCGAGCTCCCACGTCACTGTTCGTGCTCTTCCGCCTTAGGCACTGCGCCACCCTTCTCCCCTTTCTTTCCCAGCGGCAACACATTGTTTGGCAATCCCAGCACCAGCGTATTGTTTCCCGAATCTGCCAGCGATTGCAGCGCACGCAACTGCAACAGATTAGGATTGTCCTCGATCATCTTGGCGGCGTTCGCCAGATTTCGTAGGGCTGCGGTTTCTCCACGGGCCTTCTCCAGCGCGGCTTGTCCTTCCTTCTGTGCCTTAACCACTTGGGAGAAAGCCTTCTTCATCTCACCCGGAAACATGATGTCCTTCAAATCCACCAGCTTGAGCCTCAGGCCCAGTTCAGTCGCCTTTGCCGAAGCCATTTCCAGTAGTTTCGGTCCGATCGTCGAACGGTTCTGCATCAGATCGTCTATCTTCTCTTGGCCAACAAGCCCGCGCAGCGCCATCTGCAGCGTCAAATAGAGCGCGTTCATAAAGTTGGCATTCTTGTTGACCGCTACGTTCGGATCAGCGACTTCAAACTCCGCCGCCAGGCTAGCCTTCAGTGTCACGCCATCCGCTGAAAGCACATCCTGCCCGACAATCGTTATGAACTGCGGGCGAATGTCCACGAGCGCTACGCTGGTGAAGGTCGTCAGCACCCAGTATTGTCCGGGTCCGAGTGTTCCCGAATACCGCCCGCGCGAATAGCGCAGCCCTCTCTGATATTCGAGAACCGTGATGCGTTTGAAAGGCGTTGCTTTGGCCACGATAAAGACAACAAAGAGGAAAAGTAAGAGGATCACTACCTGCTCAACATACAAAGTGCTTCTCCCTTTTTCTGTGCGGGCGAAGCCACCAGAAACTGGCGGGGGTCTTAACCCACAGGGCCTCATCCCGGCTGCCCTCCAAGGGCAGGCCTCGCCGCACAGTGTTTTGCGTCCAGTGCAAAGCTTGGAATCGAACCAAGAAGCCGGAGGCGATAGCAAAACAGGATTGAGATGCAATCCGGCTGCGCACCTTACCGGCGGTAATGTTTATATCATGTAAGTGAACTAGTTATTCGTCGAGAGGCCGATTTACTCAGCGGGGTGTATACAACTGGTAAACCATGAAGTAGACAATCACCCCAGTCACCGAAACGTAGAACCATAGCGGCAGTGTCCACCGCGCGATCACCCGGTGCCTGTCGAATTTCTCGCGCAATGCCCGCCGCAGCGTAATGATAATCACCGGCACGATCACCACCGCCAGAATGGTGTGCGAAATCAGAATCGTGAAATATACCGGGCGAATCCACCCCTGGCCCTGAAATAGCACCACCTGATGGACGCGATAGTGATAAATCAAATAGGAAACCAGAAACGCGCACGACACAAAAAATGCCGTCACCATCAACTTTTTATGCAGTTCGCGTTTCCCTGCGCGAATCGCTGCATACCCGTACGCCAGCAGCACCGCGCTCGTTCCATTCAATAGGGCGTTCACCGCAGGATGCGCAATCATTGCTGTCTTGTTCTGAATTTCCTTGCGGGGTTAACCCCCGCGCCCGGCAGCACAGACTTCCGTCTGTGACCTAGTGCTTTCTGCTCACTGCGCTCTGTTATTACTGATTTCTGATAAGCTGTGCTTCCCTGCTTCTTGTTGGCTCGCTGTTTTCTGCTGTCCAATTACCGATTATTGTTCCTATCGCTGAACCTTGTCATACATCATAAGCCCTAGCAGGATCGGAATATGCACCACCGTTGCGTGCATCAGCCACTTCGCGCGCAGATTCGTCTTCGCATGCGCAGCCCACAGGCACACCTGCACCAACCCCGTGCACGTCACCAGTGCACCAAAAAAGTACAGTACCCCGGCAAACCCCATAATCGCAGGCAATAAACTCACCGCCACCAGTGCCGCGGCATACAAAATAATCTGCCGGTACGTTCGCTTCCCTTCCTTGTCCACCACAGGCAGCATCAGGATGCCCGCGCGTGCATAGTCCTCTCGATACATCCACGAAATCGCGTGAAAGTGCGGGAACTGCCACACAAACAAAATTGCGAACAGGAGCCACGCCCCAGCATCCAGATTCCCCGTTGCAGCCGTCCACCCGATCATCGGCGGAATCGCTCCGGGAATCGCACCCACAAACGTCGCCCAAACGGTCATCCTCTTCAGCGGCGTGTAAGCCAACAAATAGCTCAGGCACGTGAACACGCCAAGGAAGGACGGCCAGAACCCCGCTGTCAGGTACAAATCAATCGCCCCGACCAACGACAACGCTACTCCAAACCGCAGCGCCTCCCCCGGCGACAGTACACCCGTAGGCAGCGGCCGCGACGCCGTCCGCCGCATATACCGGTCCGACTCCCGCTCGATGTAATGATTCAGCGCCGCCGTTCCCGCCGCGATCAGCATGGTTGCCACGATCACATGGATCATGTGCAGCCAGCCAATCGGCCCGCGCACGCCCATGTAATACCCGGCTCCAGTCGTCATCAATACCAGAAACGACACGTCCGGCTTGGTCAGCGCAATATAGGCGCTGAGCTTGCTCGGCTGCGCAATCGTTCTGGCTCGAACTTGGCTCATTACGCGGCGATCTCTCCCTTGGCCGTCCCCAGCAGCACTTCCCTTCGCCGCGGCACCAGCCGGTAGCATACCAGCACGGTCACAATCGACGTGGCGAACAGCGTCGCACCCAGCACCGTGTGAACCACCGTCGAAATCACCACTGGCGGCAAAGGCTGCGGGTCGTTTGCCGATTGGATGCGCGTCCACAGCGCGATGATTCCCAAAACGATCTGCAATCCCACAATCGAGTGCAGCAGCAGCCGCACCCGCTTGATCGCCGCCACCTGCGGGAAGCGCCGCTTCATCACTGTCGCCGCCCAGATCACCGTGCACAGAATGATCGGCGCGCCAAAGACGTGCGGCTTCAGCGTCATGTACTTGTGCCGGAAACCCGCGCCCACAAACACCTGCAGAAAAATCAGAGCGGCATTGAAAACGGCGATGGAATGAATCGAAAGCCACCCGGAATCCTCATATTGCGGAAGGTTCTCCATCCACCATCGGCTGGTGAAAACCGAAATGCTCACCAGAATGGCGAACATAATCTCCGCCGTGCACGCGTGCATCACCGGCAGCCAATAGTGCAGCAATTGCAGCACCGTCAGCCCGCCTAGAATCCCTTGAAAAATTACGCCGACCAGCGCTGCCAGCCCCAGGTACTTCACCCACCGCCGCTCCTCCTTCTTCCAAAGCAGCACCGCCAGCACGATGGTCAGGATTCCCAGGCCGGTGGCAATCAACCGGTGCGAGTGTTCAAACGCAATGCCGCCGACCATTGGCGGATTCAAGCTGCCATAGGAGAGAGGCCAGTCCGGCACGGCCAAAGCAGCGTCTTCAGAGGTAACCAGCGCTCCCGCACAGAGGAGGATGGCCGCCCAGACGACCACGAACAAAGAATACCTAAAGACACCAGGATGATACGTCGCTTTCATGAATTTCGGGCCCCACCCCGAAACACACAGTATAGCGCACAGGCCACAGCGATGTTGAAAAGCAAACCCTGAACCGCCGCCCATTCTACCAAGGAAAAAACCTGCTTGTGTAGTGGTCGATCTTTAAGATCGGCTACCGTGGCACAGGCACTCCTGCCTGTCGAGCGTCATGTCAAGGAGAGGATCTTAGGTGCTTGAGGGTGCCCCACCCTTGGTTTCGAACGTCAAGGCGCTTCTTCTCTGCGCCCTGTGTGCTCTCTGTGTAATTCTTCTTCTTGTCAGGAAGCTCTTGTGCTCGCCACCGAAGCATCCGGATGAATCTCCACCGCCCGCAGCACCAACTGCTTCAAACACTCAATAAAATGCGGCGAATCTCCTACCGCCGGCATCATCCGGTATCTCTGAATCCCCGCCTTCTTCGCGTCCGCCCGCCCTTCGATATTGATTTCGTGCAGCGTCTCAATATGTTCCGTCACAAATGAAATCGGCACCACCATCATCTCTTTCACGCCCTCATGCCCCAGCCTCTCGAGCGTTCCCACAAACGACGGCTCCAGCCATTTCGCCGGGCCCACTTTGCTCTGGAAGCACAGCAGATGCGTCTTCGGCCAGTTGGCGAACTGTTTTGCCCCCCTCTCGTTTACCAACCGGATGGTCTCTTCCACATGCCGCGGATACGGATCGCCCTTTTCCACCAGGCTCATCGGCAGCCCATGCGCGCTAAAAACAAGATGAATCTTCGAGCTGTCTGAAAACTGCCGCAGGCACTTCCCGATGTTCGTCACCAGCGCCTGGATGTAAGAGGCGTGGTCAAAAAAATGTTCGATGCTGCGCTCCGGCAGCGCATCGTCCGGCTCCCCATACACGCGCCGCCATTCCTTCAGACTGCTCAGTGTGGTGGCATAGGAAAAGTGTGGATACAGCGGCAACAAAACCAGTTCGTCCAGACGCCCTGCCTTGTTCAATGTCGCCACCGCATCTGCCGTCAATGGCTTCCAGTAGCGCATCGCCGTTACCGCCACCGGGTCGATGTAAGGGCTCACCGCCGCCACCAGCTTTGTGCGCTGCCGCTCAGTCAGGATCCCGATCGGCGAACGCCTTCCAATTTGTCCATACCGTTGCGCCACCGGAGGCGTGCGCTTCTTCGCGATATACCGTGCCAGCGGCCCCCGAATAAAGTTTAGTGGCCCCAGCGGGATGATGTCCGGGTCCAGAAACAGGTTTCGCAGAAACGGCTCCACGGTCTCCAGCGAATCCGGCCCACCCAACTGGAACAGCACGATCCCCACTCTCTTTTTCGCGCTCATAATCTCTTCTCTGCGCTCTTCCTATTTATCTTGGGCCAGCAATCATCAGTACTTGAGGGTGCCCCACCCTTGCTTTGTAAGCATGAGCCACCGCCGGGCTTCCTCATCTCCGCGCTCTCTAGGTTCTTCCCCAGCGCACTCTGCGTTACATCGTGCCTTCCCATTCCCTACTTGCGCGGCAGCGAATTCTTCAGCCGCTCCAGTTGCGCCCTCAGATTCGCCGTTCTCTTGGCAATCGTCAGATAAAATACAAAAAACACGCCCCAACCGATGATGTACGCCGCAAACACACTGTCGAGATTCTTCATTGAGCCTCCACCTCATGGGCAAGAAAATCCGTCTCCGTCTGCAATTTCTCCAGCGAATACCGCTCTGCAAGCAAAAACACCATCAGCACATGCATCGCAAACGCCGAAAAGAAAAATACCATCTTCATCGTCGGATCCAGCCCCGACCCCTGTCCGCCCATAATCACCGGCTGCGGATGTTGCGTTCTCCACCAGCGGATCGCGCCAAACACCAGCGGCACGTCAATAAACGCAAAAATACCAAACAGCGAGCTCAGCAGCGCCCGCCGGTCCGGCTCCTCCACCAGCGTGCGCAGCAGCAAATACGAAACATACAGCAGCCACAGCACAAACGTGGAAGTCAGCCGCGCGTCCCATGTCCACCAGATGCCCCACACCGGATGCGCCCAGATCGGCCCTGTAATCAGTACCACAGTCGTGAATGCCAGGCCTACTTCCCCGCCCGAAACGCCCAGCCAGTCATATTTCTGCTGCCGCTTCCACACGTACATCAGGTTGCCGATGAAGCACAGGAAAAACGCCGTAAAACCCGCCCATGCGCACGCCACATGGAAATAAAAGATGCGCTGGATTAGCCCCATGGTGCGCTCTTCCGGCGCGATGTAGAACGACGCGTAAGCCGAAGCGACCACCAGCAGCATGGCTACAAACCCGAGCGCGATGCGTTTCCTCATGGCCGCCTATTCCTCCAGAAGATATTCGCCGAAAAGCCATAGTACCGTCAAAAACACCACATCAAACACCGCCAGGAACGCGATGCCCTTCCCTTTAACAATCGGTTCACGGTCAAACAGGCTCACCGTCACCGTCGCGCTCACCACCAGCACCGGCGTCAGCAGCGGCAGCAACAGCAGCGGCAGTAGCAGTTCCCGCATGCGCGCTTGCGCCGAAATCGCCGAAAGCGCCGTGCCCGCGATGGAAATCCCTAGGCTGCCCAAAAACAGCACCACGATCAGCCAGGAAAACTCCGGCAGCACCGGCACGTTATAAAACACCGCGAAAAACGGCAGCATGATCAGTTCCGTCACCATCAGGAACAGCGTGTTCGCCGCAAGTTTCGCCAGGAAAATCGAAAATGGATCGCTCACCGCCAGCCGCAGCGAGCTCAGCGTGTCGTTGTTCTGTTCGCGCAAAAAACAAGGCTGCAGCATCAGCGAAGCCGCGAACAGGATCGCCAGCCACAACAACCCCGGCCCGAATTCCCGCGCCTCTTCCGTCGTGGGGCTGATCGCAAAGCTGAAAAGGATCAGCACCACCAGGATGAAGACCACCGTGGTCGTCAGCAGTTCCCGCGAACGAAACTCCGTCCGCAATTCCTTGCCCAGCAGCACCGTCGTGTTGGAAAGCAAACTCATGTCCGCGGTCAGGCGCTCCCAAAGGTCAGAATTTCGCGCAGCGACGTCCCGGTCTTTGTGTCGGCAACCACGCTTCCCACGTCCAGCCGCACCGCGCGCGTGGCCAACGCCGAAATCTCGGACTCGCCATGAAGGCTCATCACCACTGTACAGCCCGCGCGGTTCAGTTCGCGCAACGAATTCGCCAACCACGTAATTCCCAAAGGATCGAGCCCCGTAGCCGGCTCGTCCAGCAGCAGCACCGACGGCCGGTGAATCAGGGCCCGCGCAATAGCGACGCGCTGCCGCATGCCGCGCGAAAACGTCCGCACCAGCGATGTGCGCCGCTCAAAAAGACCCACTTCGCGCAGCAAATTCTCCGCGCGCTCCGCCGGTGATTCCACTTTTTGTAATTTGGCGAACAGCAGTAGGTTCTCCTCGGCGCTAAGCTCGTCATAGACCATCGTGCTGTGCCCAACATACCCCGGCCGCGAGTTCCCGTCGCTGCCCGCGGTTTGCCCGGGGAACGACAGCTTTCCATGTGTCGGCCGCACGATCTGCCCCGCGATGCGCAGCAGCGTGGTCTTCCCCGATCCGTTACGCCCCGTCAGTACCGCGCATTCCCCCGCCGCAATCTCAAACGACACCCGCCGCAGCGCATAAAGCCCGCCATAACGTTTATCGATGTTCTCGAAGCGCAGCCCGGTCGGGGGTATGGTGAATGAAGTCACAGTCCAGTAGACAGGCTTTAGCCTGTATGCCTTTTCCTGAAGCGCGATTCCGCGGGAGCGCGGGAAGCGTGCGCAAGGTCTTATTCCATCCAACTAACGGTGCAGCTGGTCTGACGCCTCTTACCACTGACTTGAGGTGCCTCACCCTTGGTTTCTAAGGATGGGTATTGCAATCGAACGCCACGACCCTCTTCTCTTATCCCCGAACCAAATCCCGCAGCAACTTCTCCACCCGCGCCTTCTCCCGGGCGTACTCTTCCTGCGAAATCGTTCCGGCCTGCTTCCGCAGCTCCAGCCGAAAAACCTCTTCCTTCAACGAATCCAGGCTCGCGCTCACCTTCTCCTTCACTTCCTCAACCGCAGCCGCTGCCTTTGCCTTCTTCGAGGATGGAGTAGTTGCCTCAGCCTCTTGGGGAGCCTCCGCAACCACCACTTGCTTCCGCGAAATCAGGATTGCGCAAAGGGCAAACACCGCGACCAGGCCGAACACCAGCGGCCATTTCAAATCGTCAATCCGCGGAGGAGCCACGTCCACCTCCTGCCCCTGGGCCCGCGAATTTCCTTCTTGCCCAGCCTGCGGCCCTCCGCCGTTATCCGCCGGCGCTGACCCGACACCGGCCACCGATACCGTCAACGCACCCGTCGCCGCCAGCGGATCGTGCACAAACACATTCATACCCTGCTCTTGTCCCGCGGCCGTCACGCCATCCCCCGTCAGCGTCACCCCCGGCGGTGCCACCAGCAGCAAGCGCATCCCGCCATACGCCGCCGGCAATTTCACCGTCGCCGCATTGTTCGGATACGGCAACTCGTAAGACAAGCGCACATTCGTCTCGCCCGGGCGAAATGCGTACGCTATCGCAAAGCGGCCTTTGCCCTTCTCAATGGAAGCCTGCGGCACATCCATCCCCATCGCGCCGCTGGTGGTCGTAACCCTTTGCAGCGTGCCGTGCTCGGGGATCGCGAATTCGAAATTCCCCTCCGTACGGAAAAACGCCACCGCTGGCTGCGAATTATTCTTGACGTTGTATTCCTCGGCGCCGACCAGCTTGTCTCCGTTTGGCTGGAAAATCACCACGTGCGAATCGACAGCAATCGTCTTTGCGTCTTTCGAAACGTTGAAGACCTCCACGTCCACCTGTGGCCGCCCTGGCGGCGAAAACGTGTTAAAACCCACTCCCTGGTAGGTCACGCGAATCAATACCGGGGCCGTGCCGATCGCCGGATTATCCGCCGTGAAATGTCCCTGCGCGTCGCTCTTCACCGACCCTAGCAGCGCCATGCCCTGCGTTGGGCTCAGCAGGTCCACGTCTACATTCGGCACCGCTTGCCCCGTCGTACGGTTCACCACCGTCCCTTGCAGCGTTCCCGCAAGGGAAAACGGCCCGGCAAAAAGTGCGATGAGAAGAATGGAAAGAAAAAGTCGCGGCTGGGCAGCCTTCATCGAGCGCTCCGCTCGGGTGCCGTCCGGGCGGGCCGTGGACGGCGAACTTGGGATTCCGTCACCTGTTCGATCTCCGTAAGAACAAGGGCGGCCTCGTTCTCGAGAGAATTCTTCATCGCTTCGTAATCCCCTTCGGAATATTTTCCTGCCCGGTATTCAAACTTGAGGTCGCGCAGATTGTCATACACTGTGTCGCGCCGCTCGAGCAACTGGTCCAGCTTCGTGCGGTGCGGCGCCAGGTCAGAGGCGTCCGGCTGAATGTAAAACACAAACAAAAACACCGCTGCGGCCAGGCCCAGGCACGCACCGATCACGGCCCAATCGGCCGGCACGGCAAACAGAATCGTCAGCAAGAGGGCGCTCATCGCATCAATCCTCGGTCTCGCGTGACGCTTGCGCGCGTGCACGCGCCAAAGCTTCATTTGGTGCGGCTCCTGCCGTTCCCGCGGGAACCGCCGGGGCAGGCGGTTTCATCGCCCACTTCCGCACGACAAACACCAGCAGCCCCAGGCCCACCACGGAATACGCCACCGGCATCAGCCACGCCACCAGTCCGAAGCCCTTCTTGGGCGGCTCCACGTACACCAGGCTTCCGTATTCCGCCACGAACGCATCAATAATCTGTTGTTCGGATTCACCCTTAGCCAGGTGTGCATCCACTTCCTTCAGCATGCCCTTGGCAGTGTCGCAGGGCCCGGAAAACGATCCTCCGGGATGCGCGCATAGGCCGGCGCTCATGTCGCAGCCCCGGCACATGCACTTCAGCTTCGTGGCGATTTCCTTGGCCCGCTGCGAGTACGCCGTCTGTGCCAGCACTATCGGGCCGGCCGCCAATGCCAGCACGACCGCCAGATACACAATCCTCTTTGCTTTAATCATGGCCCTCACGCAGCGGAACCCCCGGATTCAATGCCTGGGCAATCGCGGAACTAGCCGTCTGCGGCGCACCGGCCATCACCAGCGCCGCGCGCCGGTTCGGCGCTAGCGCCAGTAACGTCCCTAGCACCACCCACACTCCGCCCAGCCAAATCCATTTCACCAGCGGGTTCAGAAACGCATGGATCACCGGCATATTCGTGTCTGGGTCCATCCCCGCATATACCACGTACAAGTCTTCGCGAAGCGTCGAATAGATCGCCACCATCGTTCCCGCGGCCTGTTCCGTCCCCTGGAACTGCCTCTTCTCCGGGTAGAGCATCATGATCTGTTTGTTGCCTTCCAGTACTTCCACGATCATGCGCTGCGCCGTATAGTTCTTCTCCGCCTTGGTGTCCGCGCTCTGCAACACCAGGGTGTATTTGCCCAAGTTCATCGAGTCGCCGATGTTCATCGCCTTCTGCGCTTCCGTGTTAAACGCCGCGCCCGCCAGCCCGATAAACACCAGCACCATGCCGAAGTGCACCACGTACCCGCCGTAGCGCCGCGTGTTGCGCATCGCCAGTTCGTGCGACGCCATCAGCAAGCCCATGCCGGTACGCGAGGCAATGACCTTCCCGCCGCGGTAGAACTCCATCCCGATAGTCCAGGTCACAAACCCGCACAGAAACAGGCACAGCACCGACGCCCCGTCATGGTAACCCAACGCAAACGCCGCAACGCCACACAGCAGGCCTACAATCAGCGGCCAGCCAAAATTCCGCTTCAGACTGTCCGCCGAAGTCTTTCTCCACGCCAGCAGCGGTCCCACGCCGGTCAGGAACAAAATCGTCAGTCCGATGGGAATCATCACCTTGTTAAAGAACGGCGCGCCCACGCTGATGCGGTTGTTGGTGAACCATTCGGAGAACACGGGAAACAACGTGCCCGAAAGCACTGCGATGCACGCGATCAGGAACAGCAGGTTGTTGAAAAGGAAGCTCGATTCGCGCGAAATCATCGAATCCAGCATGTTCTCGGTCTTCAAGTAGTCACGATTCTTCGCATAGGCCGCGAAGCACACCGCCATCGTCAGCATCAGGAAACCAACAAACCACGGCCCGATATGCGAATTCGCAAACGCGTGCACAGAACTCACCACGCCGCTGCGTGTCAGGAACGTTCCCAGGATGCACAACAGGAACGTGCAGAACACCAGCCAAACGTTCCACACCTTCATCATTCCACGTTTTTCCTGCATCATTACCGAGTGCAAAAACGCCGTCCCTGTTAGCCACGGTAGTAACGAAGCGTTTTCCACCGGGTCCCAGCCCCAGTAGCCGCCCCAGCCCAGCACCGCGTATGCCCAGTGTGCTCCCAGCAAAATCCCCAACGACTGGAAGCACCACGCCACCATCGTCCACTTGCGCGTCAGGTGAATCCACTTCTCGCCCGGATACCTCGCCAGCAGCGCCGCCAGCGCGAACGCGAACGGAATCGTGAAACCCGTATAGCCCGAATACAGGTTCGGCGGATGAATTACCATTTCCGGATACTGCAGCAGCGGGTTCAACCCATTCCCGTCCATCCGCGCGAACGGCTCCAGCATTCCGCTTGCGTTTACCGCCGCCAGCGTCTTGAACGGGCTCTCCACGAAATTGTTCAGCGTCAGGAAAAAAATCTGCACGCCCGCCAGCACCACGCCGACGTACGGCATCAACTCCCCATTTTTGTTGCGATAAGCAATCAGAACCGAAATCACGTAAATCGAAAGGAGGAAACTCCAGAACAGCAGCGAGCCTTCTTGGCCTGACCACAGTGCCGCCACCTTATAAAACGCCGAAAGGTCCCGGTTGCTGTGCGATACCACATAAGCCTGGGAAAAATTGTCGGAGAAAAGGAGGTACTCGAGGCTGAACGTCGCAATGAAGATCAGAACGCAGGTGGCCATGCCCGCCTGCCGCGTGCTCTTCACCAGCAACGGATGCCGCGTCAGGATTGCCGCAATGCCGCCCACGAACGCGTACGCTGCGCAGACGAAGGCAAGCAGAAGTGTAAAGGAACCGAATACATCCATATTGCTTCCGCCTCTCCCCCAAGGTTTTGGACGACTGGCGCGTTACCTGCTGCTTCGTTGTACGGCGCCGGACGGGGCTGGCTTGTCGCCGCCTGGCGCCGCTTCATACTTCGAAGCGCACTTGGCCTGCACATGCTCGGCGACAAATCGCCCGTCGTTGCCGGGGCGGCCTTCGACAAGAGCCTGAGACTTGTCGTTGAATGTGTCCGGAAGCGGATCGCTGCCTACGTAGGTGACCTGCAAAGTTTTGCCCTGCTCTTCCAGTGTGAAGTCCACATGACCGGACCCGCGCCGGATGCTTCCCTCGGCCACCGTACCGGCTAGCCGCATGCGGTGTGCACGGTCGGAAGCGTTCAAGGTCTGGTATTCCGCAATCGTGTGATAGTAGGTTTTGCTCTCCCCGTACCCCAGCCACGCGAGAACCGACAATGCCACTACAATCACCCCGATGCCGACCCCGAATTTTGCGCGATTTTGCACAAACCACCCCTTAGCAAGCGGTCCCAAACGACATCTTAGCATACCGCCGAAGCTCTAACGTGCCACACTTAGTTTGGGTTAGGTCATCACGGCGCGCAGTGATGAGTGTCACAGGGGCCGGCTAGGTGCTGTGCGCGGCAAGGGCCGGCAACGCGGCACGAAACGCTGGCGGGTGCGTAATTGGGGCGTAAATAACAGGGCATCCCAGAGAGGATTCAGCAAGTTGCGACAGAAAACCTTGCCATTCCGGCGAGATGAGGAGGACACGTTTCGGCTTCAGCGACCGCCGAATACGGGCAATCACATGGGGCAGGTGGCGTTCGAAAAGCTCCTTCCCAAGCGAGGTATCCGAACCGGCCTCGATCGGGCATTCCAGGGCATAGACCAAATGCAGGCCCCGCTTCTGGAACTCCGTCAGCACTTCTTCGTGGGATCTTCCTGTGGCCTCGATCTCCAGCGCCTTTAGAATTGCCCCGGCCACCCCGCCATACCGTGTCTTTGGGTGATA
>Ga0126371_10003246_pt1 | contig 14180 bp, 8 predicted proteins | sample PanSoiMetaPlot_4_FD_110145 | JGI IMG/M metagenome (GOLD analysis project Ga0126371, IMG submission 110145) | Tropical forest soil microbial communities from Panama - MetaG Plot_4 | ecosystem: Environmental > Terrestrial > Soil > Tropical forest > Bulk soil | place: Panama | collected 2016-02-17 | reverse complement strand
TGACGGCCACCTTGGCTTGCCGACCTTCAATTTTTGATTTGAGTGCGGTACTCAGAGGAGAAATGGTAGGTGTAGTCATGATTTCCATGGGCTGTGAATACCCGCAGAAATTCTAGCATGCAGCATTTTTCCAGCTTATTACGCGACGATGCCTCGACAAGTTAGCGTGGCCGTTAATAGCTTATTCAATCAGGCTGAAAACCTCGCTCGCTTTGGCTTACAGTTTTGAATTTCGAAAGCAACCCTCTCCGCCTATGAACAGGTTGAGGATCGTGATCTTAGTGCTGTTGCTGCTCTGGCTGGTTAGCCGGTCCGATCGATTCCTGGTCGTTGATCACCCCCAAAAAGCCGACGTGATCGTCGTGCTTGCCGGAGAGACCGACAAGCGTCCAGCGCGTGGTCTGGAATTGTTGCAGCAAGGCCTGGCCAACAAATTAGTCCTCGACGTTCCCGGGGATGCACGTGTCTACGCCACGACCTACGCTGACGTGGCGCGCAGGTGGGCCGACGCTTCACCGCAAAGCTCGGCAATTATGGTCTGCCCGATTCACGGCTTATCGACGAAGGCGGAAGCGATCGAGTCGGCCGCATGCGCCAAAAGTGTGGGCGCCAACTCGATTCTGCTGGTGACTTCTGACTATCACACCCGACGTGCGCGCAGCGTCTTTCGCACCGAGATTAAAAACATGCCAATTCACGTGGCTGCCGCCTACGACTCAACCCAGTTCGGCGACGGATGGTGGCGCCATCGTCAGTGGGCGAAAACCAATCTCGACGAATGGTTGCGCCTGATCTGGTGGGAATTCGTGGATCGGTGGCTCTCCTGACTCATGGAGGCGTTCACGCTTACTCGACACTATGTCTCAAAACGCGAACCTCGCGTTGACACAGGACACCACGCCAAATAGCATTCGCCAAACCGGATTCTTGCATGTTTTCACTTCTTCCTAACGTTCCGAGTCTCCGTCGCAAGCTACGAGCGTCCGCGCCCGCCCTGTTTTTACTGTTCCTTGCCACAACGTCGCCGGCACAAACACTGGGCGCGGCCGATCCGGTCCGCTACCTCGATGACATCAAAGCCCTCACCGCGCAAAACATGGAAGGTCGTGGCGCAGGCACGAAGGGAATCGAGCGCGCAGCCTCCCTGCTCGAGAAGAATTACAAACACCTCGGCCTTCAGCCGGCCGGCACAAAGTCTTATCTTCAGCCGTTTTCCGTTATCACGGGAGCAAAGCTTAGATCCCACAATCGTCTCGTCGTAGACAGCGCTGGACAGAAGAGCGAACTCACGCTGAACCAGGATTTCGTACCCTTCAGTTTTTCGTCCTCAGGCAGCGCCGCGGCGCCACTGGTTTTTGCTGGCTTCGGCGCCACGGCAGAAGAGTTCGGCTACGACGACTACGCCGGCATCGATGTGAAAGACAAAATCGTCGTGCTCCTGCGCTACGAGCCCGGAGGATTTGCTGCGAAAAGTGGAAACGCAGGGCTGACTCGCCATGCGCAACTGATCACCAAAGCAATCAACGCCCGCAACCATGGTGCGAAGGCGATCATCCTGGTCAACGGCCGGCTTGGTGACGGTGAAGAAGATCTCCTCACCCGCTTCGGAAGTGTGAGTGGCCCTGAAAATACGGGCATCATTCTGGTCCAAGCCAAGAATAAGATCGCGGACGAATGGTTCAAGGCCGCAGGAAAGTCTCTGACCGATGTTCAACTCGGAATCGATCACTCGAACAAGCCACAATCGTTCACATTTCCTGACCAGCTTCACGTCTCGATAAATGTCGATATCGAAACCACGCGAGCCACTGTCGATAACGTGCTCGCCTACCTTCCCGGCAAAACTGACGAATACGTGATCATCGGCGCGCATTACGACCACCTCGGATACGGCAATGCCGATTCCCTGGCCCCGTCGCAGATCGGCCAAATCCACCCCGGTGCTGACGACAACGCTTCGGGTACAGCAGGCGTGTTGGAACTCGCCCGCTTATTTGCGCCGATGAAAGGCCAGTTGCCCCGTGGGATTCTTTTTGCTTCGTTCGCAGGCGAGGAGTTGGGACTTCTTGGCTCGGCCCATTGGGTGCAGAATCCAACGCTCCCGATTGAAAAGGCGGTGGCCATGTTGAATATGGACATGATTGGCCGCATCAAGGACGGCAAGGTTTTCATTGGCGGAGTGGGGACGGGCTCGTCATTGAAAACCCTTTTGGAACAAGCGCAGTCCGGCCCGAACTTCAAGATCGAATACTCGCCCGGGGGCTATTCCGCCAGCGATCACACATCGTTCGTCACCAAGCGAATTCCGGTTCTGTTCTTTTTCTCCGGCTTGCACTCCGACTATCACAAGCCTTCCGACACCTGGGACAAGATTGATTCGCAATCGGCGGCTCGACTGGTCGATGTCGTTGGCAAGACCGCGATAGAACTTGCGACTGCCTCTGATCGCCCGACCTTCGTGACCGTGGTTGAAGACAAACCACTCGCCGCAAGCAGCGGCGGTGGTTACGGCCCGTATTTCGGCTCGATCCCGGATTTCGGCCAGACGGAAAACGGCGTGAAGTTTTCCGACGTGAAACCCGGATCACCCGCCGCAAAGGCCGGGTTCAAAGCGGGCGACATCCTTGTGCAGTTCGGCGACAAGCCAATCAAGAACCTGTACGATTTCACCGACGCACTGCGTCGCAGCAAGGTGGGCGAGGTTGTGGAAGTGACCGTCATGCGCGACGGACAACCGGTGAAAGCACCCGTCAAACTCGAACAACGAAAATAGGTTAGTTCCAATCGCAGTTCATCCAAAATTCTCTCGCGAAACAGACCATGAAAGTTCTTGTCATTGGCGGCGCAGGATATATTGGCAGTCATGCGGCTCATATATTGCGCAAGCATGGCCATGAAGTCGTAATCTTCGACAACCTTTCCACAGGCTTTGAGTTCCTCGCAAAGGGCTTCGAATTCATTCGCGGCGACCTGGGTGATGTGGCAAGCGTGCAACCAGCCCTCCAGCGAGTCGACGCCGTAATGCACTTCGCCGCCTATGCCTACGTGGGCGAGTCCGTAACTAATCCGCGCAAATATTTTCATAACAACGTCGAGGCAGCCTTAACACTGCTCAACACCGCCATCGACGTCGGCATCAAAGCATTCGTTTTCTCCTCAACCTGCGCAGTGTACGGAGTTCCAGCCAAAGTTCCGATCACCGAAGACACGGTTCGCCAACCAGTCAATCCTTATGGTGTTTCCAAGCTTTTCTTCGAGCACGCTCTCGAAGCCTACGGAAGAGCCTATGGACTTCGCTATGCGGCATTGCGTTACTTCAACGCGGCCGGTGCCGACGAGAGCGGTGAGATGGGCGAGCTCCATAATCCAGAGACACACCTGATCCCGCTCGCGCTGGCAGCCACAAGCGAGAAAGGACAAGCTCTGCAGATTTTTGGGGAGGACTACCCCACGCCCGACGGCACGTGTATCCGCGACTACATCCATGTCAACGACCTCGCTGAAGCGCACACCCTTGCCCTCGCGCGCTTGGTCGACGGATCGGAATCGTTTGCCGTGAACCTGGGTACCGGACAAGGCTGCTCGGTTCTTGAGGTCGTTCATGCTGCCGAGCAGATCACTGGAAAACCAGTCCGTCGAGTCATGGGACCCCGCCGTCCCGGCGATCCTCCAGCGCTGGTCGCCGACCCCTCGCGCGCACAACAGCTCCTGCAGTGGAAGGCCAGGTATTCTCTGCATGACATCGTCTCAACTGCCTGGAACTGGGCGCAACGCGCACAGCGTCGCGGATAGCTCACGCTCCTGCGGCCTGTGCTGACGCTATACTCTGAACGACCAAGGCTGAGGCCTCAGGCGAAGGAAAGCATGTGCGGGATCTTCGGAATCGTTGTTCGCGATGGTGTGGTGCCTCCAGATCTTCTCGAGCGTGCGACCCAGTCCCTCGCGCATCGCGGGCCGGATGACCATGGAACGATCATTCTTCGCTCCTCCAATCCCTCTCCGGACGAAGTAGGTCTCGGCAATCGACGCCTCGCGATTCTCGATCTCTCGCCGCACGGGCATCAGCCCATGCAAGATCCCGCGAACGGAAACTGCATCGTGCACAACGGCGAGATCTATAACTTTCGCGAAGTCCGTTCGAAGCTTCAGAACGAAGGCGTCTCCTTCACAAGCGAGTCCGATACCGAGGTCGTCCTGAAGGCCTACGGACGTTGGGGTGAACGTTGCCTCACTGAATTTCGCGGGATGTTCGCGTTCGCAATCTGGGATGCGAGGCGAAATCGCCTTTTCGTCGCTCGCGATCCGATGGGCGTCAAGCCGCTTTACTACTTCCAATCAGAAAAGCATTTCCTGTTTGCCTCTGAAATCCGGACCCTGCTCGGGACGGGGCTCGTTCCGCGCCGTCTGGAGGAAACCGGCATTCTGAGCTATCTCGCATTTGGTTCTGTCTATGAGCCTAATACGCTGATCGAAGGCGTCTCCGTTCTGCCTCCGGCCCACTATCTCGCATGGGAGAACGGCAAGGTTGTCATCAACAAGTACTGGGACCTTGCCCGAAGCTCTAACGCGCAGACGCAAGCGCTCCCATCCTCCGCCGATAAGAAAACTGTCCAAGCCACGATCACGGCCACGCTCGACGAGTCTGTGCGCATGCAACTGGTGAGCGACGTTCCGGTCGGCGTTTTTCTTTCGGGCGGCATCGACTCCAGCGCTCTCGTAGGAATTCTCAGCCGCGGCGGTGTTCGTCCCAGCACATTCTCGATCATTTTTCGTGAAGCAGATTATTCGGAAGCCGAGTTTTCCCGCGCTGTCGCGACACAGTTCAAAACGGATCATCACGAGTTGCTCGTCTCGCAGAAAGATGCGCTTGAAGCGATTCCGGCCGCTCTGGGCGCCATGGATCAGCCCACCATGGATGGCATCAACACCTACTTCGTTTCGCAGCAAACACGAGCTGCCGGAGTCAAAGTAGCCCTCTCAGGCCTGGGTGGCGACGAAATGTTTGCCGGATACTCCAGTTTCCGTAACGTCCCACAGATGGAGCGCTTCGCTCAGCTGTGGCAACACTTTCCGGGATTCCTGCGTGGAACCATTGCGGGCATCTACGGAGCGCTCGCGCCGGCTTCGGACCAGAACCGAAAATTGGCAGCTCTCATCCGCGAGAATGGTCGCCTCATTGACCCCTACTTCCTTTCGCGGATGCTGTTCACTCCAGCTCAGCAGTCGCACCTGATTGCAAGCAAAAATGAAACTCTAGCGTCCCGTGCCACTTCTTCGTTACGCACAGCTCTCGGCGATACGCTGAATCTGGATTCAGTGAACCGTATCTCGTATCTCGAAGCCCGTTGTTACATGTTAAATACGCTTCTCCGAGATGCGGACGTGATGAGCATGGCGCATGGTCTTGAAGTCCGGGTACCCCTGCTCGATCACGTGCTTGCGGAGCAGTTAATGGTCCTGCCTGGACCAGCCAAGCTCAGCTCCGAACGACCGAAGCCCGTTCTCGTCGACGCCCTAAACGGTGCATTGCCGCCCAAGATCGTCCACCGGCCGAAACGAGGGTTTGCTTTACCGTTCGAGCATTGGGTTCGCCAGTCCCTGCGTCCGCAAGTGCAGTCAGCCCTTACAAGGCCAATCGACGGCCCGCTCGGCACTGTTCTCCAATCTTCCGCCTTGCGGCAGACGTGGAGGGACTTTGAGCGAGGAGCCACTTCGTGGTCTCGGCCATGGTCACTTTTTGTGCTGCGCAACTGGTGCGAACAGCACCTCTAACTCGCAAACTTCCCAAAGCATGGTTTAATTGAGAGGCTCGAGGCGTCGCAACGTGCCTTGAGTCGCGGTTTCTAAAGGGGTCTGGGATGTGCGGCATTAGCGGATTGGTGAACTGTGGTAGCCGGGAAACGCTGGCCCGGATGACCCACGTCCAGTCTCATCGCGGCCCTGACGACTTTGGTGTGTGGGAACATCGCTCTCCAGACGGCTCCTATGTGGGTCTGGGCAATCGTCGACTTGCCATTCTCGATCTCTCCGCCGATGGCCACATGCCAATGGCTAACCGGGATCGTTCTGTCTTCATCACCTACAACGGCGAGATCTACAACTTCGCCGAGCTTCGCCACGCACTGGAGAGTAAGGGCCACAACTTCCATTCGAATACCGACACAGAAGTTGTTCTTCACCTGTACGAAGAAGAGGGGCCCGATTGCGTCAAGCGTCTCAACGGTATATTTGCCTTCGCGATTTGTGATCTGCGCTCAGGTTCGCCGATCGTCTTCCTCGCTCGCGATCATTTCGGAGTGAAGCCCTTTTACTACTGGTACCGCGGACGCCAGATGGCCTTCGCTTCTGAGATTAAGGCGTTGCTCGAAGTGCCTGGAATCTCACCTGAGCTCGAGGTCGAATCGCTTCACCAGTACCTGACATTTCTGTGGGTGCCCGATCCCAAAACCATGTTCCGTGGAATCTGCAAGCTTCCCGCCGGACACTGTGCGATTTTGAAGAACGGCGAACTCACGATTAGCCAGTACTGGGATCTCACCTTTCCCGATCGCGGGCAGACATTTCCGAAATCCGAGAACGAACTCGCGGGTGAGATACGCGAGCGCTTCGCACATTCGGTGAAGTCCCAGATGGTGAGCGATGTGCCCATCGGCGCGTTCCTGAGCGCAGGTCTCGATTCCTCGAGCATCGTGGCCATGATGTCACGCTCTACCGATCAGCCAGTTCGCACCTACACAATCACTTTCCCGCACAAATATCGTGTCGGTGAATCCGCGCTCGACGATCCCGCAGTTCCATCGAGGCTCGCGCGCCAGCTGGGATGCGAGAACCAACAAATCGTGGTTGAACCCGACGTAACGAATCTGTTGCCGCGTCTGACCTGGCACATGGACGAACCCACCGCCGATCCCGCAATCATTACTGCGTATCTGGTTTGTCGCGAAGCGCGCAAGCAGGCCACCGTTCTTCTCTCGGGTGTTGGGGGCGACGAACTCTTCGCGGGGTATCGCAAGCACATCGCGCATTACTGGGCGGAAGGTTACAAGAGGTTACCGGCCGGCGCGCGAGGCCTTCTGGAGCCTGCCGTTCTTGGTTTGCCGAGCTTCCGAGGCACACCGATGAAAGGTGCAACCCGCCTCGCCAAGAAGATGGCGCGCAGTGCATCGCTCAATCCGGCTGATCGCTTCATTGCAAACTGCACGTATCTCAACCAGGATCAAAAATCGGAGCTTTATTCCGACGATCTCGCCGCGCACTTGTCCGATCTCGATCCTGCAACCGAGCATTACGCTGCGTTCTCACGTGTTGAAAACGCCCATTTCCTGAACCAGATGCTCTATCTGGACACCAAGATCTTTATGGTGAGCCTTAACCTCACCTACAACGACAAGATGAGCATGGCTTCGTCGGTTGAAGTCCGGGTGCCTTTTCTCGATCGTTCCCTGGCTGAATTCGTCGCGGGGAACGTTTCACCCGCGCTGAAATTGAAAGGGAAACTTCGGCCCACCACGAAATACATCCTTCGCCAGGCGATGCGTGACGTGCTTCCACGCGAAGTGCTGCGGCAGCCGAAGGCCGGTTTCGCGGCTCCGGTAGACTATTGGCTGGCGAACGACCTTCGGGATATGGTTGACGACCTCCTCTCTGAATCGCAAATTCGTGCGCGCGGTCTCTTTAACCCGCTTGTAGTTCAGAGCTTCGTTGAAGAGCAGCGCCGCGGCGTGCAGGACTGGTCGAGCCAGATCTGGCAATTCCTCACGTTGGAACTTTGGATGAAGATGTTTCTGGACGGTGATTCGCGTCAAATGGCGACAGACGCCATCCATGCGCACCAGACAGCCACGGCATGAAACAAGTTCTTCAAAATGCGCGCGGTGGGGAAGTCACTGTTGTCGACGTGCCTTCGCCGCAGTTGCTGCCCGGATGCGTGCTCGCTCGCATCGCTGCGTCGCTGGTTTCAGCCGGCACCGAACGTGCTTCTTCGGAATTCGCAAGCAAGAATTTGTTGCAGAAGGCGCAAGCGCGGCCGGATCTTGTGCGAGATGTGATCGGCAAAGTTCGCCGCGATGGCCTGCTCGCCACGATTCAGACCGTGCGTACTCGTCTCGACCAACCCACCGCTCTCGGTTACAGCAGCGCAGGAACGGTCATCGCCGTAGCTGACGATGTGACCGACATGCATGTTGGCGATCGCGTCGCTTGCGCCGGAGCCAACCTTGCTGTGCATGCTGAAATCGCGTGTGTGCCTCGACTCCTGGTCGCCCGGATACCTGAGGACTCCTCAGTCACTTTCGAAGACGCTGCTTTTACTACCGTCGGCGCAATCGCGCTTCATGGTATTCGTCTCGCCGAAGCTAAACTCGGAGACACGGCGGCCGTGATCGGCTTGGGACTTCTCGGCCAGCTCACCGTGCAAATGCTGAAGGCAGCCGGCTGCCATGTTATCGGTATGGACATCGCCGCGGACCGGGCAGAACTCGCATTACGCCTCGGCGCCAACGCCGTGGCAACTGCGCCTTCGCAATTCCACGATATTTGCTTGCAACACACGAACGGCTATGGTGCCGATTCAGTCCTTATCACCGCCGAGACGCATAGCAGCGAGCCGGTCAATCTTGCTGGCCAAGGCGCACGCGATCGCGCTGTCATCGTCGCAGTTGGAAACGTTGGGATGGAGATTGATCGTCGAATCTATTACGAGAAGGAACTCGACTTCCGCATCTCTCGTTCGTATGGGCCGGGCCGCTACGATGCCGCCTACGAGCAGAAGGGACGCGATTACCCGATCGGGCACGTGCGTTGGACTGAAACGCGTAACATGGAAGCGTTCCTCCGGTTACTCGCCGACTCTAAGATTAATGTCGCTTCTCTGATCACGCATCGTTTTCCAGTGGATCGTGCCGCCACTGCCTACGACCTGATCACCGGCAAATCCCGGGAGAAATTCCTTGGCGTAATCTTCAAGTACCCGGAGGAGACGCCTCCGAGCCCAAGACTCGAACTCGCCAGTACAAAACCGGCTACGACGACCCCAGCCGCCTCAGGCTCGGTCACAGTCGGGCTCTTGGGAACAGGCGCGTTTGCGAGCGCAGTCTTGCTGCCCGCAATCCAACAGGAAAGCGATACGGAACTTGTCGGCGCGTGTTCCGCCACCGGTGCGCACAGCCGTCAGGCCGCGGACAAGTTTCACTTCCGCTACTGCACTACCGATGAAAACGAACTCCTGCGCGACTCAGGCATCAACACACTCGTAATCGCAACCCGCCACAATCTTCACCCTGCACAGGTACTGGCGGCGCTGGCGGCCGGGAAGCACGTTTTCTGCGAAAAACCTCTATGCCTGAGAGGGGAGGAACTCGCCGACATCGTTCGGGCCTATGAGACGAGCGGTCGAAAATCTTCTCTGTTGGTTGGCTTCAATCGCCGCTTCGCACCAATGGCGACACAACTGAAATCGTTCACGAATGACATTCAAGAGCCGCTGGCGATGCAGTATCGAGTGAACGCCGGATACATCTCGCCTGATCACTGGCTGAGCGATCCTGACGTTGGTGGCGGGCGCCTGCTCGGAGAGGTCTGTCATTTCATCGACTTTCTGACTTTCCTCGCGGGCTCCATGCCCGTGGAAGTCGGAACGCGCGATCTGGCCAGCGGAGCTCGGTACTCCGGCGATAACGTAATCGTCTCCCTTCGTTTCGCCAACGGATCGCACGGTAGCATCAGCTATTTTGCGAACGGCGACAAGTCCTTCTCCAAGGAGCGGGTCGAAGTCTTCGGCGGCGGTTCGGTCGCCGTTCTCGAAGATTTCCGGCGCCTCGAACTCATTCGCAATGGCCGGAGACAAGTGATTCGTTCGCGCACACGACAAGACAAAGGTCATCGCGACGAATGGGCTGCCTTTGCACAGAGTGTGCGATCTGGCAAGCCATCACCCATTCCTTTTCACGAAATTGTTGCCAGCACACTTGCGACGCTACGCGCCCTGGACTCGCGTTCTTCGGGTGTGGTTGAGTCCATCGATGTTGCTGCTTTCCTCGACTTTCATGGAGCGTCGGGTGTCCACTCCTGATTCGGCCGCTCGTACCGCGGGAGTAGCCGATCCAATTTCCACAACCGGTCAGCGCCTATCACCCTCACGGAAACAGAAGATCCTTTCGGAAGCGATGGGGTTGGTGCGAGGACCGCAGCGCGCCGTACCTCTTTTAACGACGCTCGTGGGCGACAGCCTCCGGACGCGAGTCGAGAGCAAAAATCTATATTCGTACGTGACCACTCACGTTCCCACCGAGAAAGCTTTGCCGCGTGTTGTGGGTTGGATTACGCGGGCGCAGAAATCCGACGGTGGAATTCCTGCCTACTACAGCCTGCTGACCGGATACTCGAATTCTTATCCCGAGGTCACCGGATACATCGTCCCGACGCTCTACGATTTCTCGCAACTGACAAACAACTCAGACGCCAAACATTCTGCGGAGCGCGCCACACGATGGCTGCTCTCCTTGCAGATGCAGAACGGTGCTTTCCCCGGCGGACTCGAGCACGGTAACGCGAGTCCATCTGTTTTCAACACTGGCCAGATTCTTCAAGGACTGGTCCGTGCCTACCGAGAAACGAATGACGCCGATACACTCCTGGCTGCAAATGGCGCCGGAAACTGGCTGGCGGAACTTCAGCAAGCCGACGGTTCGTGGTCTGGCGAGGGCGCCTATCAGGGCGTGGCTCACACGTACTACAGCATGGTGGCGTGGGCGCTTGCGATGTTGGCAGAGGTATCGAAGACGGGATCGCACGCTCGCGCCGCAGAAAAGAACCTGGACTGGGTATTGCCACGCATGCAGCCCAATGGATGGATCGAAGGCATCAACCTTCAGGGCTACCCGACGTTCCTGCACTTTATTGCTTACGTTATCCAGGGCGTTCTTGAGTGCGGCATTCTGCGGCGCAATCGAGATGCCATCAACTCGGCGGAACGATCAGCTTGGAAATTGCTGCGCAAGTTCGAACTCAAGAAGCAACTTCTCGGTGCATATTCTGGCAATTTTGAAAGTGGTGCCAATTTTTCATGTCTAACCGGAAACGCGCAGATGAGTTGCGTCTGGCTCCGGCTCGCCGAGATCACAGGGGACCTGCGTTTTTTCAACGCAGCTCTCAAAATGAACGAGATGCTAAAAGAACTATTGCCTGCTCGCGGCACAAACGCAGGAGGCGTTGCAGGATCGCACCCAATATGGGAGGCGTATCAGCCCATGCGCTACATCAGCTGGGGTTGCAAGTTCTTCGCCGACGCGCTCACGCTTGAGCTCCGCATGAAACGCGTACTTGAGGCATCCACGTGCGCGTCCTAGTCTTTTGCTCGAGCCCCTACAGCGAGACCGGTTGCGCGATGGCTGCACATCTCGCACAAACAGGCCACACCGTTGTTGGAGCGCTGACTCTTCCGACGCTCGATCGTGGAACATTGGTACGCAAAGTGGCCCAATGGGGGCCGCGGGAGTCAGCTCGCTACGCCTGGACGAAACTGGTCGCACGCGAAAATGCAAATCAGCGTGCGATTCGAAACCCACATCTGGAAAAATTCCTATCGAGTCAAGACAAGACGTTGCGTAATCTCCACGAAACGGCTGCTACGTTCAATTTTCCGGTCTTGGCCTGCCCCGATCAGAATTCGCCGAAAGCGGTCGCACAAGTCCAAAAATGGTCTCCCGATGCGGCCGTGTTCACGGGAGGAAATATTCTGCGGCCGCCTCTACTCGCCGTGCCACCCCTTGGTGTTTTGAATGCGCATCTCGCGATGCTTCCTCAGATCCGCGGGATGAGCAGTCCCGAATGGTCTCTTCTTTGTAACGTTCCGTTGGGAATTACAATTCACCTGATGGATTCCGGCATCGACACCGGACCGATCTTGCTCCAGCAAAAATTCGAGTTGGCAGCGCCATGCAACTCGACGACCGAACTTCGCAATCGGATGATTGCCGCCGGGGTCGAACTTATCGCAAACGCGCTCCGCGGACTGGAAGACGGCTCCCTGCGGCCCAAGCTTCAATCCGATCTCGATCGCGATCACCAGTACTTCGTCGCTCACGATTTCTTGAAAGAATTTGCCTCGGCTCGCCTGAACGCCACCACTATGGCTTCAACGGGAAGAACGCGGTGAGTAAGTTGCGTACGTTCGCGCAGATTGGGCGCACATTCGGGCTTCGCGACGGCGCTCTGCGTCTCGAATACGAAATTCAACGAAGCACCGGGTGGATGGATCGTCGCATGCGCTCGGCGGCGGGTTGGGATCACTGGACGCTGACCCGCATCGCGCCGGGAGTGTCGGCAGAAGACCTGCTGCAGCGGCGCCGCGATAACGGTGTTCCGTTTTTCTTCAACGATGCGCGCACCCTGAAGCCCACTCTCGAGCAACTACTCAGTGAACCGGCGCGCCAATCCCTTCAGTCAGTTGCAGAACAGATCCTGGTTGGCACCTTTCCTTATTTTGATCGGCTTTCGTATTCCTGTGGATTCCCGCCGCGTTGGTACGAAAATCCCGCAACCGGAGAACGAGTTCAAGCCGGTCGACAATGGACCACAATGCGCTTCGCCTCGCCTGATTACGGGGATTTGAAGTACATTCTCGAGCCTTCGCGCTTTCTGTTCGTGTATCCCCTGGCGCGTGCCTACGCACTTACAGGAGATGAGAAATTCCCGGCAGCGTTCTGGGCCGTGATTGAAGATTGGGCAAAGAACTCTCCGCCAATGTCGGGTCCGTTGTGGATCTGCGGGCAGGAGTCCTCTCTCCGCATTCTGGCGTTGTCGTTTGCGCTTTATGCGTTTTTGAATTCGCCAGCCACGACGCCGGAGCGCGTATCACTGCTGACGTCGATGGTTGCGGCTCACGCCTGGCGCGCGGAACAAACGCTTGGTTACGCACGCTCACAGAGAAGCAACCACCTGATCAGCGAAGCAGTCGGATTGTGGACTGCCGCCGTCCTCTTTCCCGAACTCAGCGCTTCGAATCGCTGGCGCGAAACGGGTGCGATCCTGCTTCAAGAAGCAACCATTGATCAGATCACGCCGGAAGGCCTTCACCTGCAATACTCGTTTAGCTATCAGCGGATGGTCATTCATCTATTGCTGTGGACACTGCGCCTGGCGCAGGTCCAGAACCTCACACGTCCCGTCGAAGTGAATCAACGAGCGGCGGCCGCCCTGAGTTTCTTGCGTGCCGTAGTTGATCCTGTCTCGGGCCGCGCTCCAAACTTCGGAGCCAACGACGGCACACTGATTTTTCCTCTATCGTCTTGCGATTTCGGAGATTATCGACCCGTGCTTCAATTGGGTTCAGCGATTCTGGACAAGCCAGAGCTATCGAGCGGAGAGTGGGACGAGGCCGCAGTCTGGTTTCGCGCAAAGCCTCAACGTCCCGATCCCCACCGCCCAGCGACAAACCCGCCAGAGACCACCGGCTTCTACCGGCTGGGCAATTCGCAATCCTGGGCATTGGTACATGCGAGCCGCTATCACCGTCGCCCATTTCAAGCAGACCAGTTACACGTCGATATTTGGCATCACGGAGTTAATCTCGCGTGTGATCCAGGAACGTATTTGTACAACGGTGCACCCCCGTGGGATAACGGACTAGCGCGCACTTGCGTGCACAACACATTGACCATTGATGGCGAGGATCAAATGCGTCGCGCAGGCCGTTTTTTGTGGGTCGATTGGTCCCTCGCCACAAACCAGGCTGGCAACTCATCCCCAGAAGCGCCGCAACGCCACTTTGAAGGCGAACACAACGGCTACGAACGAATCGGCGCGGTTCATCATCGCGTGGCGAAGTTTCTCGCCGACGGTTGCTGGCTCGTCATAGATGATGTGCGCGGTACGGGCGAGCATGAGATTTGTCTCCATTGGTTGCTACCGGATCTACCCATTAACAGCGTCGCCCATAATCCTTTTGAGGTCAGCTTCGACCTCGAGCAGACGCCTATCCTCTGGTCCATCTCTGGGAGTGTTCCCGGATACGGCGGCTTGATACGCGGCGGGAAAACCCTCACCAATACGCTGAAACTGTTCGACACTCGCACGCTCGGCTGGATTTCGCCAACATACGGAGAGCTCAAGCCAGCCGTCTCGCTTGTCTATCGTGTGAAGTCATCGCTGCCAGTGCGCCTTATCACCCTCTTGAAGGTCGG